>CAJHXX010000043.1_pt1 | contig 14614 bp, 16 predicted proteins | sample 9198511 | NCBI WGS metagenome assembly CAJHXX01 (sample SAMEA7708325, study PRJEB35096) | sediment metagenome | biome: marine neritic benthic zone biome [ENVO:01000025]; feature: sediment [ENVO:00002007]; material: shallow marine sediment [ENVO:03000034] sea grass bed [ENVO_01000059] ...
GCCCGACGCCGAGCCCATTGACGAAGATGAAGCCGCCGCCGGCGAGGATGCCCGCCGCCGCCAGCGGCACGATGACGGCGAGGAAGGCGCTGACCGCGCCAGCGCCGAGGTCGTCGCAGACCTCGAAAACGTACTTCTGCACCGCCTCCATTGCCAGGAAGCCGGAGAATACCATGAACGGCAGGAAGGACAGCACGTCGCCGATGACCACGCCGACCGGCGTGAACAGGATCACCGAGATCGGCTCGTCGATCAGGCCGATATCCATCAGGAAGCTGTTCAGCAGGCCGTGCCGGCCGAGCACCGGGCGCAGCGCGAACACCCGGATCAGCTCCGAGATCATGAACGGCAGGATGAACAGCAGGATCACTCGGTGCTGCGCCACCTGCGGCACGCGGCGGCGAACGAAGACGGCGATCGGGAAGCCGAGGACGAAGGAGATCACCACCGCGGCCGCCGCGTGGACCATCGCATGGGCGAAGTTCTCGGCCCGGGCCGAGGTGAAGAAGGTCTCGTAGGCAAACAGTGTCAGGCCCGGCTCCATCCAGAACCGGGTGCGCTCGAACAGGCTCCAGACCAAGGTCAGCGCCACGGGCACGGCGAAGAAGGCGACCATGAAGACGAGTGGGACGTAGAAGACGTATTTCTGCAGCCCGTCCTCGCCGAGCAGCAGGCGCCGCCAGCGCGGCGGGACGGGCTCTGCCCCGCCCGCCGCGCCGCCGGAAGATGCTACAAACGCGTTGTCGATCGACATTCGCGAATCAGGCCCGGGTCAGGCCGCCTGCAGCCGGCTCCACCAGTCGAGGTAGTCCCGGATATGCGTCGGGAAGACGTTCTGCCAGGCGTTGCCCTTGATCGCGTAGCGCTTGTTCTTGCGGTCCAGGACGTCGTTCAGCCGGTCCCGCGTCGCCTTGTCGAAGTCGGCCGGGTTGGCGTCCAGATAGGCCGAGACGCCGGTCATCTGCGGTGCGAAGCCGAAGGTGGCGAGGGTGCGGGCGCCGAACCAGGGCGACAGATAGACGTTGGCCAGCTTGTAGAATTGCTCGTCCATGCCCCGCTGGCGGCCACCCTTGGTGAACATCACCACGTTGTTCCAGGTCTGGTGGCCTTCCTTCATGGTGCCGTAGTGGATGTTGACGCCCTTCTTGCGGGCGACCAACTGGATCGGCTCCCAGCAGGACGACATCACCACTTCCTTGCTCGCCAGCACGTCGACGCCGTTCTGGAAGCCGTCCCAGAAGGTGCGGAACTGGCCCTTCTTCTTGTAGTCGATCAGGAACTGGCAGACCGCCTTGACCTCGTTCGGCTTCATGTCGGCGGGGTTGTCGATGTCGATCTTGCCGCTTTCCTTCAGGTAGATCGCCATATTGGTCAGCGTCGGCCCGAAATCGTTCTGCAGCGCGACCCGGCCCTTGAACTGGGCATCGAACATGACGCCCCAGCTATCCGGGTGGAAGCCAAGCTCGTCATAGTTATAGGCCATGGAGTCGGCGTTTGAGATGTAGGGCACGCCGTAGACCTTGCCCTGGTAGCGGACCGTGTCGGCGGCGCGGCCGCCTTCGCGGTAGTCGGGCAGGATGTTCGCCCAATTCGGAATTTGGCCGGTGTCGAGGGGCACGATCGCCTTGTTCTCGGCCATCGCGTCTTCCATGCCGCCGCCGTTGTCGGTCATCGCGTCGAACAGCCGCTGCCGTCGCCAACCACCATCTTCTGGATCGCCTCGTCGGCACGGGCGCTCTTGGCGATGCGGTTGATGCCGATGCCGGCCTGCGCCGCCATGGCGCTGAAGTCCTTGGCCGCCACCTTGGCGATGCCGGGCGCCCAGAAGCGGAGCGCCTCGCCCTTCGCCGCGAAGGCGCCGGGAATGCCGGCGGCGGCGGCGGCGCCCACGACGCCGGCCAGGCCGTGCATCACGGCGCGGCGGCTGAATTCCGATTGGTTCATCTGTCTGCGTCCCTGTTTTAGATTGTCATTAGTCTCGCGGGAGGCCGGTCGAACTCCCGTCGGCCAAATGTTACGCCAGCCGGACAGGCCCCGACAATGGTGTTGAATCGCGAAGATATGGCCGGGCGGCGGCCTCAGACTTCCAGCCATTCCCGCCGGATCGACTCGTTGCCGCGCAGGTCGTCCGGCGTGCCCTCGAACACCATGCGGCCGTGGCCCATGACGTAGAGCCGCTGCGATATCTTGAGCGCGATGGTGAGTTTCTGCTCGACCAGGAGGATCGCCACCTTGCGGCGCGCGATCTCCGCCAGCAGCTCGGCCACCCGTTTCACCATCTGCGGCGACAGGCCCTCGGTCGGCTCGTCGATCATGATCAGGTCCGGGTCGCCCATCAGGGTGCGGCAGATGGTCAGCATTTGCTGCTCGCCGCCGGACAGCACGCCGCCGGCCACGTCGGCGCGCTCGCGCAGGTTGGGAAACAGCTCGAACATGTCCTCCGTCGTCCAGCGGCCTTCCCGGTTGGCCTGTTTCATGCCCAACAGCAGGTTCTGGCGCGCGGTCAGTGTCGGGAAGATATCGCGGTTCTCCGGCACATAGCCGATGCCGCGGCGCGCGATTTGATGCTGTTTCAGGCCGGCGAGCTGCGCGCCGCGGAACATGATCGACCCGACCGGCGGCACTTCGCCCATGATCGCCTTGCAGGTGGTGGAGCGGCCGACGCCGTTGCGCCCGAGCAGGCTGACGATCTCGCCCTCCTCGACCCGGAAATCGACGCCCTGCAGGATGTGACTCTTGCCGTAATAGGCGTTCAGGCCTTCGACGTTCAGCATGTCATGCCGCCTCGGTCCCGAGATAGGCGTCCTGGACCGCCTTGTTGCCGCGGATCTTCTCGGGCGCGTCGCTGGCGATGACCTCGCCGTAGACCAGCACGGAAATCCGATCGGCCAGGTCGAAGACAACGTTCATGTCGTGCTCGACCATGATCAGGGTCTTGCCTTTGGCGATGGTGTCGATCAGCCGCACCGTCTGCTCGGTCTCCGAACGGCTCATGCCCGCGGTCGGCTCGTCCAGCATGATCACGTTGGCGCCGCCGGCAATGGTGATGCCGATCTCCAGGGCGCGCTGTTCGGCATAGGTCAACAGGCCGGCCGGAATGTCGCGCCGCGCCGTCATGCCGATCTGCTCCAGCACGCGGTCTGCGCGGTCGTTGAGATCGCGCTGCCGGTCGACCAGATGCCAAAACGAGTATCTGTAGCCGGCCGACCACAGAAGCGCGCAGCGGACGTTCTCGAACACCGACAGTCGCGGAAAGATGTTGGTGATCTGGAAACTCCGGCTCAACCCTTTGCGGTTGATCTGGTAGGGCGTCATGCCGGTGACGTCTTCGCCGTTCAGCTCGATCCTTCCGGCCGTGACGGCGTATTTGCCGCTGATCAGATTGAACAGCGTCGACTTGCCGGCGCCGTTCGGCCCGATGATGGCGTGCTTCTCGCCGGCATTCACGGTTAGGTTGACGCCGCGAATGATCTCCGTGGGACCGAAGCTCTTGTGCAGGTCGATCAGGTCGACCGCGGCGCTCATGGCGCTTCTCCCATCGCGTCGGGGCTGTTGATCCGCTCCCAACTGTCGCGCAGACCGGCGGCCGAGCGCTTCGCCAGGTAACCGCCGGCCAGCGTAAACGCCGACACCACGATCCAGGACAGCGGCGAGGCGGTGTCGACGCTGACGAAGAACAGCGACATCATGGTCTCGCCGGCCGGGGCAGCGTTGGCGTGGTGCAGCATTTCCAGCCCGCCGATCACCCCGATCAGGCAGGCAATCACCGGGATGCCGGTCTTCAGATAGGGCCGGGCGAGGTGGTGCAGCCGCCGCATCCGGAATGCGGCCTCATGCATCATCAGGATACCGGTCAGCCCGGTCGGCATGTACATCACCGTCGCGACGAACAGGGCCCCGACATAGAGCTGCCAGATCTCGGTGTAGTTGGACAGCACCGTCTGCAGCAGCGTGAACAGGATCGCGCCGACCACCGGGCCGATGAAAAAGCCGACGCCGCCGATATAGGCCATCAACAGCACGGTGCCCGAGGTTACCAGGTTGAGGTTTTCCTCGGTCAGGATCTCGTAGTTGACCGCGAACAAGCCGCCGGCGATGCCGGCGAAGAAGCCCGAGGCACAGAACGAGATGAAGCGCACGGCGCGCTGGCTATAGCCGACGAATTCGGCGCGCTCATCATTGTCGCGCACCGCATTGGCCATCCGACCGGCCGGCGTACGCGAGAACAGGTACATCAGCGCAGCGCTGATGAAGACCCAGAAGGCGATCAGGTAGTAGATGTCGACGTCGCGGGCGAAATCGGTGCCGAGGAACCCGGATCCCATGGTGCGGTCGCCGCTGATGCCTTCCTCGCCGCCAAAGAACGCGACGAAGATGATCGAGCAGGCGGCGATCATCTCGCCGATGCCGAGCGAGATCATCGCGAACACCGTGCCGGCGCGCCGGGTCGAGAAGCTGCCGAACAGCGCGCCGAACAGCAGGCCGAACAGCCCCCCGACCAGCGGCACCAGGGGCAATGGAAGAAACAGCCCGTCATACTCGACGAAATTCATGACATGGACGGCGAGGAACCCGCCGAGGCCGAAATAGACCGCATGGCCGAACGACAGCATGCCGCCCTGTCCGAGCAGCATGTTGTAGCTCAGCGCGAACACGATCATGATGCCCATCTGGTTCAGGATCGAGATCGCCAGGATCGAGGAAAATATCTGCGGCACGATCAGCAACGCGGCGGCGACCGCGATCCAGACGCCGAAGCGACGGACGGTCGCGGCCATGGCGGTCCTGGCCGGGGCGGTTGTGACGCTGTTCATGTCTCACGCTTCCCGAGCAGGCCGGTCGGCCTGAAGATCAGGATCAGGACCAGCAGGAGGTAGGGCAGGATGGGCGCGACCTGCGGCAGGCTCAGGCTCCACAGGTCGCGGAGCGCGTGGTCGGCGGCGAACGAGATCCCGAGCAGGCCGATCAGGTCGCTGACCGAAACCTCCAGCGCGATGGCGAAGGTCTGCAACAGGCCGATCAGCAGCGAGGCGACGAAGGCGCCGGCCAGGGACCCGAGCCCGCCGACCACCACGATGACGAAGACGATGCTGCCCAGCACCACCGCCATGCCGGGGAAGGTGCCGAGCGCCGGCCCGGCAATCACGCCGGCGACGCCGGCCAGCGCGCAGCCGACCCCGAACACGCCCATGAACACCAAAGGCACGTTATGGCCCAGATTGGCCGTGGTGTGGGGATGGGTGATCGCCGCCTGGATGATCAAGCCGATGCGGGTCTTGGTCAGCATCAACAGCAGGGCGATGAAGATGCCGATCGAGATCGCAATCATGAACGCCTTGTAGGCCGGAAAGTTCTGGCCGAACAGGGTGAACAGCGGGAATTGCAGGATCTCCGGCTCTTGATAGTCCTTGGTCGAGCGGCCCCAGACGAACTGCACGATCTCCTCGATCAGGAACGCCACGCCGAAGGTGAAGATCAGCTCTGCGACGTGGCCCCAGCGGTGCACGTAGCGCAGCCCATAGCGCTCCACCAGGGCGCCGACCAGGCCGACCAGGATCGGGGCGACGATCAGGCCGGTCCAAAAGCCCAGATAGCCGCTGATCGTGTAGGCGAAATAGGCGCCCAGCATGTAGAAGCTGGCATGCGCGAAATTGAGCACGCCCATCATGCTGAAGATCAGCGTCAGCCCGCTGGCCAACATGAACAGCAACAGACCGGTCACCAGTCCGTTGAGGATGGAGAAGAACACCAACTCGAACATGCGACGCTCTCGATTGTCGGAACTTTCGACGGCGGCGGGATCGGCCGATCGAAGTTCGGGCGGGCCTGGTCAGCGCCCCCTCAGGGACGCACCGGCCCGCCCGATATCCGGCCTTGTGGTGACCGCACGCCTATGATGGACGTTTCATCTTGCAGGTCGTGCCGATCTCGGTATCTCCCAGCTTGACCGTCGATTCGGCGACCAGCCCATAGCCGGAATTGTCCAGGTCGATCGCGACATTCTCGTCGGTGTGCACGGAGATGTGGATGTCCTGGAACAGTTGATGGTCGTTCGGCCGCATCAGCAGACTGCCGCCCATCATGGATTCGTGCTCCATGCCTTCCAGCGCCAGCCCGACCTTGACCGGGTCCGTCGAGCCCGCCTTGTCGATCGCCTTGGCGAGCATCTCGACCGTGTTGACGATGCGGGGCTGTGTGATGTCGGCTTCCGGGTACTTCGACTTGAAGGCGGCGTTGTATTGGGCGAACGCCGCGGTCGGCGGGTTGGCCCGGCCTTCATGGACCAACCGGATGCGGTCCTTGCCGGCCGCGCCCAGCGTCGCCGTGATGCCGTCGGCCGCCGCGTAGTAGGTGTAGATCGGCGAGGTGACGCCGGCGCCGATGATCGCCTTGCCGAGGCCGACCATGTCGGCGCCCCAGTTGCCTGTGATCACGGCGTCCGCGCCCGATGCCTTGATCTTGGTGGCATAGGGGGTGAAGTCCTTGACCTTGCCGATCGGGTGCAACTCGTTGCCGACGATCTCGATGTCGGGGCGCTTCTCGCCGAGATAGCGCACCGCGGCGGCCGCGACCGCCTTGCCGAACGAATAGTCCTGGCCGATGATGTAGATCTTCTTGATCGCGTTGTTGGCCTTGATCACGTCGGTCAGGGCATTCATCTTGATGTCGGCGTTGGCGTCGAAACGGAAGTGCCAGAAATTGCACTTGGCGTTGGTCAGTGCCGGATCCACGGCGGAATAATTCAAATAGAGCACCCGGCTGTCGGGATTGCGCTTGTTGTGCTTGGCGATCGCGTCGGTCAGCGCGTTGGCGACACCTGAGCTGTTGCCCTGGACGACGAACTGAATGCCTTCGCCGATCACGCGCTTGAGCTGAATCAGGCTTTCCTTGGGGCTGATCTTGTTGTCGAAGGCGGCAATTTCGAACTTCCGGCCGCCCAGCACGCCGCCCTTGTCGTTGACCAGCGTCTCGACCGCGAATTCGAACTGCTTCAGGCCCGTGGTGCCGGTCGCCGCGAACGGCCCGGACAGCGGATCGATGAAGGCGATGCGGATACTCTCCGCCGCCGAGGCGGAGAACGAGACGGCCGCAACCGCCGCCGCCGCCAGCAGGCCCGAGACGGAATTTCTTAGTGATTGCATTGGAGTACCTCCCACACTGAAGTGTCACATTTGTGGCGGTTCTCCCCGGTCGCTGTCAAGCGAGCCTTGTTGATTGCTGCGTATCATACAGTCTGTAACATAGCGACTGCCCATTATCGTGGGCCGCTCATCCAGCTACATGCGACATCTCGCCGCATTACGGCGGGCGACGCCGGCATCTCGAGTGTCATGGTTGTAACGATGTAACGGGTATCAGGTATCATGAACAGAAGCGTGCGCCACGCGGGGCGGCGGCCGTGAGCGCCGCCCTGCCCGGCACCCGTGGGCGGCGGCGGATCTATCTGCTGCGCCACGGCGACGTCAACTACTACAAGCCGGACGGCACCCGGGTCGACGAGCCGGACCTGGTCGACTTGACCGAGGAGGGCCGCCGCCAGGCCGGCCTGATGGCGGAGCTGACCGCCGAGATCCCGTTCGACAAGGCGCTGCATACGGGCATGCCGCGCACCATGCAGACCGCCGAGATCGTGCTCGCCGGGCGCGCGGTGCCGGTCGGCGCGATCCCGGACCTGCGCGAGATCCGCACCGGCCCGGTCGACGCGGTGCCGCCGGAGCGGATCGATGCCGAGTTCATCTACGGCATGGAGACGGCGGCCGAGCCCGGCGCCCGCTTCGCCCGCGGCGAGGCCTATGCCGACTTCTACGCCCGGATCACGGCGGCCCTGCAGGACCTGCTGGTCGCGCCCGGCTGGACGCGGCTGCTGCTGGTCGCCCATGGCGGCACCAACCGCGCGATCCTCAGCTGGATCACCCGCGGCGGCCTGGCCGCGCTTTCGACCTTCGAGCAGGACACCTGCTGCCTCAACGTCATCGACACGGATCTCGCCGACGGCGAGATCCTGCGCCGCTATGTGCGCCTCTTGAACTTCACGCCCTACAATCATTCCAAGCACGGCCATTACCTGACCACCCTGGAGCGCACCTTCGCCGAGCGCGGCACGCAACGTTGATCCGCGCGCGCCGCATGGCCCCGGCACCGGCGCTGACCTATGTTTTGAACGATGACCAAAACGCTTGCCCGAACCCGGCTTAGATGTCGACGCTGTCGCTGACCGAGACCGAGCCGACGGCGTTCCACCGGGCCATGATCCTGGTCACGGTGACTCTCGCCACCACGCTCTACGGCATGACTGTCCTGGTGGTCAGCGTGCTGCTGCCGCAGATGCAGGGCAGCCTGTCGGCGACCCAGGACCAGATCTCCTGGGTGATGACCTTCAACATCGTCGCCACCGCGGTGGTCACGCCGACCACCGGCTGGCTCGCCGCCAAGTTCGGCCGGCGCAACCTGATGCTCTACTGCGTCGCCGGCTTCACGCTCGCGACCGTCGGCTGCGGCATCGGCGGCTCGCTGGAGGCGGTGGTGTTCTACCGCGTCATGCAGGGCGCGTTCGGCGCGCCGCTGGTGCCGATGGGCCAGGCAATCATCCTCGACACCTATCCGAAGCGCCTGCATGGCACGGTGACCTCGATCTTCGGCATGGGCGTGGTGGTCGGGCCGGTGATCGGGCCGACCATCGGCGGCTACCTGAGCGAGCTCTACAATTGGCGCTGGGCGTTCTTCTTCATCGTGCCGTTCGGCGTCATCGCGTTGACCGGGCTCTGGGTGTTCCTGACCGACCGCGGCAAGGCGGCCGATACCCGGCTCGACTGGACCGGCTTCCTGTCGCTCTCTTTCGCCGTCATCGCCTTGCAACTGGTGCTCGACCGCGGCCAGCGCCAGGACTGGCTCGACTCGCCGGAGATCGTCATCGAGGCCTGCATCGCGGTCGTCGCCTTCTACCTGTTCGTCGCGCACAGCCTGACCACGCGGCGGCCGTTCCTGCGGCTGACCCTGCTGCTCGACCGCAATTACGCGCTCGGGCTGGTCATCGTCTTCGTCTACGGCATGCTGAACTTCACGCCGGTGGTGTTGATGCCGTCGCTGCTGCAGGCGCAGATGGGCTATCCGGATTCGATCATCGGCGTGGTGCTGGCGGCGCGCGGCGCCGGCGCCGTGATCGGCTTCTTCCTCGCCATGTTCGTCGGCAAGCTCGACCCCCGGATCGGCATGACCGTCGGCTTCGGCCTGCAGGCCGCTTCGGGCTTCTTCATGGCGGGTTTCGACCTCAACGTCTCCGCCTTCGACGTCGGCCTGGCGAGCTTCGCCCAGGGCATCGCCGTCGGCCTGATCTGGGTGCCGCTGACCGTCGCCACCTTCGCCACCTTGGACGGCCGCTTCCTGCCCGAGGCGTCGTCCGTCTACCATCTGTTGCGCAACTTCGGCTCCAGCGTGTTCATCTCCTTGAGCGTCGCCATGATCATCCGCACCGCCAACGTCTCTTACGCGGAGCTGACCGAGTTCATCTCGCCGTTCAACGAGGTGATGCGCTATCCCTGGGCGATCGGCGTCTGGAGCATCGAAAGCACGGAAGGGCTGGCGGCCTTGAGCGGCGAGATCGGCCGCCAGGCGGTGATGATCGGCAACATCAACGCCTTCTACCTCTATACCGCCGCCTGTCTCGCCGTGCTGCCGCTGGTCATGATGGTCCGGGTCCGGCGGCCGGCCGCGTCGCCGACGGCCTAGTTGGACGGCGGCCGACGACCAGTCCCAGGCCGCCGAGGGCGAGGGCCGGCAGCCATATCCAGCGGAATTCGATCGCCAGCAGCTCGAGCCAGCGGCCGGCGAAGAAGCTCTGCACGCCGATCGCCGAGACCCGGACCGGTCGGAAATCGAAGAAATAGCGCTCGTTGGAGAACGGCGAGAAGAACGCGACGCCGAGGCCGCCATCGGTAAAGGCGTCGAGTAGGCCGTGCGAGGCGAGGCAGAGGAAGAAATAAAGCCACAGCAGGGCGAAGCCGACGCGGTCGCGGCGCGCCATCGCCGCCGCGACCAGCCCGCCGAGCAGCAGGGCGAAGGGCAGCGAATGGCTTAAACCCCGATGGCCGAGCAGGTCGCCATAGGCGATGCCGAAACCGAAGCCGATGACGTCGAGGTCGGGCAGCGCCGTGAGCACAATGCCGGTCAGCAGCACCGCGGGCCGGCGCAACGGCTTGGGCAGCCAGGGAGCCAGGCCGAGGGCAACGACCGGATGGGTGATGACCGTCGGCATGGTCGCTATTCGGCCTGATCGACCTCGATCCAGGTGATGCGCGCGGCGGCGGCGAGCCGGCCGTCCGCGCCATGGATCGCGGTGCCCGAGTAATGCTTGCGCCCGTCGCGCCCGAGCGGCCAGCCGATCACCGTGCAGCGCTCGCCGGGGCGGACCCGGTCCATGACCCGGCCGACCGTGCGCCCCGACAGGATCAGGCATTCCCGGTCGAGGCACATTGCCGCCGCGCCGGGGCAGTCGAGCGCCGCCCAATGATATTCGGCACCGACCCGGCCGCTGTCGTCGGCCAGCGCGTCATAGAGCAGCCAGGGCGCCGCGCCCAGCTCGCGGCCGTCGACGGCGCCGGCGAAGATGCGCAGCGCCTCGCCCGGATGGCGGCTGCGGCCGCAGACGAAGCAGTTGGTAAAGAGGCTGCCGGAGAAACTGCCGCCGGTCGCCGAGGCCTGTTCGGCGGCCGCGAAGCCGGGCGGCACCGGCACCTCGAGATCGAGTTCGGCCGGCCGCGTCTCGGCGATCAGCACCGGCCCGTCGAACAGGTCGAAGCCGTCCGCGGCGGGACGCAGTTCGAGCGGCCGGCCATGGGGCACGGGGTTGCGGAGCGTCACCTCGGCGGCACCGTCGATATGGCCGGCCAACACCCCCGTGGCGTAGCCGCCATTGACCGAATTGGGCGGGCCGCGAAAACGCCGGTCGAACTGGATCGTCTCGGACAACTCGTACTCCTCAAGCTTAAGTGATCATACGCACGGGAAAGCCCGCGGGCCGCACTATATAATCCGGATGTCCATGGCACTTAAACCCCGCCCCCAGGAGACCGGTCATGCAATTCTACGGTTACGTCGCGGCCCTGGCCGTGCTGGGATTGGCCGGTTGCGCGACGATCGGCAGCTATCAGACCGCGAGCCAGGGATATTGGTATGGCTGCGAGTCCGGTTATTCGGACGCCAACTGGCCCGGCAAGCGCTACATCCGGATCCCGGCCACCGCATCGAAGGCGTTCCGCGACGGCTGGAACCGCGGCTACAAGGAATGCCTGGCCGACGGCCTGCGGTTCCCGCGCGGCGGCCGCGGCGGTTGAGCTTGGTGCAGCGCCGCCCGTCGCCGACGCCTGCGCGGCGACCGCGAAGCTGGTCGGCCGAGGCCCATCGAGATCGAATTCGTCGGCCCCCGGAATCGCCGGTCGAACGCCATCGTCTCGGACCACTCGCCCCCTTGAAAATTATCGGACCATACGGACGGAATCGCCCGCGGACCGCCCTATATGGACCAAGGACCGTTGGTACTGGCACCCTGCCCCAAGGAGAGCGTTGATGCCGAAATTTGCTTTGGTCGCGGCTCTTGCCGCCTTGGGATCGGCCGGCTGCGCAGACCTGACCGACTACACGAGCCCGAAACGGGGATACTGGTTCGGCTGCGAGTCCGGCTATTCGGATGCCAACTGGCCTGGCAAGAGCTACATTCCGATCCCCGCCACCGCGTCGCAGGAATTCCGCGGTGCCTGGGACCGCGGCTACAAGGAATGCCTGGACGACGGCCTGCGCAACCCACGGAGCCACCCCGGCCTCTGAGCTCGGCGACGCGCCGCCCGGGAATACCGGTCAAACGCCATCGTCCCGGACCACTCGGGTCGCTCTAGGTCTAAGGGATCATACGGACAGAATTGGCCTCGGTCCGCCCTAATATGGAGTCAGGATCCTAGGCACTGGCACCCTGCCCCGTGGAGAGCGTCGATGCGGAATTTCGTTCTGGTTGCGGCCTTCGCGGCCTTTGGATCGGCCGGCTGCGCCGGCCTGACCGACTATTCGACCCCGAAGCAGGGATACTGGTTCGGCTGCGAGTCCGGCTATTCCGACGCCAGCTGGCCGGGCAAGATGTACATCCCGGTCCCGGCCGAAGCGTCGCAGGAATTCCGCGACGCCTGGGAGCGCGGCTACAAGGAATGCCTGGACGAAGGCCTGCGGTTCCCGCGCGATATTCCCGGCAGCCCCGGCATCTGAGTTCAGGTCAGCGCCGCCAGGAAGCCGCCGATTGCCTGGTCGGTGACGCTGTCGTCGAGCCAGCGTGCCACCAGTACCAGGTCGTGATCCGGGTCGAGCCAGATCAAATTGCCGCCAGCGCCGATCGCCGCGGCGGCGGACTCCGGCGCGCTCGGCCACATGGCCTGGCCGGCATTCAGCCACCAGAGACAGCCATAGGCCGGATTGATCGGGCAGGGACTGAGCATCTTTTCGGTCCAGCCGGCGGGCAGGACTTGGCCCGCGCCCCATTTGCCGCCGTTGAGCACCAGCAGGCCGAGCCGGGCCTGGTCGCGGGCGCTGATCCAAAGGCCGCCGCCCCAATGGGAGCCGCCGGGCACGCCTTGCATCTGCTTGCCGTCGATCTCGACCCCGGCGTTGCGATAGCCGCGCCAGGCCCAGCCGTCGGAGCCGCCGATCGGCCCCATCACCCGCTCCGCCAGCACCTCCGGCAAAGCGCGCCGGAACGCCTGCATCAGCGACAGACTGAGCCGGTTGACCCGGACGTCGTTGTATTCCCAGAAGCTGCCCGGCGCCTGCAGGTCGCGATGCGTGCCCTTTTTCGAATTGTCGGCGCCGGCGCCGATCCGGCGGTGGCGGTCGATCAGATCGGGCTTGTCCCAGACCGTGCCTTCCCATTCGCTGGTCTGCTGCAGCAGATGCTGCCAGGTGACGGTGCGGTTCTGCTCGGATTCGAAGCCGTCATCGAGGGTGTAGCCCTGCACCGGATCATTCAGGTCGCGGATCACGCCGTCGCCGAGCGCGATGCCGGCAAGCACGGCGAGATAGCTCTTGGCGACGCTGAAGGTCATGTCGGCGCGGCCGGTGTCGCCCCACTCCGCGACGATCCGGCCATCGCGCAACAACAGGCCCGCGGGGCCGCCGCGCGGCCCGGTCGGGCCGAGGATCTCGTTGAAGGGCGGCGGCTCGAACTGGCCGGCGGCCAGCACCTCGCCGATGTCGCGCGGCCAGCCGACCTCGTGTGATTCGACGAAGGCGACCGCCTCGGCCAGGCGAGACGGATGGAAGCCGGCCTCCTCGGCGGCGCGGTGTTGCCAGTCCGCGCCGGCGTCCGGAACATAAGCCATGCGAGATCTACTCCGCCGCGGCCTCGGCCGGCTTGGCGCCGCCGGCGAGATAATCGAGGGCGGCGGCGACGCCGCTTTGCGCCGGGGCGAGGCCGAATTCCTTCAGCCCCATCTCGACCCCCGACAGCGTGCCGGCCAGCATCAGGTCGTTGAAGGCGCCGAGATGGCCGATCCGGAACACCGTGCCGGCAAGCTTGCCGAGGCCGTTGCCGAGCGACATGTCGAAGCGCTCCAGGATCAGGCGGCGCAACTGGTCGGCGTCCTGGCCAGCCGGCATTTTCACCGCGGTGAGCGAGCCGGAATATTCCGCCGGATCGGCGCATAGCACCTCCAGCCCCCAGGCGCGGACGGCGCGGCGCGCCGCCTCGCCATGGCGGGCGTGGCGGGCAAAGACGTTGTCCAACCCCTCCTCATCGAGCAGCATGTCGAGGGCGACCTGCAGGCCGGCCAGCAGGTTGCTGGCCGGCGTGTAGGGGAAGAAGCCGCTCGCGTTGATCGCCAGCATCGGCTCCCAGTCCCAGAAGGATTTCTTGCACCCGGCGTTCTTGGCGGCGGCGAGCGCCTTGTCGCTGATGCCGTTGAAGCTCAGCCCCGGCGGCAGCATCAGGCCCTTCTGCGAGCCGGCCACGGTGACGTCGACGCCCCATTCGTCCTGGCGGTAGTCGATCGAGGCGAGCGAGGAGATGGTGTCGACCATCAGCAGCGCCCCGTGCCCGGCATCGTCGATCGCCGCACGGACATCGGCGATTCGACTGGCGACGCCGGTCGAGGTCTCGTTATGCACCACACAGACCGCCTTGACCGACCCGCCCTTGTCGCCGGCGAGCCGGGCGCCGATCGCCGCCGGGTCGGCGCCGCGGCCCCATTCGACCTCCAGCAACTCGACCTCGAGGCCGAGCTTCTGCGCCATCGCGCACCACAGGCTGGCGAAATGGCCGGTCTCCACCATCAGCACCTTGTCGCCGGGCGTGAGCGTGTTGACCAGCGCCGCCTCCCAGGCGCCGGTGCCCGAGGCCGGGTAGATCACCACCGGCCCGGCCGTCTTGAAAACCGGCTTGAGCCGCGCCAGGACATCGCTGGCGAGTTCCTGGATCTCCGGCCCGCGGTGGTCGATGGTCGGCCTGGCGATGGCATGCAGGATCCGATCGGGCACGTTGGTCGGCCCGGGAATCTGCAGGAAATGGCGTCCGGTATGGCGGGCGGTGTTACTAGCCAAGGCGGTGCTCCGGGATGCTGGCGGTTTGACTCATTTGGGCGGC
>CAJHXX010000237.1_pt1 | contig 14532 bp, 13 predicted proteins | sample 9198511 | NCBI WGS metagenome assembly CAJHXX01 (sample SAMEA7708325, study PRJEB35096) | sediment metagenome | biome: marine neritic benthic zone biome [ENVO:01000025]; feature: sediment [ENVO:00002007]; material: shallow marine sediment [ENVO:03000034] sea grass bed [ENVO_01000059] ...
CCCGGCCGGATGCCGACCACCCTGCACGGCTTGGCCGGCGCCAGCGCCTTGGCGATGTCGAGCACATGCATGCTCGGGATCTTGGGCACGAAGATCTCGCCGCCATGCATAATCTCCATGCAGGACAGGACGAAATCCACGCCCTGGCTCAAGGTGATCCAGAACCGTGTCATCCGCTCGTCCGTGATGGGCAGGCTGTCCGCGCCCTCGTCTACGAGCTTGCGGAAAAACGGAATGACGCTGCCGCGCGAGCCGACCACGTTGCCGTAGCGCACCACCGAAAACCGCGTCTTGGCCGAGCCGCTCAAATGATTGGCGGCCACGAAGATCTTGTCCGACGCCAGCTTGCTGGCGCCGTAGAGGTTGAGCGGATTGGCCGCCTTGTCGGTCGAGAGCGCGATCACCCGCTTCACGTTGTTGCGGATCGCCGCCCGCACGACATTCTCGGCGCCGAGCACGTTGGTGCGGATGCACTCGAAGGGATTGTATTCGGCGGCCGGCACATGCTTCAGCGCCGCGGCGTGGATCACGTAATCGACGTCGCGCATCGCCATTTCCAGCCTGCTCTGGTCGCGCACGTCGCCGATGAAGAAACGCAGCGCCGGCTGGTCTGCGAACGCCGGGTTGTTCTGCATCTGGTACTGCTTGAATTCGTCCCGCGACATGACAATCAGACGGGCCGGGTTGGCGAATTCCAACAGGCGCGCCAGCATGGCGTTGCCGAAGGAGCCGCTGCCGCCGGTGATCAGGATGCTGGCGCCGTCGAGGCGCTTGCGCAGGCGGCGCGCCTCGGCGCCGCGCCGCGTGAATCGATCGTCGCCGCCCGGCGCGCCGGGCCGGCGGATTCTGTCGTGTTTCATGCGGCCACCTTCGCACTCGGCCGGGTCGAAACCCTACACACTACGGGACGCCGTGAGATCCCCCCACACGGCATCGGCGCAGATGATCGGTGATTTACGGTAAATTTTGCCTTAATCGAGGGCCGCGAAACCCTGTTGGCTCAACGCAACATGCCGGCCGTCGACCATGGCGGTCGGGCCGGATAATCGGCGCAGGTCGGCCGGCGCGTCAAGCGGTGCGGTTCACCGCGAGGCCCTGGATCTCACGAAAGAATTCGATCTGCCGCAAGACTTGTTCGGCCGGATATTGTTTCAGCACCTCGCCGGATTCGGTGTTGACGGCCTTGTAGACGAACTGACCGGTCTTCTCATGCAGCTCGATCTGCAATCGGGAGTTCGGATGGTCCACAAGCTCGACCAACTGGTTGATTACCGATTCGGCCTTTGCGATCGGGTCGCCGTCGTTTGGTTCTGCCGCCGCTTCCGTCAAATCGACGGTCTGGCGATCGGTATCGGCGCGTTTCCGGTCGTCTGCGACGGCACTGACTGCGCCGACACGGGACTGTACGGGATACGGACTTATGGTTGTACTGATTTCGTCCATGGTTCGGTTCCTCGCCACGACATCTCGGGTCCCAATTCGGTTCCTCGAGCGGCTTTCGTGGTCTTTGCTGTCTGTCGCGAACTCCTCGGCAGATTACTTTGGTGCTTCCAATGGCCGCCGGATCTCCGAGACTTGCCGACCACCGTCCTGAAATCGAGAGGCGGGAAATGGGGCCGGGAAACCCGGCCCCACCCCATTGCGCCTTAGCGGAACAGTCCGAGCAGGATCGACGGCGCGCCGTTGGCGATAGACAACGCCTGCACACCGAGTTGCTGCTTGATCTGCAAGGACTGCAGTCTCGCGCTTTCCTTCGACAGGTCGGCGTCCACCAGGTTGCCGATGCCGACGGTCAGCGTGTCCTGAAGCTTGCCCACGAAAGTGTTGTGGATGTCCAGCTTCTTGGCCGCAGTACCCAGCTTCGCCAGACCGCCGTTCGCAGTCTCGACGGCCGCATCCAGAGCCGTCAGGGCGGTGGACGCGTTGGTCGCGGTGGTCAGGCTGGCGGTCGCCAGGCCGAGCGCCGTGACCGTCAACTGGGTGGACGTCACCGTGATCGTGCCGCCGGCGTCGTTGGCCAGAACCGCCAGGCTGGCGGCGCTCTTGCCGATCAGGTCGACACCGTTGAACTCCGCGTTGTCGGTGATGTTCTTGATCTGGGTGATCAAGGCCTGGAAGTCGGTGTTGAGCGCGTTGCGGCTCGCGGTATCCAGGCTGGTGTCGGTCGCCGCGACGACCTTTTCCTTCATCTCGACGAGCAGGTCGGAGATGGCGCCGCCCGCTGACAGCGCCACGTCTACGCCGCCCGTGCCGCGGTCAATGCTCTGCTTGACCGCGTTCAGGCCAGACACGTCGGCCCGCATCTTCTGCGCGATGGCGAAGATGGCGCCGTCGTCCTTGGCGGTGGCGATGCGGAGACCGGTGTTGATCCGGTTCTGGACACCGAGAAGGTCTTTGCTCGTCCCGTTCAAATTCTGGAGCGCGACGAGGGCACCAACATTGGTGTTGATGGATGAGGTCATATCTGGTTCTCCTTCTAGAGATATCAGCGTTTTGCTTGACGGGCATTTTGCCCTGCGCTGGAAGGAGCAATTGGCGTGCCAATAGTCAGATAATTCTATGCTTTAGTATCTAAGCATTTATTCTGGAAAAGTTTTCGAAAGATTGGTTTAGACATCACTAACCCGCCGGTGCGGCAAATTCTGCCGGTTTCTCCTTATTTGCCCGGCAATACCTGCCGCCGACGGCAAGATTTTCTCTGTACGATCGAGCGAATATGTCGGGGTGACGCAATCCCCATACGACAACGCGCCCCGGTCAAGGCGGGGCACGGCGCGTCGTTTTGCGGTCGGTCGAGGCTAGCCCAGGGTATCGGCGGTCGGCGGCGAGGTATCGTCCAGCATCGCCGCCTGCTCCAGCCCTTGCATGATCGACCGGTTGACGTCGATCAGGGGCTCCAGACTCGCGCCCTCGCGCATAACCTGGCTGGCGTATCGGCTGACCCAGAGCCCGATCGAGATCACCTGGGCGCGGGTTTCGTTCGGCAACTGGTTACCCTCGGACGAGCAGTCCGTCATCAGCGCGGTCCAGACCCGGCGGTTCCAGTCGAGCGCTTCGATCAGGCGCTTGTCGATAGGTTCACAGTCCTTGGCATCGATCAAGGCGCCGGTGACCTGGGCGAACAGGCGGTATTCGGTGTTACGGGGTGTCTCAGTCGCCTGCAGCGTCTGCTGGTACGCTTGAAGGGTCATACGCTAGCCTTTCGCCCTCGAACTGCAGCAGCCGCTTACAGAACATCAACGCCTTGTAATACCGGCCGCTCATCACCTCGCGGCTGACCGCAAGGCAAGCGGCTTTCGCCGACGGATCGGTGACGGCGCCGATGAAGTCTGTCATCCAAATTGCAAATTCTTCGTAAAGCTTCTCGCGATTACTGTCGTCCAGATACATCGACATGATCGCGAAATAGATCCGGCTGGCCGGCGTCTTGGCATCGTCCGCCTGGATGATGTCCTTCTCGCGGAGGATCGACACTTTATTGTGAACCACCATGCTGGCGCGGCGGTCACCATTGGCGATCACCGCACCGTTGACGACGAACTTCTCTCCGGGCTTCAGGGTAAGTTTTAGCGCCATGATGCTACTGGACGCGTGAGACGTCCAACCTCCTTAACTGACACACTAACGAACGGTCGGCGGTTATCCCGGCCGGACCTTGATGAAAATTGGTTAATGAAACATTTAAACCATTCGGCAAAGGAAACGCGCCTTGCATGAACAACTACATGGTTTACAGATAATTAATCAATAAAAGACCAATCCATTGGTGTTCCACATGAAACATTTCTACTGGCGCGCTTCCCCAGTACTTCATTAAGAAACTTCGGCGCCAGGCCATGGCCGGGTCGAATCGACCGAACGTTGTCCGGCGTCCAGACTTCTCCCACGCTGACGTCGCGCACCACGTAGAGAGAACGGCGAAAGCTCGCCGTCTGCTGCTCGCTCGGCTTGCGGTCATAGGTGACTCGGCCGAGCGCCGACCAGGCGGTGCGGGGATCCTCGACCAGTCGCTCGAACTCCGGCGGTTCCAGCGAGAAGGCGGCGTCGGGGCCGCCCTCGGCGCGGCGCATGGTGAAGTGCTTCTCGATGATGCAGGCGCCGAGCGCGACCGCCGCCACCGCCGCCGCGCTGCCGAGACTGTGGTCGGAGAGGCCGCAGAGCGTGCCGAAACGTTCCGCCATGTCGGACAAGGTATTCAGGTTGCTCTCCTCGGGCGGTGTCGGATAGCCGCTGACGCAGTGCAGCAACGCGAGCTCGGCGCAGCCGGCGCTGCGGGCGGCCGCGACGGCCTGGCCGATCTCGGCCGCGTCGGCCATGCCGGTCGAGATGATCATCGGCTTGGCCGTCCGCGCGACCCGTTCGATCAGCGCCAGGTCGACCGCCTCGAAGGAGGCGATCTTGTAGGCCGGCGCTTCGAGTCCCTCCAGCAGGTCGACGGCGGTCTCGTCGAACGGCGTGCTGAACACGGCAACACCGAGCTCCCGCCCCTTGGCGAACAGCTCTTCATGCCATTCGAATGGCGTCTGCGCCTCGCAGTAAAGATCATAGAGGGTGCGGCCATGCCACGGCCCGCCCTCGATGCAGAAGCCGGGCCCGTCGAGGTCCAGGGTCATGCTGTCGGGGGTGTAGGTCTGCAGCTTGACCGCGTCGACTCCGGTGGCCGCCGCCGCGGCCAGCAGATCCAGGGCGCGCGCCTTGTCGCCCCTATGGTTGGCGGACAGCTCGGCGATCACATAGGGTGGATGGTCGGGGCCAATCGGCCGGCCGGCGATTTCCATGTTGGCGGCTCCCTTTGCTGGCGCGCAGCCCGGCGTCGCCCAGTAGGTCCAGTCCCCGTCGCGCCGAACCAGGCGGAGCCCGACGGCCTCGGCGATGCGCCGAGAGGCCGCGTTGTCGGCCATCACCTCGGCCCGAATCTCGCCATCGAGGCGACCGACGAGCTCTGCGACCATGGCGCGGCCGATGCCGCGGCCGCGCGCCGCCGGCGCCACGGTCCAGGACAGCAGCCAGCCAACGCCGTCGCGGTCGGCGCGCACCGTGCCGACGGCATGGCCGCCCTGCTCGGCGATCATCAGCAGCCGGTTCGGATCGGCGAGCGCCGCGGCGAGCCAGGCGGCGTGGGTCGCGGCCGACACCGGATTCGGGTGGCGGGAGTTCCGCCGGGTCAGGGGATCGTTGCGCCAGGCGCGCAGCCGATCGGCATCGTCTTGGGTGGCGGGGCGGAGATACAACTCGGCCATCGATCGGGCCATCAACACTACAGGTTGCACCATATGCTGGGCGGCTTCCGTTAAGCAAAGGTGTACGGGTCTGCCCCGGACAGCGTGGATTTCATCCGGCTTAGGCGTTTCTTAACGCTGGCGGGGGTTTGATCGTCATCGGCACCGCCTTGTTCAGGTAGGAGTAGCGTTCCGATGCCAGTAGATCGGCAGCAGGCAGCCAACGATTCGGACGCGCAAGCGATTCGATCGCAATCGCGGCGGCCCGACGGCGGCGCCGATTACGGCATCTTCCTGGCCGGCGAAACCATCGACCTCGTGGTGCCCGACGAGGCCGCGGTGGACGACACCGACTGGTACGCCTGGTTCAACGACCCCGAGATCACCCGCTACCTCGGCCAGGGCCTCTACCCGAACAGCCGCAGCCAACAGCAGGCCTATCTCGACAGCGTCAATGTCCCGGGCGGCGAGCGCATCGTCCTGCTGATCCGGGCCAAGGATGTCGGCCGCGTCATCGGCGTCGCCAGCCTGTCGCGGATCAACTGGGTCAGCCGATCCGCGGAGACTGCCATCGTGGTCGGCGAGCGACCCGGCACCTCCGCCTCGCTGTTCTACGGGCTGGAGGCCAATGCGCTGCTGACCCAGCACGCCTTCGACACCATGGGCCTGGAGCGGGTCGGCAGCGGCCAGGCGATGGGCCTCGCCAAGTGGCTGAATCTCCTGGTCCTGTTCGGCTTACGCCCCGAGGGCATCGCCCGCGGCGCCTTCCGCAAGGGCAGCCGGACCGAGGACAAGATCCTGACCGGCTGCACCCGGGCCGATTACGAGCGGGTCAAGGCGGCGCGCGCCGGCGCCTATTGGCCGGGCCGCCGGCGCCTGCTGGAGCTGATGCGGGCGCTGCCGCGCCGCGTCTTGGTGGAGGACGTTCGGGCCGCGATCGACGGCGCCGTCGACGCCTATCTCGCCGAAGTGACTTGGAAATGAGTTTTCGGGACTCGCGCCGATGAGCAATCTCGGCATCGCCGCCATTCGCCACGCCCTGCCGGCGGTCGTCGAAGACAACGTCGATCTGGTCGCACGGCACGGCTTCGACCGGGGCTTTATCGAGCAGAAGCTCGGCATCGCCACCCGGCACAAGGCCGGCGCCGGAGAGACCACGGCGAGCCTGGCCGCCGACGCCGGGCGAGCGGTGCTGGCCGAGACCGCTACCGACCCGGCCGCGGTCGACGTCCTGATCGTTGTCACCCAGACGCCGGACTACCTGCTGCCGCATGTCTCGGCGCTGGTGCATGGCGAGCTTGGGCTGGCGCCCGGCGTCGCCGCCTTCGACGTCAGCCTGGGCTGCTCCGGCTTCGTCTACGGCCTTGGCCTGATCCTGCCGGTGATGCAGGCAAACGGCTGGCGAACCGGGCTACTGATCACCTCGGAAACCTATTCGCGGCTGATCTCGCCGGCCGACCGCGCGACCGCACCGCTGTTCGGCGACGGCGCGGCGGCGACCCTGATCTCGGCCGCGCCGCGCTACCGCGTGGGCAAGGCCGTCTATGGCACCGACGGCGCGTCGCACCAGGCGCTGATCGCCCGCGGCAGCGGCACCGCGCCGGGCGCCCGCGAGCCGCTCTATATGGACGGCCGGGCGATCTTCAACTTCATGATGAAGGAAGTGCCGAAGAGCATCGACGCCTGCCTCGCCGCCAACGGCCTCGGCCGCGACGACATCGGCCTCTGGGTTTTCCACCAGGCAAGCGGCTACATGCTGAAGATGCTCGGCCGCCAGCTCGGCATTCCGGCCGACCGGCTGGTGATCGACCTCGAGGATGTCGGCAACACCGTGTCCTCGACCATCCCGCTGGCGCTGGAGCGCGCGGTGCTGACCCGTGAGCCGGCGCCTAGCCGCGTGCTCGTCTCCGGCTTCGGCGTCGGCCTGTCCTGGGCCAGCGCCGTGCTTACCGCAGCAGAGGTCCCGTCATGAATGTACCCATCCCACCCGAAATCGCCACCAAGCTGCGCGCCCTGATCGCCGAGGTCAGCGGTCGCGACGACCTGCCCGAGGCCGGCCGGCTCACCGACGCCAAACTGACCGACGACCTCGGCCTCGACTCCCTCGATGTGATCAACCTGTTGTTCCGGATCGACGAGGATCTGGGCGTCAAGGTGCCCGACGACGCGATCGACGAGCACGAGCTGGCGCTGTTCGCCAACCTGGCGCGCTACGTGGCCGAACGCGCGGGGTGATCAGGCAAGAAAATCGAAGCTGATCTGCCGGCGGATCGGCTGGCCGTCCGGTTCGGTGGCAAAGCTGTCACCTTGTGTAGCCGGACGTCGACTTCGCGCATCTTGCCGCAGGCCGGACTCAGGGTTGACGCGCAATTACGAAAAGCGCCGTCCGGCGGCAGGCATGAATCCAGCCATGCCGCGCCGTCGCGGTTAATGAAACATTGCCCCGGCGTCCGGCATGGCATCGCAACGCGCCGATTTAGCCATTTATTAACGCTGCCGCTGCTTTGATGTGCCCCGACGAAAGTCGTAAGCGGTAGAGATGAGTTGCGTATGGGTAAGAAAACCGCCTGGGCCGGCCCGGAACTCGGCGGAGCGAGCATGCACGCCGACGTCGCGGCGACGTTTCAGTTTCTCAACGCCATCGACACCGAACGCCCGCGCACGGAGCAGGAGCTGGCGCTGTCGCAGAAGGCCCTGCTGAAGGGCGCCCGGCTGTCGGACAAGGGCGACAAGCGGCGCGCCGCCCGGCATTGCCTGGAGGCCTACGGACTCGACCCGAAGAACCGCAAGGCCTTGGCGCTGCTCGGCAATCTGCTGTGCGGCCTGGGCCGGAGGCAGGAGGCGATCGAAGTGTTCGAGCGCCTGCTGAAGCTCGGCGACCTGGGCCCCGGGGAGATCTTCGACGTCGCCAATATGGCCGGCGGCCTGGACATGCCGCAGGCCGCCGAGGACCTGTTCGCCACTTATATACAGATCCGGCCGGCCGAGGCGCGCGGCTACATCGCCATGTCGGGCGTGAAACGCGCGCTCGGCAAATATGACGACGCCATCGAGCTCTTGAGGTTCGCGATCGGCCAAGACCCGGAGCGCGGCGATCTGTGGGAGGCCCTCGGTGTCGCCGTCGGCGAGGACCGCGGCGTCGAGGCGGCGCGGCCGTTCTTCGAGGAGGCGATCCGCCTGAAACCGGAAATGGCGGCCTCTTATGCCAATTTCGGCCGGCAGCTGAACGCCGAGGGCCGCTTCGCCGAGGCGGTGCCGCTGCTCGAAAAGGGCGTCGAGCTGCTGCCCGGCAGCGCCAACAGCCATTTCAACCTGGCCACCGCCCTGCTCGGCACCGGCGATTTGGAACGGGGCTGGACAGAATACGGCTGGCGCCTCGACAAGAGCCGACCGGATTCCGTCAACTACACCCACGGCCTGCCGCGCTGGCAGGGCGAGGATATCGCCGACAAGGTGATCCTGGTCTGCGACGAGCAGGGCCTGGGCGACCTGTTCATGTTCGCGACCGCCTTCGATGAGCTGATCCGGCGCGCTCGGCATTGCGTCTTCGAATGCGACCCCCGGCTGATCACCGTGATGCAACGGAGCTTTCCGGCGGCGACGTTCCACCGCCACGTGACCTACAGCGTCAATGCCCGCCTGCACCGCAACTACCGCTGGTTGGACGCGCTCGACCAGCGGCCGGATATTGCCACCGAGTCGGGTACGGTGCTCCGCTATCTGCGCCCGCATCTCGCAAGTTTCGCCGACAGCGCCGGCTACCTGAAACCGGATCCGGCGCGGGTCGCCTTCTGGCGCGAGCGCTTTGCCGAATGCGGCCCCGGGCTCAAGGTCGGCCTGACCTGGCGCGGCGGCCTGCGCTCGGTGGCGCGCGACCGGGCCTACGCCAGTATTGACGCATACCGGCCGATCCTGGAGGTGCCGGGCATCACCTTCTTCAACAGCATGTACGCCGACACCCGGGATGAGATCGCCTATGCCGCCGAACGGCTCGGCGTCACCATCCACGACTTCGACGATATCGACCGCAGGAACCAGTTGGACGAGGCCGCCGCCTATACCGCAGCGCTCGACCACGTCGTCTCGGTCCGGTCCTCGCCCGGCGCCATCGCCAGCGCCCTCGGCGTGCCGACCTCGACCCTGCAAGAGGCGCGCGGCCAGTTCATGCTCGGCACCGACCACGAGCCCTGCTATCCCTGCCGCAGCATCTTCTTCGCCGCGCGGCGCGCGGACTGGCCGCATGAGCCGATCGGCCGCATCGCCGAGCATCTGCGCGGCCTGGCCGAGGCCGAGGGCTGACGGCCGCGCCGGCGATGGCGGCCTCGACCTCTCGGAAAACGCGCCGCGCCGCCGCCAAGGCGGCCCGGTCGGGCAATGGCGGGCCGCGCCGTGGCGGCCTGCTGGCCAAGGGCGACCGGGCCCTGCAACAGGGCGACCTGACGGCCGCCGAGAGATCTTATCAGTCCGCCCATCAGGCGGCGCCCGGCCGGCCCGAGCCGCTGCAGGGCCTCGGCCGGGTGCATCGCCGGGCCGGCCGGCTGCCGGAGGCGCTCTCGGCTTACGAGGACGCATTGCAGAGGGCGCCCGAGGACGCCGGCATCCTGTTCGAGCTCGGCAACCTGGCGCGCGACATGGACATGGCCGAGGCGGCGGCCAAGTTCTTCCAGACGGTGATTGCGCTGAAGCCCGACGCGGTCGAGGCCTACAGCAATCTCGCCACCGTGCTGCGCCAGACCGGGCGGCTCGACGACGCGGTCGCCATCCTGAAGCCGGCGATCGAGCGCTGGCCCGAACAGGCCGACCTCTGGATGACCCTCGGCACCGTCATGGCCGATTCCCAGGATCACGGAAACGCCGAGCAGTTCCTGACCGAGGCACTGCGGCTCCGGCCCGCTTTCGGCGAGGCCGAGGGCAACCTCGCCGACCTGCTCTCTGCCCAGGGCCGCCACGCGGAAGCCCTGCCGCGCTACCGTCGCGCGCTGAAGCTGCTGCCCGGCCACGCCGATGCCCATTACAACTACGCGCAGGCGCTGCTCGCCACCGGCGACCTGGAACGCGGCTGGGCAGAATATGAATGGCGCCTCGATCCGGCCTTCCACAAGCACGTCGAACGCGACCATGGCCTGCCGCGCTGGCTGGGCGGCGACATTTCCGATAAGCGCATCCTGGTGCTGGCCGAGCAGGGCGTCGGCGACGAGTTGCGGGCGGCGCACTGCCTGCCCGACCTGATCGCCGCCGCCGGCGATTGCCTGGTCGAATGCGACAAGCGGCTGCTCCCACTCCTCGCCCGCTCCTTCCCCGCGGCCGAATTCCATCCCTGGCAGGGCAGCACCGAGGCCGGCCGGCGGCGGCGGCAATACCACTGGCTCGCCGAACGGCCGCCGGTCGACCTGGCGATCGAGGCGGGCAGCCTGCCGGGACGGTTCCGCCGCGGCCTGGACGATTTTCCGCCGCGACGCCGGCTGCTGCGGCCCGACCCGGAGCTGACGGAGGCCTGGCGAGATCGCGTTGCGGAGCTCGGACCGGGCGCCAAGGTCGGGATCGCCTGGACTAGCGGCCTGGTCGATCACCTGCGCGCCCGCGGCTACACCGCGCTCGGCGACTGGGGCCCGATCCTGACCCGGCCGGGCGCCCATTTCGTCAACCTGCAATATGGCGAGGTCGAGGCCGAGATCGCCGCGGCGGAGGCCGCGTTCGGCATCACGATCGCGCGCTGGTCCGAGCTTGACCTGAAGGACGACTTCGACGCCGTGGCCGCGCTGATCGCCAGCCTCGACCTGGTGATCGCGCCGACCAGTGCCGTCCGCCAACTCGCCGCCGGACTCGACGTCGCCACTTGGGTGATGGCCGCCGCACCGCCGGTCACCGCGCTCGGGCGCGGGACCAGCCCCTACGCCCCCGGCATGCGCTACTTCATCCGCGCCGCCGACAGTGACATGTCGGCGGTGATCGCCCGGATCGGCGCCGAGCTGGGTTGTCTGACCGCCTGATCCATCAGCGCGGCGAGACGCGCCGCGCCGGCGCCATCGGTCACCGCGAGCGCGTTGTCCGCCATGGCGCGCCAGCCGTTCGGATCGGCCCGCAGCGCCTTGACATGCGCCGCAAGCAACGCCGGATCGATCTCACCGGCCCGGCCGGCGTAACGCGCCGCGCCGGCCCGGTCGAGGGCCTCGGCGATCGCCAGTTGGTTGTCGGCCGCGGCGACGATCAGGGTCGGCAGGCCGAGGCAGCAACGCTCCCACGCCGTCGTGCCGCCGCAGCCGACAGCGAGATCGGCCGCCACCATCAGCCCGGTCATATCCGTGACGTCGACATGGACCCGCGCCGGCGGGTCAAGCGCCGCCGCCGCCCGGCGGATCGCCGCGGCGTTCGGCCACGCAGCGCCGATCACCACGTCGACGGCAAAACCGCCGGCCATCCCGGCCAAGCCGCGCAACGCCGTCAGGGTCAGGTTGCGGGCGTCCGCCGCGCCGACACTGAGCAAGATCCGGGAGATCGCCTTGGTCCCGGCCCGGCGGGCGCGGGCGCCGTCCCGTTCGACCGCGAACTCGCGGCGCAGCAGCGCGTATTCCGGTCCCAGCAGGAGACCGCAGCCGCCCGCCAGCAGGCCGTCATAATCGGACGCCATGCGGCCGGGCGAGGCGTCGACCAGAAGGTCGGCGTCATGCGGCCGGTCGGCCAGGTCGTCGATCACCAGGATGCGCCGCGCCCAGGGCCGGCAGGCGGCCTCGAAGCCGCGGTCGCGGCGGTAATGGTCGACCACCAGCCAGTCCGCCCCGCCCGGCCAGTGCGCCGCCATGGCACCCGGCTCCTGCCCGGCGAGCGCCAGCCGCTCGAAGCCCGACGCGGCGAGCGCCGGAACCGTCGCCGCCGCGTCCGCTCCGGTGGCAAATCCACATTGCCAACCGATCTCCGCCAGATGCTCGGCCAGGCTGAGACAGCGGCGCAGGTGGCCGCCGCCGGTCCGCCAATCGGCATCGGCACGGAACACGGCCTGCGGCGGGCGGCTCATCTGACGGAGAAGACCGGCATGATGACCGGACAGTCGAGGTTGTCTTCCAGCCCGCCCGCCGCCAGTTCCTCGGCGACCCGGGCCAGCACCGCACGATAGGCGCGCTCGACCGCCGCCACATCCTCGGCGTTATGGGCATAGCAGACATTGTGGCTGGCGGCGATCAGCACGCCCTGGGCCAGCATCTCGCGCAGGAACAAGGTCTTGATCGCCGGCGCCCGCGCCGTCGCGTGGTCGCGGATGCCGAGGATCATCCAGGGCGCCAGGCCGCTCAGCCCGATCGTCTCCTGCAGGCCGAACTCGGCAATCACCGACCTGGCGCAGGCTGCCAACGCCGCGCCGGTCCGCCACAGCTCCTCCGTCACCGGCGCGCGGCGCATCTTGTCGACCACCGCGATCGCCGCGGCCAGCGACAGGCATTCGCCGCCGAAGGTCGACGACAGGAACACATCTTCGACCTCGCGCATGACATCGGCGCGTCCGGCCAGCACCGAGATCGGCATGCCGTTGCCGAGCCCCTTGCCGAAGGCGGCGAGGTCCGGCGTCACCCCGAACAGCGCCTGGGCGCCGCCGAGGCCGTAGCGGAAGCCGGTGACGATCTCGTCGAAGATCACCAGCGCGCCATGTCGCCGGGTCAATTCGGCGAGCTGTTCCAGGTAATCCTCCTCGGGCTCAACGGCGTTCATCGGCTCCAGGATCACCCCGGCGATCGCGTCCGGATCGCTCCGGAACGCCGCGTCGAGCGCGGCGAGGTCGTTATAGGGTACACGGATGGTGTCGGCGGCGGCGGCGGCCGGCACGCCCTTGTCGCGCGCCGTGGTGCCGACATACCAGTCATGCCAGCCGTGATAGCCGATGGCGACGATCTTGTCGCGGCCGGTGGCGGCGCGGGCGACGCGCACGCAGCCGAGCGTCGCATCAGAGCCGTTCTTGCCGAAACGCACCGCCTCGGCGCAAGGCAGGACCTCGACCAGACGCTCGGCGAGCTGCGTCTCGAGGCGGCTGGCCAGACTGAAGTTGATGCCGCGTTCGAGCTGGCCGCGGATCGCCGCGTCGACATCCGGGTCGCGGTAGCCGAGCAGCACCGAACACAGGCCACCGACCAGGTCGACATATTGGTTGCCGTCGACGTCCCAGACCCGGCCGCCCATGCCGCGCTCCAGGAACAGCGGCGCGGCGCCCTCGGGGAACTGTGTGCGCGACTTGGAAAAGGTCTGGGAGCCGAGCGGGATGACCTGCTCGGCGCGCTGCAGCAGCTCGGCGGAGCGGCGGTAGCGCGCCTTGACGTCGGTCAGCATGGCCGGCTCCCATCGGCTGTCGCCATGCGCTTGCCGGCGAGGGCCACGGCCAGTTCCGCCGCCGCCGTCCGCCCGTCGAGCAGCCCATCCTCCGCCTCGCCGGCGACCGCGGCGGCGAAGCGGCGCATCAGCTCGCGGTAGGGCGCGTCGGCGTCGACCGCCGGATCCTCGTAAAGCACCTGCCAATCGCCGCAGTCGGCGCGATAGAGCCTGACCGTGCAGCGTTCCGGCCGCTTGCCCTCGCTCAGCCAGACCAGGGTGCCGGCGCGGCCGACGATCTCGCAGCCGCGCCGCTTCGCTCGTTGCAGGTAATCCAGATGGATTTCCGATCGGGCCCCGTCGGCATGTGCGAGCGCCAGCGCCGCATAGTCCTCGACATCGATATCCATGTCGCCGAGCCGCGCCGCGGTGGCCGTTAGCGACTTCGGCGCACCCAACAGCCAGGCGAGATAGTCGATCTCGTGGATCGCATCCAGGATCACCCCGCCGCCAGACGCGGCCCGGGCGCAATAGAGCGTTCGGTAGTCGGCGCCGGGGCGCATGTCGGGCAGGTAATTGCCGTACTGCGCCCGGGCGAACAGCGGCCGGCCGATCTCCGCCAGCGATGCCTTCAACGCCGCCGGACCGGGGTGGAAGCGCATGTTGCAGACCACCCGAACCTTGCGGTCGAGTGCCTCGGCACGGGCCAGGAAGTCGTCGAGCCCGGCCAGCTGATGGGCGATCGGCTTTTCGATCAGCAGGTGGCTGCCGGCCTCGAGCGCGCGGGCCGCAACCTCGATATGCGCGTCATGCGGCACCGCGACGACGACGCCATCGGCGCCCCAGTCGAGCGCCGCCGCCAGATCGTCGAAACAGCGTAGCCCCAGCCCATCGGCCGCGGCGGCGACCCGGTCGAACACCGCCGCCTCGGCGAACAACGCAGCATTGGCGGCATGGCGCCGGCCGATCGAGCCGCAACCGATCACCAGCAGCTTCATGCCGACAACCTGCCGTAGTGATAGGC
>CAJHXX010000324.1_pt1 | contig 14506 bp, 16 predicted proteins | sample 9198511 | NCBI WGS metagenome assembly CAJHXX01 (sample SAMEA7708325, study PRJEB35096) | sediment metagenome | biome: marine neritic benthic zone biome [ENVO:01000025]; feature: sediment [ENVO:00002007]; material: shallow marine sediment [ENVO:03000034] sea grass bed [ENVO_01000059] ...
CGGCAGTCGGCCTCGCTGGAGCCGAAGAACGGCTCGACCAGCACCGACGGCACCTCCGGCACCACGCTGACGTTGCGGTGGCCGCGCTCGCCCCGGCGCCGTCGCCTCGGTCTCAATGGGCGCAAGAAACCTTTGATTCTCGTGATGGCAATCTATTTTTTTCGCCCATCCAACGGACCCGGCAATCTAGAATTTGAGCAACTATGCTTTCCTTAGTATAGCCGCATCTTGGTAGTCGCATACGCCTTGCGGCACATAGTCAACTATTTCGAAATATTTTCGCCAGTGTTTTTCAATGTACTCTCTGGTGTGGAAGGTCGTCTGGTAGTAGTCGGGGAGGCCGTCTGGCTTGAACTTTCCCGTATGTACGACGTGAAAATAGATCCCGTCTTTTTGGAGTCGTTCCAGCTTCTCGAGGTCCAGCGCCGGTTCGAAAATCGAAGATCCGTGCACGGTCAAGATCAATTGCGCGCCGGTTCGGGATACGCGATGCAATTCCTGCAGCCAGATGTTCTGTAGATCCTCGTCCAGATGCGTAAATACAGAAACGCCGAAAATCCAGTCGAAATGGCCGTCGGGGAAGTCCATCGGGGGCTTCATATGGTTGAGCGCGAATTCGCCGAACAGGAAATTACGCCGACACCATTCGATGGACTCCGGGTCTATGTCGGCACCATATAGCTGCGCATCGGGCAACTCGCGGTGGATATACCGGAGCACACGCCCACAGCCGCAACCGAAGTCCAAGACATTGGTGAACCGGGTTGGCGATTGGTCGGCGCTGTCCGCCAGTCGAATGAGGTCCCGGCTGATGGTTCGGCCGACACTCGCGAAACTTTCCCGTTCCACGGCGCCATGGACGCGATGCCTGAGGCGCGGCGGAGGAAAGGGCGCCTCCTCGGTTGAGGGCATGATCTTGTCTTGAAGCGCGGCAATGCCGATCGATAAATCTACCAGTTGCTTTTTCAGAAAGGGATGCAGTCGGCGCGGAATGAGTGGCTTCAGATATCTAAGAAAGCGAAAATACCGGGGCATTTGCCGACCTTCATACCAAGGGGTTCCTTTGGCGCGAATCGATAAGGCAAGTTGGTAACGAATTGATTATGCATGTCGGCGGCAAAAGGACCTTCAATGGCCTCAGATGAGAGCCGGTCTTGAAGGTCAAGGGGAGCCGATCAGCGGAGGTCGGACTCCCTTGATCCGATCATGATCGCGGTGTTCGAACGAAGCCGGCGCTTTGATCTGCAATCCGCTCGGCGGCGGAGCGCGCCGTCTCACCCTGCCGTGACGAACGCCTCGAAACCGGTCACCAGCGCTTCCGAATAGGCGGCCAGGCGGTCGGCGACCAGACGGCAGTCGGCCTCGCTGGAGCCGAAGAACGGCTCGACCAGCACCGAGGGGACGCTCGGCGCCTCCGTGACGTTGCGATGGCCCCGGTCGCCCGGACCAAGCTGCTTGACGCCGCGGTCGGCCGAGCCGCCGCGGTCCAGCGCCCTCACCATGGCGGCCTGCACGGCCGCCGCGAGCTGCTTGGCCGGCGCGCTCGCCGCGTCGCAGAGCGTTTCGGTGCCGCGCACCGCCGGGTTGGAGAAGGAATTGAAGTGCAGCTCGATGATGGCGTGCGGCTGGAAGGCGGCCGCCGCCTGGTCGGCGCCGGCGATGCCGACGCCGTCGCGCAGGAAGACCCGCGCCGCAATGCCGCGGTTGGCCGCCGTCTGTTCGATCCGGCGCGCCACTTCCCGGTTGAAGGGATATTCGTTCTGCGCGATCGGCGCCACGGCGCGGGCGCCCGGGCGGGCGGCGGTATGGCCGACGACGATGGCGAGGCGGCGCGCGCCCGGCCCGCCGTTGTCGTCCGTTTCGTCGTCCAACAGGCCGTCGACCGAGTCGAGCAGGTCGTCGGCGGCGAATTTCAGCCCCGCGACCCGATCCGCCAGCGCCCGGTCGGCCAGGCCGTCGGCCGGCGGCCCGGCCAGGATGTCGGCGAATTCGCGCCTGAGCGCGGCGAGCCCGTCGCGCAGGATCCGCCCGGCGCCCGGGCGCACCAGGGTGATGGCGGAGACCGCCGGCGTCGGGCTGTTCATATAGGGCATGACGAGCAGCCGCTTGCCGGCGAGTTCGTCCCGGACGTCGAGCGTCAGGCTGTCGCCATGCGCGAGATGGCGCTCCAGCTCCGCGCCGTCGGCCTCGACCAGCCAGTTGATCCGGCGCTTCTCCGCCGCGCTCGGGTTCGCCCGGTTGAACGTGCTCACCCGATAGCGCGCCTTCTCCCCGCCCCGAACCGCCGCCGGCCCCTCGACGCTCCGAACCAGCAATGCCATGACGGTGCCTCCTTGTCGTGGCGGCGACGTCGCACCTGGGACGTGATGCCGCGGCGCGGCTTTCAACCGGTGATATGATGAAGGGATCGCAGGCCGAAGTCGATGGATTTCGCTGCCGCGCCGGTATCCGGGCCGGGCCGGCCTGACTGCACGCGCCCCGGTACCGTCTCGGGATCACTCATCCAGCAGATTCAGCGCCTTCCGGAGTGTTTCGATGTGGCCCGTCGACCACCAGCCGGCCTTCCAGTAGCAGGTATGGCTGAAGAAGCCGAGCCATCGCGAGGTGTTCACCGGCAGGTCCCGCACGGCGCCGCCGAAGAGCGGATCCAGCTTGCCGCCAATCAGGTCGCCCCAGACGAGAAGGCGGCAGGGGAAGTAGATGTTGGTCCAGCGTGTCGGGCCGAACAGGGCCGCGTGATGCGGCAACCGCGCGTCCGCGTCTGGGGGGTAGGAGAACAGCCGCCTTGGCGGTTGGTGCTGGCTTGCCTCGAGGGCCGGCAAGCAGCGCGGCAGCTCGCGCGCGTCGAACTTGTCCTCGAGGTCCGTTTTGCCGTCGGCGAGCAGCACCTCCGCATGCGCCAGGGGACTGCCCAGGGTCACGAAATCCGTCACCCGCCAGCGGCTGCCGTTCGCGACCAGTTCGTCGAAGTAGCCGTGCTGCGCCATTTGAATATCGTCGATCTTGCCGGCGTAGCATTCGTCATCGACGTTGCGGGCAATTTCCTCCAGGTAGGCGAGCTGCTGGCAGGTCGCGCCGGTCTTTCCGGCGGTATCACGATTGTAAGCCGTCCAGGCGTGGTAAAGGATGTCCAGCCCGATAACGCTTCCCAGGCTGTGACCGACGACGATGATCCGGTCGTAGCTATTATCCTCGTGGAGGGCGTGCAGGAGCTTGACGCCCGCCGAGCGAATTTCGTGGCGTGTCTGGATGTTGGCCGGTGCAACATGCAGGTAGCGCGCGGCGTCGCCGACGATGTTGACCAGGATGCCCGTGAAGACCGGGACGACCACCAGACCGGCGACGGCCGACTGTAGCGGCGACAGCAGCGGCGTCTCCGCGACCGCGGCCTGGTAGGCAAAGAATCCGCCGATGCCGAGCAGGCCCAGCAGCACCCAGTACGCCAACTGCAGCTGCGCCGGCACCTGCCATGGCCATCGGACGAGCAGCGTGCGCGCCCAGGCCACGACATGGGCAATGCGCGTGCCGCCCATCAGATGCGCCCAATAGAACTCAAAGAAATCGGTGCGGATGCCGTTCCTGTTGTCAGGCGTCGTCAGGCGCCTGAGCTCGAAGCTGTCGGAGAGCCCGTACGGCTTGCTCCAGTGCAGGTTCGCGCCGGGGTGGGGCTTGTGAAGCGCGGTCGCGGTCGTCCAGACGCCGCGGACGAAGCCGCGCAGCGTCGCCATCGGCTTTTGCTCGCCGATGCCGTGGATCAACAGGACCGCTTGCCTGGTTGTCGCCATATCCGGCCGTGCGTCCCGAATACTCGCTCGAGATCTCCCGGATGACTCCTCCGGGCCGCCGAAGACGGTAGCACAACCGGGCATCGATCGACAGCGCGGTCATTCATCCCGGTGAACCGTTAGGGGTCAGGTCCGGCTCTTAGCTTTCGGCAGCGGATCGACGCGCCGCGATCTCGCGGCGGTCGATCCGGCAGCTGAAGCAGTTGTTCAGCGCCGATCGGACATGGACATAGGCCACGTCGTCGCGGTCGAGGATGCCGGATGCCGCGGCGTCGACCTCGCCCGATCGGACGATTTGTCCGGTGCCGTAGACGATGCGGTCGTCGCCGCCATAGCCTTTCAGCAGATAGCTGTCGCGCGCCAGGAACATCGCCGGCACCCGGTCGGTTTCGGGGTAGCGTTCGCACCGGTCGGCGTGCAGGAAGATCGGGCCGATCTCGGCATAGGGCTGCGGCCGGGGAAACGGGCTGTACGCCAGGATCAGGTAGCGCTCGCCCGCGGCGACGTCCCGTTGGCAGTGGCGGCAGGGCACGCCGTCGCCGTCCGAGACATGGACCTCGGGCGTCTGGCCGTTCGCATCGGCGGCGCCGGCCCAATAGGCCTCGGCCTCCGCCGTCGGCATGGATGAAAAGCGGATATCGGACATCGGATCGCCTCGTCACATTGGTTTCGCCCGACTGTGACGCCAGCCGCGCCGGCCCGCCATCCGATTCTTGCGCGGGACGCCGCCGCCGCCCGAAGCTCATGCGCCGGCGTCGCCGCGGCCGTTTTCGGACAGGCCGAGCGCATCGCCCATGAAGGTGAATGCCGCCTCCCAGCCGCCGCCGATGCCGCGGCGCGCATCCTCGCTGCCGACCTCGGAATGGACAAGCCGGACATAGGTGCCGCTTCCCTTGGCCGTGAATATGACCTCGACACGGGAGTAGGGTGTTGCCTCGCGCTCGCCGTTCGCATGGGCGACCACATGGGCCCACGAAAAAACCAGCTTCTCGCCGGGCTGAATGTCCAGATACCGCCCTTCGAACCCGATTGACTTGTCGTCGTCCTTGGATTTGAGGAACCGCCACGCCCCGCCCGGGCGCAGGTCGATGGTCGCAGAGTGAAGCGAATTCGGCGCGTGTCCGAACCACTTCACGACGATGTTCGGATCCGTCCACGCTTCGAACACCTTCGCGGAGGGCGCGGCGAAATAACCTTCGACGACGATCGGGTCGTCTCCGGGTGGCGACTTGATGAACGCCATCGTCAATCCTCCTCGCCCAGGAAATGTTGCGCGAGGTTGTCGAATTGCCGCGTCCAGAATGCCTGGTAGTCGATCAGCCAATCCGTCGCGGCTTTCATGGGTTCCGCGTTGAGGCGGCAATGCCGGGTGCGCCCCCTCCTTTCGACGGTCAGCAAGCCTGCGTCGCTGAGGACGCGCACATGCTTGGAGACGGCCGTTTGCGACATGTCGAAAGGCGCCGCCAGATCGGAGAGCCGTGATTCGCCCTGCCGCAGCCTTGCTAATATGGCTCTCCGCGCGCCATGGCTGAGGGCCGCGAAAGTCGCGTCGAGATGTTCCATTTGCACCGCATATTTTTACTGAACCAGATGGTTGACAATATAGCCGAATGATTTTAATAAACCAACAGGTTCACTATCGGCGGCCGCCGCGGGATAGCCGGCGCCCGACGACCCTAACAAGCACCCGGGGAAGGCCAGCATGATGGAACTCTACGAATTCCCTCCGACGCGCTCACAGCGGGCGAAATGGGCGCTCGAGGAGCTGGAGGTCGAATATGAGAGCCGTGTCGTCGACCTGCTGCAAGGGCAGCAGAACTCGGACGACTATCGAGCCGTACATCCGTTGGGCGTGGTTCCGGCTCTCAAGACCGACAGCTACACGATTTTCGAGTCGGTTGCGATCGTGCTGCAACTGCTCGACGAGCACCCCGAGAAGAATTTGGCGCCCGCGGTCGGCACCCCGGCGCGCGCCGACTACTACCAATGGAGCGTGTTCGCATGCGCGGAGCTGGATCCGCCGATCATGATGTTCTTCGACAACACCATGCGCCCGCTCGAGGCCATGCGCCCGCCCGGAACCCTGCATGACGCCAAGCTCGCGGAGCGCGCACGCGCCGATTTCGCGGCCCGCGCCGATATATTGTCGAAGGCGCTCGGCGGCCGCGACCATCTGCTCGGCGCCAACTTCTCGGGCGCGGATATCCTGGTCGGTCACAGTTGCTTCATGGCCTCCCATATCGGGTTGCCGATCGGCGACTACCCGATCCTCGAGGCATATTACGGCCGGCTGCGACAACGACGGGCCCATCGGCGGGCATATGGTGGTTGAGGCAATGCCCGCGGTTGGCAGATCCACGAACAGGAGGAAATCCCATGCCTGACTACGTCTTCGCCTATCACGGTGGAAAGAAGCCGGAAAGCCCCGAGGAGGGCGCCGAAAGCATGGCGAAATGGAATGCCTGGATCGAGGACCTGGGCGACGCCGTGGTCAATCCCGGCACGCCCTTGGGCATGTCCAAGACGGTGAGCGCCGGCAGCGTATCGAACGACGGCGGACCCAATCCCCTTACCGGGTTCTCCATCGTCAAGGCCGACGACATGGATGCCGCCCTCGACATGGCCAAGCGATGCCCATTCGTCGAACACGGCACGATCGAGGTCGCGCAAGTGATGGAAATGAAGTCGCCGTGATGTGGGTAGGGGCTCGGGTTGGGCGGGGTCCCTTTGCTTGAGAGGCAAATGGGATCGCCGATCCCGGTCATTCAAGACTTCCGGGAAACCGGCGCGGCACGCCCAGGCGTCGAGTGCGGCCAGCCGGGCGCGCCCCAGCCGGCGACATTGCGCAGTCGAATGCCGCTGGCATGCAGCGTCGAATCCCAGATGCCCTTCAACGGCGTCAGGGTCTCCATCGGCCGCAGTTCGATTTCTTGCTCTTCAAGGCGTTCGTGCAGATCCGTCAAGCGGTGAACGCCCGCCGGCGCGACACGCGTTCTTGAAACCCACATGCCGATCGCACACAGGTTCTCGAACGACGCCGCCGGCAGCTCGTAGCGAAAGATCGCCGCCCGGCGGAGACGCTCGACCCATGCCGTCTCGATAAACGCAACGGCTCTAGCGGATGTCGGCCCGAGCCATCGCGCCAGGTCGTCCGGGCTGCTCTCCGGCGTCGGCCAGACCAGGATGCGCGGACATTCGCGCGGGAACAGGTAGAGGAATCCGTGCGCCGCGTCGATCGCCCAGACCAGCGGTCCGTTGAGCCATGCTTGACCGCCGGGCCGCGCCACGGGGGTCCGAACCGGGCGCGGCTCGAACTCGGTGATGTTCGGATCGTCGCTGAAATGAAAAAGGCGCATGGGCGGAATTTGGTTTCGTCGGTCGAGTCGGAGAAGTGCGGAACGATCAGCCTAGCCAACACCGCAATTGAGCATGCTCGACCCCTGGTCAGATCCTATCACACCTGACGCTCTCTATACGGCATTACCGTATGGGTTCTCTTGAATAAACTACGGGATTGCCGTATATTTGGTTGGTGGACACGCTCTTCGTTTGGACGCCCGCCTACGCCAGAAAGGCAGATAGCCTTGTCACCGACGCCGAGCAGCGCGCCATCGAGACCGAGATCGCCATCGACCCGGAGAGGTTCCCGATCATCCGCGGTACGGGCGGCGTCCGTAAGATGCGCGCCCGTGTCGGCGGAAGAGGCAAGCGCAGCGGCGTCCGGGTCTGCTATTACTGGGTCGCGGATCCGAAGAACGTGTTCCTGTTGACCATGTACGGCAAGGGCGAGAAGGCCGACCTCACGGCGGCGGACCGAAAAGCCGTCCGTGCCATGGTCGAAGCCATCGAATCCGATCTAGCGGAATGGAGGGCGCGATGACCGACAGCAGCAAGCTTTCGCCGGCCGGCAAGGAGCTCGTCGAGGCGCTCGGCGATGTCCGGGACCACATCCGCGGCAAGAAGAAGCTGCCGAGCCGGGTCGTCCGCGTGCCCGATGCGGTCGACGTGAAGGCGGTCCGCAAGTCGCTCGGCATGACGCAAAAGGCATTCAGCGAGCAGTTCGGCTTCGACCTGCGCTCCCTGCAGGACTGGGAACAAGGCCGCCGCCAGCCGACCGGCCACGCGCGCGCCTATCTTGTGGTGATCGCCAAGGAACCGAAGGCGGTAAAGCGCGCGCTCGACGCGGCGTAGGGCGGCGCGGAGCGGGGTCGGTAACAACGCAATAACGCATGCCTGACCCTGGTTCTGGCTCGATGCAGGTCAAGCCTTGCAGCGGCTCCTGTTGTCGGCCTGTAGAGCCGGACTTCAAGCATCCTATCTGAATCAGCCGATCCAGATAGCGTCGTTACGGCCCAAGCTTCAGCGCGTTGTCGGCGTGCCGGGGTTCCCGCAAATCCTGCTTCGGCTGGGATATCCGGCCGAAAAGGTGAAGGCCGCGCCTCGGCGCGCGTTGGACGAGGTCGTCGAAAAGTAGCCTCGCGTCCACGCGGTCCAGGCGCTCGGAAAGGGGGCTTTTGATTCACTCCGCCGCCGCCGCCGTCCTCCCGCCCGACGTATCCAGCAGCGACCAATCATCCATCCGCCCATAGGCATACGGCACAAATTCCGCCGCCGGGATGCGGCCCGCCGCGCGACAGCGGGTCGAGAGGTCGCCTTCGACGTAGCCGGCGCCGATGACCTCCAGGATCGGGATCTCGTCGAGGGGTCGAGGGGGCAGGCTCCTTTCACTATCTCCATTGCTATTCTCAATCATCCCTAACCCCTCTGAGCCCCGGGCCGGGCGCGGCGACCTTGATGTTGAACAGCTGCGGCGCCTCCGCATCGGGAAACTTGACGTAGAGCTCGATATCGAAGGGCCGGCTGACCTTCTCCGTGACCGGCGTTTGCAGGACGGCGCCGCCCTGGGCGGGGGACAGGAAGCGCATCAGTTCGGGCTCGGACGGGTCGCGCGGGATGATCTTGATCAGGCCCTGAAAGCGGTCGGCGCGGATCGGCCTGGTGAAGGCGTTGTAGAAGAACAGCCGAAAACCGCAGTCATCGGAATACACCGCCTCCAGATGGTGCAGCTTGTTCGGCGCCATGAAGAAGGCGCCGGCCCGCTTGGGCCGGTGGTCCATATGCGTGCCCTGCATTTGCGGCATCGACATCGCGTGCTTGCCGTGGTGCTGGGCGATCGGACCTTCGTATAGGGCGCCGCCCGGCTGGCGCTCGGCCGCCTCCGTCAGGGCGACCGGTGTGTGACAGCCGCCATGTGTGGATGGCGTGGTCGCGGGCCCGTGATGCGCAGGCGCTTGCTTTTCCGCCGCCGCGGCGCCGCGATCGGCGGACCAGCCGTTCAAGCACAGGCCCAGCATGAGACAGCAAAGCGGACCGCATCGCATCATCTGCCAATCTCCCCATCTGAAAAGGCGTCCGAATAGAGGCCGGGTCCGGTTTTTTGGTTTTCTCGATCCTGGCCCGCGCGCGCCTTTCACTCCGCCGCCGCCGCCGTCTCCCCACCAGACGTATCGAGCAGCGACCAATCATCCATGCGCCCATAGGCATATGGCAAGAAATCCGCCGCCGGGATCCGTCCGACCGAGCGGCAGCGGGTCGAGAGGTCGCCTTCGACGTAGCCGGCGCCGGTGATTTCCAGGACCGGAATCTCGTCGAGGGGGTCGAGGGGGCCGGGGCTCAGCGTCAGGCGGCCGTCGCCCGGGCGGTGCAGCGTCAGAGTGTTGTCGAATTCGGCGAGCGTCACGATGGCGTCGTCTTCCAGGCCTCGGCCGTCGGCGGCGGGCAGGGCCTTGACGTTGAAGGTGGCGGCGCGGGCCTCGGCCGGGCCCCCGCCCGCAATACCGTCGGGGCCGAGCGCCACGTCGAGCTCGATCAGCCTCGTGCCGAGGCGGGTTACCCGGCCGGTCACCCGGTCGCCCGCCAGCTCAAGGGTGATCTCGGCCTGCTTCTTCGGCTCGCCGAACAGCTCGCGACCGAAGATGATGGCGTGGTCGGTCGACATGTACATGGCCAGCACATAGGCCGCGCGGTGTTCGCCATATCGGGCCGGGATCGAGATGGTGGCGCCGGCGAAGTCGCCGACGCAGTTGGAGCCGAATTGGCCGACGGTGACGGTCACCGACGGCTCCCCGTCGGGCGCCAGGCCGGGCGGCAGCACCGCCTCGACGAACTCTGCCGTGCTGCGGAAATGCAGATAGGCGCGGCGCGCCTCGGTGAAGCGCGGATTGGCCAGCACCCGCTCGATCGCGGCGATTTCCTGCGGCGTCTTCACGAAACCCATGGCGTTTCCCCCTGTTCCGGTGCGCTGGCGGCCATGTTCCCACGCCGCCGGCCCGGGCGCAATCAAGGCGCAATTGGCGCCGCCAAACACGTCATCGCGAGGCGCGAAGCGCCGCGGCGATCTCCTGGCCGCGGAGCTTCGGACATCGAGATTGCCGCGCTTCGCTCGCAATGACAGGGCAGGGAGAATGCAAAACAATGTTTGCTCGCTACGCCGCGTCGCGCCGACGCAGACGGCATCGGGGCAACCCATAGTAAAGATTTAACGGCTGTCGCGTAGACCTCAGCCGCGGCCCGCCGGGCGGTGCGGCGCCGTGCGGGCGGCGTCCGCCTCGCGAAGCTGTGGAGAAGGCGAATGATGGCTCGTCCGGACTGGGGCAGGCTGGCAGGCACCGCATTGGTGTGCTTTGGCCTGCTCGTCTACGAGATCCTGTCGACGCGCTTGTTGAGCGTCGTCCTGGAGGGCCATCTGGTGGTCTTCGCGATCGCCCTCGCGATGTTGGGCATGGGCGCCGCGACGTCGATCATGAGCCTGCGGGCATCGTCGGTCGCGGAAGCGCGGCGGGACCGCGTCTTGAGCCTGATGGCGATGATCCTGGGGCTGTCCTACCTGATCGGCCTGTTCCTGCTGGTGCTGACCACCGGCTATGCGAACGCGGCGCTCGAAGACGCGATGGACGCCGGTGGATTCACGGCGCTGATCGAGGCGATCCGGGGCAGCATGTTCATCCGGATGATGTGGGTCGGCGTGATCCTGTTCATCCCATACTTCTTCTTCGGAATCTTCATATCGGTCCTGTTCAGGACGTCGCCGGATTCCGAGTATCACAGGCTCTATGCCGCCGACCTGATCGGCGCGGCGCTTGGCTGCATTCTCGCCGTGCTGTCGCTGGACCTGTTCGGCTATGCCGGTTGCCTCGGCCTGATACTGGTTTCGACATTCCTCGGCGCGGCGGCGTTTTCCGAGACGCGCTTCAAGTATCATACGGCGGCCGGCGGCCTGCTCGCGGTGTTGTCGATCGTCGTTTTGATCAGCCCGGCCGCGGTCTCCTATCTGGAGCCGCACCCGCCGGTCAACCAGCTGTCTCGCAACTACGACAAGGCCTACGAGGTCGGTCAGGACTGGCATATGTGGAATGCGCATTCCCGGGTCGCCTTGCTGTCCATGCGGCACAAGGAAACCGGCGTGACGCGGTCGGTCTATGCCCATGAAAGCGGCACCGGTTGGGCGCATGTCCCGGGGCAGGACGATCTGCTGGCCGAAACCCGGGATCCCGACCGCTACTCGCTGAGCAGCCTGGCGACGATGTTCCGCCCGAAGCGCGTGCTGGTGCTGTTCGCGGGCGTCGGGGCGGACATGGTGCAGATCGACCGGCAATGCGGCGGCAACTGCGAGATCACCGGCGTCGAGATCAACCGCCAGATGGTCGAGCACGCCTTGGCCGGCGGGGCGCCGGGCCTGCGCGCGTTCCTGTCCCGGCCCGGCATCGAGCTGGAGGTGGCCGAGGCGCGCGAGTTCCTGGAGCGCGACCGGAAGCGCTACGACGCCATTCTGCTGTCCTGGTGGGGCGCCGGGACTTCCCACTATGTCGGCACCTCGGGCAAGCTGGCGCAGTATCTCTATACCCGGCAGGCCTTCGAGGCGTTGCTCGACCACCTGACGCCGAACGGCGTGGTGGTGCTCTACAACGGCAGCAAGGCGCAGGCCCTGGTGAATTTCGCCGCCGTGCTTCGGGAGCGGAATCCGGCTGACGCCGGCGGTTGGGCGATGATCTTCAAGGGCAAGGATCGGCCGAACGCCGCGGCGCCGTCGCGCGCCGGTTTCTTCGACCTGCTGGAGCAGATGCGCCTGGTCATCAAGCCGTCCGGCTTCAGCGACGACGAGATGGCGACCGCGCGCGGGATGGCCGAGGCGTTGGGGTTCGACGTCGTGCTGTCGCCGCACGGCGTCGATCCGCGCTACGCGACCTATCGGGATATCGTCGCCGGCGCGGATCTCGACGCCATCAACCGACGCCTGCGCGAAGAGCGCGATATCGAGCTGTCGGTGGTGACCGACAACCGGCCGTTCTTCGACGAGCTGGTGCCGCGCGCGTTCTATCTGGACGCTGGCAAGTGGCTGGAAACGGACACCGACTCCGTCCTGTGGAACCTCACCAGGTTCTTCTTCTTCTTCATTCTGTTCTTGAGCGTGATCGCGGTTTTCCTGATCATCGGCCCGCTGCTGTTGCGGTCCGGCCCGGCGCCTTCCGCCGGCAACGTCGTCCGGCTGTTCTACTTCCTGGCGCTCGGCGCCGGCTTCATCCTGATCGAGGTCGGGCTGGTGCGCAAACTCGGGCTGATCCTCGGGCATCCGTCTTTCTCGATCTCGATCGTGCTGGCCGCCCTGATCCTCTCGACCGGCGTCGGATCGCTCAGTTCCCGGCGGCTGTTCGCCTCCGGCATCCTGACGGCCAAACGCACCGCGCTGATGATCGTCGTCTATGTCGTCCTCGGCGCCATGCTCTACGAGCTGGTGGTCGAGGAGGTCATCGCATTCCCGCTCGCGGTGAAGGCGGTCATGGTGATCGCCTTCCTGTTTCCCATGGGCTTCCTCATGGGCCAGCTGTTTCCCCAGGGGCTTGTCTGGGCGCGGCAGGAGGACGGCCGGCTGGTGCCTTGGGCCTGGGCGATCAACGGCACGGCGTCGACGATTGCCGTCGGTGTCGGCTACCTGCTCAGCTATCCGCTCGGTTTCAACATGCTGCTCTATATCGGCGCGGCGATCTACGCCGGGATACTGCTTCTGCCGCTCGGCGAGACCACCAAGCACGTGGCGCTCCGCCCCGCCGAGGCGGCAACGTAACGGCGCTTAGCGGTGGCCGGTCAGGGTGATGATTAACTCGCCCAGGATGTCGATCACCGGGCCGATCACCCAGCGGAACAGGCTGAGGTCCAGGCCGATGCGGTCGCCGATCATCGGCAACACGAACAACAGCCCGAGCAGGATCAGGATGCCGTAGCGCTCGAGCCGGGCCAGCGGCAGCGCCAGCGCCGGCGGCAGCAGCCCGACCGCGACCCGGCCGCCGTCCAAGGGCGGCAGCGGCAGCATGTTGAAGACGGCGAGCAGCAGGTTCAGCGTGAGGGCGTTGACCAGGTTGCGGGCGAGCCAGGCATCCGCGCCGGCTGGCAGGATCGCCACCAGGTGCAGCAGCAGCGCCGCGGCGACCGCGATCAGGATATTGGCGGCCGGGCCGGCCGCGGCGACCCAGACCATGTCGCGCTTCGGGCTGCGCAGGCGGGAGAAGTCGACCGGCACCGGCTTGGCGTAGCCGAACAGGAACGGCGAGCCGAGCGCCAGCAGCAGGCCGGGTAGCAGCAGGGTGCCGAACGGGTCGATATGGACCAGCGGGTTGAAGGTGACCCGGCCCAGGCGCTTCGCCGTGTCGTCGCCGAGCCGCCAGGCGACCCAGCCATGCGCCGCCTCGTGCAGGGTGATGGCGAGGATCGCCGGCACCACCCAGGTCGAGATCAGGTAGATCCAGCCGCCGGCGTTCTGCATGCTTCGGTCCTGTAGAAGAGTTGTGGCGCGGGGCGCGCTTGGCCATCATGCCACGGATCGGACGGTGATGGAGACGGAAGCGATGGACGACGACTTGACGGCGGAAGAGGCACGGTCGGTCGCGGTCGCGCGCGACTTTGCGGCCGAAGTGGTGGCGCCGAGCGCCGACGGCTGGGAGGCGGAACGGTGCCAGCCGGTCGAGGCGATCCGCGCCGCCGCCGCGGCCGGCCTGGCCGGGCTGCTGGTGCCGGCCGATCAGGGCGGCGCCGGCTTGCGGGTCGCGGCCACGGCGCGGGTGATGGAGGAGCTGGCGGCGGCCTGCATGGCCTTCGCCTTCGCCCTCGTCGTGCACAACAACCTGGCCGGCGCCATCGCGCGGCTCGGCAGCCCGGCGCAGCGCGCGCGCTACCTGCCCGACATGCTGGCCGGGCGCCGCATCGGCGCCTTCCTCCTGACCGAGCCCGGCGCCGGCTCCGACGCCGCGGCCATCGCCACCCGGGCGACACGCGACGGCGGCGGCTGGCGCATCAGCGGCCAGAAGGCCTGGATCTCCAACGCCGCCCATGCCGAGATCCTGAGCGTCTACGCCCAGACCGAGCCCGGCGCCGGGGCCCGCGGCATCGCCTGCTTCCTGGTCGAGGCCGACCGGCCCGGCGTCACGCGGGAGCCCGCCTACCGGCTGCTCGGCGGCCATGCGCTCGGCACCGGCGGCTTCCGCTTCGAGGGCTGCCCGGCAAGCGACGACGACCTGCTGCTGCCGCCGGGCGAGGGCTTCCGCGGGGCCATGGCCGGCATCGACACCGCCCGCGTGGTGGTCGGCGCCATGTGTTGCGGCATGCTGCGGGCCGGGCTCGACGCGGCGCTCGACTACACGGCGGCGCGCAGCGCCTTCGGCCGGCCGCTC
>CAJHXX010000399.1_pt1 | contig 14318 bp, 15 predicted proteins | sample 9198511 | NCBI WGS metagenome assembly CAJHXX01 (sample SAMEA7708325, study PRJEB35096) | sediment metagenome | biome: marine neritic benthic zone biome [ENVO:01000025]; feature: sediment [ENVO:00002007]; material: shallow marine sediment [ENVO:03000034] sea grass bed [ENVO_01000059] ...
GTCTGCTCGGCGGCGCTGCAATGCTTCGGCGGCTACGGCTATATGGAGGACTTGCCGCTGGCCCGCATCCTGCGCGACGTCCGCGTCTGCAAGATCTACGAAGGCACCAACGATATCCAGAAGCTGGTCATCGCCCGCGAGCTCGCGCGGTAGCGGAAAAAGGGGTCAGACCCCTGGACTGCACCCCTTGGGTGACCCCCCAATACCTGCGGGCCGGCGTCCGGCCTCTCAATCGACCATGGTCAGGCCGCCGCTGACGCTGAGCACCTGGCCGGTGACGTAGTCGGTCAGGTCGGAGGCGAAGAACAGGATGGCGCTGGCGATCTCGTCCGGCTCGGCGACCCGGCGGAACGGGATCGCCCGGATCAGCGCCTCGCGCAGGCGCTCGCCCTGGGACTGCAGCAGCGGCGTGTCGGTCGGCCCGGGGCAGACCACGTTGACGTTGATCTTGTGGCGCGCCATCTCGCGCGCCAGCGACTTGGAGAAGGCGATGATGCCGCCCTTGGCGCCGGCATAGACCGTCTCGCCCATGCTGCCGACGCGGCCGGCGTCGGACGACACGCTGACGATCTTGCCCGCCTTGGCCTCGATCATCGCCGGCAGGAAGGCGCGGGTGAAGCGGATCGGGCCGTAGAGGTTGATGTCGATCACCTTGGTGATGAAGTCCGGCGTGTTGTCCATGAACGGCTGGCCGATGTCCCAGCCGGCGACATTGGCGACGATGTCGGCCTTGCCCTTTTTCGCCAGCACGATTTCGGCGAAGGCGTCGATCGAGCCGGCGTCGGCGACGTCGAGATGGATGAATTCGGCCTTGCCGCCTGCCTTCTCCGCGAGCGCCGCGGTCTCGGCCGCCGCGTCGTCGTTGATGTCGCCGAAATAGACCTCGGCGCCGGCGGCGGCGAAGCGGCTCACGGTGGCGCGGCCGATGCCGGTGGCGCCGCCGGTCAGGACCACGGTCTTGCCGGTGAAGTTCATTTTGCGTCTCCCTTGTAGAATTCTGCGTGCCCAGCCTCGGTCAGCACCGGCCCGAGCATCAGGTCAAGGCTGTCGCCGATATAGTCTTCCAGCGTCATGCGCGGGCCGAAATGCCAGTCCTTCAGCGCCCAGCTATGGGCCAGCATGACGATCTGATAGGTCAAGAGGTCGACATTGACGGCGCGGAACAGGCCGCCGGCGATGCAATCCCGGATGCAGGCGGCGATCAGCCCGTTGGTCTCGCGCTCCATCTCCTTGATGGCCTCGCGCCGCTCGCGCCGGAGCGACTTGGTCTCGCGATAGGCGAGCACCGTCGCCGGCCGGTTGGCGTCGACGACCCGGCAATAGGCGCCGACCGCGGCGCAGAAGCGCAGCAGCGGCTCGGCGATATCGTCGATCGCCTTCGGAATCTCGCTCCGATAGGAATCGAGCACCCGCCAGATCGCCAGGTAGAGCACGTCCTCCTTGTCCTCGACATATTGGTAGATCAGCCCGATGCTGACCTCGGCGCACCTGGCGATGTCGCGGATCGTCGTCGGGTGATAGCCGTGGCGGCCGAACAGCTCGGTCGCCGCGCCGACGATCTGTCCGCGCCGCCGCTCGACCAGTTCGGGCTGCTCCACCCGGCTCTTGACCGATACCACCATGCCGTCGACCCGCTTGACAGGGGCGCGATTATCCCCTGCAATATGAATGAGCGTTCGTTCAATCAGATGTTCGTTCAAGGAAGCGCGCCGCGTCAAGGCGCTTTCGGCCGGCCGGGGATCGAGGGCTCCCGGTGTGTGTCGAAAACTGGGGAAGGCAGGACGATGGGCTTCACATCAGGCAATTCCGCCGTCGACTTCGCGGACTATCAGCCGCAGAGCTTCCTGTGGTCGCTCGACGGCAAGGTCGCGACGATCACCTTGAACCGACCGGAACGCAAGAACCCGATCACCTTCGACTCCTATGCGGAGATGCGCGACACCTTCCGCGCCCTGCAATACGCCGACGACGTCAAGGCGGTGGTGGTAACCGGCGCCGGCGGCAACTTCTGCTCCGGCGGCGACGTGCATGAGATCATCGGGCCGCTGGTGCAGATGAAGGCCGACGGCCGCATGGACCAGCTGATGGAATTCACGGCCATGACCGGCGATCTGGTCAAGGCGATGCGCGCCTGTCCGCAGCCGATCATCGCCGCGATCGACGGCATCTGCGCCGGCGCCGGCGCCTGCATCGCGCTCGGCAGCGACATGCGCTTCGGTACCGCCGAGTCCAAGGTGGCGTTCCTGTTCGTCCGCGTCGGCCTCTGCGGCGCCGACATGGGCGCCTGCAACCTGCTGCCGCGGCTGATCGGCACCGGCCGGGCGGCGGAGCTGCTCTATACCGGGCGCAGCCTGGGCGGCGACGAGGCGGAGCGCTGGGGCTTCTACAACCGGCTCTGCGAGCGGCACGCGGTGCTGGCCGAGGCGCAAGCCATGGCCCGGCGCCTCGCCGACGGGCCGACCTTCGCCCACGGCATGACCAAGAAGGCGATCCACCAGGAATGGGACATGGGCATCGACGACGCGATCGAGGCCGAGGCCGAGATCCAGGCGATCTGCATGCAGACGGAGGACTACGCGCGCGCCTATCGCGCTTTCGTGGCGAAGGAGAAGCCGGTCTTCAAAGGCAACTGATCCGCCTGTCGGGTCTTGACGAACCGGCGCTGCCGGGTTCTCCTTTGGCAAGCACCGTTGTCGGGCGTCTGCAGGCCGGCCGGCGGCGGTAGAGAACGATAAACCTACGGGAGGAAGACCATGAAACGACTATTGCAAGGCGTCGCCCTGGCGGCGATCGGCGCGACCGCGGTCGGCGTGACCGCGGCCTCGGCCAAGGACGTCAGGATCGGCGTGCTCTATCCGATCGCCGGCACCGGCGCGATCTACGGCGTGCCGGCGATGCACGGCCATGACATGGCGGTCGACGAGGTCAACAAAGCCGGCGGCATCCTCGGCAACAACGTGGTGACCGTCGCCCGCGACACCAAGCTCAACCCGGCGGCCGCCTCGGCCGCGGCCAAGGAGCTGATCACCAAGGAAAAGGTCGATATCATCATCGGCGGGCTCAGCTCCGCGGTCGGCCTGGCGATCTCCGAGGTTGCCAAGCAGGAGAAGGTCATCTACCTGGCGACGATCCCCAAGACCATCAAGATGACCACCGAGAAGCTGCACAAATATGTCTTCCGCACCGCCTCGAACACCGATTTCGAGGGCGCGGCGATGGCCAAGATCGCCGGCGAGCTCGGCCTCAAGACGCTGTGCGACATCCAGTACGACTATGCCTATGGCCATGACCTGGCCGACGGCATCGCCAAGGCGCTGCCGAAATACGCGCCCGACGCCAAGATCGTACTGAACCTGCGCGTCAAGCTCGGCACCAACGACCTGAACGCCTACATCACCCAACTGATGGGCGCCGGCTGCGAAGGCGTGACCAGCGGCCTCTGGGGCAACGGTTTCGTCAACATGGCCAAGCAGGGCAAGCCGTTCGGCCTGTTCAACAAGATCAAGTACATCTCGGGCGGTGAGATCGCCAGCCACGAGGTTGCCGGCAAGCTGAAGGGCGACTATCCGGACAACGTCTGGTCCAATACCTACGAGCTCTGGTACGACCACGCGCATTCGCCGCTGCACAAGCCGTTCTATGACGAGCTGGCGAAGCGCTCCGGCAAGAAGGAAACGGCGATGTGGCCGGTGCTGGCCTATACCGGCGTCAAGTTCATCGCCGCCGCCGCCGAGAAGGCGGGTTCGATGGACACCGACAAGCTGGCCGCCGCGCTCGAGGGGCTCAGCATCGACACCCCGGTCGGGCCGCGCACCATCAACGCCAAGGACCATCAGGCCGATACCGGCCAGTTCTGGGGTCCGATGAAGAAGAAGCCGGGCGTGCCGTATCGGATGATGGATCCGATCACCTACATCCCGGCCGTCGAGTAGAACCCGTCGACTAGAGCGGGAAGTTTCCCACCCTCTCCGGACATCGCGCCGGAGAGGGTGGTTTCCCAAGGGGCGTAGCAGGGGGCGTAGCGCGGCGTTGACATGCTGACGAATCCGACATTCCTGTTCATCCAGCTGATGAATTCGCTCTCGCTAGGCATGAACCTGTTTATCATCGCCGCGGGTTTGTCGCTGATCTTCGGCGTCCTGCGGGTAATCAATTTCGCCCATGGCGCCTTCTACATGCTCGGCGCCTATGTCTGCTATTCCACCATCGACTATTTCCAGGAGGGGACGGGCAGCTTCTGGGTCGGCGTGATCGTGGCGGGCATCGCGCTCGCCGTGCTGGCGCTGCTGATCGAGCGCGGGCTGTTGCGCTTCCTCTATGACAAAGAGCATCTGATGCAGCTGCTCTTCACCTTCGCCATTGTCCTGATCCTGGGCGACCTGGCCAAGGTGGTCTGGGGCACCGACCAGTACAGCGTGCCGTATCCGAAGGGTCTCGATGGCGCCACCAATCTCGGCGTCTCCTATTACCCGTCCTACCTGCTGCTGCTGTGCGTCCTCGGTCCGATCCTCGCCGTGATCATGTGGCTGGTGATCGCCAAGACCCGCTGGGGCCGGGTGATCCGCGCCGCGACGCAGGACCGCGAGATGCTGGCCGCCCTCGGCCTCAACGTGCCGTTGGTCTATACCTGCGTCTTCGTCGCCGGTTCGGCGCTGGCCGGCATCGGCGGCGCGCTGGCGGCGCCCCGCGTCGCGGTCTCGCCGGGCATGGACGCCACCATCATCGTCGAGGCCTTCATCATCGTCATCATCGGCGGCCTCGGCAGTCTCTGGGGCAGTTTCTGGGGCGCCCTGATCCTCGGCCTGGTCACCATGTACGGCACCGTGCTGGTGCCGGACTGGGAGATCGTGCTGACCTATGTGCTGATGCTGGTGGTGCTGCTATGGCGCCCCTGGGGCCTCTTTGGCCATCCGGAACAGGAGGGCCACTGATCATGATGTCGCGCAACGTGGGCGTGGCCTGCGGGGCCATCGTCCTCGTCCTGCTGCTGATCCCGGCCACCGGCAACGCGTTCTTCGTCGACCTGGGGACGCAGATCCTGATCTACGCGCTGTTCGCCTTGAGCCTGAACATCCTGATCGGCTATGCCGGCAACGTCTCGTTCGGCCATGCCGCCTATTTCGCAATCGGCGGCTATGTCTGCTGCATCCTGCTGACCACCTATGGCTGGCCGCTGATCCTGGCGTTTCCCGCCGCCATCGTCGTCTCGGCCGTCTCCTCCGCCTTCATCGGCTATTTCTGCGTCCGCCTGACCGACATCTATTTCGCCATGCTGACGCTGGCGTTCTCCATGCTGGTCTGGTCGGTGGCGCTGAAATGGCGGGCGGTGACCGGCGGCGACGACGGCTTCGTCGGCGTCGCGGTGCCGGAGCTGATCTCGACCCGGATCCCCTACTACTATTTCACCCTGGTCGTCGTCACCGCCTCGACCGCGCTGCTCTGGGTGATCTGCCATTCCGCCTTCGGCCGCACCCTGGTGGCGGTGCGCGAGAACCGCACCCGCGCCGGCTTCGTCGGCGTCAACACGCGGCGCATGCGCTTGATCGCCTTCGTCGTCGCCGGCACCTTCGCCGGCATCGCCGGCGCCCTGCTCGGCATGTACAACCGCGGCATGTTCATCGAGAACGCGTTCTGGACCGAGTCGGCGCAGGTGCTGATCATGACGCTGCTGGGCGGCATGTACTCCTTCTTCGGCCCGGCGATCGGCGCCGCGGTGCTCTATCTGCTGAACGTCTATATCAACGAGTATACCGAATACTGGCCGACCGTGCTCGGCGTCATCCTGCTGGCGATCCTGCTGTTCCTGCCGGACGGGCTGGTCGGCCTGGTGGCGAAGCTGCGCCGGCGCGGCAGCGGAGGGGCCTGAGCCATGCTGTCCACGATCGACCTGCAGAAAAGCTTCGAGGGCTTCGTCGCCATCCGCAACGTCACCTTCGACCTGGACGAGGGCGAGACCCATGCCATCATCGGCCCGAACGGGGCCGGCAAGACCACCTTCTTCAACCTGATCACCGGCCATCTGGAGCCGACCCATGGCGAGGTCAGCTTCGAGGGCCGGACGATCACCGGCAAGGCGCCGCACGACATCGTCAAGCTCGGCCTGGCGCGCTCGTTCCAGCGCATCAACATCTATCCGCGCATGACCGTATTCGAAAACGTGCAGGTGGCGCTGATCGCCCGCGACAACCGGCATTTCAAGCTGTTCACCCTCGGCCATGGCCTGAGCCGCGACGAGACCATGGAGCTGCTGCAACTGGTCGGCCTGGCCGAGGAGGCGGAAGGCATCGCGGGCGAGCTCGCCTACGGCAAGCAGAAGCAGTTGGAGCTCGCCATCGCACTCGCCGCCAATCCCCGGCTGCTGCTGCTGGATGAGCCGACCGCCGGCATGTCGCCGCAGGAGACGGTCGCGGCGATCGCGCTGATCAAGCAGATCATCGACCAGCGCGGCCTGACGCTCCTGTTCACCGAGCACGACATGGGCGTCGTGTTCGATATCGCCGATCGGATTTCCGTGCTGCATCTCGGCCAGATCATCGCCACGGGCAAGCCCGAAGAGGTGCGCAACGACGCGGAAGTACGCCGCGTCTATTTGGGACAGACGGTCGAAGATGCAGCTTGAAGTCGCCGATATCCACACCTCCTACGGCCTCAGCAAGGTCCTGTTCGGCATCACCTTCGAGGTCGGCCAGGGCGAGGTGGTGGCGCTGATCGGGCGCAACGGCGTCGGTAAGACGACGACGATGCGCAGCGTCATCGGCCTGACCCCGCCGGGCCAGGGCGAGGTGCGCTGGGGCGGGCGGACGATCACCGGGCTGCCGACGCACCGGATTTCCAAGCTCGGCATCGGCTTCGTGCCCGAGGACCGGCGCATCTTCCCCGACCTCACGGTCTGGGAGAACCTCGACATTGCGCGCCGGCCGCCGGCCAACGGCGCCGAGGCCTGGGACGAGGACCGGGTCTACGAGCTGTTCCCGGACCTGGCCGAGATCCGCGACCGGCGCGGCGGCGTGTTGAGCGGCGGTCAGCAGCAGATGCTGACCATCGCGCGCAGCCTGATGGGCAACCCGACACTGTTGCTGCTCGACGAGCCGTCGGAAGGACTGGCGCCGCTGGTGGTCGAAAGCCTGCGCCAGACGATCGGCCGGCTGCGCGACACCGGCCTCTCGATCCTGTTGGCGGAGCAGAACCTGGAATTCGTGCTGGCGCTCGCCGACCGGCTGCACATCCTGGAAAAGGGCGAGATCAAATACACCGGCACGCCCGTCGACCTGCGCGGCAACCAGGAAGTCCTCGACAAGTACCTGACCGTCTAAGACCTCATTTCTTCACGGCAATCGGACCCGACGGCAAGCCGAAGCGCCCGAGTCGGTACCCGGGGACCGGCCCCTGTCTTATGTACACAAACGCCGCCCCCAGTTCCTCCGCCCCCTTGTGGGCTACCGTATGCACACAAATGCCGCCCCTATATCCTCTTTCCCCGTTGTCGGGGAGGAGGGTTCGGGATCCCCCCAGGTGGGTCTCACTCAGAGGTACTTGATCTTCCTCCTGTTGGTTCGGTTTAACCGGTTTATGCTCGGGCGCCTTGATGGTCCGGAAAGACAGCCCGGGAATTTCCACACAGCCGCCAAGCTAAAACCGGAAATTGACCTGTAGGCCGGCGAAGAACTGGTTCTCGTTGCCTTCCTTGTCGACGATCGGGCTGTCCTCGGCGTCGCCGAGAAGGCGCGTCCACGACGCATTCACCCCGAAGCGCCAGCTCTTGGTCAGGTCGTAGCCGAGACCGACGCTGATGCCGATATCCTTCAGGCCGGCATCGGCATCGTACTGGCTGAGGCCGCTCCGCGCCGCATCCGCCGCGTCGACGCCGAAGTAGGTGTCCATGTAGTCCTCGGTCGCGTAGGTGGTGAAGAGGCGGCCGAGAAACACGAAGGATGGGCTGATCGGCATGCTCAAGTCGATCCCCGGCTGGAACAGCCAGCCCTCATGCTCGTCGGAGACATCGGCGGCGAACTCGAAGTTGAGCCCCAAGGCGGCGCGCGGATCGTCGCCGAGCGACAGGATGTAGGCGACGAAGGCGCCGATTTCGAACGCCGCGTCGACGTCCTGCATTTTATCGACGCGGTTGTTGTCGACGTCGCCGCGCTCGGGCCGGATGTTGAACAGCGGGCCGGCCTGGAACATGCCGCCCGGCACCAGATTGGCCCGCAACTGCAGGGCGCGGACCGTCGAGGGCCGCAGCTGGACATAAAAGTCGCCCATCGCGGCGCGCAGATTGATCAGCGGCACCGGCCCGTAGTCCTCCGAGCCCTCGAAGTCCGGCGCGACGCCGACGCCGGCGCCGATCAGCCATTTCACGTCGCGGGAAGATCCGGTCTGCGCCGCGGCGGGCAAGGCAATCGCGACCGCCAGGGCCGTCGCCGTGAGCAACTTCCTCATATCTCGCCCCCTTCAATTCAAGGCCCGCAAGGCGGGGCCGGCTTTGCCGCGCCAACGATCCGGAGGCGCGCTGAATTGCCCCGACAGAAACCCGGGGACCGGCCCGGAGGCCGGTCCCCATCTACGGGTTTCGCTCAGTCGTGCGCCGTCAGCTCCGAGCCCTTGGGCATCCTGTCCGACGTGCGGTGCGGGAACTTGCCGATCAGCTGCATGTGTCCGCGCAGGGTGAACTGAATCGGCGTCACGGCATAGAGACCGGGGTAGAACTGGCCCCGCTTCTCGGCCGGGTCGCGCATCACGTTGTAGAAGTCCATCGCCGGCAGTCCGCCGTGGCCGCCGGGCTTGATGTGGATCTTGAAGTCCTCGTAGCGGATCGCGGCCAGTGTGCCGCCGCTATAATGCATCATGTAATTGCGCCGCGAATGGCCCTCGCCGAGCAACAGGAGCGGCGTTTGGTCGACGCCGTCGGTCACCCGGTCGTTCGGGATCTTGTCGCGCGCGCCGGCAAGCCGCGCCGCCGTCGTGTAGAGGTCTACCAGATGGATCATGTCGACCGGGTCCTGGCCGGGCTCGATCATGCCGGGCCACCACGCCATTCCCGGCACCCGGACGCCGCCCTCCAGGACGTCGCCCTTGGAACCGCGCAGCCAGGAATAGCCGGATGTCGGCCAGAAGGCGTACATCGGGCCGTTGTCGCTCCACCAGACGACCAGCGTATTCTCGGCGATGCCCTCGCTCTTCAGGGTCTCGAGCAGCTGGCGCACATGGTCGTTGTGCATGGCCATGAACGAGCCCTGCGCGTTGGCGTGGTCGACATGGGGCGCGTCCTTGAACGCCGCCGAGCCCATGATCTGCTGGGCGTAGGTCGCCCAGTAGATGAAGAAGGGCTTGTCGGTCTTGCCCTTGTCCTTGACGAAGGCCTTGATCTGCTTGATCGACTCGTTCTCGAAGGCCTCCTGCCGCTCGATGCCGAGCTTGCCCGCGACGCCGGGGATCGGCTTGCGGCCCTTGGCCTTCTCGCCGATATAGCCGGCGACGGACAGATCGATGCCGGTCCGCTCCTTATACTCCTCGACGCCGACGAAGTCGTAGAAAGGCGGCGCCGCCGGGTTCGGTATGTTCTGCCGATAGAACTCGGCGCTCATCGGCCAGGCGTCGGGCGCGCCGTTGAACAGGCCGTAATAGGCGTAGTCATAGCCCTGGTTCTCGGGCGCATGTTCGGGCAGGTCGCCGAGATGCCACTTGCCCCACATGGCGGTGTGGTAGCCGGCGTCGGACAAGACCTCGGCCACGGTCACCTCGTCCGGCGACAGGCCCTCGGTCTGGCCCGGCCACAAGACGCTGAGCAGTCCGGTGCGGACCGGGTGGCGGCCGGTGTTGATGGCGATACGCGAGGGCGTGCAGGAGGGCTCCGCGTAAGCGGCCCAGAAGCGCATTCCCTCGAACGCCATCTTGTCGAGCTCGGGCGTCGGCGTGCCGCGGTGCTTGCCGCCGCCCTGCCAGCCGAGCTCGCCCCAGCCGACGTCGTCGGCCAGGATGTAAATGATGTTCGGTTTCTTGCCGAACTTCTGCTCGAGCGCCGCCAGCTTGTCGTCGATCTGCTTGTCTTCCTCGGCCCACTTGCCTTGGTTCTTGGCTTGCTGGACCAAGAAGGGATCGTCCGGCTGGAACGCCGAGGCCAGGGACGACACCGCCATCGGCAGCGCCAGGCCCGCCACGACCGCGACGACCTTGGGCGATTTCTTGCAAATTTTCATCGTTGCTCTCCCATCCTTTGGTTTAGCGAATGACAGCTCGGCCTCGTGGCCGTTCGACGGTGCCCCGCTCGGCCGGCATGTCGTCCGGCATCAGTTGAAAAAGAAGCGGTACCCGACTTCGACCGTGTAGTCTCTGTCGCCCTCGTCCGCGTCCGGGTCGATACCGAAGCCTGGTTTCACGTAGAGGACGTGACCCGGCGCGAGGATCTTGCCGAACTCAGGCCCGATCCAGAACGAGAAATGCTCATTCTCGATATCGTAGACCGGTTGCAGCTCCGTCATGATGTAAAGACCGCTGAAATCGAAGACGGAAAGCTGCGGTGTCGGCTTGGACAGCGGCTGCATCCAGAACCAGCGGCCGCGGACGCGCGAGGTGTTGTCCCGATTTTTCTCCCTGAAGGCATCGAAATCGTAGAAGTTCATCAAGGCGAAGAAGCCGAGACTGAAAGGCGGCTTGGGAAACGGCGCGTCGAACGCCACCGCGAAGCCGGGCGACATGATCAACGCGTCGCCGCCGATCGCCGACTCGGTCGCCGTCGGCGCCGTGAACTCCAGCAAGGGCATCAAGGAGAGGTTCTTGTTTTGGCCGAAGGTGAACTCGCCGCTTTCCGGCCGCAGGAAGAAGCGCAGGATGGTGTCGCCCATGCCGACCGAATTTGAGCCTTTAAAGTCGACCTCCTTCGCGACCGGAATCTCGTAGGTCATGCCGAACCGCTTGTTGAACGCGAAGAAGCCGAACATGACCAGTTCGCTCACTTCGATATCGTTCTCGAGCTCGGTGTAGCGGTAATAGGGCATGAACTTGCTGGTGAAATCACGCGGGTCGTTGCCCGACTGGTCCGTGGTCTCGAACGGCTCGTCACCCGCCTGCGCCGCCGCGGCCGTCTGCTCGCCCGCCGCCTGAGCGACCTGCAGACCGGGCAGCTCGGCCGGCGTCAGGCGATCCAATCTCTCTCGCCAATCGTCTTCGATGGTGAAGTGGTCCGTCGCGGCCTGACGGCCGCCGCCGACATCGGTTGCGGTGCCGATATTTGCCGTGCCTGCCGCATCGGCGACAGGAATCGAACACGTCATGGCGACCAACGTCATCGCCAAGAGCGGCGCGCCCGCTCGCCTAAGCCCGATCCGTTGCATCAGATTGTCCCCCGTATTCTGGGTCCGGTATTTCCGAACCTACAAAGGGTTATGGTATCGGGGCTGGTTCGCTAGAGGCTATCCATTTCGCGCGGCGGTTGGCCGAAATACGCAAGAAAAGGGATTTAATTGCGCGCCGCGTATTCCATCGGCCACAGTACTTGTGAACTAGAGCAGCATCCGATCAGACGGAATCGCTTTCAGCGATCCGGCTGATCGGAAGAAATTGCTCTAGTCAACGGTCGGCACAGGGGTCGGCTTCGTGGCAAACGCCGCTCCAAGCCGCGCAATGCCATCGCGGAGGACGGCCCAACAGCCGCTCTATTGCGCCTGCGTGCGTTGATGCTTACGAAGCGTTTGCGACGGCGACTCCCCGAACCGCATCCTGTACGCGCTGCTGAAGCGGCCGAGATGCGCGAAGCCGCAGTCAAGCGCAGTTCGAGTGATGCTCTCGCCGACCCTTGCGGTCAGCAGACTTTCCCGCGCGCGCTCCAGTCTGACCGAATTTAGGAATGCCTTGGGGGAATAGCCCCGATGCCGCCGGAACGCCTGCTGAATAGATCGGGCGCTCACATTGGCGACCGCCGCGAGATCCTTCATTTTCAGCGGCCGGTCTGCGTTGGCCTGAATATAGTCCTCGACCAGTTCGACCTGTCGCGGCACCAGGGCCGCCGGTTTGTTCTCGAAGCGCCCGGCGTGGCTGTGTCTGTGGCCGGTGAGCAGGGTGGTCATCAGCGTATCCTCGAGATTGGCGATGACCAATGGGCTCTGAAGCAGGTCATCGCCGTCATCGAGACGCTCTATGAGAAGCCGAATGAGGTCCTTGAGCAGCGCGCCGCCATTCGACGTCAGCGAGAGGCGCGGCTCGAAGACGATCGGTCCGCGGACCGTAACGCCGGTCAGGGTCTCCAGATGGCGCTCTACCGCCGCGCGATCGAGCGTGAGGTGAAGATGCTTCGCCTTGGCGCCCATGCGTATGTGCGCGGCGCTGCTCGGGGAGTACAGCGCCGCCGTATCGGGTGCTACGTCAAAAGACTCGCCGAGAACCTCGGTTTGCGTCTCGCTGCCGAGGTCCGTGAACAGAAGATAGCGGCTTTCCAATGTTGCCGTATCGATCGAGACCTCCACCCCTTGCTCGATGTAGGCCAGCGCACAACCGCCCAACTCGACCCGGTTCATTCGGGCATCCGATTTTTTCTTGCCGGGATTCCGGATCTCCATCTGGTGGTCAACGAGGGCGTTTGAGACGTGGTGCACGATCTCGTCGCAACTCGAGCTTCTGAAAACCTCGAATCGCGCGAGCGGAACGTCATCGAATTGATTTTGCGGATGCCCCATCGGTTTGGTCCCCTCAAGAGTCGGTTTCGAAAGTCATGTCGCGCCTGCCAGTCCGCGAACGAGGAGCATGGAAGAAGCGTCCGACCGTCCAGCGGCGCGGCTTTGATGAAACCATAAGGGGAAGCGTATTTCTTGTCGATTCGTGCCAAATGGTGGGATTTCGGCGGGCGGCAACCAGGATACCCTCGACGAGCACCTGACCGTCTGAATAGGCGCGCATCGAAAAGGCCCATCCTCCGATCGAGGGCGGGCTTTCGTCGGTGTTCTGGCTGCGCGGGCCCGCGGCATCCTTTGTCGAACGACTTCGTCGTGGCGGCGTAGGCTGCCGGGCGCCAAACACTCGAAATTCTTTTCTTGTCGTGATTTCCTTGATCCGGAACCGATGGCGGCCAAACGTGCGCCTTCGTCTTCAACGGCAACGGGTCAGGAATGCGTCATGAACGAGACAGACGGCGACTATCCCCGCGATCTGGTCGGCTATGGGCCCCGCCCGGTCGATCCGAGTTGGCCCGGCGGCGCCCGGGTGGCGTTGCAGATCGCGCTGAATTATGAGGCCGGCGGCGAGGCCTGCGTCCTGCACGGCGACGACGGGTCGGAGGGGCTGTTGACGGATATCGGATTTCCGGCCGTGCCCGGCGGTCGCAGCCTGCTGGTCGAATCGTCCTTCGAATTCGGCAGCCGTTGTGGCGTGTGGCGGCTGCTGCGGCTGTTCGAGGAGCGCGATATACGGATCAGCGTGTTCGCCGTGGTCATGGGCCTGGTGCGGAACCGCGAGGTCGCCGCCGCGATGGTGGAGGCCGGCCATGAAGTCGTCAGTCACGGCTGGCGATGGATCGACTACCAGCACGTCCCGGAAGCGGTCGAGCGCGAGCATCTCCGGCTCGCCGTCGCCGGCATCGAGGAGGCGACGGGTGGCCGGCCGGTCGGATGGATGACCGGGCGGCCGGGTCCGAACACCCGGCGGCTGCTCGTCGAGGAGGGTGGCTTCCTATACGACCGGGACGCCCTGAACGACGAGCTGCCCTACTGGGTCACGGTCGGCGACAGGCCGCATCTGGTCGTGCCCTATTCTTACGAAACCAACGACAACCGGTTCAACGAGAACAGCGGCTTCAACTCGGCCGACGACTTCTTCCGATATATGAAAGACAGCTTCGACATGCTCTACGCCGAGGGCGAGCGCCGGCCGAAGATGATGTCGCTCGGCCTGCACGACCGGCTGACCGGCCGGCCCGGGCGCGCGGTCGGCCTCGCGCGGTTCCTCGACTACGTGCTGGAGCATGACGACGTCTGGATCTGCCGCGGCGACGCCATCGCGCGCCACTGGATCGAGCACCACCCCTATCGCGCTACGGAATGATCCTATCGCGGCGGAAACCGGAGAGGATCCTGAGGCACATTTCCTCGGTGTCGACGACCTCCGTGAAGCCCGCCTCAATACGCTTCACATCGCTCATCACGTAGTCCCAGTCGGTCGCGAACACCCAGTCCATGAAGGGCCAGTCGCCGAGCTCGTCGAACGGTATCGGCTGCAGGCCGTGGCGGGCCACGATCGCGTCCCAGACCGGCGTCTTGCCCGCCAAGACATACGCCAGGCTCAATTTCTGCGGCGGCCCATGAGGCATTTAGAAAAAACCGGCGAGCTTCGGCCAC
>CAJHXX010000390.1_pt1 | contig 14206 bp, 14 predicted proteins | sample 9198511 | NCBI WGS metagenome assembly CAJHXX01 (sample SAMEA7708325, study PRJEB35096) | sediment metagenome | biome: marine neritic benthic zone biome [ENVO:01000025]; feature: sediment [ENVO:00002007]; material: shallow marine sediment [ENVO:03000034] sea grass bed [ENVO_01000059] ...
AGGTGGTGTCCTCGCCGATGCTGCTGGTTCTCGACAACCAGTCGGCGCGACTCCAGGTCGGCGACGAGGTGCCGATCGCGACCCAGTCGGCGGCCAACCTCGACAGTCTGGAGACGCCGATCGTGAACACGATCCAGTACCGCGACACCGGTGTGATCCTGGAGATCACGCCGCGCGTCAACGCCTCCGGGCTGGTCCAGCTCGAGGTGGTGCAGGAGGTGAGCACCGTCGCGGAGACCGATACTTCAGAACTGAATTCACCGACCATCCAGCAACGCAAGATCGAGAGCACGGTGGTGGTGCAAAGCGGCGAGACCGTGGCGCTCGGCGGCTTGATTCAGGACGAGCAGACCGAAGCGGTGAGCGGTATCCCGTTGATCTCGCAGATTCCGATACTTGGCAACCTGTTCAAGACCACTTCCGAAATCACCTTGCGTCGCGAGTTGCTGGTGCTGCTCACGCCGCGGGTGGTGCGCGATGTCCGTGAGGCGCGCGCCATCACCGACGAGTTGCGCGGCCGGCTGAGGGGGCTCAAGCAGCTCGAAGACACGCCCGGCATCAGCTTCGGCCAACCGACAGAGGCAGAGGCGGAATAGCTGGCGGCGTTCAGGCGTCGGAGTCGCCGAGCGCGGCGCGGATCTGGCGCAGCGCCGCCTGGACCTTGAGGTCGAGCAGGATGCGGCCGCGTTCCGCCGAGGCGCGGGTCGGATCGCCGACCACGCCGGTGGCTTCCCAATGGCGGCCGCCGCCGGGCGCGATCCGGTCGGCCCGCACGCCCGCGGGAAAGGTCGCCATCAGCTCCGAGCTGTCGCGGATGCCGGCATGGGTGCCGATCGTGTCCATGGTCTCGCCCTGGCTCTCGAGCCAGGCGACCTGACCGTTGGCGGCCGAGTAATAGTCGCTCACATGGATCACGCGGGCACCGGTCCCGGCCCACTCCGCGTTTAGCTTGGCCGCGACCGCGGCCTGCGCCGCCTGGTTGCCGCCGCTGTCGCCGACCAGCGCGATCACCGTGAAGCCGTGCTGGCGCAGGCTGCGCGCGGTGTGCTCGACGATGCCTGAGAAGATCTCCTCCGGCATGGAGATCGTGCCGGCGAAATTCATATGGCCGACCGGCGGATCTATACTGCCCTCGGGCACGTAGTCGATGACCGGCGCGACCAGCGCGTTGCCGAGCGCCGTCGCGATCCGGCCGGCGGTGTGGCGGACGACGTAGCGATGCTTGCCGAGCACCAGATGCGGCCCGTTCTGCTCGACCCCGGCGGTCGGTATGACGGCGGTTGTCTTGCCGCTCCGGATCATGCCGCGAACCTCGACCCAGGTCAGCTCTTCCAGATAGACGTTGTCGACCGGCGGCGCGGTGAGCGGCCTCGGCCAGGTCACGCCGATGAAGGCCAGCCCGGCCAGAATGCCGGCGACCAGCGCGCCGCGGAGCATGGGCCTCATGCGCGCTTGTCCCGGCGGGCGCCGCCGAGCAGCCGCGCGGCGTTCTGGAACGGCAGGACATAGAGCTTCAGCACGCTGTCGAACATGCGGTGCTCGCCGCCGTGCAGGCCAAGCGAAAACTCTTCGCGGCCCTTCTGCACGTAAAGCGTCCCGGCGATCCAGTCCCAGAACGCGAACATGAAACCGATGTTCTTGTCGAAATGGCGCGGCTCGGCGCTGTGGTGGATCTGATGCTGCGCCGGGCTGACCAGGATGTGGCTGAGCCAGCGCGGGTAGGCCAGCCAGATATGGCTATGCCGCAGATTGTAGCCGGCCAGGTAGAACAGGATCAGCCCGACATTCAGATGATAGACCGTAAACACCTGCGCGGTGTCGCCGTAGGCATAGGCGAAGCCGCCATATACGACGCCGGTCAGGAGCCCGACAATGGTACCCGACAGCAGATCGTCCACCGGGTGCATGCGATAGACGGTGATCGGGGTCATCACCTCGGCCGAGTGGTGGACCTTGTGGAATTCCCAGAGCAGGGGAACCTTGTGCTGCAGGTAGTGGGCAATGAAAATCCCGAGATCGAAAGCAATCAACGCGAGCATGGTGAACAATGCGGCGATGCCGGCCCCGGCGGATTGCGGCTCCGGCACGCCGGCGATCAGCGTCAGCGCCGCCTGGATCTGGTTCGACAGCGCCCCGGCTCCCAACAGCAGCGGTGCCAGGAAAACGCCGACAAGGCACTTGTTGACGATGAAATACAGATAGTCGACCTGCGCGGACTTATGGAAATAGACGGACTTCGGAAAGCAGTACCTCAGAAAGCCGACCACGGCGGCGGCGGCCGGGCGCGGGGTCGCGAAATAGACACCGAGCGCCAGGATCATGGCCGTGCCGAGATAGACGACAAAGATCCGCTGACCCGGCGCCACCGGGTAAAACAGCGGCGTGATGATCTTTACCGCAATGTCCTGAACATGTTCCATCGACCCGTCCGCAGACGTTGGCATCACTGCCATCAAACGCCGACAGGGCTAAGTTTGTCTTAAGGGTGTCGCGATTTAGCCGCCGAGCCTGTGCGGCTCGATGACGCGGGCCCGCTGACCAGTCTCTCCGATCCGCCCTGCCGAAAGCACGGGGAGCCGGCCACGAATGGCCGGCTCCGGTGTTTGGTTGGCCTCGGCACCTTGGCAAGGCACCGAGGCAACCGCCATTCCTGCCGCTTGAATCACCCGGTGGGGGCGTTGTTCACGGCGTTTTGGAGCTCGTTCGCGACCGCGCCGAACAGGCTAGCCAGTGCGTTACCCATGAGGCCCAGTGCGCCGATGGCGGCAACCGACACAAGCGCGGCGATGAGGCCGTACTCGATGGCGGTCGCCCCACTCTCGTCGGTGATGAACTCCTTCAACGTCTGCAACATGATCGTCCTCTTTGTTTTGTATGATCCTTGTCAAATAGCCGCCTCGCTTCATGGTCGATTTGGCGACGATGAAGATTGAGTGCGCGTCCCCAATGTTACGGGGCGATTCGTTGCCAGGGGGTTAATAGACCGACCGCCGAGTGACCGGTTGCACCGGTCTGCAGCGCCGAAAACACACGGGGCCGGCCATGACAGGCCGGCTCCAGTGTCTTGCGCCAGGCCTCGGCACCCGCAAGGCGCCGAGGCAACAGCATTCTTGCTGCTAAGCCGTTGGCATTCAACGTATTTTGGAGTTCTCCCGCAACCGCGCCGAACAGGCTGGCCAGGGCGTTACCTATGAGACCCAGGGCGCCGATGGCGACGACCGACACGGGGGCGGCGATCAGACCGTATTCGATGGCGGTGGCGCCACTTTCGTTTCGATGAAAGCTTTGAAGGCTTTCAACATGGTCGTTTATTCTCTGCTTGGTCGCTTCGCTTGATGGTCGATCTCAGGAAGCTGAAGCTCGAACGCGCATTGCGAATGTTACGCTGTCATTGCGTTGCCATAGGTGTCGTCGACCGACCGGCGAGGCAGCGGTCCGCTCCGATCGACGGTGTTGAAAGCACGCGGAGCCGGCCACGAATGGCCGGCTCCGGTGTTTGGTTGGCCTCGGCACCTTGGCAAGGCACCGAGGCAACCGCCATTCCTGCCGCTTGAATCACCCGGTGGGGGCGTTGTTCACGGCGTTTTGGAGCTCGTTCGCGACAGCACCGAAAAGCTGCGCCAGGGCGTTACCCATAAGGCCCAGGGCGCCGATAGCGGCCACCGACACGAGGGCGGCGATGAGGCCGTACTCGATCGCGGTCGCGCCGCTCTCGTCCGCGATAAATGCTTTGAAGGATTTAAACATGGTCGTCCTCTCTGTTTGGTCGCCTCGCCTCATGATCGTTGCCGTACATGAAGTCAGAGTGCGAATGACCGCATTTTAGGAGCGAAGTTATTGCCAAAATGTTAAACAATGGATTATTAAACTGACCTTCTAGATCAGTCCGAGGTTTTTCACACAATTATTCTTTATATTTTGTATTTGAATAAAATTTTTTCTATTATTTACCTAACTATTCATAACCGTCTTCGGCAAGAATTTGATAGGTTCGGGCCGAAGATCGATCCGGCGCGTGGCTCGGCGGAATAGATCACGATGACCGGCGAGCCGACAATGCGGGCCGCGTTCGGCCTCGGCGCCGGGTTGCACCGGCAGCTTGTCGGCCGTCACTCGGCGATGTAGCTGCCGATCACCAGGGCGATCAGGTCCACCTGCTCGCTGTCGCCGAGATCATGCGCGTCGGCCGTCGGGTGGTCCCGCCAGGCCCCGCCGTCCCTCGGCCCGGGCAGGCGGATCGGCGTCTGATGCGCCGGGTGGTCGCTGCGCGGCCACAACCAGGCGACGCCGTTGGCGATGACGAGTTCCTTGACCGTCGCCTCGATCATGCCGTTCCGGTTGACGCGCTGGCAGATCACGCGGTCGCCGGACCGCGGTGCCCGGCCGAGATCGGAGAAACGCACGCATATCAGGGTGGCGCGGTCGGGATAGACCGCGTTCATCGACGGGCCGCGGACCGTGAGACCGAAGCGGGGCAAGCGGCGGACGCGGCCGCCCGGCGGAACGGCGATCGGAAACCAGTCGTCGCGCGGCCATTCCATCGCCTCTTTCCAGGCGCCGGCCTGCACGGCGCCGCGCACATAGATCGGCGCCATCGCCATGGCCGGTCCCCGACGCGGCCTGCCGTGCAAGCCGATGGCACCGTTGCAGAGGGCGTCTTCTGCGATGCCGGCCCGTCTTGCCCAGGGCGGAATTCTGAGACCGGCGCCGGCGCCAATGCCCAGGAGCGTCTTCCGGCGTGCTTCGGAAACCCCGGTCAACATGACGATCCTTCCTCCCTGAATTCTTTTGTCAAAAGATAGCAAATGCCGAAAGTCATTCAACATTTTAGTTTAATATAGGAATTTAATCAATATCAATGTCGCGGCCGTCAGACCGGGCGATGATTTCGACCGACGATCAAAGACCGCCTAGCTCGGATTGCTCCCGGCCAACCGGTCGGCGATCGCCGGCATGACGCCAGCGTCGACATTGGCGAAGGCGAACCGGAGATAGCGCTCCTGCTCGGGCCCGAACATGCTGCCGGGCAGACAGAGCAGGTTGTGCTGCTGCGCCAGGCGGCGGGCCTGCTCTGCGGCCGGCCGGTCGGTCCAGGGGTGGCGCAGATAGCCGAAATAGGCACCGAGACCGACGATCCGGTAACCGGTCTCGGTCCGCTCCAGCGCCGCCTGGAAAGCCCGGACCCGGCCTTGCATCAGCGTCCGCTTCGCGGCGCGCCAGTCGGCCAGGTGGCGCAGACCGAAATTGGCCGCGTCCTGGCCGATATGGGGGGCGCAGATAGAGACGCAATCCATCACCTTGGCCACCTGGCCGATGAAATCCGGCGCGGCAGTGACCGAGCCGACGCGGTAGCCCGGCAGGCAATAGGCCTTGGAGAAGCTGTAGAGCTGAACCAGGGTCCGGTCCCAGTCTTCGCGGCGGAACAGGTCGTGCGGCCGGGCCGTGTCGGCGGGCAGGAAGTCCTTGTAGGTCTCGTCGAGGACGAGTGCGATGCCGTGCCGCGCGGCCAACTCGAAGAACGCTTCGATCACCGCCGCGGGATAGACGGCGCCGGTCGGGTTGTTGGGGCTGACCAGCACGATGGCGCGCGTCCGCGCGTCGATCAAGCCGGCGGCTTCCTCGGGGTCGGGCACCAGGCCGTTGCTCTCGCGGCACGGCAACAGGGCGGCCTCGATGCCGAGCATGTCGAGGCTCATGCGGTGGTTGAAGTAGTAGGGGGCGGGCAGGACGATGCGCTCGCCGGCCCGCGCCAGGGCCGTGGCGGCCAGATGGAACGCCTGGTTGCAGCCGGCCGTGATGCAGACCCGGCCGGCCGAGACGGCGCCGCCGTAGAAGCTCGCCATATGATCGGCCAAGCGGCCGCGCAACTCGGGCAGGCCTTCGATCTCAGTATAGCGCGAGGTCTCCGGCCGCATCGCCTGTTCGGCCAAATACCGGGTCAGCCGTTCGTCCGGCGGGTAGCCGGGCACCGCCTGCGACAGGTCGATCAGCGGCAGGTCGGGGTCGGCCTGCCGCCCGGCGAGCCAGCTTCGGGCTTCCGCGATGGGCGGCGTCTCGACGCCCGCGACCAACGGATTGGCCCGGTAGTTCATGTTCTCGCCGCTCCGTTCCTGCAACGCCGCCGCTTCCTGCCGATCGCAGGCGGATCATAGCGCGAATCGGCGGCCGGCACGATTGCCGCGAGGGGGGATAACGATTTGATCTGCATCAATTACAGGGGCGCGGGGAACGGGCACGTTGTTATCGGACCTCTCCCCGAGAGTCTGCCGAATGACCTTAATAGCCCCGCCTTCGGGCGGGGCTTCTTTTTATCGGGAGTCCGGCTCAGTAGAGGAACATCGGCTTGCCGGCGATGTCGACCAGGCGCGGCCGGTAGGCGGCGGCGTCGTACAGTTGCCCGACATCGACCCGCTTCTGGCCGCGGATGCAGCTGTCGACCGGAACGGTCGTATAGTTGCCGTCCGACAACGCCATCATCAGGCCGCGCTTGCCCTGCTCCAGCTGTTGCACCGCCAGTTGTCCGAACGCCGACGCCACCATGCGGTCGAGCGAATCCGGCGGCCCGGCGCGCATCAGATAGGCGAGCGGCTGGCTGATCATGTCGATCCCGGTCAGCCGCTTCAGGCCGTCGGCGGTCGCCTCGCCGATGCCGCCCAGCTTGCGGTGGCCGTAGGCGTCGGCCTCGCCGGTTTCGAGCACCTCGCCGCCTTGCATCTGGGCGCCCTCGGAGATCACCACGACGGCGTAGTGGCTCGGGTTGCGGCGCCGGTCCTCGGCCACGAACTCGGCCAAGCGGCCGATGTCGAACGGCTGCTCGGCGATCAGCACCCGGTCGGCATCCGCCAGATAGCCGGAGATCAGCGCCGTCTCGCCGCTGTTGCGCCCGAACAGCTCGATCACCGCGACCCGTTCGTGGCTGCCGGTCGGGGTGCGGAGCGCATGGATGAATTCGACGCTGCGGCTGACCGCGGTGGAGAAGCCGATGCAGTAATCGGTGCCGTGCACGTCGTTGTCCATGGTCTTCGGCACCGAGACGACGGAGACGCCGCGGCTCGCCAGATGGGCGGCATAGGAGAGGGTGTCGTCGCCGCCGATCGGGATCAGCGCGTCGATGCCGAGCCGGTCGAGCGCACGCAGCACGTGATCCGTGCAGTCGACCGTCTCGCCTTCCGCCGCCGCGTGGCGACCGGCCAGGAAGGCCGGCAGGTCGGCCGCCCGCGTCTTGACCGGATTGGTCCGCGAGGTATGCAGCACGGTGCCGCCGGTCCGGTCGATCTTGCGCACCGACTGCGGCGTCAGGGGCTCGACCCATTCGCTCTGGTCGGCGTCCGAGTCCGGATCGTAGTTGAGCGGGCCGGCCCAGCCGCGGCGAAAGCCGAGCACCTCCCAGCCGTTGTCGGCGGCGCGGTTGACCACCGCCTTGATGCACGGGTTCAGGCCGGGAACATCGCCGCCGCCCGTCAATACGCCGATACGCATGCCAAGGATCCTCCGAAACGCGGCCCGAAACCGGGGACGACTAGTCGGCGCCTTCGACGGCGGCTGGGCGCGGGCGCGACACGATCCAGCAGGCCAGCCCGCCGAGTCCCAGCGCGACCGCCGCGATAACCAGCGGCGGCGTCTCCGAGAACAGCACCAGCCAGGCGATGCTCGCCGACATCATGGCGACCGCCAGCAGCTTCGCCGACAGCGGGATGGCGCGGTCGCGCCGCCAGGCCTGCAGGGTCGGCCCATAGCGCGGATGGTTGTACAGCCAGTCGTGAAAGCGCGGCGAGCTGTTGGAGAACGCCCAGAGGGCGATCAGAAAGAACACCGTTGCCGGCATCAGCGGCAGCACGGCGCCGGCAACGCCCAACCCCACACTGACGAAACCGACCACGAGAAAGACATGCCGCGAAACGCGCGGCCCGGCGGCTGCATCGGCACGGTCTGCCTCGGTTTCAGGTTGCATGCGCTTGACAACTAAAAGGCTGGTCTGAAGAACCGGTAAATAGCCAGCGACCGAGCGCCAGTTTATCCAAGTTCGCCGCGGAGATCACCTTGGATTCCCAAATCGCGGGCCGGTTTCATCCGTGTTCGCCGCGGCGGATTGTCCTATCATGCGGCTGGTTCGTGGTGGCGCGGCGTGGAGGGTCGGGTAGCGATGGAGCAGGACAGGTTCAGGGCAGGCCATGGCGGCGGTTCGGACTGGGCGCGGGCGGTCGATGCCTGCCTCGACCGACTCGGGCCGCCGGACCGCGCCGCCAATCTCGGCTTCGTCTATTTCACCGACCATTTCGCCGACCGCGCCGGCGACATCCTGGACCGGCTGCGCACCGCGACCGGCGTCGAGCTTTGGACCGGCACCACCGGGATCGGCGTCTGCACCGGCGGCCGCGAATTCTTCGACGAACCGGCGGTGGTCGCCATGCTGGCGGCGCTGCCGCCGGACGCCTTCGAAATTTTCGCGGCAGACGATGGACCGGCGCCGGGCCAGGGCTACTTCGCCATCGCCCATTGCGACCCGGGCAACGGCGACCTGCCGGCCGATCTCGCGCGCGTCGGCGACGCTACCGGCGCCTATGTGGTCGGCGGCCTGACCGCCTCGCGCGGTGCCCACCCCCGGATCGCCGGCGGCCTGTCGGAGGCGGCGATCTCCGGCGTGCTGTTCTCCGACCAGGTGCCGGTGGTGACCGGGCTGACCCAGGGCTGCTCGCCGATCGGGCCGGTGCATGAAGTGACGGTCGCCGAGGGCAACGTCATCGTCATGCTGGACGACCGGCCGGCGTTCGAAGTGTTCTGCGACGACATCGGCGAGGTGCTGGCGCGCGATCTCAGCCGGGTTTCCGGTTATATTTTCGCGGCGCTGCCGGTCTTCGGTGTCGACCGTCCCGACTATCTGGTGCGCAATATCACCGCGCTCGACCCGCAACTCGGCCTGGTCGCCATCGGCGAGCAGATCGAGACCGGGCAGCGGGTGATGTTCTGCCGCCGCGACAGCCAGACGGCGCGGGACGACCTCGGCCGCATGCTGGCCGACCTCAAGGCCCGGGCCGGCAACGCCACGCCGAAGGGCGCGGTCTATTTCAGCTGCCTCGGCCGCGGCCCCAACATGTTCGGCGAGGATTCGGCTGAGCTGCGCGCGGTGCAGGAGGTGATCGGCGAGGTGCCGCTGGTCGGCTTCTTCTGCAACGGCGAGATCTCCAACGCGCGGCTCTATACCTACACCGGGGTGCTGTCGTTGTTTCTGTAGGGATTTCGGCTCGACGGCAGCGGTTGACATTCTGGTCTGTCGGCATCACCTTGGAAGAAAATACGCAATAATCTTCCTAGGATACGGATATGGCCCTGAACATCAAGGATCCCGAGACCGACCGCCTGGCCCGCCAACTCGCCGATCTGACCGATGAGAACATCACCGAGGCGGTCAAGACGGCGCTACGCGATCGCCTGGAACGGGAGCGGCGGCGGCGGGGCGCCGCGATCGACTGGACGCTGCTGAAAGAACAGCAGGGGCAGATCGCCCGACTGCCGATCGTCGACGATCGGAGCATGGATGAGTTGCTGGACTATGACAAAGCCGGGCTGCCACGCTGATGGTGGTCGATACCTCGGCCCTGATCGCGATCGTCTATGCAGAGTCTGACCATCAGCAGTTCGAGCAGGCGATCGGGGAAGATGCCACCCGGCTGATTTCCACCGCGTCGGCCATCGAGGCATCCATTGTCGTGGCGCGCCGAGCCGGTTCCGATCGTGCGCGAGGCGCGCTGGCGATCCTCGACGGCATCATGAAAAGCCTCGGCCTGGCGATCGAGCCTGTCACGGCGGCCCATGTGGAATTGGCCCGCGACGCCTATCTCCGGTATGGCAAGGGCATGGGCGCCGCCGGCCTCAATTTCGGCGACTGCTTTTCCTACGCGCTCGCCAGGGACAGCGGCGAGCCGTTGCTGTTCAAGGGCGACGATTTCCGGCAGACGGACATCGCGACGCGCCTCTGACTTTCGGCCAGATCGGAATACTCACTTGCCCCAGCGGAGCACGATCGGCTCGAGCTCGCGGGCCAGTTCCAGCAGGCCGACGCGGGCCGCCGGCGGCAGCGGCGCCAGCGGATGGCGGACGGCGTCGCAGGCGATGACGCCGCCCTCGACCATCGCCGCCTTGGTCGCGCGCAGGCCGCATTGCCGGTTCTCGAAATTGATCAGCGGCAGGATCCGAGCATAGGCCGCCGCCGCCTCGGCGCGACGGCCGGCGCGGTGATGCGCCAGCACCGGCCGGATCAGGTCGGGCAACAGGGCGGACGGCATGGTGCCGGTGGCGCCGGCGTCGAGATCGGCCATCAGGGTGATCGATTCCTCGCCGTCGAACGGCCCGGCGATCGCCGCGCCGCCGGCCTCGATCAGGGCGGCGAGCTTGGCCGCGGTGCCCGGCACCTCGATCTTGAAGTAGCAGAGCTCGGGAATCTCGCGGGCCAGGCGGGCGAGGACGGGCACCGGCAGGCGGACGCCGCTCAACGGCGCGTCCTGCAGCATGATCGGGATCGCGACGGCCTCGGCGACGGCGGCGAAATGCTCGAAGATGCCCGGCTCGTCGGCGCTGAGCGCCGCGCCGTGATAGGGCGGCATCATCATCAGCATGGCGGCGCCCGCCGCGGCGGCGGCGCGGGCGCGCTCGACCGCGAGCTGGGTGCTGAAATGGCTGCAGGTGACGATCACCGGCACGCGGCCGGCGATTTGGGTCAGGCAGAGCTCGAGCAGGACGTCGCGCTCGGCGTCGGCGAGCAGGAACTGTTCCGAATAGTTCGCCAGGATGCAGACGCCGTCCACGCCCTGGTCGATCATGCAGTCGAGCACCCGGCGCTGGCCGTCCAGGTCCAGTTCGCCGGTCTCGGTGAACGGGGTCGGCGCGATCGGGAAGACGCCGCTGTAGGGCTCGCTGGCGGGCAGGTCGGTCACGTCGTCCTCCTGTCGCAATCGGCTGCCGGTCAGCATAGCCCCACGGCGACGGGCGCACTATCGCCAACCTCCCGAGCCCAATAAGCCCAATAATACATGCCCGGCATCGGTGCCGGGCATGTATTATTGGGCTTATTGGGTTTATTGGCTGTCTCCCGTCGTCCGAGCAGGGTGGACCGTCAGGCCGCCACGCCGCCGCCGCGGCGCCAGAGCCGGCGCCAGCCGATGCCGATCAGCAGCAGCGGGATCAGCCCCTCGGCCGCGATGATCCGGATGGCGGCGGACCCGCCGTACCATTCGCCCATCAGGCCGACATTGGCGAAGCCGATCAGGCCGGTGCCGATGCAGAGCACTAGGACGCCGAACATACGGCCGCGCATCTCCGGCGGCGCCACGCTGTAGATCAGCGTGCTTTGCATGGTGGCGAAGCCGGCCGCCGCCAGACCGATACAGAACAGAGCCGTGACCAGGGGCAGGGCCGCGGTCATCCACCCGGCGGCGAAGATCAGGATCAGATGCGCCAGGGTGCCGAAGTAATAGAGCTGGTGAAATCTTGCCGGCCGTGCGCTCATCGCGATGACCAGCGCGCCGACAAAGGCACCGGCGCCTTCCATTGCCGCCAGGCCGCCGACCCAGCCGGCGCTCAAGGCCAGATCGTCCGCGCCGATGACCGGGATCATCGAGACGAAGGGAAAGCCCCAGACGTTGAAGACGATGGTGACCATCAGGATGCGGCGGATGTCGCCGTCGCGGAGAACCAACCGAATGGCGTCCTGAAATTCGCGCAGCACCTTGCTATAGGGCGCGCCGGCGGACGAGACAGTGGCCCGGATGTCCAGGACCAACAGCAGGCCCAAGCCATAGAGCAGGGTGGTCAGCGCGAAGGCACCGCTCGGCCCGAGCCACTGATAGATCACCCCGCCGAGGAGCGGTCCCAGCATGCGCGTCGCGTTGTTGGTGGCGCCGTCCAGGCCCATCGCGGCGGCGATGCGCGCCTGCCCGGCGATGTCGCCGAGAACCCGCCGCCGGACCGGCATGTCCGTGGTCCAGACCAGGCCGGAAATGACGGTGGCGACGGCGACCTGCCAGTACTGGGCGGCGCCAACCAGAAACAACGTCAGCAGGACGGCCGAGGTGACGGCCGCCACCGCCAGGCCGGTGCCGAGCAAGAGCCGCGGCGACAGTCGGTCGGCGAAAATCCCGACGACCGGGCCGAAGACGACAAGCGGCGCCATCCGCAGGATGACCAGCAGCGCCACCAGAAAGGGCGAGCCGGTCAGCTCGAAGGCGAGGACGCCGACCACCAGCATCTCCAGCCAGCGGGCGACGCCGCCGCAGCCGCCGACCAGCCAGACGCGCAGGAACATCGGTTCCTTGAGCAGGTCTCCCAGCCGATGGGATGCGGTCATCGTCCTGGCCTCGCTTCAAGGCCGCTCCTGGCGACGCGGCCGCCGATCGATCCCGCATCGCGAATACCCGCGACGGCGATCATCTGCTTGATTGGGCAACGACCGGGGCGGATGGACCTGTGAGGCCGGCCGGCGGTGGTTCGGAATGGCACGGCAGCATTCCGCCGGAAAGCGGCCGGAGGCAACGGCGACCATTTAACTCGCAATCTCATTGTATCGGCAAAACCGTCTACTCCAATAGAATATTATATCTATAAATAAAAGCAAGTATTCAATTAATAATATTTAAATCATACATATCTAGTTTATTTATCTTCTGTCCAAACGGGCCGAATTCTCGACCGGACTCTACTTGGAATGGAGAGTGTAGGTATGTTTTCGGATTTTTTTCTGGGAGCGCAGGACAGCTCCCAATGGGTCATCGAGTATTCCTACGTCTATTGGCTGGTCGCGGTCTCTTACATCGTTGCCGCTTTTGCGTCCTTTACAGCCTTTCAACTCATAGAGCGGGTCGTCGCGGCAACCAATACGAAGACCAAGTTCAGCTGGGTGATGATCGGTGCGGTATCCATGGGTTGTGGTATCTGGGCCATGCATTTCGTCGCCATGATGGCCGTCGAAATGAAAATGCAAGGGGAGGTCGGCTATAGCGTCGGGTTGACCATACTGTCGGCCGTTTTCGCCATACTCGCCAGCGGTTTTGCTTTCTGGTTCGTCGCCAAGGGTTCCCATACGCTGGTGCGGCTGCTGCCCGCGGGGGTTATCCTGGGGGCCGGCATCGGCGCGATGCATTACACCGGGATGGCGGCCATGCAGATGGACGCCGTTATCAAGTACGATCCGCTTTGGTTCGGCGCCTCCATCGTGATCGCGGTGTTGTTGTCGACCGTCGCGCTTCGGCTCATGTACTTCAATATCGAGGTCCGCGATAACGAGAAGCTGGACCAACGCATGATCACGGCCACGGTCATGGGCTTGGCGGTGACGCTGATGCACTACGCCGGCATGGCCGCGACCTACTTCATCCGGACGGACGCACCGACCGGTGCCGCAAACGCGGGTATGACCTTGCACGGTCCAATGATGGGGTTGGTCATCGGGATGGTGGCCATTGCCATCCTCTGCCTGGCCTGGTTCGCCGCGGATGCCGACCAGCGCAAGGAGCACCACAAAGCGCAACTGACCCGCGCCGAGCAGTAAAGGCGCGTTCGCCGCTCCGCCCCGGAGTCCTTGCCGGATTTCGGGGCGGATCGAGCTCGCCGGATCGTCAATGTCGGTCTAGAGCAATATCCGATCGTACGGAACCGGTTCGGTTCCGTACGATCGGATATTGCTCTAGTCCCCCGGCTACAGCCGGTTTCCATCGGTAGTGTCCGGAATCTTTCGCCTTTGATATTGGCGGCTTGCGGCCCTTCCGGTTCGGCATAGGTCGATGTTCACGCAGCGCCTCGGTGACCACTCGGCGCCGGCGATCTGCGGCGGCTTCACCGCGACGACGGCCACTGAGCTCACAATCCCATAGTATCGACCCAACTGTTGATACTTAAACATTATGGAGTATGCAAATAAAAAGTAGTATTCAATTAATTATATTTAAATCATCTGAATATATCTTGCGCCCAGTCTGTATTGACGAGCAGATTTCCGGATCGGAATACAATAATAATGGAGATTTGGCATGATTTCGGATTTTTTCCTGGGAGCACAGGACAGCTCCCAATGGGTCATCGAGTATTCCTACATCTACTGGCTGGTCGCGGTTTCTTACCTCGTTGCCGCCTTTGCAGCTTTTACGGCTTTTCAACTGATCGAGCGGGTCGTCGCGGCAACGAATGCGCAGACCAGGTTCAACTGGGTGATAGATCG
>CAJHXX010000259.1_pt1 | contig 14198 bp, 14 predicted proteins | sample 9198511 | NCBI WGS metagenome assembly CAJHXX01 (sample SAMEA7708325, study PRJEB35096) | sediment metagenome | biome: marine neritic benthic zone biome [ENVO:01000025]; feature: sediment [ENVO:00002007]; material: shallow marine sediment [ENVO:03000034] sea grass bed [ENVO_01000059] ...
CATCGCCAGCGCATTGAGATTGCCGAACAGGATGCCGACGCAGAAGAACGCCGCCATCGCCCAGGCGAGCAACGCCCAGAGCGGTGGATGCCCGGCCGCCGCCAGGGCCGCGGCGAAGAAGCCGGCCGACAGCACGGTCAGGACGATCAGGGCGCGCCCCGCCAGGAAGCGCATGCCGAAGCGCATCACCAGCCGGGCGTTGACCACCGAGGCGCTGCCAATGGCCAGCGCCAGCAGCGCAAAGGCGGCGGGAAACCACGGGCCGAGCCCGTATTGCTGGGCCAAGATCTGCTGCGACGAGGCCAGGTAGCCGACGAAGGCGCCGAACATCAGCCCCGCGGTGAGCGTATAGCCGAAGGCGGTGCGGTTGCGGCAGGTCTCCAGCACCGCATAGCCGATGCGGGCGAGCGACAGCGGCCGGCGCTTGCCGGGCGGCAGGGTCTCCGGCTGGCGCGCCCAAAACCAGGCGAAGCCGAGCGCCGCCAAAATCAAAAAACTGACGAAGATCATGCGCCAGCCGGCCGCCAGCTCGCCGCCCTGGCCGAGCGCCGGCGCCAGCGCCGGCACGGCGATGAACACGGCCATGATGAACGACATCACCCGCGCCATGGCGCGGCCCGAATAGCGGTCGCGGATCAGGGCGAGGATCACGGTGCGCGGCCCGGCGGCGCCGATGCCCTGCAGCACCCGGCCGGCCAGCAGCGTCGCGAAGTCGGCCGCCGCGGCCGACAGCACCGAGCCGAGGATGAACAGCACCAGCCCGACCTGGATCGGCCGCTTGCGGCCGAAGCTGTCGGAGACCGGGCCGTAGAACATCTGCCCGACCGCGAAGCCGAGGAACAGCGCCGCGACGACGAGCTGGGTGTCATTGGCGCGGGCGACCCCGAGGTCGGCGCCGATCGCCGGCAGCGCCGGCAGCATGGCGTCGATGGAGAGCGCCACCAGCGAGGTGAGCAGCGCCATCAGCGCGACGAACTCGGCGCCTGGTCTGCTCTCCGCCGCCGCCTGCCTCGCCGTCGCGTCCAACTGTTCCGATCTCCCGACATCCGCCTGCCCGGCTCATAGCCGAAATCCCCCGTCGACGCAGCCTTTTCCACGTCATTGCGAGCGCAGCGAAGCAATCTCGACGGGCGAAACACCACGGCCACGAGATCGCCGCGGCCCTGCGGGCCTCGCGATGACATGTGTGGGGCTGGCAACGGCCGAGCTCGTGTTTTCCTGTCATTGCGAGCGAAGCGCGGCAATCTCGATGTCCGGGACACCACGGCAACGAGATCGCCGCGGCGCTGCGCACCTCGCGATGACGTGGTTGTGGCCGCCGCCAGAGAGGCAAAAAAACCGAGGCGCGACCAGCGCCGAGGCAAGCGCGACCGCGCGCCCGAGCTTATGCGAGGAAAGCCAAGCGGACGGAGGTCCGCGCCCGGCGATTGAGGGCTACTACAAAGACTCTTCCGCGCCCGGCGCTTGAGGGCCTAACCAAGACTCTTCCCTCACCCCCTTGGCGAATCGCACCCGTCCCCCCATATTGGCTGCGGGAGAGGGTGCCGCCCAGGCGGCGCCCGGAAGGCCGGACGCCGGCGCCCCGCCACGCGGCGGGACGCCGGTCCTTTTGTAACAGCAAGGGACATCGGCCCCGGCCGATGCGTCACGCCCATGACCCGCTCGATGACCCGTTCGATCCTCCGCACCAGCCTGACCGCCGCCGCGCTGCTCGCCGCCGCGCTCACCTTGTCCGCCTGCCACGGCCACCTGTACGGCCACGGCCACGGCTACTACGGCCATAAGGGCGGCTACGGCGACGGCTACAAGGGCGGCCGCAAGCGCGACGGCCACTACCGCCGCGGCCGTCACCGCCGGGGGTATTAGCCGGCGGGCGGCACGCCGCCTCCCACGTCATTGCGAGCGAAGCGCGGCAATCTCCCTGACGGTGACCCTCCGGCCGGGAGATCGCCGCGGCCCTGCGGGCCTCGCGATGACTTGGTGAGGTCCTATCACTCCCCCACCACCGCGTCGCGGATCAGCGTCGAAAAGACCACCATCTGCGGGCTGGTCACCCGATAGCTGTCGAGCGCCGCCAGCACGGCGGGGAACTCCGCCTCCGGCGGCAACGCGGGGGCGGCGGGGAGCGGCGGCAGGCCGGCCATCACGCCCGGCACTTGGGCGTCGATCCGCGCCAACAGGTCGTCGCAGGCGGCCGTCGTCGCCGGGTCGTCGAAACGCGGCAGCAGCACCTCCGCCAGATGTGCCAGCAGCCCGGGCCAGTTCGCCAGCATGCGGTAGGGCCCGGGCACGAAGGCCACGCCGTCGACCGTGGCGGCGAAGCGCATCAGCACGGCGCGCTCGGCCGCCGGCAGCGCCGCGATATCGACCATCGCCGGCGGCGCCGGCAGCGGCGCGGGCGGTTGCCATTTGCCGCTATCGTTCTTGTTGCCGCTGTCGCCGTGCGACTTACCGCTGTCGCCGTGCGACCGCTCGCCCGAAAGCAGCCGGCGCAGGATGCCGGAAAACATCAGGTTGGTCGGACTCGCCCGAATGAAGGTTTCACAAACCGCCCCGACCGCGGCCACGTCGTCGGCCCCAAACCCCAGCGCCGCCCGCCCCGCCGAACCCAGCACCGGCAGCGGCGCGATGTCCACCTCGGCCGCCGCGGCCCACGCCGCCGCCGGCCCCGACCCGTCGACGAACACCGGCCCGACCGCCGCCCAGGCCCATTCCAGCCACCCCGCCCGCGTCGCCAGATGCCGCTGCAGGGAGGAGACATAGGGCACGGCGCAGTAGTGCCGGAACGCCTCATATATCCGCGCGATTTCCCCGGCGGCGTCCCGCTCGGCCAGTTCCGGCAACATGGCTGGTCCTCCGTTGTTGGCGGCACATGTTGTCATTGCGTGCCGTGCAAGGCAAATTAGGCGGGCGAGACAAGACGGCAGGGAGATGGCCGCGGCTCTTCTGGCCTCGCGATGACGTGTTTGGGCCTCCCGCCTTACACCCCCGCCCATCCCACCGCTATAGTGCGCCCCTGACAGCAACATCAGGGGAGGACACACAATGCAGTTCGGCGTCGCCATATTTGCGACGGATTATTCGATGGGGCCGGTCGAGCTGGCGCGGGCGGTGGAGGCGCGGGGGTTTGAATCGCTCCGGTTTCCGGCGCATTCGCGTATCCCGTTGTCGCGCCAGTCGCCCTGGCCGGGCGGCGGGCGACCACAGAAGAGATCGGCGACGATAAACGCGCTGATTTCCTCGTAGCTCCGATTCATCAGATCGCGCAGAAGACCTGCGTTGTCGGCCGCCAGTTTGAAATAATTATGGCGGTCGCCGATATAGGTCCAGGATGCCGGCGTGTGAGCCAGCCCGCCGGTCGTGGCATGCAGCCCGGCGCGCACCGTCAGCGCGATCGCGGCATCCGGGTCGATTCGGCCGAATACCGCGAGGTCGATCCGGGATACTTCGAGCTGCAGAATGGTGTCGATTCCCAAGCCGGCGAGATCTTCGTCGGCGAGGCGTGTTTCCTGCGCCGACAGCGCACGTATCCGATACCGCCCACCGCTGGCGGCGACCACTCTATCGACGATCGCATTTCGAAGGCCGACGTCGGGCGCGGCCTCTGCCAGGGCCTTTTTCAAGGCGGCGGTGGCATCGGTCACCTCTTCCTCGGAGTGGCGGGCGCCGGCGCCGACGATCGCCCCGATAACCGCGGCGACCGGCATCGCCACAATACAGAGCAAAAGTGCCGTACCGCAGCCGTCGACCACTCCAGCCGCGCCAACCCTGGCACCATGCCCCGCGGCCTCGTCGTGATCACTTAGCGGCGATACGAAGGAACCGGCTCCAGACTCATAAGGCACAACCCTCAACGCGATCACATCATAATGCTGCTCGCGTAAGCCGGAAAAGCCTGGCGGCGTGGGGAGTGGAGCGCAAGCGGCGAGGCCGAGAGCGAGCGCCAACGACAGCCGCACCAAGGCGCGGCGCCTTGTTCGATGGCGGGCCAGCGATCCCCGGCGAGCGGACATGACGCCGTCATCGTTGCGGCGATGCGCGATTATGCCGTTCCTGATGCTGCCATTTTTCATGTCGCGATTTCGAGCGCTGTCCTGACCTCAGGCGAGCCCGGCGTCCCGAGACCCGCGGCGCTGCATTGCGGCTGGCTCATTCCAGGACGATTGTGGTCATTCCGACCACCGCCTTGGTCGCAGAGTCCTCGGCCCAGACCCGCAGGGTGCCGGAATCCGATCCGGCACGTACTTCGTAGTGATGGCCGGCCTCGGCCATGAAATCAAAACTCGAAAAATAAGCTTCCCCGGCAACGGTGCCGTACTGGTACCGGACACCGATCTCATGGTGACCCGGCAGAAGCTTCTTCATCAGATCCATGTCCGAGTGCAGGTTGGTGTACTTGCCGTCGATCGTCTCCACCGTGACCGCGGCGAAGCCGCGAAAGAACCCGGCAAATCCCGCAAACGTAAACAACGATAACGTTGCCACCTGATCATTCGGCAGGTCGGCATCCTGGTAGAAATGCTCGGGCGAGTTCTGGGCGCAGGCGAAAAGCGCTGCCGCCAGGGCCAACAGCAGAGCCGTCCGAATGGGCGATCGGAGCATTGCGGTAGCCGTTGCGCCTAGGATTGGTACCTATGGGCCCTACGCCAGGTAATGATAGCGCGCGGAGGCATTGATGCAAGTCGATCATTGGGTGTACCGGGCGGATGGTCCCGGCCGCGAGATTGCCACGGCGTTCCGGACTTTTCGCTGACAAGCCGCCTGGCTGCCATGCTGCGGCCCCCTTTACGCCCCCACCCGCGCACCCGCTATACTCCACCCCAAACAGCCGCATCAGGGGAGGGCACCAACCATGCAGTACGGCGTCGCGATATTTCCGACCGATTATTCCATGGGCCCGGTGGCGCTGGCGCGGGCGGTGGAGGGGCGGGGGTTCGAGTCGCTCTGGTTTCCGGAGCATTCGCATATCCCGCTGTCGCGCCGGTCGCCCTGGCCGGGCGGCGGGGAGCTGCCGAAGCAGTACTACGACGTGATGGACCCGCTGGTGGCGCTCGGCGCGGCCGCGGCGACCGAGACGCTGAAGCTCTGCACCGGCATCTGCCTGGTGATTCAGCGCGACCCGATCCAGCTGGCGCTCGAGGTCGCGACGCTCGACCAGATCTCCGGCGGCCGCGTGATCCTCGGCGTCGGCGCCGGCTGGAACGCGGAGGAGATGGCCGACCACGGTACGGTGTTCGCCGAGCGCTTCGAGGTGATGGCCGAGAAGATCGCCGCGATGCGCGCGATCTGGACCGAGAGCAAGCCCGAGTACCACGGCACGCACGTCGACTTCGATGCGATGATGACCTGGCCGAAGCCGGTGCAGAAGCCGCACCCGCCGGTCCTGGTCGGCGGCGGCTTCCCGCATGGCGCGCGCCGGGCGATCGCCTTCGGCGACGGCTGGATGCCGATCGGCGGCCGCGACCTCGACATCCTGGAGGTGCTGCCGCGCTTCCGCCAGATGGCGGCTGAGGCGGGGCGCGAGCCGGACGACCTCCCCGTCATGGTGTTCGGCGGCGCGCCCGAGGCGGACGCGGTCAAGCGCAACGCCGACGCCGGCGTCGCGCGCACCGTGTTCATGCTGCCTTCGGCCGGGGAGGACGAGTTGCTGCCGTTGCTCGACCAATACGCGGCGCTGATAGAGTCTTAAGATTAGGCCCTCAGGCGCCGGGCAGCCCCAAACACGTCATCGCGAGGCGCGTGGCGCCGTGGCGATCTCGTTGTCATGGTGTCTCGGACATCGAGATTGCCGCGCTGCGCTCGCAATGACGAGAAGGGATGCGCGCGATGACCAAATTACCTTGCGTATTATGCATGAGGCGACACCAGAATTGTATCGTTTGCTGAGAATTACCCCGCAAAGCGGAAAATCCCGGCGCATGACCGCCCCGCCCTTCATCCGATCGCGGGCGTTTTTTCGTCGACTCGGTCGGCGCAATCCCCGGGTGCATGGGCTCTGTCCCGAATTTCTCTTTCTAGAAAAAAAGACCCCCTCCCTCAGGCAAGGCGGTCGAGGAAGTCGCCGAGCGCGGTCATCAGGCCGTCGAAGTCCGTATTGTATGTTAGGCGTAATAGAAGGCGCCCGGTGGCGCCGGCGCGGGCGCGGTTGGCGGCGGAGACCTCGCCCCTGAGGACGTCGCCGTCGGCCCGGCCGGCGGCGGCGGGGTCGTGCAGGCGGTTGCGGTAGCGCCCCGCGGCGCCGTAATGGGGGTTGGCGGGCGCGTTCGGCAGGCTGACATGGGCGAAGTCGAGGATGCCCGCGGCCGGGTCGGCGCTCTGGCGCTCCTCGATGCGCGGGTCGCCGCTCGGCTCGGGCCGGGTGGTATACCAGATCAGGCGGCTGCCGGCCGGCGCGTGCTCGGTGAAGAAGCGCCGGGCCCGGGCGGCGTCGATGGTCAGGTCGTCGGCGCTCACCGCCATGAACACCGGCACCGGCAGCGGGCTGGCGACCTTGGCCAAGGAGCGGGCCAGCGCCCGGGTCAGCCGGTGGAACTGGCAGGCGGCGTTGAAGGCGAAGGACTCGTACTTGTAGGCATCCGCGTCGGCCGCCACGGTCAGCCAGGCGGCGCGCGGGTGCAGGCGGCCGAGATGGCGCAGCAGGCAGGTCGCCGGCGTGGTCCGGCTCCTTGCCCGGATGCCCGGCGAGAGCAGCACGACGGCGCGAATGGGCGGGCCGCCCGCGGCGGTCAGCAGGTGGTGGAGGGCCAGGGTCGCGCCGGTCGAGAAGCCGACGATGACCAGGCCGTTCGCCGCCTGATCGGCGAAGCTCTCGACGCCATAGGCCGTGGCGCGGATCCAGTCGCGGTGGTCGACGGCCAAAAGATCGCCCGGCTGGGTGCCGTGGCCCGGCAGCAGCAGGCCGCGCGCCCGATGGCCGGCCCGGGCCAGCCCGGCGGCGATGTCGCGCATCACGAAGGCGCTGTCGAACAGGCCGTGGATCAACAGCACGCCAGGTCGGGTGGCCGCGCCGGCCGGCGCCATCTCGAAGGGCAGGCGGCCCGCGACCACCTCGGCCGGCGGCGGCTCGTGGAGGCCGGCGATCCGGCCGCGGCAGTCGGCGATGTAGTCGGCGAAGGCGGTGCCGGGCAGGGCCAAGCCGATCGGCCGGGCCGAGGGGCGGTGGCGGGCGGCGAGGGTCATCGACCGGGACAATCTCTTAGGGCACAATCGGAGCTCGCGAGAGGGCTGCGGGGCAGGGAGGCGTTCGCCATGACAGCACGCATTCTAACCATTCTGGCTGCAATCTGGGTTGGCCTTGCCGGCGCAGCGGCGGCAGCGGCCGCCGAGGAGAGCTCGGCCGTCGCCATGATGCGGCTTTGCGAATCCGCCAATCCGCAAGGCCAAGCCGCCTGCGCCGACCTGGTGCTGGCGATCGTCGCGATCGACAACCTGATGGCGCTGAAGGACCCGGAGCTCAGGCGCTCCTGCGTCGTCCGCCAGCTCGACGCCGTCGAGGCGCGCCGGGTGTTCCTCAACTGGGCCAAGGACAACAAGGCGGTCGCCAAGATGGACTTCCTCGCCGCCGCGATGACCGCGGTGAGCGAGACTTTCCCCTGCGAGCGCTGAGCCACCGCCGGCCGGGCTGTTGCGCGGGCCGGCAAGGGCGCCCGTCATCGTCGTTTTCCTCCGATTTCCGCGCCAGCTTAGCAGCCTGGCCCGGGCGTCTCCAGCCGTCCGGGCGGCCGCCGCGTGCCGGGTACCGGGGTTGCGCCGGCCCCGGCGATGGTGTATTCGCGATGATGGCAGTTTTGCCGTCAGGGGCCCGGCCGATGCGTTTTCGGAGGCTTCCGGCGCGTCTGCCAGCACTTGATGGAAGACAGGCCCCGCCCGTTGGACGGCGCGCCTGACACGGACCGAAAGGCGAGAAGGCATGACGACTGGTACCGTCAAATGGTTCAATACGACCAAGGGTTATGGGTTTATCGCCCCTGACGACGGCGGCAAGGACGTGTTCGTCCATATCTCGGCGGTTACGCAGGCCGGCTTGAATTCGCTCAGTGAGGGACAGCGGGTCGAATTCGAGGTTGTCACCGAGGCCAAAGGCGCCAAGGCGGCCAATCTCAGTCTCGCCGATTGAGGGTTTCAAGCGTCGGTTGACTTAAAAGCGTTAACCGGGCGTTATGAGTTGAGTTTCTATACATCCGCAGCGAAGCCGGATGTTTCTGATCTGTTTCGGGCGGGACGCCCTCGTTCCTGCCCGGGCACTGTTTGAGCCACAATGATAGAGGAGCAGTAGAAGCCAGTGGAAGTTTCCGTCCGCGACAACAATGTCGATCAAGCGCTGAAGGCGCTGAAGAAGAAGATGCAACGAGAAGGCGTGTTCCGTGAAATGAAGCTGCGGCGCCACTACGAGAAGCCCTCGGAGCGCCGCCAGCGTGAAAAGGCCGAGGCCGTTCGCCGGGCCCGCAAGCTGGCCCGCAAGCGGGCGCAGCGGGACGTCAGGTAGCCGACACGCCGCTTTGCCGGCAAACTGCCGGCTGTCATTCCGAAGTTCCGAAATTTCCCCGCTGGCGGGCTGGCGGGAGTTGTCGTCGCGTCCTCTGCCAGTCGGCGTTCAGCCCTCGCACATCGGCGTCGCCGCGCTCGACAGGCGGTCGCAGAGCCGGCCGCGACCGTCGATATAGAGCAGCTCGTCCAGTTCTCCCGGTCGAACCACGTTGCGGAAACGCGTGAGCCGCCCCGAGTCGACCCGGGTCCGCACGCAATACCGGCCATGCTCCTCGCCGCGGGAACAACCCCGGCCGCGGCGATATTGCCATTCCTCGCGGGTCCGCGAGAACGAGCCGTCGGCGGCGAAATCGTAGATCCAGTTGGCATTGCCGGATTCGCCCTTGATGGTGCCGTCGCGCCAGTCGGTCACCGGCTTGAAACGGTGGTCGTAGGCGAGATAGGCGTCCAGCACCCAGCCTTTCACCACGAAGGTTTCGCATTGCAGGCTCTTGTCCTGCGGGTCCGGGCAGTAGTCGGCCTGTACGTAGACCCATTTCTTGGCGCGCTTCAGGATGATGGTGCGTGTCAGGATGGGCAGGCGCTTCAGGACGCGGGCATCCGCCGCAGGCTTGGCGCGCAGCGCCAGCCGGTCGGTCGCGGCGACCGCCTCGGCGGCGGCGGCGAGGCCGGGCTTGGCCAGCAGAATGAGAGCGGCGAACGCGGCGAGAAGGGCCGGGAAACGGCGAAGGCCGGGCATCATGCGCTCCCGAAATCGGCAATGGGTCCGCGGTCATCATATTTCGGATCGGGTTAAGTCGCGGTAAAGTGCCGCGGCGCGGTACCGAGGGAAGGGGACATTCGCGATGCGGCTCAAGGGCAGAACCGCGCTGATCACCGGTGCCGGCGGGCCGATGGGCCGCGCCATCGCCACGCGCTTCGCGCGCGAAGGCGCCGGCCTGCTGCTGACCGACATCTCCGGCAACCGGTTGGCCGAGGCCGTCGCCGAGGCCGAGCCGCTGTTGCAGGCCGGCGCGAGGGTGGCGCAGCATCGGGCCGATGTCACCGAGGCGGCAGAGGTCGACGCGCTGCTTGGCGCCGGCGCCGGGCTCGGCCCGGTCGACGTGCTGATCAACGTGGTCGGCGGCATCCGCGGCGGCGCACTGTTCGAGCCGATGACCGGGCTGGCGGAACACCATTGGGACGACACCTTCCAGCTCAACCTGAAGGGCGGCTTCCATCTGGTGCAGCGCCTGGCGCCGGGCATGGTGGAACGCGGCTACGGACGGATCGTCAATTTCGCCTCGATCGCGCTCGCCGGCGAGGCGGGCCAGACCCATTACGGCGCCGCCAAGGCGGCGGTCGCCTCGATGACGCGCAGCCTGGCGATGGAGCTGGCGCCGGCGGTCAACGTCAACTGCGTCGCGCCGGGGCTGATCAACACCTCCGTCGTGCCGCGCCTGCCGCCGGAGATGGTGGCGCGCTATCGCGACGGCTCCATGCTGAAGCGGCTCGGCGAACCGGACGAGATCGCCAGCGCAGTGCTATTCTTAGGCAGCGAGGAGGCGAGCTACATCACCGGTGAGACGCTGGCCGTCTCGGGCGGTATCCCGGCCGCGCTTTGACCCTGGTTGGCACGACGTCGTCGGCGCCGCTGCGCGGCATCCTCTGCATGGTCGGCGGCGCCGCGTTGCTGACCCTGAACGACGCCATCATCAAATGGATGACGGCGGATTTTCCGGTCGGCGAGGCGCTGTTCCTGCGCGCCCTGTTCACCGCGCCGCCGATTGCCCTGCTGGCCTGGCAGGCGGGCGGACGCAGGGCGCTGGAGATCCACGACATCCGGGGACAGGCCCTGCGCGCGGCCCTTGTGGTCGGCTCCGCCTTCCTGTTCGTCACCGGCCTGACCCTGCTGCCGCTCGCCGACGCGGTGTCGATCGCCTTCGCCGGGCCGCTGTTCCTGACCGCGCTCGCGGTGCCGTTCCTCGGCGAACAGGTCGGCTGGCGGCGCTGGGCGGCGGTGATCGTCGGCTTCGTCGGCGTGCTGGTGATGCTGCGCCCGGGCCAGGACGGCATCAACTGGTATGCGCTGTTTCCGCTCGGCGCCGCCCTGGTCGGCGCCGGCCGCGACGTCGTCGCCCGGCGGATCGCCGGCACCGAGAGCTCGGTCGCGATGCTGGCGGTGACCACGGCGGCGGTCGGCCTCGCCGGCCTGACGACGTCGCCCTTCGGCTGGCGGATGCCGGACCTGGCCGACCTCGGCATCTTCGCGCTGTCGGGCACCGTGCTCTGCGGCGCGCATTATCTGCTGATCGAGACCTTCCGCCATGCCGAGGCGTCCCTGGTGGCGCCGTTCCGCTATTCGTCGGTTGCCTGGGCGATGCTGTTCGGCTTCATCGCCTGGGGCGACCTGCCGGACCGCTGGATCCTGGTCGGCGTGGTGCTGGTGATCGGCAGCGGCCTCTATATCCTGCGCCGGGAGACGCGGCGGCGGTAGCCAACGACGGGAGAAAGCAAAATGACGGAGTCGACGAACGCCCCCCCTTTCGGACGAGACCCGGCCGACGCTGCAGTGCGGTGGCCAATACCTCGCCACGGCAGGTGTTCGACAACCCTTAACAGGTTCGGCCGGTCGTGGTGAGTGGCTTCGGGGGCTGGGTTAGATCAGTAAGCGGACGTTCAGCAGGCCCGAATTTGCGGCTCGTCTTTGGTCCGAAGCGCTCATTCTTCCATTGAAGATATGATCATGCTGCTCTAGGCCGCTTACTCCGCACTTAGGACCGAAGCTGCCGCGGCAATGGCTCTTTGCACATCCTGCTCGTTCGTTCGCCAATTGACGACGCTGACACGCATGGCCTGCCGGCCGTTCCAATTTGTGCCCGAGAAAAAGGCCTCACCGGTGGCGTTGATCCGGTTCATCACATCATCCGTGTAGGCGTCGTTCTCTTCCGGTGTCGCCCCTGGCCGCGTGAAACGCACGAGGCCTTGGTTGAGGGTCGGTGCGGCGAGAACTTCAGCTCCAGGCAAATCGCCGATGCCCTCGACGAGAGCCGCGCAATGATCGCAGCAGCGATCGATAAGCGCCTCAACACCAGTGCGGCCGAGTTCTTTCAACGCTGCATAAACCGGAACTCCCCGGGCGCGTCTCGACCATTCGGGATTCCAATCTATCTGATCTCGGGCGGCGCTTTCCGCCTCGATGTAAGATGCACTTACAGTCATAGCGGCCTTATGAGCCTCTCGGTCTCGGATGATGGCGATGCCGCAGTCATAAGGGGCATTGAGCCATTTGTGACCATCGGTCGCCCAGCTGTCTGCCATCTCAATACCTTCAACCAAATGTCTCCTGGCGCGGCTGACCCGCGCGAAGAGGCCGAATGCACCATCGACATGCACCCACATCCCGGCATCACGAGCCATTGGAATCAGCTCGGAAAACAGGTCGCAGGTACCGACATTTAGATCTGCGGCGTTGAGTACCAGTATTGCTCGATCAGATGAACCGCGCAGAGTGTGCTCTAATGCTTGGGGCAGAATTTGGCCGTTTTGATCTGTTTCTATGGGTGTGATGGCACGGGTCCCGAGACCGAGAAAGCGAACAGCCCGCTCAATGGAGCTGTGCCTTTGAGCGTTGGCCAGCAAAGCGATCGGCGGGGCCGAGAACAAACCCTGCGTTTCAACATCCCAGCCGTCACGCTTGAGCAGCGCATGTCGTGCGGCGGCAAGCCCTGTCATGTGAGCAAGCTGGCATCCCGTCGTAAAGGCGAATGAGGCCTCGCGGGGGAGGTCGAAGAGCTCTTTCAGCCATTCTCCCGCTACCTCTTCGATCACGGCGGTCACGGGGCCGCAGCCGTAGAGCGCCGCATTCTGATCCCAGGTACTGACCAGCCAATCGGCGGCAAGCGCGGAGTCCAGGCCGCCGCCGATAACCCAGGCAAAAAATCTGCCACCTGCACTGCCGAGCAGCCCATCCTTGGTGTCCGTGACGAGATGGGACACGACATCGCCGGGATCTGTGCCGACCTCGGGGAGCGGCCCCTCAAACCGCGCCCTAAGCTCTGTCAGTTCTGCACGTGCCTCAACAGGGCGTTCATCTAGACCCTCCAACCAGTCTTTGGCCGAGCGGAAAGCTTTCTCCAGGCTTTTCGTCATTTCCTACACCTCCTTGCAGGACTGCTGGAGGGACCCTGCCACAGCGTCTGGATTGCGACTATCCGATCCTTGCGAATTCGGCCTAAGGCGGCCTTCTGCACAAGGCCGTCCAACCTGCCAGGCTTCGAGGCAATCCGCTGTCCGCCAGATAGCTGACACTCGAACGGCGACGTGCGCTTGCGCGCCGTTTAGGCCGCTTCGCTGCAGACAGAAAACCCATCGAATCGATTTGCCGCGCAAGGATCGGATGGAACTTCTATCCGGGCTCACCTAAGTCTGATGCCTGCTTCACCGGGGAGCTCATACAGATGGCAAACAACACAGCCGTTTCTGAGACCATGGGGACGACCGAGTGGAGCCTGCTTGTCTTTTTGTCGATTCTGTGGGGTTCCACATATTTTTTTGTCGCGGTGGCGGTCGACTTCTACACCCCGTTCACCATCGTCTTGGCACGGGTCGGAATAGCGGCGCTTGCGTTGAACCTGCTTTTGATTGTCATGCGAATTCCCATAACGCGCTCAGCCTCGCTTTGGCGGGCATTCTTCATCATGGGCGCATTGAACAATTTGATCCCATTCTCGCTCATGACCTGGGGACAAACCCACATCCCCGGCGGCCTGACTGCGATTCTGAATGCTTCGACTCCCTTGTTTGCGGTCGTCGTCGCACACTTGTTCACTGTTGATGAGAAATTCACAGTCGGACGGGTTGTGGGGCTGGTCATTGGGTTTGGGGGCGTTGTGATGATGGTCGGTGCATCCGCTCTGCAAGAACTCGGATCGGAAACGATCGCTCAACTTGCTGTTGTCAGTGGCGCCTTGTCATTTGCCGTAGCCGGGGTGTACGGGCGTCGGTTTCAACGTCTGGGCGTTGATCCGTTAGTGACCGCGACGGGCCAGTTAACAGCCTCGACCGTGCTGATCTTGCCGGTGACGGCGGTGCTTGGCGGGCCTTGGATAATAGCGGAGCAAACGATTGGCTCAGTCGCATCGCTGATCGGCTTGGCACTGTTGGCTACAGCTGTCGCTTACATCGTCTACTTCCGGCTTCTGGCGTCAGCCGGTGCCGTCAATATGTTGCTAGTTACCTTGCTGTTGCCGGTCACGGCCATACTGCTCGGTGTGACGTTTCTCGGTGAAATGCTTGCCCCCAGGCACATTGGTGGCATGGGCCTCATCGCCCTAGGCCTGGCCGCGATGGATGGTCGGCCGGTTCGTTATTGCCGCACAGCCCTCGCTACTCGAACCCGAAAAGCTTGATGAGCGGCGGCAGGATAGTGGTTTCGACAGGAGCTGACACATGACCTCGATCAACAAAGCTGCCACGGTCGCCGACAACGCGATCCGCTACACCGTCGGGAAATGCACGCTGGGCTCGATCCTCGTTGCCATGAGCGACAAGGGTATTCGTGCCATATCACTGGGGGATGACCCGGAGAAACTGACCCGTGGGCTTCGCGATGGCTGTTCAGATGCAGATATCGTCGCCGCTGACGCCGACTTAGGACCAATCCTCGCCCAGGTCGTCAACTTCATCGACAACTCGGCGACCGGCCTCGATATCCCGCTCGATATCGAAGG
>CAJHXX010000539.1_pt1 | contig 14173 bp, 12 predicted proteins | sample 9198511 | NCBI WGS metagenome assembly CAJHXX01 (sample SAMEA7708325, study PRJEB35096) | sediment metagenome | biome: marine neritic benthic zone biome [ENVO:01000025]; feature: sediment [ENVO:00002007]; material: shallow marine sediment [ENVO:03000034] sea grass bed [ENVO_01000059] ...
CGCTCACGCAGCATCGGGATGCGGTCGCCGCCCCAAAAGAGCTCGCCCTCAAGCACGAAGGTCGGCACGCCGAACACGCCGGCCTCCTCGCCCTCGCCGTTGGACGCCGCCAGCGCGTCACGGCCCTCGCTCTCGGCGTAAGCCGCGAAGTCCGCCGCCGGCGCGCCGGCTTCCTCGAGCACGCCGAGATCGACGGCGAGATCCTCGATGTCGAGCTCGCGCTTCCAGAAGCGCAGGAACACCGCGTCGTTATAGGCGCGGAAGACGCCGTGCTTCTGGGCGAACAGCATGCCCATCGCGGCGAGCCGGGAATCGAAGATCTTCTGCGGCCCGCGCGCCGTCAGGCCGCGCGCGTTGGCGAGCCGGCGGACATCCATGTAGCTGTAGCGCACCTTGCGCCACTGCGCCTCCGAGCGCTGATCCAGATCGCCGTAGAACTGCTCCAACTCGATGACGAAGGGCCGCCAGAGCACGGTGACATCGTGGTCTCGCTCCAGCTCATGGGCCGGGTCCTTGACCAGGTAGGAATACGGGCTCTTGTAGTCGAGATAGAGCATCACGTCGGTCATCGCCGCAACTTTCTTGATCTGGGTCGCAAGCCCGTCCGGCCGCGCCATCCCGATGCTATCCCAGCCGGCGGCTTTGCCTCAAACCGCGGTCAGGCCGCCGTCGACGATGATCTCGGTGGCGGTGACGTAGCGCGCCTCGTCCGAGGCCAGGAACAGCGCCGCGTGGGCGACGTCCCAGGCGTCGCCCATCTTGCCGGTCGGGCACATGGCGTCGCGCTCGGCGATGGTGCGCTCGACCTCGCCGGCATTGTACTGCCGCGCCACGCGATGGGTGACCAGCGGCGTGTTCATCAAGCCCGGCAGCACGCAATTGGCGCGGATGCCGTCGCGTACGTATTGGATCGCCACCGCGCGGGTGAACTGGATCAGCGCCGCCTTCGACGCATGGTAGGCCACCATGTTGCGCCCGGCGATGCAGCGGATGCCGGCGACCGAGGAGATGTTGACCACGGCGCCGCCGCCCTGGGCCTGCATCACCGGCAGCGCATGCTTGCAGGTGAGGAAGACGCTTTTCAGGTTCAGGTCCATATTGGCGTCGAAGACCTCCTCCGCCATCTCGACCGGTCCGCCCGGCTCCGAGCCGCCGACATTGTTGTGCAGCACGTCGATCCGGCCGAACTCCGCCAGGCAGTGCTCGACCATCGCCTGGACCGATTGGGAATCGGTCGCGTCGACGGTGGCCGTGACGCAGGTCCCGCCCTCGCCCTCGATGATCGACCGGGTCTCCTCGGCCGCCGCCGGGTTGACGTCGGCGGCATGGACCTTCGCCCCCTCGCGGGCATAGAGCACCGCCGCCGCCTTGCCGTTGCCCCAACCTTCGCCGACCGAGCCGGCGCCGACCACCAGCGCCACCTTGTCCCGCAACCGCTCACCCATCGCCCGATCTCCCGTGCATGTTGTCCCGGCCGTATCTCAGCCGAAATCACGGTCGCGCGAAACCCCGCCCTGGCGGATTGACTTTGCCGGTGCGAACCGTGTTTGATTGGCGCTAACGACAAAGAAATCAAGGGGTTGAACGACTTGGGTATCGTGCAACGGGAGATCGGTCCGGGTGCGGCGACACCGGATGCGGCGCGGCGCCTGATCCGCACCGGCGGGCACACGACCCAGACCGGCGGCATGGCGCCCGGCTACCTGCAGGGCAACATAGCCATCCTGCCGGCCGAGCTTGCGCTCGATTTCGCCCGCTATTGCCAGCGCAATCCGAAGCCCTGCCCGCTGGTCGGGGTGTCGGAGAGCGGCGACCCGGCGCTGCCGACGCTCGGCGCCGATATCGATATCCGCACGGACCTGCCGGGCTACAACGTCTATCGCGACGGCGAGCTGGCCGAACAGGTAAGCGACATCCGGGAGCTGTGGCAGGACGATTTCGTCACCTTCGTGCTTGGCTGCTCGTTCTCCTTCGAGGAGGCGCTGCTCAAGGGCGGCGTGCCGCTCCGTCATCTGGAAATGGGCTACACAGTGCCGATGTACCGAAGCAACCTCCAGACCGTGCCGGCGGGCCCGTTCCACGGCGAGACCGTGGTCTCGATGCGGCCGATGAGCGCGGCCGACGCCATCCGCGCGGTGGAGATCACCGCGCGGTTCCCGGCCGCGCATGGCGCGCCGCTGCATCTCGGCGACCCGGCGGAAATCGGTATCGGCGACATCGACAAGCCCGACTGGGGCGACCGGGCCGAATTCCGCGCCGGCGAGATGCCGGTGTTCTGGGCCTGCGGCGTCACCCCTCAGGTGGCCGTCCGGAACGCCCGGCCGCCGCTCTGCATCACCCACCGGCCGGGCTCCATGCTGATCACCGATATACCCAGCACGGCGGCGCGGCACGCGACGGGCTGAGGCGGCGCCACGAAACCAGCAACGCGTACAACAACCATAATCCAAACAGGGAGGAGACGATGACAAGAACATTCATGAAGACGGCGATCACCGCGCTGGCGGTCGGCGCGCTCGCGCTCACCGCCTCGGCGGCATTGGCGCAGCAGTACAAGCCCAACCAGCTCAAGGCGGTCGGTACCTGGGGCAACCTGAGCAACTACCAGAAATTCGAGAAGCCGTTCTGGATGGAAACCATCCCGCAGAAGTCGGGCGGCGCCATCACCACTAACATTCCGCCGCAGACCGAGCTCGGCCTGAAAGGCTTCGAGGTGATGAAGCTGCTGAAGCTCGGCGTGTTCGACGTCGTGCACGGCGTCATCGGCTATGTCGCCTCCGAGGACGCGGTGTTCGAGGGCGTCGACCTGTCGTCGCAGACGCTCGACTACGGCCAGGCGCGCAAGGTCGCCGACGTCTATCGCCCAATCCTGGACAAGGCCTTCGCCAAGACCTTCAACGCCAAGCTGCTGCTGCTCTATCCGTTCCCGAGCCAGTTGCTCTGGTGCAACCAGCCGATCAACAAGATCGAGGACCTGAAAGGCAAGAAGATCCGCGTCTATTCGAACACGCTCGGCGATTTCGTCGAGGGTGTCGGCGGCGTCAGCGTGACGATCGCCTTCGCCGAGGTGGTGCCAGCACTGCAAAAGGGCGTCGCCGACTGCGGCATCACCGGCACCATGCCGGCCTACAAGGCGAAGTGGGGTGAAGTGGTGACGCATATCTACAAGATGCGTGTCGGCATGGGCGTCTCGTTCGCGGCGATGAACCTGAAGACCTGGAACTCGCTCGACAAGAAGACCCAGAAGCTCCTGAGCACCGAGTCCGCGGCCCTCGAGAACCGCATGTGGAAGGGCAACGAGGATCTCGACGAAATGGCCCTGATCTGCAACACCGGCAAGGGCAATTGCACGGAAGGCAAGCCCTACGGCATGAAGCTGATCGAGCCGAGCGCGGCCGACCTGAAGAAACACCAAGACATCCTCAGGAACCACGTCTTGAAGAAATGGGCACAGCGGTGCAGCGACCAGTGCGTCAAGGACTGGAATGCCACCGTCGGCAAGTTGATCGGCATCAAGGCCGAGAAGTAAGTCGGCAATCCCGACGCGGGCGCCGACCAAACCGGCCGGCGCCCGCGCAGCGGACGCAATCCCGTCATGTTGAACAAAGTACTCAAAGGTGCGGAGCGGGCCTCGCGCTATGCCGTCTGGGCCGGCGGCGCGATGCTGATCTTCTCCGCCTTCATGGTCTCGGCCGACGTGCTGCTGCGCAAGTTCTTCGGTTTCTCGTTCGGCGCCGCCGACGAGATCTCCGGCTACCTGTTCGCGATCAGCACCGCGTTCGCATTCTCCTTCGCGCTGCTGCATCGCGCCAATGTCAGGATCGACGCGCTCTACATGCACCTGCCGGCGCGCCTGCAGGCGGTGCTCGATATCGTCAGCCTGCTGGCGCTCGGCAGCTTCGCCTACTACCTGACCTACCGGGCGTACTTCGTGTTCGAGAACAACCTGATTTTCTGGTCCAAGTCGATCACGCCGCTGCAGACCCCGCTGGCGGTGCCGCAGGGCTTCTGGCTGCTTGGCCTGGTGTTGTTCTGTCTCACCCTGTTGCTGGTGCTGGTGGCGACGGTCGTCGCCCTGCTGAAGGGTGACCTCAACCTGGTCAACCGTATCTCCGGCATGCGCTCGATCGAGGAGGAGGTCGAGGAAGAGACCCACGTCTCCACCACCGGCCGGTCCGGCTCGGGCGGGGGCGCCTGAGATGCTGGCGACGACGCTGCTCATCCTGCTGGTGCTGCTTGCCATCAGCATCCCGGTTGCCGCCGTGCTCGGCGTGCTCGGCCTGGCCGCCGACAACCTCTATTCGATCATGCCGCTGCATCTCGCCCTCGGCGAGATCACCTGGCAGAACTCCATCGAGTTCATCCTGGTCGCCGTGCCGCTGTTCATTCTTCTCGGCGAGATCCTGCTGCGCGCCGGCATCGCCGAGCGCATGTACGGCGCAATGGTGCATTGGCTGAGCTGGCTGCCCGGCGGCACCATGCATTCCAACATCGGCTCCTGCGCCTTCTTCGCCGCCTCGTCCGGCTCCTCCGTCGCGACCGCGGCGACAGTCGGCACGGTGGCGATCCCGGAGGTCGAACGGCGCGGCTACTCGGAGGCGCTGTTCTGCGGCACCCTGGCCGCCGGCGGCACCCTCGGCATCCTGATCCCGCCGTCGATCAACCTGATCATCTACGGTCTGCTGACCGACACCTCGGTGCCGCAGCTCTATCTCGGCGGCCTGGTGCCCGGCGTCATCCTGGCCAGCCTGTTCATGGTGACGGTGATCATCGCCTGCCGCATCAAGCCGGAATGGGGCGGCGAGAAGATCTCGACCACCTGGGAGGCTCGGATCCGCAGCCTGCCGGCCCTGCTGCCGCCGCTCGGCATCTTCATCGTCGTCGTCGGCTCGATCTATGCCGGCCTGGCGACGCCGACCGAGGCGGCCTCGCTCGGCGTGGTCGCCGCGCTCGGCCTGGCCGCCGCCAACCGCTCGCTGAACCTGGAAATGCTGCGCCAGGCGGTCGAGGGCACCATGCGCACCACCGCCATGGTGATGCTGATCATCATGGCGGCGATCTTCCTCAACTTCGTGCTCGCGGCGATCGGCCTGACCCAGCAAATGACCGATTTCCTGGCCGGCCTCGGCCTGACGCCGCTCGGCACGATCCTGGTGATCATCGTCTTCTACATTGTGCTCGGCTGCTTCATGGAGACGCTGTCGATGCTGATCACCACGACGCCGCTGGTCGCGCCGATCGTGATCTCGCTCGGCTACGATCCGGTCTGGTTCGGCATCCTGGCGACGGTGCTGCTGGAGACGGCGCTGATCACGCCGCCGGTCGGGGTCAACCTCTATATCGTGCAGGGCATCCGCACCAGCGGCGGCTCGATGAACGACGTCATCGTCGGCACCCTGCCCTTCGTGCTGACCATGTTCGTGATGATCGCGCTGCTGGTCGCCTTCCCGAACATCGCCCTCTGGCTGCCGCAGATGTTCTATTAGAGCTGTCAGCTATCAGCCGTCAGCTATCAGCTCGCCGACGGCCGAGGGCATAGGCCTGCCTGCCCCAGGCACGTGATTGCGAGCGCAGCGAAGCAATCTCGATGGCGTGAACCTCCGGCGCGAGATCGCCGCGGCGCTGCGCGCCCCGCGATGACGGGCAGGATGCCATAGGTTGATAGCTAGACGCGCAGGCGCGCGGGGTAAGACCCTGATTAGGCAAGTGGTTCAAAGCATCGGGAGTATCGCGTTCGCGGCCGCCAAGCCGCGAGCGGGATCGGCACCGTCTTCAATTGCCCAGATCGCAGAGAGAACGGCTTGGGCGAAGGCCCATCCCAAGACCCGGTCAGGGTCAAAGCCCAGGCGTTCCGAAACAATTCGCGACCTTCTTTCGATAATCGCGGGCGCGGCGAAGAACGCGGTGTCCTCGGTCGGATTTCTCAGTGCTGCGCCGATCTCATAGACGGGCTCTCCCACGACACCTTTCGGATCGATCGCCAGCCAGCCACGGGCATCGTCGAGGAGAACGTTGTCGTGGTGAAGATCGCCATGCAGAAGAACTGGGGCGGTTTGCGACGCCGCGAGATCAGAGAAAATGCCGAGAGCACGATCAACCAGAGCAGCCGGGATCGTTGCCTTTGCTGAACGGCTGTAGCGCTCGAAACCGCTCCCCCAATCTTCGATGCTCGGGAATCCTTCGGGAGGCGCCGGACGATGAACAGCAGCCATGACATCGCACAGGAGGTTCGTCGCCTCATCGTCCCTGTCGGCGATCACCAGGTCGGTTAACGGCCGTCCGGGACAGGCGCGTTCCAGCAGCAAGGCCCCCTCGGCGTGGTCCAGAACCTTCACCGCGCCTTTACCTTGGAAATGAACTAGAGCCGCATGGGCGTTCGTTTCATCGGCGGCCGGGCTCGGTATCTTCACGACAACCTTTTCGCCGTGCCGACGCCCAAAACAAATGCATCCGGTCGGGGACTCCATCGCCGGCCCATCGAGGACCAGGTCCCACCTTTCAATAGACCGTCTGAGCGCTCGCCGTTGCAGTTCGTCCATCGTCTGCTCGATGGGGAGGGTTTTAGGATCAGACCCTATACCCTCTTCTGGACGTCATTGCGAACGCAGCGAAGCAATCTCGACGGCGTGAATCTCCGGCGCGAGATCGCCGCGGCGCTGCGCGCCTCGCGATGACGGGCAGGCTGCCATAGGCTGATAGCTGATAGCTGATAGCTGATAGCTGACAGCTACTAAGCCGGCACCGCCTGGGGCAGGGCTTGGCCGCCGCCGTCGGGCCGTTCGAAGACGATCTTCACCTTCATGCCGATCTCGACGGCGGCCGGGTCGCACTCGCGCACATTCATCATCATGCGGAAGCCGTCGGCGAGATCGATCAGCGCGATGACATAGGGCGCGTCCGGGCGGAACGCCTTGGTCGGCGCGCGCTCGACCACCGTGTAGGAATAGACCTCGCCCTCGGGTTCGGCCTCGATCCAGTCGAGGTCGCGGCCCTGGCATCGCAAGCAATGGGCGCGCGGATAGAACTGGTCGTGGCCGCAGGCGGTGCAGCGCTGGTAGACCAGCCGGCCCTCGTCGCAGGCGGCCCAGAACGGTGCGGTGTCGGTGTTCGGGATCGGTTGCGGCTTGTCGCTCATCTCACGTCCTCCCCCATCTTACATCCTCCCCAAGACCATTGAGCCATGCGCGGACAGGATGCCGCCGTCGCCATGCACGAAACAGAGCTCGGCGCCGTCGACCTGGCGCGGGCCGGCCTCGCCCTGCAACTGGCGCACCGCCTCGACGACATGGAACATGCCGCCGGCGGCGCCGGAATGGCCATAGGACAGGAGCCCGCCATGGGTGTTGCAGGGCAGCCGCCCGCCATAGGTGAGCGCGCCTTCCGCCGCCGCCTGGCCGGCCTCGCCGCGTTCGAAGAAGCCGATCGATTCCAGCTCCACCAGCAGGGTGATGGTGAAGGAGTCGTAGATCTCGGCGACGTCGATGTCGGCCGGCTTCACGCCGGCCTCGCCGAAGGCCTGCCGCGAGGACTCCTTGCAGCCGAAATCGGTCAACGATGGCGCGGCGAAGATATGCTCGTGGGTATGGCCCTGGCCGGACCCAAGGATCGCGGCGCCGGGCTTGGCCAGATCGCGCGCCGCGTCGGCCGCGCTGACCAGCACCGCGGCGGCGCCGTCGGAGATCAGGCAGCAGTCGAGCAGGCGGAGCGGCGAGGCGATGATCCGCGAGCCCATCACGTCGTCGATGGTGATCGGCTCCCGCTTATGGGCGTTCGGATGGTTGGCCGCATGGCTCCGGTGGGTGACGGCGATGGCTGCCAACTGCTCCAGGGTGGCGCCGTATTCATGCATGTAGCGCCGCGCCACCAGCGCGTAAGACGCCGGGATCGAGATGCCGTAAGGCCGTTCGAACTGGGCGTGACCGACGGCGGCGAGCGCGCTGTCGGAGGCGTCGCGCGCCATGCCGGTGACGCGGTTGTCGCCGGTGACGCAGAGCACGTGCCGGCAGGCGCCCGACGCGACCAGCGCCGCCGCCGCCATCACCATGATCACGCCGGTAGCGCCGCCCGCCTGGATCGCCGAGTTGAAGCGCGGCTGGATGCCCATGTATTCAGAGAACACCGAGCTCAGCATCAGATGCGGCTCGGTGAAGGAATAGGCGCAGAGCACGCCGTCGACATCGGCCAGAGTGAGTCCGGCGTCGTTCACGGCGCCGAGCGCCGCCTCCGCATGCAGCGACATGCAGGAGTGCTCCGGCAGCTCGCCGACCCGCGTGTCGCCGACCCCGCTCAGCACCGCCCGCGCGGTCATGACAGCACCCTGCAGGTTTCGACGCTGCGCATCGCCGTCGAGGCTGGCCCCTCACCCAAACCCTCTCCCAACGGGAGAGGGCTTATTGCCCGATACGGACACGGCAGGACTCCCTCTCCCGTTGGGAGAGGGCTGGGGCGAGGGGTAAACGGTTGCCGGTTGGTCGCGTAGCTAGCAGTCATTCGATCACCTCGTCACTTCAGGCTGCGGGCGATGATGTTGCGCTGGATCTCGCTGGTGCCCTCGCCGATGATGTAAACCAGGGCGTCGCGGTGGATACGGCCGACCGGGTATTCGCGCATGATGCCGGCGCCGCCGTGGATGCGGATCGCCGCCTCGCTGACCCGGACCGCGGTCTCAGAGGCGATCAGCTTTACCTTCGACGCCGTCGCCAGGTCGAGGTCGCCCTGGTCGACCCGCCAGGCGCCGTAATAGACCAGCCATTTCGCCGCCTCGATCTCCGCCGCCATGTCGGCCAGTTTGTGGGCGATCGCCTGGTATTCGATCACCGGCTTGCCGGCGACGACGCGGTCCTTGGCGTAGGCGATCGCCGCGTCATGGGCGGCGCGCGCCATGCCGAGCGCGTTGGCCGAGACGCCGACCCGGTTCTCGCTGAGGGATTCCAGGATCACCGGATAGGTGCCCGCGCGGCCGCCGAGCAGGCAGTCATCGGGCACAAAGGCATCCTCGATATAGATCATCCCGGTCTCGGAGCCGCGGATGCCCTCCTTGTCCAGATGGGTGATCTGGAAGCCGTCATTCGGCAGCTCGACGATGAACAGGCTGATGGCGTCCGGCGTCAGCTCCGGCGCGGTGCGCGCCGCGACCAGCAGGAAATCGGCGATCGGCGCGTTGGTGATGTAGAGCTTGGAACCGGTCAGCCGCCAGCCGCCTTCGACCCTGTCGGCGCGGGTCTTCATGGCGCGGATGTTGGAGCCGCCGTCCGGCTCGCTCAGCGCGAAGCCGGCGATCTTCTCGCCGGCCAGCGCCGGGCGGAAGAAGCGCGCCTTCTGGTCGTCGGTGCCGGCGCGCCAGATCGGCCAGATGCCGAGATGGGTATGCGCCGACCAGCTGGCCGAAAAGGACTGGCTGACATAGCTCATCTCCTCGCGGATGATGCAGTCGGAGATCTTGTCGAAGCCGGCGCCGCCGTCTTCCTCCGGGTAGCGCACGCCGAGCAGGCCGACGGCCGCCCATTTGGCGAACATCGCGCGCGGCAGCCGCTCGCTCTCGTCGACCTCGCGCGCCAGCGGCGCCAGTTCCGCGGCGCAGAACCGGCGCACCGTGTCGCGCACCTGCTCGTGTTCCGGTTGGAAAGAGAAGTCCATCTCTTTGCTACTCCACTTGAGCTCAGGACCAGAGGCCGCGGTCCTGCAAGACCTGTTTCAACACCGCCAGCCGGTCGGTCATCAGCCCGGCGACGCCGAGGTCGATCAACCGGTGCATCTCCGCCGGCTCGTCGATGGTCCAGACATGCACCTGCATGGCGCGCCGCCGCGCCGCCCGCACGAAACGTCGCGTCACCACTGGCAGGCCGTGGTCATAGGGCGGCACCTGGGCGCAGCCCGCATCGAAGCCGCCGGTCGGCAGGCCGAAGCCGCCGAGCCAGAGCCGCGTCACGTCCCAGGGGCCAAGCGAGGTGCAGAGCCTGGGCCCCAGCATCCGCCGGATGCGCTTCAGCCGCGCGCCCGAGAACGAGCCGACGCAGACGCGGTCGATCGCCCCGGTCCGCTCGATCACCTCGACCAGCGGTTCGACCGCATTGTCGAGCTTCGGGTCGATGTTGACCTTGATCTCGGGCAATTGGCCGAGCAGGTCCTCCATCAGCGGGATCGGCTCGGTCCCGGCGACCCGGGCCGGCCGCACCTCGTCATAGGTCATCTCGGCGATGCGGCCGGTGCGGTCGGTGACCCGGTCCAGCACCTCGTCATGGAAGGCCAGCAGCACGCCGTCGCGGGTGCAATGCACGTCGGTCTCGATATAGCGGTAGCCGAGCCGGGCCGCGCCCTCGAAGGCGCGCATGGTGTTTTCCGGCCAGTCGTCGGCGCCGCCGCGATGGGCGAAGGCAAGGAAGCCGTCATGCTCCAGGTAAGGGAATTTGGCGGGCTGGTCAGGCATGCGGACCCGAGCGTCGGTCGTGCCCCGCGTCACCGCCACACCACCTCGTGGCGGACGGCGAAGGGGGCGAGCGCTTGGCCGATCTCGGCCTCGATCACCGCCCGCTCGTCCGTCGCGCCGCCAGTAAGCGCCACGGTGGCCAGCGTGCCGTGCAGGTCGTGGGCGTCGACGCTGACCTCGGCGGTGATTCCGGCGGCCTCGGCGATCGCCTGCACCAGCTCGCCGTAGACCCGGGCGACCGCGTCCTGGCGCAGCGCCGGCTTGAAGATCTTGCCGACGCCGGTGACCGGCATGGCGTCGACCAGGAAGACGTTGACCGGGTTGGCGGCGCGCTCCGGGATGCGCTCGCGGACGAAGGCCTGCAGCTCCGCCGGCTCGGCCGCGGCCTCGGGCCGCAGCTGGACGTAGCAGATCGGCAACTCGCCGGCATAGGCGTCCGGCTTGCCGACCGCGGCCGCCAGCTCGACCGCCGGGTGCTTGTGCATGGTCTCCTCGATCACCGCCGGGTCGATGTTGTGGCCGCCGCGGATGATCAGGTCCTTGGCGCGGCCGGTGATCCAGAGATAGCCGTCCCTGTCGAAGCGGCCGAGGTCGCCGGTGTTGAACCAGCCCTCGCCGGGCCAGACACCCTGGTTGTGACGGTCCTCCACATAGCCCGGCATGACGCAGTCGCCGCGTACCAGTACGACGCCGATCTCGTCGGTGCCGCAGAAGCGGTCGAGCTTGCCGTCGGCGTCGAGTTGGGCCGTCCGGACCTCGACATGGGGCAGCGGCACGCCGACCGAGCCGAGGCGGAGCGGCCCATCGCGCGGGATCATGGTGACGTAGGAGGCCGCCTCGGTCATGCCGTAGCCCTCCAGCACCATGCGGTCGGTGAACTCGTAGAAGGCCTTGCCGACCTCGATGGGGAAGGACGCGCCGCCGGTCAGGGTGTAGCGAACCGTGCCGATATCCGCGTTCTCCAGCGGTATGTTCAACAGCGCGCCGAGCACGGTCGGCACCGCGGCGATGATGGTGACGCGATAGCGGTGCACCAGCCGCCAATAGGCGCGCACCAGATTGGCGTCGCGGAAGCCGTTCGGGCTGCCGACCACCAGGGTGGCGCCGCGGCAGAGCGGGATGATGGTGCCGACCACCGAGCCGCCGATATGGAACAGCGGCAGGCCGACCAGGATCACGTCGCGCTCGTCCCAGCCGAGCACCACGCCGGTGCTCCAGACATGGCTGACCTGCATCAGGTGGGTGTGCCGCACCAGCTTCGGCGTGCCGGTGGTGCCGCCGGTGTGGAAATAGGCGGCGATGTCGGCGCCGGCGATATGGCGCCCGGACACCAGCCGGTCGCCCGGCTGCTTGGCCAGCTCCTCGTCAAAGGAAAGCGCGCCGTCCCTGCCGGCGCCCGGCCCGACCTGCAGCACCGCGGCGAGGTCCGGCAACTGGCCCTGGATCTCCGCCACCTTCTCCCAGTATTCGTGGCCCGGTCCGGTGGTGACCAGCACCTTGGTGCCGGCCGCCTTCAGGATCTCGGCGATCTGCCAGGATTCGAGCAGCGGGTTGACCGCGTTGACGATGCCGGCCGCGGCGCCGCCGATGATCAGCGAGAGCGCCTCGGGGCAGAGCGGCAGCAGGAAGGAGACCGTCTCGCCCGGGCGCAGGCCCAATTCATGCAGCATGTTGGCGGTGCGGTTGACCCGCTCGACCAGCGCGCGATAGCTGATCGTCTCCGGCTCCTCCTCCGGCGCGCCCTCGACCAGCACATGCATCGCCGGCTTGTCCGGATCGATCGCCGCGCCTTTCAGGAAGGCGTCATAGACATTGCCGGCCGGCAGGCACTCGGCCAGCGGCCTCTCTTCCAGCGCCAGGATGTCCTCACGGCTACGGATCGGCGGCTGCATCGGCGGTCGTCCCTCCCCTCGCTTGCGCCCGCCCCAAGCCTGCCGCGCGCCGGGGTGGAGGTCAAATGCCTACGCCCGGGGAGGACGTCCGTGGATTCTTCGCGGCACCGGCGCAGACGAACCTACCGCATGGCACGGCGACCGGATCAACCTGTTAATTCTGTCAGGGCAAAGTTTCGGGGACACAATACTTAATTCGTCCACGACCGCGCAGGCCGCTCGGAAGGTGATCGAATTAAGTATTGTGTCCCCGAAACTCTGCCACGCCCGCCTCACCCCTTCGCAAACGCCGCGCCGTCGAAGCGCTCCCGGGTAGCGATTTGTTCGACCGTGTTGCGGCGGAGCTTGGTCAGCTGCTTGACCGGCTTGCCGAGCGGCACCACGGCGGCGACGGCGTGGTCGGCGGGGATGTTGAGCAACGCCTGCACCTTGGGCTCCTCGGCCGCCGCCAGCGTTGTGATGGTGCCGCCGAAGCCGGCCTGGCGCGCCGCCAGCAGCACGTTCCAGACGAAGGGATAGATCGAGGCGCCGCTGATCACGCCGATCCGGTCGAGTCCCTGGTCCATCGAGGCGACCACCTTCAGGTCGACGGCGAAGACCAGCACCACCGACGCCGTCCGGCACGGCTCGGTCAGCGCGCCGGGCGCCGGCGTCGCCGCGATCTCCTCCGCCGTCACCTTGGTCGGGATGACCGCGTTCCACGGGCTCTCGCCGGCGTTGACCTGGGCGGCGTAGCGCTTGGCCGCCGTCTCCGCCAGCTTGGCCAGCCGGTCGCGGGTCTCCGGGTCGCGCACGACGATGACGCGGTTGCCCTGGCGGTTGCCGCCGCTCGGCGCGAAGCGCGCGTTCTCCAGGATGTCATAGAGTACCGCGTCGCTGAGCGGATCGCCGGTATAGTCGCGGGCGGCAAAGGTCGTCCGCATGACGTCGTAGAGTTCCATCGGTCGTTTTCTCCCGTGCGTGATCTGCTGGCCGAACCGGCTCAGCTTGCGGCGGCGCCCGCCCCGGCGTCAAGTTGACGACGTCATTGCGAGCGAAGCGCGGCAATCTCGTTGTCCGAGTCTCCGCCGTCACGAGATCGCCACGGCGCTCCGCGCCTCGCGATGACGTGCAGGCGGCGGCGGCCAGTTTGACTTGCGCCGGGGGCCGCCGGTGGTAAGGATGACGCGGTTCATTGACCATACTTTGCAGAGGCGGATCGGCCATCATGCGTATATTTCAGCCTGGAATCCTGGCGCCCGTGCCAAGCCTGTCGCGCTATCTCGAATTCGGCGCGGTCCCCGGCGAGGACCATGGCGCCGCCTTGCGCGGCCTCGCCGACCTTGCCATCGACGAGACAATGGTGGTCGGTTTTGGCCCCGCCCTGGTTCGCGGCCTGGGTCAGTCGATCGAACAGCTCCGGCCGTTTCCCGCCCTCGCCGGTCCCGGCTCTGCGGTGCCGTCGACCCAGGCCGACCTATGGTGCTGGCTGCGGGGCGACGATCGCGGCCGGATCACCCATCGGGGCCGCGCCATCCGCGCCCTGCTGGAACCGGCGTTTCGTCTGGACCGGCTGGTCGACGGCTTCAAGTACGAGGACGGCCGCGACCTGACCGGCTACGAGGACGGCACCGAGAACCCGGAGGGCGATGCCGCCGTCGCCGCGGCGCTCCTCGACGGCGCCAGCTTCGTCGCCGTGCAGCAATGGGTGCACGACCTGGACCACTTCGCGGCGCTGGCGCAGGGCGAACAGGACAACATCATCGGCCGGCGCCTGAGCGACAACGAGGAACTGGACGACGCCCCCGCCTCGGCGCATGTCAAGCGTACGGCACAGGAGAGCTTCGAGCCGGAGGCCTTCGTGCTGCGCCGCTCC
>CAJHXX010000155.1_pt1 | contig 13859 bp, 11 predicted proteins | sample 9198511 | NCBI WGS metagenome assembly CAJHXX01 (sample SAMEA7708325, study PRJEB35096) | sediment metagenome | biome: marine neritic benthic zone biome [ENVO:01000025]; feature: sediment [ENVO:00002007]; material: shallow marine sediment [ENVO:03000034] sea grass bed [ENVO_01000059] ...
CGGAGATCGGCATCCCCGCCGATCAGATCACCGTGGAGGAGGGCGACACGGACACCGCGCCCTATGGCCTCGGCACCTACGGCTCGCGCTCGACCCCGGTCGCCGGCGCCGCAACGGCGCGCGCCGCGCGCAAGATCAAGGACAAGGCCAAGAAGATCGCCGCCCATGTGCTGGAGGTCAGCGAGCAGGACCTGGAATGGGAAATCGACCGCTTCCAGGTGCCCGGCTCGGATGTCTTCATCACCATGAAGGACATCGCCATGGCCGCCTATTCGAATATTCCGGAGGGGTTGGAGCACGGCCTGGAGACGACCGACTACTACGATCCGCCGAACTTCACCTATCCGTTCGGCGCCTATGTCTGCGTCGTCGATATCGACCGCTTCACCGGCGATGTGGCGGTGCGCCGTTTCTACGCCCTCGACGATTGCGGCACGCGGATCAACCCGATGGTGATCGACGGCCAGATCCATGGCGGCCTGGCGGAAGCCTACGGCATCGCGATGGGCCAGGAGATCGTCTACGACGAGACCGGCAATGTGCTCGGCGCCAGCCTGCTGGACTATTTCCTGCCGAGCGCGGTCGAGACGCCGGAATGGGAGACCGACTTCACCGTCACGCCCTGTCCGCATCACCCGATCGGCGCCAAGGGCATCGGTGAATCGCCCAATGTCGGCGGCGTCCCGGCGTTCTCCAACGCCATCGTCGACGCCTTTGCGCATCTGGGCGTCACCCATATGCCGATGCCGCACACGCAATCACGGATCTGGCAGACGCTGAACGAGCTGGGCCTTAACAAATAGCCCGGCCGTTCGCCATATGGAGGGCGAATGCCGAAGCAACCGGATGACGTCATCGATTGCATGGCGCGCCTGAAGGGCGACGGACAGCCCTTCGCGGTCGCGACCATCGTGCATGTGCGGGGCGGCGCCGCGGCGCGCGAAGGATCGAAGGCGGTGCTGCGCGGCGACGGCAGCGTGGTCGGCTGGATCGGCGGCGGCTGCACCCTGGGCGCGGTGAAGAAGGCCGCCTCGCGCGCGTTGGTCGACGGCCGGGCCCGGCTGATCCGGGTGCGCCCGAAGGACGGCGCGGTCAGCGAAGTCGGTGCCGGGAACCGGACCGAGGACTTCGACAGCCACTGCCCGACCGGCGGGACGATCGAGGTCTTCATCGAGCCGATCCTGCCGCGCGCGTCGCTGATCGTCGTCGGCGCCTCCCTGGTTGCGCAGGCGCTCTGCGATCTGGCTAAGCGGCTCGGCTTCGCCGTCACCATCGCCGCCCTGCCGGGTGACCTGGAGCTGTTCTCCGACTATGACCATGCGATCGAAGGCTTCGATCCGAAACAGGCCATTCGACCGGGCTCGAGTTTCGTTGTCGTCGCCTCCCAGGGAAAAAGGGACCGCGACGCACTCCGCTTCGCCGCCGCCACCGGATCGGCCTATGTCGCCCTCGTCGCCAGCCGCCGCAAGGCCGGCAAGCTGAAGCAGGATCTGCTCGACGACGGCATCGACCCGGCGCTGGTGGCACGCATCCGCGCGCCGGCCGGCGCCGACATCGGCGCGGTGACGCCGGAGGAGATCGCCTTGTCGGTCCTGACCGAGATCGTGCAGGAACGGAGGCTCGGTGTGAGCGACGACGATACGGAACAAGCACGGTCTGGCGTCAGCGAGACGACTCCGAAACCCGCCAATTAGAATGTAGCAAAGGCTTCGAAGGCCGGCCGGGCGGTTGCGGGCCGGTCGCGGTTGCGTCACCATGGACGCGGCATCAACGGCTGAAGGAGGGCGGCCGATGAAGGCGGCGGTGTTCAAGGCGGCCGGCGCGCCGCTGATCATCGAGGACGTGCCCGATCCGGAACCGGGGCCGACGGACCTGATCCTGAAAGTGCGTGCCTGCGGCATCTGCGGCACCGATATCCATTGGTCGGAGAACCGCGACCAGGAGGTCGGCTGGCGGGTGCTGGATTCCGGCGCCGTGATGGGCCACGAATTCGCCGGCGAGGTGGTCGAGGTCGGCCGCGACGTCAGAAACCAATGGAAAGTCGGCGATCGGGTCACCGCGCAGCCCTTCATCGGCTGCGGCAGCTGCCCGGCCTGCCGCGCCGGCCGCGCCTATCGCTGCCCGACGGTGGCGATGCGGGCCGGCCCGGCGCTGACCGGCGCCTATGCGGAATACACCCGCACCGGGGCGTTCGAGACCCTGCGCCTGCCGGAAGCGGTCGGCTTCGACCAGGGCGCGCTGGTCGAGCCGCTGGCCGTCGGTCTGAACGCGGTCGAGAAGGCGCGGCTCGGGGTCGGCGACACGGTCTTGGTCGTCGGCGCCGGCCCGGTCGGCCTGTCGGTCGCGCTATGGTGCCGGTTCTTCGGCGCCCGCCACATCATCGTCAGCGACCTGGTCGCGGTGCGCGCCGAGGCGGCGGCGAAATTCGGCGCCACCGCGGCGATCGACGCCAGCCGCGAGGACGTGCAAAGCCGGGTCGAGGCGATCAGCGGCGGCCCGCCCGAGGTGGTGTTCGACTGCGTCGGCGTGCCCGGCAGCCTGCAACTGGTCATTGATCAGGCGCCGCTCGATGGCCGCGTGGTCGTCGTCGGCCTCTGCATGGCGGCGGACAGCTTCTACCCGACCAAGGCGCTGACCAAGGAGCTGGAGCTCGCCTTCGCCTTCATCTACCGCAAGCGCCATTTCGAGATCGTGCTCGACCTGCTCGGCAGCGAACGCATCTCGACCGCCGGCCTGGTCACCGACCGCGTCGGCCTGGACGACTTCTCGGCGGCCTTCGAACGCCTGAAGACCCCGACCGACCAGATCAAGGTGATGCTGGAGCCGAATTGAGCCCGAGGGAGACGAGCGATGAAGATCGACCGTATCGATATCGACCTGTTCCGCATTCCGCTGCCGGAGCCGATCGAGGCGGCGGCGGCCGGGGTGATGACCGGGTTTGACATGGTGGCGGCGCGGATCGCGGACAGCGACGGCGCCGCGGGGCTCGGCTATACGGTGATGCATCAGGGGCAGGGCCCGGCGATCGCGGCGATCATCGCCAACGTCTTCCTCGACATGCTGATCGGCGAGGACCCGCGCCTGATCGAGCGTCATTGGCAGCGGCTTTGGCACGCCCATCACTATGCCGGGCGCGGCGCGCCGCTGAGCTTCGCGCTGGCGGCGGTCGACACCGCGCTCTGGGACTTGCGCGGGCGCAGCCTCGGCGAGCCGCTCTGGCGCCTGCTCGGCGGCCACGACGCGCGGGTCAAGGCCTATGCCGGCAACATCGACCTCAACTTCCCGGTCGAGAAGCTGCTGCAGGGGGCGAGCCACAGCGTCGAAGCCGGCCACCGCTCGGTCAAGATGCGGCTCGGCCGGCCGACCCTGGCCGAGGACGTGGGCCGCGTCGCCGCCATGCGCGAGCATCTCGACGCCGGGATCGAGCTGATGGCCGATGCCAACGAGGCCTGGCGGGTCGACCAGGCGGCCAACGCGCTCACCGCCTTGGCCCCCTTCGGCCTGGTCTGGCTGGAGGAGCCGATCACACCGGACGACTTCGCCGGCTACGCCCACCTCCGCGCGCTCGGCAAGATACCGCTCGCGGCCGGCGAGAACCTGCATACGGTGGCCGAGTTCACCCATCTGATCGCCGCCGGCGGCGTCGATTTCCCGGAGCCGGACCTGACCACCTGCGGCGGCATCACCCCGTTCATGAAGATCGCCCGGCTGGCCGAGGCCAACAACCTGCCGGTGATCTCGCACGGCGCGCACGACCTGCATGTCCACCTGCTGGCCGCCTGCCCGAACGCCGCCTATCTGGAGATGCATGCCTTCGGGCTGGAGCAGTTCATGGCCGAGCCCCTGACCGTGGCCGACGGCCACGCCACCGCGCCGGACCGCCCGGGCCACGGCATCGACTTCGACCTCGACGCCCTGGGCGCGCATCGCGTGGAATGAGGCGGGCCCGCCGGGCAGCCCGCGCCAACGTCCCGATCCGGTCAAGACAGGGAACCTCCGGAGCGCACAATACTCCTCGGTGGGGCGGAACGCGCCTCGACGACGAGTCGCGGCGGACATCCCACCCCCGTCATGCTCGGACTTGATCCGGGCATCCATGAACGTCCTATTAGCGGGGTTTGTCGTCGAAGGGAGTACGCCGCCGCGTGCCGCAATTTCGACGCCTGGGTTTGTCATCGGAGGATTTTCATGGATGCCCGGGTCAAGCCCGAGCATGACAGCGGGGGGCTCGGCCGACGCCGCGTCACTAACGGCGGCCAGCAACCGGACGACGCCGCGCCTCAAAGCTCGAACCGCTTGCCGTCCTCTGCAGCCGCGCAGCCGAGGCTGTCGGCACGGGGCAGCATGTCGTCGCTCATATGGGTGAGCACCACCTTGCGGGCGCCGATCTCGTCGAGGTGCCGAGCCAGGGTTTGGTAGTCCAGGTGGTACTTGACCGGCCGGTCGTGGAAATAGGCCTCGGCGATGAACAGGTCGGCGGCCCGCGCCGCCGGCACCAGCGCATCGACCCATTCGGTGTCGCCGGTATAGGTCACCACCTTGCCCTCGCAGGTAACGCGGAGGGCGAGCGGCGGCGCGCCGCAGGGATGGCGGACCTCGAAGCCCGTGACCTCGAGTCCGGCGACTTCCTTTGCGACGCCCGGTTCCAGCTCGACGATCTCCAGCGGGAAGCGCCACGGGATGCCCCAGGAGCCGGGGAACAGCGCCTCGGCCGCCTGCTCCAGGCGCGCCGCGGTGCCGGGCGGGCCGGCGATGGTCAGCGGCTTCTCACGCCGGCTGACCAATTGCGCGTCGAGCAGCAGGAAGGGCAGGCCGCCGAAATGGTCGCCGTGCAAATGGGTCAGCAGCACCGCGTCGATGCCGTTCGGGTCGACGCCCCGTTGCTTCATGGTGATCAGCGACGAGGCGCCGCAGTCGATCAGGGCGCGCGTCTGCTCGCCGGCCAGCAGGATGCAGGTCTGAAACCGCCCGCCCGAGCCGAAGGCGTCGCCGCTGCCGAGGAACTGTACGTACATGGTCTTTGGTTACCCCTTTAGCCCAGCGCGTATTTCAGCTCCGCGAGCAGGTCGCCGATCTCCTCGACGCCGACGGAGAGGCGGACCAGGCCGTCGTCGATGCCGAGCTCGGCGCGGATCTCCGGCGGGATCGAGGCGTGGGTCATGATCGCCGGGTGCTCGATCAGGCTCTCGACGCCGCCGAGGCTCTCGGCCAGGGCGAAGATCTCGCAGCGTTCCAGGAAGCGCCGCGCCTCGGCCAGCCCGCCGGCCAGCACCGCCGTCACCATGCCGCCATAGGCGTCCATCTGGCGTTTGGCGAGGGCGTGCTGGGCGTGGCTCGCGAGGCCCGGGTAGTAGACCCGCTCGACCTTAGGATGCGCCTCCAGGAACTCGGCGACCGCCTGCGCGTTCTCCGAATGGCGCTGCATGCGGAGCGCGAGCGTCTTCAGGCCGCGCAGCGCCAGGAAGCTGTCGAACGGCCCGGCGACGCCGCCGACCGCGTTCTGCAGATAGCCGAGCGGCTCGGCCAGTTCGCTGCCCTCGCGCACCACGGCGACGCCGCCGACCATGTCGGAGTGGCCGTTCAGGTATTTGGTGGTGGAGTGCACCGCGATGTCGAAGCCGTGCTCCAGCGGCCGCTGGATATAGGGCGAGGCGAAAGTGTTGTCGCAGACCGAAACAATGCCGCGGGCGCGGCCGATCTCGGCGATGGCGGCGAGGTCGACCAGCTTCAGCAGCGGGTTGGTCGGCGTCTCGACCCAGACCATCTTGGTCTCGGGCCGGATCGCCGCCTCGAAAGCGGCCGGATCGGCCAGGTCGACAAAGCTGAAATCGAGGCCGGCGGAGCGCTTGCGCACGTTCTCGAACAGCCGGTAGCTGCCGCCGTAGAGGTCGTCCATGGCGACCACATGGGCGCCGCTGTCGAGCAGCTCCAGGATCGTGCCCATGGCGGCGAGGCCGGAGGCGAAGGCGAAGCCGGCGCCGCCGCCTTCCAGGTCGGCGACGCAGGCCTCGAAGGCCATCCGCGTCGGGTTCTGGCTGCGCGAATATTCATAGCCCTTGTGGACGCCCGGGCTCTCCTGCACGTAGGTCGAGGTGGCGTAGATCGGCGTCATGATGGCGCCGGTCGTGGGGTCGGGCTGCTGGCCGGCATGGATCGCCCGGGTCGCGAAACCGCGGCGGTTGGAGGTCTTGCTCATGGTGTTTTCCCGAGGGTCATGACGGTTTCGCGAGATCGGCGAGGGTCAGTTTCGGGGACACAATACTTAATTCGCCCACGACCGCGCGGGCGGCGCGGACAGCGACGAATTAAGTATTGTGTCCCCGAAACTCCGCTGTGTCGGCATCTCGCTATCAATCCATCGATCGGCGGGTGTGGTTGATCAGGTCGATCTTGGTCACCAGGCCGAGGAAATGGCCGTCCTCGACCAGGATCGCCACCTTGTCGGCGCGGAACAGCGCCAGCAGTTCGGCCATCGAGGCAGTGGGCGGCAGCACCTCGAGCCGGGTCACCATATGGTCGCGCACGCTGTCGTCGAAATGGCGGCTGTCGGTGCAGACCGCCAGCATCATGTCGGATTCGTCCAGGATACCGAGGATGTGGTCGCCCTCCATCACCGGCAGCTGCGAGACCTCGTACATGCGCATCCGGGCATAGGCCGTCATCAGGGTGTCGTCCGGGCCGACCACCACCACCTCGCCCTTGTCGAAGCGGTGGCTGATCAGGTCGCGCAGGTCGTTGTGCAACTCGCGCGCCACCAGGCCCTGGTCGAGCAGCCAGGACTCGTTATAGGCCTTGGATAGATATTTGTTGCCGGTGTCGCAGACGAAGCTGACGACGCGCTGCGGCGCGCTTTGCCGGCGGCAGTATTTCAGCGCCGCCGTGAGCAGCGTGCCGGTCGAGGTGCCGCCGAGGATGCCTTCCTTCAGCAGCAGCTCATGCGCCGTGGCGAACGCCTCGCGGTCGCTCACCGTGACCGCCTCGTCGATCACCGAGAGGTCGCAGTTCGGCGGCACGAAGTCCTCGCCGATGCCCTCGACCAGCCAGGAGCCGACATCCTCGCTGACCTCGCCGGTCTCGACCGCGCCGGCCAGGATCGAGCCGGCCGGGTCGGCCAGCACCATGGTGACGTCGGGCTGCACCCGCTTGAAGAAGCGGCCGAGGCCGGTGATGGTGCCGCCTGAGCCGACGCCCGCCACGACCGCGTCGACCTGCTGCTCCATCTGTTCCCAGATCTCCGGTCCGGTGCCCTGCTCATGCGCCTCCGGGTTGGCCGGGTTGGCGAACTGGTTGATCCAGACCGAGTTCGGCGTCTCCGCCGCCATCCGCTCGGCCACGTCCTGGTAGTAGTCCGGGTGGCCCTTGCCGACGTCGGAGCGGGTCAGCCGGATCTCGGCGCCGAGCGCCTTCAGGTGGAAGATCTTGTCGGCGCTCATCTTGTCCGGGATCACCAGCACCATGCGGTAGCCCTTCTGCGCCGCCACCAGGGCGAGGCCGAGACCGGTGTTGCCGGCGGTCGCCTCGATAATGGTGCCGCCGGGCTCGATCCGGCCGTCGCGTTCCGCCGCTTCGATCATCGAGAGGCCGATCCGGTCCTTGATCGAGCCGCCGGGGTTCTGGTTCTCCAGCTTGACGAACAGGCGGCAGGGCCCGGTGTCGAACTTGCTGAGCTCCATCATCGGCGTATTGCCGATCATCTCGAGCACGGATCCGTAGACGGTCATGGTCGGCCTCCAACGCTTGGCCTTGCTTGTCCCGCGGTCATCCCCTTCGCCGCCTCGACGACGGCGTCGGCGTCGATGCGGAAGCGGTCTTCCAGTGGCGGCGAATAGGCGACCGGGATGCGCGGTCCGCCGAGGCGGCGGACGGCGATGCCGAGCTCTTCCGCCGCGGTCGCCGCGATCTCGGCGCCGAAGCCGGCGACCTGTACCGCCTCATGCACGATCAGCAGGCGCCCGGTACGCGCCGCGCTGCCGAGCACCGCCGCGCGGTCCCAGGGCCACAGGCTGCGCAGGTCGATGACTTCACTGGAAACGCCGCTCTCCATCAAGCGTTCGGCGGCCTCGGCCACGACATGCACCATCTTCGACCAGGAGACGATGGTCAGGTCGGAGCCCGCATGGACCAGCCGCGCCTTGCCGATCTCGATCGGCTCGGCGCCGAGCGAGACCTCGTCGGTGAACGGCCAGAGGTCCTTGTGCTCCAGATAGACCACCGGGTCGTCGGTCTGGATGGCGGCGCGCAGCAGGCCGTAATTGTCGTCCGGCGTCGCCGGCGTCACCACCACCAGCCCCGGCACGTGGGTGTACCAGGCCTCCAGGCTCTGGCTGTGCTGCGCGGCGGAGGAGCGCCACATGCCCATCGGCTGGCGCACCACGATCGGCACCCGGCCCTGGCCGCCGAACATGTAGCGGTTCTTGGCCGCCTGGTTGACCAGCTCGTCGACGGCGCAGAGGGCGAAGTCGGAGAACCGCATCTCGACCACCGGCCTCGTGCCGACCAGGGCGGCGCCGACCGCCGCGCCCATGATGGTGCCCTCCGAGATCGGCGTGTCGGCGATCCGCTCGGGCCCGAACTCGTCGGCCAGCTCGCGGTACTGGCCGAAGACGCCGCCGCGGCCGAGGTCCTCACCGAGCGCCCAGACCAGCGGGTCGCGCCGCATCTCCTCGGCGACCGCCTCGCGGCCGGCCTCGAGATAGCTCAACTCGGCCATGGCGCGGCTCCCCAGGGCACGGCACCGATATCCTGGACGTCGCTATAGGCTTGCGCGACGTCGGGGTAGGGGGTGTCCTTGGCGGCGTCGGCGGCGGCGGTCATCTCGGACCGCGCGTCGGCCTCGATTGTGTCCAGCGCCTCGGGCGCGACGCCGAGCTCGACGAGCAGGCTCCGGGCCCGGGCGACCGGCTCGTGGCCCCAGGCGGCCTCGACCTCGGCCGGGTCCCGATAGGCGCCCGGGTCGGCCGCGGTGTGGCCTTTCAGCCGGTAGGTGCGGGCCGAGATGAAGAACGGCCCGGCACCGGCGCGGAGTTTGGCCACCAAATCCGCCGCCAGGCCGTCGACCGCGACGATGTCGTTGCCGTCGACGTCGAAGGCCTGGACACCGAGCGCCGCGGCGCGGGCGCTCGGCCCCGGTCCGGCGGTCACCGCCTTGGCCCGGGTGGTCGAGGCGTAGCCGTTGTCCTCGCAGACGAACAGCACCGGCAACTCGAACACCGCGGCCCAGTTCAGCCCCTCCAGGAACGGCCCGCGGTTGACCGCGCCGTCGCCGAAGAAGCAGGCGGTGACCAGGCTCTCACCCTTGATCCTGGCGCCCTTGATTTTGGCACCATGGGCCGCGCCGCAAGCGATCGGGATGCCGTCGGCGACGACGCCGTTGGCGCCGAGCATGCCGATGCCGAAATCTGCGATATGCATGGAGCCGCCCTTGCCGCCGCAGGTGCCGCCGGCGCGGCCGAACAGCTCGCGCATCATGGCCAGCGGATCGGCGCCCTTGGCCAATGTGTGGCCGTGGCCGCGGTGGTTGGAGGTGATCAGGTCGGTCGGCTCGAGGTTGCCGCAGACGCCGGCGGCGACCGCCTCCTGGCCGATCGAGAGGTGCACGGCGCCGGTTACCAGGCCGTCCCGCTGCGCCGCCTCGGCCGCCGCCTCGAAGGCGCGGATGCGCCACATGGTGCGGTAATGCGCCAGGATGCGCTCCCGGTCCGGCTGGTTCCTGCCCTCCGCCAACGTCTCCCCCGTCGGTCGATTCGCGCCTCCGCCACAGCATACCCCGATTCCCGGCGCGACGGGCACCCGGCGCCTTTGGTTGCCAGCTATGCACGAGCCGCGGCGGGTCAATCGACGGCGGTCGCGCCTGAAGGCCGGCGGAAACATAGACAGACCGGTCTGTCTATTTCTGAGGCCGTGTCCCCTTCGACGGCGGGTCCTCGACCGGATACTTGGCGGAGACGGTGCGCTCGTCGATCCGACGATCCTTCGGCGGCGGTCTTCTGGCATGACCGGGTCGGGCGCAGGGCGGTTAATCTTTCGTTCGAACCGGACCGGCATAGTCGTGCCTGAGGCGAATGGCCGGAAGGCGGATGCGATGTCCCGCGACGAGCCGAACGATCACGAGTTTCGGAATGTCCTGGCGCTGCCGTTCGAGCGGCGCGTGGACTATTTCTTCAAGCGCTGCGTCGATCTGGATGCGGTCTGGATCGGGCGGGACGCGGAAGGCTGGATCACGCTTCAATCCGATCGCGGGGACTTCCTGCCCGTCTGGCCGGCCCGCCGCTATGCGGCGGCGTGCCTGTTGCCGAGCGCGTGGCCGGGGGTCGAATATATGCCGATCGAGCTCGATACGTTTCTGGGATCGGATCTCGCGAAGCTGGGCGAAGCAGGGTTCAAGATCGGCATTTTCGTTGTGCCCGACGACGATATGTTAATCCTGACCGTGCCGGAAGCGCGGGATGCCTTCGAGGCGGAACTGAATACCCGGCTGTTCCGGTCGCCGAACTGGGACCCCGACGCCAAGGAAGAAGACATCGACTTCATGGAGCTGCTGAAGCCGGGTTTCCGGGCGTCGATGAAGGCGAAGCCCAAGGGCAAGCTGCCCTAGATGTGAACGTCCAGCCGCCAAGCTGACGCAGCGAGGCGCTCGAGCCCGAAGGTGGGCAGGAAGGTAGACAGACCGGTCTGTCTACCTTCCATTTCGATGGGCCACCGCCGACCCGGCCTATGGCGAGGCCGGCGCACTTGCCGGTCGGCCGGCGGCGGTCCGCCTCGGCCGCTGCCCTAGCGCCGGAAGGATTTTTCGAACAAATAGGGCTCGTCGAAATGGCGGCGGCCGACGAACGCGGTGGAGTGGGTGCCCCATTGGCGCATGCCGCCGGGGCTGGCGATGCCCATCGGCCAGAGGATGAAGCGCTCCAGGCGCTCGCTGCCGGCGACCAGACCGTCCGGCCCGTAAAAGCTGCGGCTGCCGCCGGCTTCTCGCGGCAGCGGGGCGGTGCGCAGCGCCAAGTCGGGGATCTCGCCCGGCGGCAGCAGGCGGTAGCTCCGGGCAGGCCCGCCGTCCTTGATCGTGTCGACCGCGGCGATGTAATGGGCGCCGCTGGTCAGGCGGATCGCGGCGCGCGCGTCCGGCCCGGGCCGCGGCCCCGGTCCGGCGACCAGCGCGCCTTCGCTGTGGTCCAAATCCTCCGGCATCGGTTTGCGGGCCGTTGGCGGCACCGGGAAGAACATGTGGTAGCAGCCGCAGCCATGCATGCTGTCATAGGCGAGCGGCCGGCCGTCCGCGCCGATCGTCACGCGCCAGATCACCGAATCCAGCCAGCCGCCGAGCAGGTCGAGGGCGCCGGTCAGGGGCCGTTCCCGAAACCAGACCTGATAGTTGATCTGCAGCAGGATCTCGCCGCCGAACCGGGTGTGGGAGAGGCGCGTGAAGGCGACCGGCCGGCCGGCATCGACATCCACCCGCGTCCGTCCGCCGTCCCGGCGCCAGACCGGGTGTCCGATGCGGTCGGCCGGGCCGGCTTCGTCGACCACCCAGACCGGCGCGAAGGTCTCGATCAGCCGAGCGAGGTCGGCGCCCTTCGGCTCCGGAATGCCGAGCGGGTTGTCGCGCGCACCAGCGACGATGGCGGCCACCTGACCGGCGCGAAGCCGGCGTGGCGCGGCACCGCCCACCGTCGGGCGATAGGTCGTGAGCGATCCCTCGACCGGCAGCGGCCCGTTCGCGGCCATGGCCGCGGGCAGGAACCGTCGCTTCCAGTTCATGAAACCGACCGCGACGCCGAACGACGTGAACGGATAGAGCCCGAGGGTGCGTGACAGGGCGGAATAGTGGTCCGGCACCCGGGCGGCGCGGCGGAGCGCGCGGCGGCCGTCCGCCGTCAGGTCGTGGCGCCGCAGGACATCGGCGCAGCCGGCCAGCTCGCGAATGGGCGCGGCCAGCTTCTCCCGCTCGGCCGGCGGCAGGTTGGCCAGCTCGACCCGCCGCGCCTGGCGGTCGAGCCGCCGCAGGCGGTCGACCCAGGCCTCGAAGGCGGCAGGCTGAAGCGGCTGGTTGCGAAAGCTGGCCAGGAAGCGGCTCGCCCGCAGATAGGGAAAGCCTGGAATTCGGGCCGCCTCGGCATCGCCCACCCCGGCCTCGGCGACCTCGAGATCGACGGTGGTGAAGGCCGCGCGGCAGGCCTCCACCCGGGCATCGCCCGAGGACGGCACCGCCCAGCGCGGCCCGACGCAGCCGCCGAGCAGCAGCGCGAAGCCGACGAGGAGGGGAGTGCCTAGCCGCATGCGATGACCGTTGGAACCCGAATCAAGGCGCGCATTCTGGCCGCGATTCCGCCCCGGTTCAATTCACCATCCTGTGCCGCCGGCTAGCTGCCTAGCGCCACACCTGCTCGGCGACGCGGCGGAAGTTGCCGCCGAGGATGCCGCGGATATCGGCCTCGGCGTAGCCGGCTTCCAGCATCAGGTCGGTCAACTCGGCGATCTGTTCCGGCTGGCCGAATTTGGAGAAGGTCCGGGCCTGGTTCGGATTGGGCGGCCACATGAAGTCGTTCCGGCGCACCCAGGCCCAGAAGGCCTGGCCGTTCCTGACGAAGTCGAGGCCGATACCGACATGGGCCGGCCCGACCAGGTTGGCGATGTAGTCGATGTGGCGGAACATCGAGCCACTGGTCGCCTCGTGGTCGTCGAGGAATTCGCCGAGCCCGTTAATGCCGATGACGCCGCCGGTCGCAGCGCAGGCCTTGATCTGGTCGTCCTTGATGTTGCGGAAATGCGGATAGACGCCATAGGCATTCGAGTGGGAGAAGATGAACGGCGCGCTGGTTACCTCCATCGCGTCCATCGTCGTCCGGTGCCCGGTATGGGTGCCGCAGACCAGCATGCCGACCCGGTTCATCTCCTCGACCACCTGGATGCCCCAGCGGCTCAAGCCCGCGTCGGTCCGCTCGGCGCAGCCGTCGCCGACGGTATTCTTGGCGTTGTAGGCGAGCAGGGCGTGGCGGACGCCGAGGTCGTAAAAGAGGCCGATCAGCTCCAGCCGATCCTCGAAGAACAGCGTCTCCTGCAGGTTGAAGATCAGTGCCAGCTTGCCGTCCGCCTTGGCCCGGTCGATCTCGGCGACCGAGCGGCACTGCACCATGTCGTCGCTGGCGTCGATGTCGCGGCAGAGCTTGGCGATCCAGCGGACGCAGGCGGCGAAGTCGCCGCCCTCGCGCGCGCCGACGGTGAGCGAGATGACGTCGATCCCGGCGCGTTGGAAGCGCGGCAGGGACTCCGGGTCCGCGGTCATCGGCACCCAGGGCAGCGTCATGTCCCAGACCAGCGCCTCGCGGGTCAACGCGACGGCGCGCGCGCTCGCCGTGATCGCCGGTTCCGCCGTGGCCTCGGACATCGATCCCTCCTATCCGCTCGCGCGTGCGACAGGGAAAGGGTAGAGGGACGGCGCCGTCGTCGGCAAGCGCCGGATCACGGGCTGAAGCGGTTCAGCGTCGAATGGGCCCCGATTGGGCGCCGAATGGGCGATGGGTTGAGAAAAGGCAGACAGACCGGTCTGGCTATATTCTGACCTGGCCTCGCGCGCGATTGGCGTGCCCGCCGGGTGCGAGCGACTGGTCCCCTAACTGCCTGCCTCAACCGGATAGGGACACGGCTGAAAACGATCCGCATATCGACTATATTTCGCGCCAGGGTCGCGAAGGCGGTTTCGGACGTAAGAGGAGGGACCGGCGCGAGCCGGGGCATTTGCTCGTCGCGGCCCGCCCCCGCCACGTCATTGCGAGCGTAGCGAAGCAATCTCGATGGCGTGACTCTCCCGGCGCGAGATCGCCACGGCGCTCGGCGCCTCGTGATGACCTGTGTGGGCCGCGCCG
>CAJHXX010000294.1_pt1 | contig 13827 bp, 10 predicted proteins | sample 9198511 | NCBI WGS metagenome assembly CAJHXX01 (sample SAMEA7708325, study PRJEB35096) | sediment metagenome | biome: marine neritic benthic zone biome [ENVO:01000025]; feature: sediment [ENVO:00002007]; material: shallow marine sediment [ENVO:03000034] sea grass bed [ENVO_01000059] ...
CCCTTGATGTCCTCGACGGTCTTGATCAGCCGCTTGTTGTTGGTGAAGGCGACGAAGCCGCCGCCGTCGTCGAAGGTGCCGAGATAGCGCAGCCCGCTCTCCTCCTTCATGCCCTGCATGAAGCTGGCGAACCAGGGCGAGTCGAAGAAGGTCCAGGCGGTCTTGTAGTTCGGGAACAGGAACGGCGTCACCACGATCTGGTAGTTCTTGTAGAACGACGAGGTGGCGCCGGACGAGATCAGCACCGACTGCACGGTCTTGCCGATCTGCGCCTGCTTGCCGGTCTCGACCTCGCTGCCGAGCGCGCCGCCGCCGAACACCTTGACCTCGACGTCGCCGCCGGTGGCGCTCTCGACGATCTGCTTGAAGCGCTCCATCGCCGGCGCGACCTCGTTGTTGGTCAGGTCGTCCGGATAGAGATGGGCGATGGTCATGGTGTATTTCGCCGCCTTGGCCGCGGTCGTGCCGAGGCCGAGCGCCAGACCGACGACCAGCGCCAGACCGAGCGCCAATACCGATTGTCTTGTCCGTAGAAGCATAGTGCCCTCCCTTGATCTCAAATGTCGGACCGAGGCTTCCCGAGTTAGCGAGGCCGGATGACCGAGGATCGGAGCAACGCTAAGGCGATCTGGCCCGCCTCGTCGAATAACGAGTTTGCCGACTTGTTGGATTGCCTCGCTTTACAGGGCTTATCCTGCCGAAGCCGCGGCCCTCTGGCAACCGCAGGGCAAGCCGAAACACGGGGCCCGGCACACATCGGGATAGGGCGGCACCGCTAGGCTCCCCCTATCCCGATGGACCCGAGACTCTATCGATTCCGTAGGCTGTATCGGAACACAAAGGAAGACAGCTAGAGCAATATCCGACCGTACGGAACCGGTGCGGTTCCGTACGGTCGGATGAAATTGCTCTACTTATCAATAGGTAGCAGCTTTATCCGATCAGTCGGATCGCTGAAAGCGATTCCGTATGGTCGGATATTGCTCTAGGCGCGGCGCCGCCACACCCCCGATTTGGGCGTCTGCAGGAAAGCGATCGTGCGGTCGGCCTTGCCGTGGGGCGCCGCGATACTGGACGTCCCTATCCGGTTACGGCAGGTAGCCGCTCCCGGCGGATCGACGAATTTTGCGGCACGCTTGCATCGCCCGGCTCGCCCATGGTTGCGGAGCGGGCGCCACAGGCGGCTCTGCGTCGACAGGGAGCCGGATCGAGAAAAATTAGACAGGCCGGTCTGTCTATATTTTGACCTGCCTTTTCGGGCGCGATCGGCGTGCCCGCCGGGTGCGAGCGGCTCATCCCGGAAACTCCCTGCTTTAGCTGGAAAGGGACGATAGTGGAATGGGCCGGGCTGGGCCGCCTTCCCGAATGGTGCCACCTAAGCCATTTAATTCGTTGGGTTTCTCGAAAGCCGGGTGCGCGTGGATTAACCGAAAATTAGAATTTTAGTAATAGTCTATGAAAACTATACGGGCGATCCGCCAATCCAATCGCGACCGATTCGGATTCTCTGGAAAGTTGCAATGGCGGCTGGAATACCTATGCGGGGCAAAGTGTTGCAGCCGATCGGCCGCAGCCGTGCCCCATTGCTGTAAGAGTGGGCGGCACGGCGAAGCCCGCCGACCCGGGCACCGCCTAGGCAATCGCCCGCGACATTCGGGATCGAAAGCGACAGCCCGCGGCCAACCATGATGACGCCCTTCCCATTCCTCCCGCGCCGCGCCGCCAGATGACAGGACGATCTGTGAACGCACTCGAGAAAGCGGCCTCGGAGTTCGACAGCCCAGCGACGGACGGCCGGGCGCGGGAATCGGCATCTGGAACACGATGGCTTGCCCGACGCTGGCCCTTGTCGATCCAGATACTGAGCTTCGTCATCCTGCCGGTGCTGGCCATCGGGTATTTTTCCAGCAGCGTGATGGTCCATCTGGAGACCGACCTGCTTCTCCACCAACAGGAAGAGAACAAGCAGCACACACTCGGCCTCCTTGCCGGCGCCTCGCTCGACGCGGTGATCGCACAGGACCGGCCGGCCCTGGAGACGATGATCGAACAGACATTCGCCCGCGACCCGAATCTCACTTTCATCAGAATAAGAAGCCGCGAGGGCGAAATCCTGGCCGAGCGGGGAGCGGACCATTCGCCCGCCGACGATCACGATTTCGATCCCAGCCAGTATCCCGACATCACGCTGACCGAAGACATATCCCTGACGGGGGAGCGGTTCGGCAGCATCTCGGCGGCCTGGCACAGCTACCATGTCGCCGAAGACATCCGGGCCCACAGCCGTGACATCCGCTTCCTGTGGCTCAGCATCCTGAGCGGCATATTGATCCTGATTGTCGTGGCGGTATACGGCTTCGTCGCGAGACCGATAACCGACATCCATCGTGGCCTGGCCAGGCTGCGCCTGGGCGAACGACTCCCGGATCTGCGGCTGCCGCGCTATGCGGCACGCGAGTTGCAGGACTTGCAACGCGCCGTGCTTGAGTTGGACGACGCGCTGGCGGAAAACCGTACGCACACGGAAGAACTGCAGTCGGCCCAAGGGCGCTTCAAGGACTACGTCGAGGCGACGTCGGACTGGTTCTGGGAAACCGATGGCGACCTCCGCTTCACCTTCGTATCAAACCGCATGTTCGAGGTGATCGGCCTCAGGCCGGACGAGGCGATCGGCCGACGATCCGACGAAATCGGCGTAATCTCACCAAGCAGGGATGAATGGCATCGCCAAGAACCGATAATCGCCGCGCGGAAGTCGTTTCGCGACCTCCGGCTCGAGTATAGGACGCCCGACGACACCGTCATCTACTTGTCCGCCAGCGCCCGGCCGTTGCACGAGCCGGACGGCACCTTCAAGGGCTATCGCGGGACGACGACCGACATCACGGCCGCGGTCGAAGCCGAGGCCGCCGCCGAGAAGGCCGCCGAGCAATTGCGCCAGGCGCAAAAGATGGAAGCGATCGGCCAACTGACCGGCGGCGTTGCCCACGACTTCAACAACCTGCTGCAGATCATCGACGGCTATGGCAGGCAGGCATTGACCCGGTTGAACGACCGCGACGCCGTCAAATCCGCCCTGACGAACATCATCACGGCATCGGAGAGAGCTGCCGCCCTGACACGGCAGTTGTTGAGCTTCAGCCGACGCCAGAGCATGCAAAAGGACGTGTTCCGGGTCAATGACACGATCCGCGAGATCGAAGGCCTGCTGAGAAGGTCCATCGGTCCCGCCTATGAGTTCCGTTTCGACCTTGGCCCCGACGATGCCTGCGTCGATACCGACGCGGCCGAGCTGAGCCAGGCGGTCCTGAATTTGGGCATCAACGCGCGCGACGCCATGGACAACAGCGGCGCGATCGTGATCGGCACGCGGATCGTCGACCTGGACGAGACGGCCCTGATGGCGCACGACCATTTGATGAGCGGCAAATTCGTTGAATTGTTTGTGCGGGACGAGGGCCAGGGCATCGATCCGCAGGTCCTGCCACATATCTTCGAACCGTTCTTCACCACCAAGGCGGACGGCAAGGGAACCGGCCTCGGGCTCGCCATGGTCTACGGCTTTTCCAGGCAGTCCGGCGGATTTGTCGATATCACCAGCACGGTCGGCAAGGGCACGACGGTTCATATCTATTTGCCCGCCGTCGACCGCCGGCCGACCGCTCGACAGGAAGGCGTTGCGGCGACCGACCGGGCCAATGGTGAGACGATCCTGCTGGTCGAAGACGAGGCGCCCTTGCGCGAGCTGTTGCAGGACACACTCGAGTCGATCGGCTACAAGGTGTTCCCCGCGGCCAACGGCACGGAGGCGCTCGAAATCGAGCGGCAACTCGACGGCCACCTGGACCTGCTGTTGAGCGACGTGTTGATGCCGGGCATCACCGGCATCGAGCTCGCCGACAGGCTGCGCGACAGGCGACGCGGCCTGAATGTGCTGATCATGTCGGGGTATTTGCAGCGCGACCCGTCGACGGCGGTGCAGATTCCCGACTATGCCGAATACATACAGAAACCGTTCCAACGGCAAAATCTGGCGCAGGCCATTCGCCGCATGTTGGACGGCGCCGGCGCGGCGGCGGCCGAATGACCGAACCGATCCGCCGTCACGCCATCGACTTCGGCTTCTAACTCGGATCGGACATTCTCTCCCAAGAGCCCAGAAGAGCGGCCGCCGCTCATCGTTTGCCCGAGGGCACCTGGTTGAAGGCCACGTCCTTGTCGACGCGGATGTCGCCGGGCAGTCCGAGCACGCGCTCGGCGATGATGTTGCGCAGGATCTCGTCGGTGCCGCCGGCGATACGCATGCCCGGCGCGTAGAGCAGCGCCTCCTGGAACCAGGCGTTCATCGGCGCCACCTCCGGGTCCATCACCGCCCCCGACATGCCGAGCAGGTCCATGCCGAAGGAGGCGATGTCCTGCAGCTTGGTGGCGCTGACCAGCTTGGTGATCGAGGCTTCCGGGCCCGGCGTCTGGCCGCGCGACAGCGCCGTGATGGTGCGGAACTTGGTCAGCTTCAGGCCCTGCGCCTGCACGTACCAGTCGGCGAGGCGCTCGCGCACCGCCTTGTCCTTGATCGCCGGGCCGTCTTCCAGCTCCAACGTCCGGGCGAGGTGGAAGATATCGTCGAAGTCCGGCCCCGGCGCGTCGCCGACCGCGAGGCGCTCGGTCATCAGGGTGGTGAGCGAGACCTTCCAGCCGTCGCCGACCTCGCCCAGGCGCTGGGCGTCCGGCACGCGCACGTCGGTGAAGAACACTTCGTTGAAGTTGGAGGTGCCGGAGATCTGCTTGATGCGCTTCACCTCGATGCCCGGCGACTTCATGTCGAGGAAGAAGAAGCTCAGCCCGGCATGCTTTGCCGCCTCCGGGTCGGTCCGCACGACGATGATGCCGAAGTCGCAGAAATGCGCGCCCGAAGTCCAGATCTTCTGGCCGTTGATCACCCAGTCGTCGCCGTCGCGCTCCGCCTTGGTGCGCAGGCCCGCCAAGTCGGAGCCGCCGGCCGGCTCCGAGAACAGCTGGCACCAGATCTCCTCGCCGCGGAGCGCCGGGCCGACATAGCGTTCCAGCTGTTCCGGCTTTGCATAGGCCATCATGGTCGGGATGCACATGCCGAGTCCGATCTCGAACACACCGCGCGGCGTGACGTAATCCGCCTCCTCCTGGTTGTAGATCACCTGCTGCATCGGCGTGCCGCCGCGCCCGCCCCATTCGGCCGGCCAGGTGATGCCGGCGAAGCCGGCCGCCGCCTTCTTCGCCTGCCAGTCTTGGGCGCGCTGCACCATCTGGTCGTCGGCAGCGTAGCGGCCGCGATAGACCGCGTTGGCATCGTCCTTGGGCTCGGCGTCCCGGTCGAGAAAGGCGCGCACCTCGGCACGGAAGGCCGCTTCCTCTGGCGTGTCGTTGAAATCCATCCTGCGGTCTCCCTTACGGCGCGTTCCGGGTTTCGAGCTCGGCGATCAGCCGGTCCTTCCAGTAGGGCGCGCTGCCGATCGCCAGCGCCAGCTGCTTGGCGCGGCGGTAGTAGAGGTGGCAGTCGAACTCCCAGGTGAAGCCCATGCCGCCATGGGTCTGGATGTTCTCCTTCGATGCCAGGTGGAAGGCCTCGGTCGCGGCGACCCGGGCGGCCGCCGCGGCGAGCGGCAGCTCGGCCGCCTCGGTGGCGATCGCCCAGGCGCCGTAATAGGCGTTGGAACGGGCCAGCTCGGTCGCCACATAGACGTCGGCGAGCTTATGCTTGATCGCCTGGAACGAGCCGATCGGCCGGCCGAAGGCATAGCGCTCCATGGCGTAGGCCTTGGCCATGTCGAGGCAGGCCTGGGCGCCGCCGACCTGCTCGAAGGCGATCAGGATCGCCGCCCGGTCGAGCAGGCGCCGGGCGATCGCCCAGCCCTGCCCCGCCGGCCCGAGCGGCTCCGCGGCGGCGCCGTCGAAGGTCAGCCGGGCGTGGTTGCGGCTCGGGTCGACGGTCTGGAGCGTCTCGCGGGCGACGCCGGCGCCGGCCAGGTCGACCAGGTAGAGCGAGACCGCGCCGGCCTCGTCGAGCGCCGCGACGACGGCGATGTCGGCGATGTCGCCGTCGGCGACGGGCAGCTTGGTGCCGCTGAGCTTCCCCGCCGCGACCGCCGCCTGGATCCGCTTCGGGTCGGGGTTGCCCGGCCCCTCGGCCAGGGCGAAGCAGCCGATCGTCCGGCCCTCGGCCATCTCCGGCAGCAGCTTTTGCTTCTGCGCGTCGCTGCCGGCGGCGAGCACCGCCTCGCCGGCCAGATAGACCGAGGAGGCGAAGGGCACTGGCGCCAGCGCTGTGCCGAGCTCCTCCGCGATCACGCAAAGCCCTTCATAGCCGAGGCCGGCGCCGCCATATTCCTCCGGGATCGCCGCGCCGAGCCAGCCCATCTCCGCCATCGCCTGCCAGAGCGCCGCGTCGTAGGCCGCCTCGCCTTCCAGCACCCGGCGCACGGCGGCGGGCGGCGAGCGGTCGGCCAGGAAGCGGCGCGCCTGGTCGCGCAGCAGGTCCAATTCGTCGCCGAAGTCGAAATTCATTACCCGCAGTTCCTCCGCTCCCGATCGTCGCCCGCCCGGGCGGCCAATTGACCGGACAGGTCACCCTACCTAACGTGGCCGGCGAGCCGGTTCGCCGCGCGCGACGCCAACAGTATGCAAGGGAATAAGAAAATGGAAAAGCTGTGCGAGGGACGCATCGCCATCGTCACCGGCGCGGCCCGCGGCGTTGGCCGGGAACACGCGCTGATGCTGGCCGCCCATGGCGCCAAGCTGGTGGTCAACGACCTCGGCGGCGCGGCCGACGGCACCGGCCGGGACGCGACACCGGCCGAGCAGGTCGGCGCCGAGATCGAGGCGGCCGGCGGCACTGCGGTCGCCAACGGCGACGACGTCAGCGACTGGGCCGGCGCCGAGCGCATGATCGCTTGCGCCATCGACAGCTTCGGCGGGCTCGATGTGCTGATCAACAACGCCGGCATCCTGCGCGACCGCATGCTGGTCAACATGACCGAGGCGGAATGGGACGGCGTCATCAAGGTGCACCTGAAAGGCACCTTCGCGCCGGCGCGCCACGCCGCCGCCTATTGGCGCGGCCTCTCCAAGTCGGAGGGCCGCCGGGTCGACGCCCGCATCATCAACACCAGCTCGGTCTCCGGCATCTACGGCAATCCCGGGCAGACCAATTACGGCGCCGCCAAGATGGGCATCGCCGCCTTCACCATCATCGCCGCGCGCGAGCTGCGCAACTACGGCATCACGGTAAATGCCATCGCGCCCTCGGCGCATACCCGGATGACCGCGGACCTGCGCGACTACACCGAGGAAGACATCGCCCGGCGCAATCCGCGCTGGGTCGCGCCGATCGCCACCTGGCTCGCCAGCACGCAGTCGGCCGACGTCACCGGCCGGGTGTTCGAGGCCGGCGGCGGCATCCTCGGCATCGCCGAGGGCTGGCACCGCGGGCCCACGGTGGACCAGATCGACGACCCGACGGTGCTCGGCCCGATCGTCGCCGACCTGGTCGCCAAGGCGCGCAAGAACGCCGGCATGGACGGCCAGGACCTGGATTGAGGGGCGGCGGGGCAACAGTCAGGAACCTTTTCACCCGACAGTTAGTTCCGGGGCGTCCGACACGATGCGAACCGTGCCCCAGTCGCGGTCAAGGTGGTAGGTATCGCCCTCGGCATAGAAGATGTCGATGTTGCCGTAATCGACCTCGCCGTCCGCGTCGACGCTCGGTCGGAATTCGCGCTCCTCCCAGTCGACCTTTCTTACACGAGAGAAAACCAGCCTGGCCCTGCGATAGCAGTATTGCTCGTTTGGCTTCGGCCGTGCGTATTGCGGATGATTTTCCGTCAGCACGACTTCGAGATCGAACTGCAGCCTGTCACGCGATTCTTCGAGCCCGAGCACATAGCTGTCTTCCAAGTAGACATGCTCAAGCCCAGCCAAATCGCAATAATCTATCCGTTGCATCGCTTGTAATTTCAGTCGGCGCAGCCTTCCGCTCAGCGGAACTCGTGCAGGGCCGTGCGCTTGGCGGCGATGAAGTCCCAGTCGTAGGTGACGCCGAGGCCGGGGCCGTCGGGCACCGGCACGGTGCCGTCGGGGCCGACGCAGTCGAGCTCGTCCGAATAGCCGCAAGCATAGACCGGCGGCACCGCGTTCGGGCAGTCGGGGCCGACCAGGGCGACCTCGTAGAAGTTCGAGTTGCGCATCGCCGACATCACCGCCCGGTGGGCCGGGCCGCAGGCGTGGATCTCGCAGTCGACGCCGAACGCCTCGGCCAGGTGCGCGATCTTCATCGCCCCGGTGATGCCCATGTCGTATTCCGGATCGGCGCGCAGGAAGTCGGTGCCGCCGGCGATCAGGAAGTCGGCCTTCGGCTCGATGCCGCGGATATGCTCGGTCTGCAGCAGCGGCGTCCGGATCATCTGGCGCAGCTTGTTGTGGGCGAAGGCCGAGGTGCCGGCGTCGCGGAACGGATCCTCCAGCCAGAAGAAGCCGGCGTCGTCGCAGGCGCGGCCGACCCGGAGCGCGTCGGCGAAGGTACGCAGTTCGCAGGCCGGGTCGATCATCAGGGTCATGCGGTCGCCCATATGTTCGCCCATATAGCGGACGTTCTCCGCCTCCTCGCGGGCGTCGCCGTCGTGCCAGCCGTGGATCTTGAAGGCACGGTAGCCGATCTGATGGCAGCGCTCGGCGAAGGCGACGAAGGCCTCCTTGGAATCGAGGCCGCCGTTGCGGTCGGCATGGTAGGTCGAGGCATAGGCCGGCAGCCGGTCGCGGTAGCCGCCGAGCAGCTTCGACACGCTGACGCCGTATTTCCGCCCGGCCAGGTCCCAGAGCGCGATGTCGAGCGGCCCATGGCCCATATGGTCGTACTGGCGGAACTCGCGCTTCAGGTCGTCGAAGATGCCCTCGCGCTGCTCCGGGTCGCGGCCGATCAGGTTCGGCGCCATCATCAGGGTCTGCGCCAGGGCGGCGCGGGTGCCGACCCAATGGGTGACGTATTCGCCGCGCGCGCCGTCGTCGGCTCTTATCACGACCGCATATTTCGAGAGCTCGACCGACGAGTTCGGCTTGTAGCCGATGTTGTAGACGGCGCCCTCGTTCTCGGCCTCGAGACCGAGATTGGCGACCTCGAAATTGAACTCATGCACCTCGATCGCGTCGATCCGGCTCATGGCCGCGCCTCCCTCTCAGCTCAGGATGGTGAAGTCGTCTGGCCCCGCCAGCACCAGCTTGTTGAGCGGCCGGGCGCCCTCCTCGGTGATCACCACCACGACCTCGATGCGATAGCCGCCGCCGGTGATGTTGTGCAGGTCGAGCTTCAGCGCCAGCGTCATGCCGGGCTGCAGCACGAAGTCGCTGTCGGCGGCGAGGTTGGGCGGCTCCACCACGTCGAGGCCGACGCCGTGGCCGACGCCGCGCTGGCCCTGCGCATAGGGCACGAAGTTGTCGGCATAGCCGAGCGGCTCGAGCCGCTCCAGCATCAGCCGGTAGATCGAGGTCGCCTGCGTCTGCGGCCGGATCAGCGGCACGATCTCCTTCAGCGCCCGATGCCCCGCCTTGAGCGCCTCAGCCTGCTCCGGCGCGCCGCCGGGCATCAGCACGGTGATGCCGCCGTCGTTGCAGTAGTGACCGACCGCCGGATTGAAGTCGACCAGCACGAAGTCGCCCGGCTCGATCACCCGCTCGCCGGCGCGCCAGGCCGGGTAGTTGGTGTTGGGGCCGGACATCACCACCGTCGCCGAGCCGAAGTCGGCGCCGAGCCGGCGGCCGACCGCCTCGGCCTCGCCGGCGACCTGGATCTCGGTCTGCCCGACATGGACGCGGCCCAGCACCTCGCGCAGCACCTGGTCGTTGATGTCGGCGGCCCGCTCCATCTGCGCGACCTCGGCCGCGCTCTTGATCCGGCGCATCTCGATCAGCAGCGGATCGACCCGGGCGAATTCCGCGTCCGGCAGGGCGGCGCGGATTTCGTCGTAGAGCGTGATCGGCAGCAGGTTGGCGCCGATCAGGCCGACCCGGGCGGCGCGCCCGGCGAGCGGCCGGAAGATCTCCGGCAGGGACTCGGCCGCCTGATGGACCGGGCGCACGTCCTCGATCCAGATCACGTCGCGCGCCGCATAGGCATTGAGCCGGCCGATCAGCACCACCGGCGGCCGGTTCTCGACCAGGATCACGATCTGCGGCGATTCCTCGATCACGTTGATCGGCTTGTAGCCGGTCAGATAGGTGCCGTGGCCGGACCGGTACTCGTCGGAATAGACGACCAGGGCGTCGAGCCCTTCCGCCCGCATCCGCCGGCGCAGGCGGTCGGTCCGCTCGATCAGTTCGCTCGCTGCAATCGCCATCGCCGTGCCTCCTTGCCGAAGCTCGCTCGCCTCCTCGGCAGAGTAGAGCATCTGCACGGCGCGAACGAAATGGTCGCGCCAGACCCAGGCCTCGGCGCCGCAACCGTAGGACGGGGTGATCCGCCCCCGCTACTTCAGGGCGCCGATGATCCGGTCGACGGCCTCTCGCACCGCGTCGTGGTATGTGGCTGACGCATAGAACGCAGATCGGCCCGAAACGTCGAATTCGGTGACCAGCTTGTTGGAATTCGCCTCATACAGAGCGACCGAGAGGTAGAGGGAATTCCAACCCGCCGTCTCACCCAACCAAAAGTTCGCGCCCCGGGAAACCTTCCTGGAGCCCTTGACGTTCACGTCCATGCGGTAGTCGGCAGCCTCTGCCGGTTGCGCAACGATCCTGAACACCGCATCGGTGATCAAGCGGCCGAACAGTTCCGTACGCACGCGGCGCACGGCCTCGTCCGCCTTCTTCTTCACCGCCGGATCCGATTCATCGCCGATCGCGGCCTTTACCGACAAGGCGATCGTCTTGCCCGGCGGGATGCTTGCCGACTTCGCCTGCTTTATTTCCAGCGCGCCGGACGAGACGAAGGCGCAGGCACCGAGCGACAGCGACAGGGATAGCACCGCCAGGGCGTATGACAGAACCGCCGGAATCGATATGCGCGATGGTAGGTACATCGACGTCATGATCGGCCTCCCCCTGTTCATGGTGCAAAACCGTCGCGGAAGGCGGCGGCGACTCGCCCCTGTTACCGCAGGGCGCCGACGATCTGGTCGACCGCCTCTCTCACCGCGTCTTGGTAAGTGGCTTCGTTAGAACGCTTATACGATGCGGATCGGCCCGAGGCATCGAATTCGGTGACCAGCTTGTTGGAATCCGCCTCATACAGAGCGACCGAGAGGTAGAGAGAATTCCACCCCGCCAACTCGCGAAAAACAAAGCGCACGATCCAGGATATCTTCCTGGAGCCCTTGACGATCACGTCCATGCGGTAGTCGGCAGCCTCTCCCGGCCGCGCCACGACCCCGAACACCGAATCGCCCATCAAGCGGCCGGACAGTTCCGTGCGCACGTGGAGCACGGCCTCGTCCGCCTTCTTCTTCACCGCCGGATCCGATTCATCGCCGATCGCGGCCTTCACCGACAAGGCGACCGTCTGGCCCGGCGGGATGCTCACCGATTTCGCCTGCTTCGCTTCCAGGGTGCCGGACGAGATGAGGGTGCAGGCGCCGAGCACCAGCGACAGGAACAGCACTGCCAGGGCGCCTGACAGACCTGCCGGAATCGATCGGTGCAATGGTAGGAGCATCGGTGTCATCACCGGGCCCCTGTCGACAGCGCATAGTCGCAGATTTTGCTCAATACGGTATTGTAACGGCAATCCGCCGCCGGCAATAGCAAGACGTCGCAGGGGCCCCGTCGCTCCCGCGGCAGGCGAAGCTCAGGCGTTGGTAGCCCTATGGTAGGCCATCGTTCCGCCGACCGCGTTGCGGCTGACGACATCGGTGAAGCCGAGACTTTGCAGCAGCCCGGTCAGCTCCCGAGATGAGTAGAACAACTTGATGGCGCGCACGAAATAGTCGCGGCAGGCCCAGGCCTCGGCGCAGCTGCCGAAGGCGAGCGCGGTGGTCGACAGGCAGGCCTTCAGATAGGCGCTGTAGAGCGCCTCCATCAGCCGGTTCTCCGGCCTCAGCATGTCGCAGTGATAGAACCGGCCGCCGGGCTTCAGCACCCGCCTGATCTCGGAAAACACCTCGACCACCCGGAGATGCCGGGACGCCCATTGCAAGGTGACGACGTCGAAGCTAGCGGTCGGGAACGGCAGGCGATGCACGTCGCCGATCACCGACTCGATCTCGAAGCCCTGGTCGCGCGCCAGCCTTTGGCCGACCGCCTGCATCGCCGCGCTGCGATCCATGGCCACCATCTCAAGGTCCGGCTGGCGCCGCAGCAGCTCGATGCCGACGCCGTTGGTGCCGGCGCAGACGTCGAGCACCCGGTCGCCGGGCTCGACGTCGATCGCCGAGACGAAGCGGCGGCGCCAGCGGGCGCAGAGCCCGAGGCTGGCGAAGTTGCTGGCGATGTCGTAATAGGGCGCGACATCGGCGAAGACGGTGTCGAGGCTGTCCTGCCAAACTCCGCAAAATTCATAGTTCCGCGCCATCTCCCGGCTCGAGAAATCAAGCGCCAGGTCACCGCTGATCGGACTCTGCATCGGTTCGGGCCTCCCCAGGCAACGCCGGGCGTATCGGTTCCCGGCAAGTCGGCGCATTTTATGGCGCCGACGGCAGCAAGCCATTGACACAGGTCAGTGCCCCGCCCGCCGGCGGCCCGGTCGCCGAGAACCGGGCCGCCGAGCGTATCGGGCCGGTGCCGACGCCGTTACATCGACTTCCAGTCGCCGGCCTGCTCGAAGGCGTGGGCGGCGCGGTAGATGGTCAGCTCGTCGAAATGCTTGCCGACCAGCATCATCGAGACCGGCAGGCCGTCGCTCATGCCGCAGGGCACCGCCATCGCCGGATGATGCGTGATGTCGAACGGCGCCGTGTTGGCGAGCATCTCCAACGCGCGCTGTACGTAGTCCTCGCGGCTCGCGTCCGGCGCCGGCAGCGGCGTTGCCTTCACCACCGTGGTCGGCATCAACAGCAGATCATAGTCGGCCAGCACGGCATCGTAGGCGGCGGTAAGCTGCCGCGTGATGTTCATCGCCTTGCCGTAGTAGCGGCTGCCGTGATGGGCGTTGATATAGGTGCCGAGCATGGTAAAGAGCTTGGTGGTCTCCGACATCTCGTCGGCCCGCTCGCGCCAGCCGCGATGCTTGTCCATCAGGCTGGTGACGTAGAGATCCGGGCGGCTGACGCCATAGCCGTCGCCCCACATCATGGTCTGGGTCAGGCCCTCGATGCCGATCGGCAGCCAGAGCGCGGATCCGAGCGGATGCCAGGGGATCGACACCTCCTCGACCGTGGCGCCGAGCGCGGCCAGCTGCTGGCTTGCTGCCATGACCTTCTCGTCGACATCAGCCTCCGAGTTCTCATGGCCGAAGCCTTCCTTGACCACGGCGATCTTCATGCCGCCGGCGCCCTGGCCGAGCGCCTCGGTATAGGTCTGGGTCCGTACGTTATACTGGCGCGGGTCATAGCCGTCGGGCCCGGCGATCACCTCCAGCATCAGCGCGTTGTCCGCGACATTGGCGGTCATCGGCCCGGTGTGGTCGACATAGATTTCGATCGGCATGATGCCGGTATAGGGGACCAGGCCGTGGGTCGGCTTCATGCCGTAGATACCGCAGTAGGACGCCGGCATCCGGATCGAGCCGCCCTGGTCGCCGCCGATCGCCATGTCGACCTCGCCGGCCCCGACCAGCGCGGCGCTGCCCGAGGACGAGCCGCCGGCGGAATAGCCCTGCTTGTGCGGGTTGTGCACCGGCCCGGTGGCATTGGTGTGGCTACCGCCCGACAG
>CAJHXX010000384.1_pt1 | contig 13744 bp, 12 predicted proteins | sample 9198511 | NCBI WGS metagenome assembly CAJHXX01 (sample SAMEA7708325, study PRJEB35096) | sediment metagenome | biome: marine neritic benthic zone biome [ENVO:01000025]; feature: sediment [ENVO:00002007]; material: shallow marine sediment [ENVO:03000034] sea grass bed [ENVO_01000059] ...
CTGGCCGGCGGCGCCGACTTCGTCCTGCTCGGACCGGAACGCACCATGCTGCAGGCCAGCTGTCCGGTCATGGCCGTATCCGCCCTGTCCACCGGTCGCGGCAAATCGCGGCCGACGCGCCAGCGCCTCGCCCGGATGGTGCGTGGTCGCCTGGCCGGGGCGGAGCGCGTCGGCGATGACGATGTTCAGGTCGGGCCGCAGGAAGGAGAAGTCGTTGTTGCCGCCGTCCCAGAGCAGGATGTCGGCCTCGGCTTCCGCCGCCGCCAGCACGGCGGCGTAGTCGACGCCGGCGAAGATCACCCCGCCGGCCTCGACATAGGGGGCGTATTCCTCGCGCTCCTCGTTGGTGCATTGGCCGGCGTCGAGGTCGGCCGGGCTGGCGAAGCGCTGTACCCGGTGGCCTTCCAGGTCGCCATAGGGCATCGGATGGCGCAGCACGCCGACCGCCAGGCCCCGGTCGCGGAGCCGGCGGGCCAGCATGCGGGCGGTCTGCGACTTGCCACAGCCAGTGCGGATAGCGGTCACCGAGATCACCGGCTTGGCCGAGGCCAGCATGGTGCGCTTCGGCCCGGCGAGCGCGAAGTCGGCGCCGGCGGCGAGCGCGCGGGACGCGGCGTGCATGACCTCCGCATGGGTGACGTCGGAATAGGCGAACAGCACCAGGTCGACGTCGCGGTCGCGGCAGAGCGCCGCTAGGCCGGCCTCGTCGGTGATCGGGATGCCGTCCGGGTAGAGCGGGCCGGCCAGGGCCGGCGGGTAGCGCCGCCCGGCGATGCCGGGGATCTGCGCCGCGGTGAAGGCGACCACCTCGACCGCCGGGTCGTCGCGGTAGAGCAGGTTGAAGTCGTGGAAGTCGCGCCCGGCCGCGCCCATGATCACGACCCGCCGCCGCTCGCCTCGCTCGGCCATCCTCGTCCCTCGAACGGTTGCTGCTGATTCAAGAGTGCCATCGCCGCCCGGGCGCTCGTTTGACCTGCGTCAACACCGGAGACAGGCGGCCGGCCGATCGGTAGACTCCGCCACGGGCGAATCGCCTTCGGGAGACTTGGGAAGTGAAGAAAATGGCCCTGCTGGCCGCCGCCGGCATCGGGGCGTGGATCGCGCTCAGCCATCCGTCGGGCGACATTGGTTCCGGGGGCGGGGGGGACGCCGGGGGCGCGGCCGTGCAGGCGCTCAAGGCCGACAAGGTGCTGCTGCGCAAGGGCGAACGCCGGCTGGACCTGTTGCGGGGTGAGCGGGTGCTGCGCTCCTATCGGGTGGCGCTCGGCCGCGCGCCGGTCGGGCCGAAGCGCCGGGAAGGCGACGGCCGGACGCCGGAAGGCGCCTATCTGCTCGACTGGCGCAACCCGAAAAGCCGCTACTACCGCTCGATCCACGTCTCCTACCCGAATGCGGCGGATGCCAAGCGGGCGCGCGCCGCGGGTGTCGATCCCGGCGGCGAGATCATGATCCACGGCCTGCCGCCGGGCCGCGGCTGGCTCGGCGCGGCGCACCGCCGGGCGGACTGGACCGAGGGCTGCATCGCCGTGACCAATGACGAGATCGACGAGATCTGGGCGCTGGTCGAGGACGGTACGCCGATCGAGATCCGCCCCTGATCTCGATCCTGGCGCCGCCTCAGGCGGCTTGACCCAAATCATGGCCGCCGAGTTGTCCCGGTGGCATCAACGAGTGGCGCAAGACGCGCCGCCCGCGGCCGGGCAGGGCCCGGCCGCGGGCGAAACCCTTTCAGCAAACGAGGTATCAGCGATGAGTAAGATCGCTCGCAGATTAGCGACAGCCACGGCGGCCGGCACCCTGTTGCTGGTCGCCGGCTGCACGTCGCAGGACGAGATCGCCGAGCTCCGCGCCGAAAACGTCCGCCTGCAGCAACTGGCGGATACCGCGGCCCAGAAGGCCGAAATGGCCGCCCGGGATGCGGCCGAGGCGGCCGAGGCGGCCAAGGTGTCGGCGGCCGCGGCGGAAATCTCGGCCGAGAAATCCGACCGCATCCTGCAGCAGTCGCTACGCAAATAGACCGTGACGGTCAGGGGCGGGTGACGCGGACTGGAATGCCGCGTCGCTCGTCCAGCACCCGTGCGATCAGCGGCCAGTCGAGTCGCGGTGCCAGATCGGCGGCCCGAGCGCGGATCCGGGCGCGAATCGAGGCGTCGGCGCTGGCCGTCGGCGGCCCAAGGCTGCCGGTTTGCTCCAGCCGGTCGAGTTCCGCCTGGGCCGGATTGGCCTCCAGGTAAAGCGCGCCGTCGCGCCGGCCGAGCTTGACCCGCTGATCGACCACGGTGACCGGCGTATCGAGGGCGACGCGGGCGAAGAGTTCGGCGATGTCCTCGGGATAGAGCCGGATGCAGCCATGGCTGACGCGGCGGCCGATGCCGAGCGGGCGGTTGGTGCCGTGAATGACGTAGCTCGGCCAGGCGAGGTCGAGGGCGAAGCGGCCAAGCGGGTTGTCCGGTCCCGGCGCCACCACCGCCGGCAGCCACGGCTTTTCCAGACGGATCGATTTCGGCGGCGTCCAGGCGGGGTTCGGCCGCTTGGCGACCACGGAAGTGGTGCCGAGCGGGGTCTCGCGGCCCTTGCGGCCGATGCCGATGGGGAAGGTCAAGACGGCGCGGGTGGCGAAGAAATAGAGTCGCTGTTCGGGCAGGTTGACGACAATGCCGCGGCGCGGCGCATCGGGCAGGATATGTGCCGTCGGCAGGATGAGCCGCGTCCCCGCGGCCGGCAGCCAAGGATCAACGCCGGGATTGGCGGCAAGCAGTTCGACATAGCCGAGGTCGAAACGCCGCGCCAGCGCGGCGAAGTTATCCGGCGATCCGGTGGTGTAGTGACGCAGGTCACCGATCAGGTCGGCGCCGGCCCGGTGGAACAGCGTCTCGGCACGCGCCGCGCCGACCGCGAGGCCGGCGATCGTCAGGATGATTGCAGTCGTCGTCAGGTAACGCCGCATGTTCCGGGCACCGGGAGCGCGGCCGGCCGACGGTGGCTCAGGCGATGGCCGCCGGCGCCTCCGTCAGCATGGCCTTGCGCAGCTTGTTGAAGGCGTTGCCTTCGATCTGGCGGATACGCTCACGCGAGACGCCGTATTTCTCGCTCAGATCGGCGAGCGTGACTTTGTCCTCGTTGAGGCGGCGCTGCACCAGGATATCCTGCTCGCGCGGGCTCAAGCCGCCGAGCGCGCGATGCATCAGGGCGCGCCGCTGGTTCAACTCCTGGTTCTCGGCGACGCGGATTTCCTGGTCGGGGGTCTCGTCGACGAGAAAGTCCTGCCACTCGGTCTCGGACTCCGATTTCACCATGGTGTTGAGTGACTGGTCGCCGCCGCCGAGGCGCGAATCCATGTCGATCACCTCCGCCGCGGTCACGCCGATCTCGCCGGCGATGGTTTCGGCGGCCTCGGGCGTCAGCACCGCGTCGCCGATCTCGTCATGGGACGCCTTGACCCGGCGCAGGTTGTAGAAAAGCTTCTTCTGCGCCGCCGTGGTGCCCATGCGGACGATCGAGGCGTTACGCATGACATGGCCATGCAGCGCCGCCTTGATCCACCACATCGCATAGGTGGCGAAGCGCACGCCGCGCTCCGGATCGAAGCGCTGTGCCGCCTCCATCAGGCCGAGATTACCCTCGGCGATCAGTTCGGGCAGGGCCACGCCATAGCCGCCCATGCCCTTGGCGATCTTGACGACCAGGCGGAGATGGCTGCCGATCAGCAGGTTGCCGGCCGCCGGCTCGCGCTTGGCCTGCCAGCGGCGGGCGAGATCCTGCTCCTGCTCAAGCTCAAGCATCGGAAACTTGCGGATTTCCTGCAGGTAGCGCGTCAGGTCGGTCTGCGGCGATAGAGCCATAGCGTTGAGCATTCCGTGTTGCCCCCAATACCAAGCCGGTCCAAATCGTCGATTTCCGGTGGTCTTGCCGCGGGCCCCGGCCGATATGCCATCAGGCCCTAAATTAAGGACCGCCCCGCTTATTGGTTGTTGGTTGTTGGGGGACGGTCACATCCGGATCGATACTTGATATGGGAACGAAGGCCGAACATTTCAAGGACTGCCAAGATATTGATTCTCTTGGCAAAACCAAATCTGCCCCCGATGCCGACCACCCCATCCCCGCCGATCCGCCGCTCGACGCCGGGGTCCCCTGATCGGACGTCCGCTCTGCATTCGCGATCATTCTGCCCCGGCGGCCGACACCATGGGTTGACCTCGATCAATCCTTGGCCGAGATAAATGTTGCCGGTCTCGGACGGGAGGTTTTCGGCGATGCGCATCGATGTCGAATGTTATGCGGGTCACAAGGGCGAGGAGACGCCGCGCCGGTTTTTCCTCGGCGCCCGGCCGGTCGAGGTCGCGGAGCTGCTGGACAGTTGGCTTGCCCCGGACCATCGCTATTTTAAGGTCAGGGCGGCGGATGGCGCGACTTATATATTGCGCCACGACGTGACGGCCGCTGACTGGGAGCTGGTGATGTATGCCGGGCAGGATCGGGCCGCCTCGGGCTGACGCCATCGACCGCACAACTGTTGACGCAGGTCAATTCGCAGACCGCGACGGCGCGGCAATATCCTTCCGCCGCGCGGCCTTTGCGACGGGCGGCCGGGATGTCGCGGCGGAGAGAGGTGGCGACATGAAGGACAGAGACCTACCGCAGAAGGAACAGCGCCGCGACCGGTTGATCCGGGAACGGGTGCACGATCCCTACAAGACGCGGCTCAAGCTTGCCGAGCCGACCGCCTGTCCGAAATGCGGCGCCGTCTACCGCGACGGGCGGTGGAGCTGGGCGCCGAGCCCGGAAGGCGCCAATCAGGAGCTTTGCCAGGCCTGCCATCGCATCAACGACCGGTATCCGGCCGGCGAGGTCACCTTGAGCGGCGGGTTTCTCGGCCAGCATAGGGCCGAGATCCTCAACCTGGTGCGCAACCTGGAGACGCAGGAGAAGGGCGAACATCCGCTGCATCGGATCATGGCGATCGAGGACGGTTCCGACGGCGTCGTGATCACCACGACCGACATCCATCTGCCGCGGCGGATCGGCCAGGCGCTCAACGACGCCTATGAGGGCGTGCTCGACTTTCACTACGACGAAGAAGGCTACTACATCCGCGTCGCCTGGCATCGTGACGGCTAAGGTGGGCGCGTTTCGCTCGATTCGTTTGTCTCACTGATCGGTGATGGACCGGCCGGGGCCGGTCCTTGCGGAGCGAGGCGAATGGGCGTGACGAAAGAAATTGCAGCGCAAAGCGACTCCTGGGCCAGCCTGCCGGCGATGTTTCTCGCCCAGGCGGCGCGCCTCGGCGATCGCCCGTTTCTCTGGGCGAAGCGGGAAGGCGCCTACCGAGCTCGCAGTTGGGCCGATATCGCAGGCGAGGTCCGGGCCTTGTCGCGCGGACTTCGGCGCCTCGGCGTCCGCCCCGGTGACCGGGTCGTTATCGTTTCGGAGAACCGGCCCGAGTGGCTGATCGCCGATCTCGCCGTCATGGCGGTACGGGCCATCTCGGTGCCTGCTTACGTCACCAACACCGCCGCCGACCACCGCCACATCCTGACCGACTGTGGGGCAACGGCCGTGATCCTGTCGTCGGCGGCTTTGGCCGAAAGGTTCCTGCCGGTCGCCCGCGACTGCGGCGTCCGCTTCGCCGTGGCGATGGAAGCGCTACCGGCCGGGATCCGGGGACCGGCGATGCACGGCTGGCCGGATGTCGTGACGTCCGAGCCGGCGGGCATGGACGATTTCGACGCGATGGTGACAAGCATCGACCGCGGTGACATCGCCTGCCTGATCTACACCTCCGGCACCTCGGGGGCGCCCAAGGGCGTGATGCTGAGCCATGGCTCGATTCTGGCCGATTGCGAGGGCGCCTGGCGCCGCATGCAGGAGGTGCATCCGAAGGACGAGGTGTTCCTGTCGTTCCTGCCGCTGTCGCATGCCTATGAGCACAGTTGCGGGCAGTTCCTGCCGATCATGATGGGCGCCGAAATCTACTATGCGGAAAGTCCGCAGCGCCTGCCGGCGAACCTGCTGGAGGTGCGACCGACGATGATGGTCGGGGTGCCGCGCCTGTTCGAGCTGAGCTATCGGCGGATCACCTCCGAGATCGATCGCCTCGGAGGAGGACGGCGCTGGCTGGTCGGCCAAGCGCTCAGCCATGGGCGCCGGGCACGCGAGCGGCGGGGCCGCCGCGGGCCGGTCGAGCGCCTGGCGAACCGCCTGCTCGACCGCCTGGTGCGCCGCCAGTTCCGGGCCCGCTTCGGTGGCCGCCTCAAGTTCATGGTCTCCGGCGGCGCCGCGCTGCGGCCGGAGATCTGCCGGTTCTTCGACGCGCTCGGCATCAGCATCCTGCAGGGCTATGGCCTGACCGAGGCGTCGCCGGTGGTGAGCTGCAATCCGGTGCGGGAGATGAAGGCCGACACCGTCGGCCCGCCGTTCGATGGCGTGCAGGTCCGGATCGCCGAGGACGGCGAAGTCCTGGTGCGCGGCCCGGTGCTGATGAAGGGCTATTGGGGCAACGAGCCGGCGACCCGGCGCGCGCTCGCAGGCGGCTGGCTGCACACCGGCGATATCGGCAGTCTCGACGAGGACGGCTACCTCAGGATCGCCGAGCGCAAGGACGACGTGATCGTGCTGTCGAGCGGCGACAATGTTTCGCCGCAGTCGGTCGAGGGCGCGCTGACCCTGCAGCCTGAGATCGCGCAGGCCATGGTGTTCGGCGACGGCCGGCCGCATCTCGTCGCCCTGCTGGTGCCCGAGCAGGACTATCTCAGGTCGTGGGCCCTGGCCCGCGACCTGCCGCCGCATCTGGCCGAGCTTTCCGGCCGGGCCGACCTGGTGGGTGATATGATGCAGGCGGTCGAGCGCGCCAATGCCGAACTCTCCGTGGTCGCGCGCGTCCGCCGCTGCGCCATCGCCAACGAGCCCTTCACCATGGAGAACGCGCAGCTGACGCCGACCCTGAAGATCCGACGCCACAAGGTGTTGGCGGTCTATGGCGCGGCGCTGGAGGGGCTCTACGGCGATGCGGCGCGGTCGCGGGGCGGCGGCAAGAGGTCTCGCGCCGTCTCCTAAAGCGTTGCGATTTCCGCATTGCTCAGCCGATGGCGGCTGTAGCGCATGTACTGCACCTTGCGCTCCAGGGCGTCGATCACCGGATGCGAGAAGTCGACGCCGGTCAGCCGGGCGGTGGATTCGAGGCCGCCCGGGCTGAACACGTTGATCTCCATCAGCCGGTCGCCGGCGATGTCGAGGCCGACCAGGAACATGCCGTCCTGCACCAGGCGCGGCCGGATGATGTCGGCCAGCTCGAACATCCGCTCGGTCACCTCGGCCGGTTCGGCCCGGCCGCCGGCGGTCAGGTTGCTGCGCATGTCGCCGGCCGACCTGACCCGGCGGACGGCCGCCACCGCCCCCTCGTGGCGCAGCACCTGGCCGTTCATCAGGAACAGGCGGGTATCGCCGGCCGCGGCCGCGGGCAGATATTCCTGCGCGATGGCGTAGCCGTCGCGCGTCACCGCCCCGATCATCTGGTTGATGTTCTCGAGTTCCTCGGGGCGCACCAGGAACACGTTGCGCCCGCCGGACCCGGTGAGCGGCTTCAGGACGATGGTCTGGCCGTGGCAACGGGCGAAATCGCGGATCTCTTGACTGCTGCGGGTGATCAGGGCGCGCGGGCGGACCGATTTGGGGAACAGTTGCAGGTAGATCTTGTTGACCGCATGGCTGAGCCCGTCCGGGTCGTTCAGGACGATGACGCCGTGGCGCAGCGCCAGGCGGCCGAAATTGACGCCAGCCAGGCGCGCCCACGGCCGGGTCGCGATGTCGGCCGCCGGGTCGTAGCGCAGGAACAGGATGTCGAGGGCATCGACCGTGATGCGCTCGTCGACGGCGCGATCCGATTGCAGGTCGTCGAGGAAGGCGTCGACGGATCGGTAGCCGGGGTTCGGCACGGTGCGCGCCCGCGCATGCACCAGCTCGTCCGGGTCGTAGGCGAAATCGGAAAGGCCGATATACCAGACCGCATGGCCGCGGCCGAGCGCCGTCAGGGCAAGATGCGTGCTGGTGTAGCCGGCGAGCTCTGTCGCGATGTCGTTGACCACGAAGCCGATCTTCATCGCCCGACTTCCTCGGCCAGGTCGAGAACCGTCCGGCCCTCGGCAAGACGCCTGAGGCGCGCCATCGCGGCCGGCCGGTCCAGGTAGCGGGCCCTGAGCCGCGCCGGCTTCAGGACACGGCGCCATTTCAACTCGTCGACCAGGTCGACATGGTGCAAGGCGAGCTTGCCGAGCAGCAGGTCTTCGAGCGCGCCGCCGTCGCCGAGATGGGCCAACAGCCGTGCCAGGCCGCGCAGATAGACGACGTCCTTGGTCAGCCCGCCGCCACGGTGGACGCGCATCGCGGTGGTATAGGCGGTGGCCGGCGCGAAGCCGTGCTCGCCGGTCAGGCTGCGGTAGGTGTCGACAAAGCCGGCGCCCGCGGTCAGGCCGTGCACGGCAAGCACGCGGCCGGCGAGCTGGCGCAGGCGCCGCGGGCTGAGCCCGCCGACCAGATATTCGGCCAGCACCGCGATGCCTTCCTGCAACTCCTCATAGCCGGGCATGCCGGCATGGAACTGCTGAAACGGCTGCTCGACGCCGTTGTAATAGGTCAGGATATGGGTGCCGATCTCGTGCTGTAGGGTGGCGTCGACCCGGTCTTCGGGCACCGCCGCGTCCTCGCCGACCAGGAGCTGGCCGCGCGAGGCGATCAGACCCGTCACGTCGGCGCGAACCTGAACGCCGGCCGGCAGCTCGGGAAAGGCGGTGCGGTAGTGGTCCAGTTCCCGTTCCGCCCGCGCCGCGAAGGCGGCGGCGTCGAGCAGCGGCGCGGCCTCGGCCGTGGCGGCCGGCGGCGGGATCCTGGCCAGGATGCCGTGCGCCAGGGCCCGCAGCGCGCCGTCGTCCGCGCCGAAGACCTGCAGGCTGCCGGGCAGGAAGCGCGGCGTGCCGCGATCGCCCAGCATGGTGATCTGGCGGTCGAGCTCGTCGCGTTTCTCGGCGAACAGATGATGCAGCGTCGGGTCCTCGATGCGCTCCAGCGGCACCTTGTAGAGCGCGCGCTTCAGCGTCGCGGGATCGACCCGCTGCGGCCGATAGTGGAACTCGGGCGTCCGCTGGCAGTCGGCGGCGCGGAACGCGCGCCACGCGGCGGCCGCGTTGACCGGGGTCGCATGCAGAATCAGGTCGAAGCTGTCGGCCACCACGGCGAGGCTGCGGTCGGCGGACCAGACCGCGCGGGTCATCGCCCGGCGGCCGAGCTCGTGATAATGCGCCGGCCGATAGGTCGCTTGGGCATGGGAGAAGGCGTAGAAGCCCTGCTTCAGGACATGGCCGATGGCATGGCGCGTGCCATCGAGGACGACGGGCAGCAGCTCGCCGTCGCGCCAGTCCCGATAGAGCGGCGCGATTTCCAGGCCGAGCGGCGTGATGCGCAACGCGCGTGCCGCCGCCGGATCGATCAGCGGCGGGAGCCCCGCGGGTGCGGAGCTATCCTGGTAGTCGACGGCGATCTCCGGCGCGCCTTCCGGCCAGCCGGTCTCCAGCACGGCGCGCTCGATCGCCTCCAGCGTCGCCAAAGGCGCGTCATGTTCCGGCGCCACGATCCGGAGGCGGTTCCGGTCGGAAGATTCCCGACTCTTCGGCGCGGCCCAGAGCTCCAGCAGGGCGACGGCGCCGAAACTGGCGGCCAGGGTCTCGGCCAGACGCCCGACCAGGCGGCCGAGTGCCGCCTGCAGGTCGGCGGCGCCCGAAGCGAGCAGGTAGGATGCCTGACCCTGCAGCAGCCGGCCGGTGCCCGGATCTTCCCGGTCCGGCGGCTTGCGATAGACGCAGAGAAAGGGCTGGCGCCGGTCGATATGCAGCCGTCCCCAGCCCGGCAGCCGGTGGCGCACCAGACTGTCGGCGGCGAGGTCGCGGCAGGTCCGGTCGATGAAGGCCTCGGACAGCTCGACGCGCCGCTCTCGGTGTATTTCGCTCACGGCCGGGCGACCTCCTCGGCCAGTCCGGGGACGGTGGCGCGGAAGGCGGCGCGCAGCGCCTTGACCTTGGCGATGTCGGCCGCCCCGGTCCATTCGTCCATGAAGAACTTCTTCACCTCGACGGCGAGCACGCAGCCGGATCCGGGGAAGCGCCGGTGGATGAACTCGGCGACATGGCGGCCCCGGAAGTTCACGTTCTCCCGGACGTCCAGGTGGCGGCCGAGGAAGTCGAAGGCGGCGAGGTCACGCATGAAGCGGTCGACCAGCGGCGCCCAGCGGCGCCGGTCCATGCTGCCGGTGCCGATATTGATCTCCGGGTTGTCGCGCGGCTCCGCCGGCCGGGAACGCGGGCCGGTGCGGCGGTGATTGTAGGAATGCAGGTCGAGCACGACGAAGGCGCCGTACCGCACCCTGAGATCACGCGCCAGCCGCGCCAGCTCGGCATAGAATGCGTCGTATTCGGCCAAGGCGCGGGCAAGCATCACCCGGCTCGGCGGCGCCCGCCACACCTTCAGGCCCCAGGCATCGGCCGGCTGCAGATAGACCGCCTCCGCGCGGCGCCGGTTGAGGTCGACCTCGAAGCGCGAGCGCCGCGGCAGCAGCCGGCTGCCGCAGACTTCGGCCCAATAGTCGGCATAGGGGTCCTCTTCGCGGAGCCGCGTCGCGGCGTCGATGGCGAGCCGCGGCTTGAGCTCGGCGCGCAGCTCATGGCCCGAATGGACGGCCAGGCCAATGAGCGGCCCCTCGCCCAGATGCAAGTCCCAGAGCGGCCCGTCGGCCAGGGCCGCCTCGACCGGAACGCTCTCCAGATGCGCGTTCACCGCTGCGGCTCCAACAGGGTGTTGGCTGAGTCGTCATGCTGTGCCGGGCCGGCGGTGGCGCCATTGAGGTGAATCAAACCGCGAAGCGGCGATTTGGCGCAGGATCGGCCCGTTGATCCGCAACGGGAGCCGCGGTCATGTCCGACGCGGAGCCATGTCTCTTCGCCCTCGGCGCCAGCGTCGCCTATGGCGAGCGGATCGCCGGGCGAGTCGGCCTATCGCTCAGCGATCACGAGGAGCGGGAGTTCGAGGATGGCGAGCACAAGGCGCGGCCGCTGGTCAATGTCCGCGGCCGCGACGTCTTCGTTGTCCATTCGCTGCACGGCGATGCCGAGCAGAGCGCCAACGACAAGCTCTGCCGCCTGCTGTTCTTCATCGGCGCGCTGAAGCACGCCGCGGCCGCGCGGGTTACCGCGGTTCTCCCCTATCTCTGCTATGCCCGCAAGGACCGCAAGACCAAGCCGCGCGATCCGGTGACGGTGCAGTATGTCGCGCGGCTGATCGAGGCGGTCGGCACCGACCGGGTCATGACGCTCGACGTACACAATCTCGCCGCCTACCAGAACGCGTTCCGCATCGGTGCCGAACATCTGGAGACGCGCAAGCTGTTCGCCGACTACGTCGCGGCCGAGCTCGGCGACCGGGAAGTCGCGGTGGTCTCTCCGGACGTCGGCGGCATCAAACGGGCCGAGCTGTTTCGCGAGACGCTGGAGACCCATCTCGGCCGGCCGGCCGCGGCCGCCTTCATGGAGAAGCACCGCAGCGGCGGCGTCGTCAGCGGCGAGGCCCTGGTCGGCGAGGTCGGGAACTGCACGGCGGTGATCATCGACGACCTGATCAGTACCGGAACGACCATGGCCCGCGCGGCACGGGCGTTGCGCAAGGCTGGCGCCGCGCGCGTGCTGGCGATGGCGAGCCACGGCCTGTTCGTCGGCGACGCGGCCGCCAATCTCGGCGATCCGGCGATCGAGCGGGTGGTCGTCACCGACACGGTGCCGCCGTTCCGGCTCGACCCGGCCGTCGCCCGCGACAAGCTGGTGGTGCTGGACGCGGCCGAGCTGTTCGCCGAGGCGATCCGCCGTGTCCATGGCGGCGGCTCGATCGTCGAGCTACTGGAGCCCTGAACGACGCAGGTAGTCGTCGGCCAGCCTGAGATATTGCCGCGCCAGCTCGCGCCAGGCGCGGGCGCCGCGCATGCCGGGCTCGCGGATGTGCCAGATGGCGAGCTTGGCGCGCAGGCCGGCGCGATAGCTCTTGTAGAAATCGATCAGCCGCTGCGGCGGCCGGTCGCCGGTCTCGGCAGCGTAGGTCGCGAACAACACGCGGCCGACGAAGGGCGCGTCGAGGCGGTCGCATTCCATCGCCAGGAAGGCGAGCTCGTCGGCCGCGTCGAGCAGCCGGAAGTCGCGGTTGAACTCCAGGCAGTCGATGATCTTCGGCGGGTCCAGCAGGCAGATATGCTCCGGCCTCAGGTCGCCATGCGCCTCGATGACGCGGCCGGTGCCGACGCGCGCCTCTATTTCGCCGGCCGCTTGCTCCAGGAAGCCGAGCTGCGCCGTGCCGACACGCTCCACGGTCTGCCGGGGCAGGCGGAAGGCCGGTGTCGCCAGCGCCTCGAAATTGGCCTCAACGTCCTCGATGAAGCGGCGGCGGTATTGTGCCGGCTCGAGGCCCGCCGGTTCGGCCGCGCGGTAGAAGCGGGCGAGGAGGCGGGCGAGTTTGGCGATGTCCGCCTCGGTCACCGCTTGGTTCAGCAGCAGATTGTCCAGCATCCGCTCGGCCGGCAGGCGGCGCATCCTGACCAGCCATTCGATCACCTCGCCGTCGTCGCCGAAGCGCATCGCGCCGGCGGCGTCGCGGCGGAGCGCGACGATGCCGAGATAGACGTCGGGCGCGAGGCGGCGGTTGAGCCGCAGCTCCTCTTCGCAGTCATGGCGCCGCGCCGCCAGGCTGCTGAAATCGAGGAAGGCGTGGCGGACCGGTTTCTTCAGCTTGTAGACGAAGCGGTCGGTGAGAAAGACCCAGGACATGTGGGTCTCGATCACCTCGATGGCACTGGGCCCTTCCGGATAGCTCTCCGGCTGGCGCAGGAAGGCGACCTTCCTGGCCAGGCCGACCTTGCCGCCGGCGCGCGGTTTCGATCGTTGCAGCAATCGCCGATCCTCCGCCTGCATCTATCGCACGGACCGGCGCCCCGGTAATTGACCCGGCGCAAGGGCCGCATGTTGATTTGCATCAATGAATATGCCGCGCCGGCCGTCGATTCTGCAGCTATCGGCACCGATCGCGGCCGGCAACAGTCCTGATGGCTGGACGCCGGAGCGGCCAGCAATGTCATGACAGGCGAAGTCCGCAACATTTCCGTCTCCGAACTCGGGCTGGAGGGACTGTTGGGCCTGCCGCCGGGCACGCCGGCGGTCGTCGCCTTCGCCCATGGCAGCGGCAGCAGCCGGTTCAGCCCGCGCAACACTTACGTCGCCGAGGCGTTGCGCGAGGGCGGTCTCGGCACTCTGCTTTTCGATCTGCTGAGCGACGAAGAAGCCCGGGATCGTCGCCAGGTGTTCGACATCGACCTGCTCGCCGAGCGCCTCCTGGCGGCGACGCGCTGGCTGCAAAAGACGCCCGAATGCCGCGACCTCCGGATCGGCTATTTCGGCGCCAGCACCGGGGCGGCCGCGGCCCTGGTGGCGGATTCGCTTGCCGGCGGTTCGGCCGCGGCTGTGGTATCGCGCGGCGGCCGGCCGGATCTGGCGGGCGATGCCCTGGCCCGGGTAACCGCGCCGACCCGGCTGCTGGTCGGCGGCCTGGACGTGGGCGTTCTGGAATTGAACCGGGCCGCCTTCGAGCGGTTGCGCTGTGAGCGCGATCTGAAGATCGTGCCCGGCGCCAGCCACCTGTTCGAGGAGCCCGGCACCCTCGACCA
>CAJHXX010000380.1_pt1 | contig 13674 bp, 6 predicted proteins | sample 9198511 | NCBI WGS metagenome assembly CAJHXX01 (sample SAMEA7708325, study PRJEB35096) | sediment metagenome | biome: marine neritic benthic zone biome [ENVO:01000025]; feature: sediment [ENVO:00002007]; material: shallow marine sediment [ENVO:03000034] sea grass bed [ENVO_01000059] ...
CTTCGTCAACACCGGCGCCGTGCCCGGCATCGACACGTCGATCGGGATCAGCGACGCAGAGATCGCGGGCGACTACAAGGACATGCTGGCGTCCGATACCGACCCCATGGGCCTCGCCCTCTATAGCGGCAAGATGTCGGTCTCCGGCCAGACGGTCGGCCCCAATATCGGCCTGATGACGTCCTATCAGACGAAGTATCTCCTGAGCCAGGATGCGCGCGCCGAAGAGGTCATGCTCGCCAATGCCGACGGCAGCGCCAGCGCACCGTGGCATCTGCGCGACGACGCGACCGGAATCCTGCCCACCATCGACGACCATCCCGGCATGTGGGTGCGTCACACCGGGGGCACCGGCGACGACCGGCTGCCGGCCTACAGCACGGCGGACACCGGCTGGCAGGTGGATCTCGCGCATCAGCCCTCCTTCAACTATCTGCCTTATGTCGTAACCGGCGACCGGTATTACCTGACCGAGTTGCAGACGCAGGCCAATGATGCCCTGGCGTGGGTTGATCCGGCCTATCGCTATCAAAAGGGCCTGATCGGGCATGGGGAGCTGCGGGGCCAAGCCTGGGGCCTGCGCAATATCGGCGATGCCGCCTACATCACGCCCGACGATGATTCTTTGAAGAACTACTTCAACGAGAAACTTGATATCAGCATCGACTCCTATTACCAGCGGTTCGTCGTCGATGGAGAGTACGATTTCGCGGGCGAGCTCGAGGGCTACCAGGACAAGAAGTCTTGGCAGAACGACTACTTCGCTCTGAGCCTGACCTATCTGTCGCAGCACGACCTTGGCGGCGGCAAGCTCGATGCGCTGATCGACTGGAAGCTCAACTTCGAGGCCGGGCGGTACATCTCGGAGGAGCTCGGCTTCGATCCGCACAACGGCTCCGCCTACCTGATCAAGTTTCAGGACTCCGACGGTACCCCCTTCACCACCTGGAAGGAGGCCTTTGACGCCGACCCCAACCCGGATGCGAAGCTGGCCCATCTCGGCGTCGCGGGCGGCTATACCGATCTGGCGCGCGGCACGCTCGCCAGCCTGGTCTCCGAGACCGGCAACCCGGATGCGATCGAGGCCTATGGCTTCCTTGTCGGCGAGACCCAGAAGCCGGGCGCCAAGGACGTCTACCAGGAGTGGAACGAACAGCCCAAATGGGCGATGGCGCCGCAGCTCGCCGACGGCAGCTTCCTGTTCGCCAAGGACATGCATGTCGGCGGCACCGTCGATAGCCTGATGACCGGCACCGACGGCAACGAGCTGCTGCACGGCCATGACGGCAACGACACGATCGACGGCAAAGGCGGCATCGACCTGCTGTTCGGCGGCACCGGCAACGACACCGTCTCCGGCGGCGCCGGTGACGACTTCCTGTATGGAGACCCCGGCAACGACCGCCTCAACGGCAATGCCGGCGACGACTATCTCAAGGGCGATGGCGGGGCGGACGTCTTCGTGTTCGACGCCACCGGCGGCGGCAAGAACGTGATCGGCGATTTCACGGTCGGTCAGGACCATCTGGAGATCGCCAAGGGCACCGGCGGAGTCAACAGCGCCGCCGACGTGCTGAGCAAGGCGACCACGGACGCCAACGGCAATGTGGTGATCCAGCTCGACAACGATTACGAGATCACCCTGCTCGGCATCACCCTGAACGAGCTCGACTCCGGCTCGATCTGGATGGGCTAGCACAATGTCCGAAGGGATCGAGCCGCACCGGCTCGATCCCTTCGGATAATTTTTCCCTACCCCGCAAGACGTGCTCTAGTCTGGTGGCCGATTTCACCGGCCACAGGGGGGCACATGCCGCGCAAGCCGACCGTTCGGGGTGGGATCGTCGGGTCCGGCTTCGCCGCCAATCTGCATTACGAGGCCATCCATCGGGTCTACGGCACCGATGTCGATCTGGTCGGCATCTACTCGCCGACGCCGGAGAACGCGCGGCGCTTCGCCGAGCCGCGCGGCCTCGTCACCTTCGCAACCCTGGAGGCGCTGCTCGACGCGGTCGAGGTCGCGCATATCTGCGTCAGCCCGGCGGCGCATGAGCCGATTGCTGTCGCGGCGCTCGGGCGCGGCGTGCATGCGGTGGTCGAGAAGCCGCTGACCGGCTATTTCGGCGACGGTCGCGACGACTTCCGGATCGGCGACGTGACGCCGGAGGCCGCCCGCGACGGCGCGCTCGCCAGCATCGACCGCATGCTGCGGCGGAAGCGGCCAGTCGGGCGATGATCCACTACGCGGAGAACTGGGTCTATGCCCCGGCGATCCAGAAGGCGCGCGAGGTGATCGAGAAGACCGACGCGCAGATCCTCTGGATGCATGGCGAGGAGGCGCATTCCGGCTCGCACTCGCAGACCTACGGCCAGTGGCGCCAGAGCGGCGGCGGCGCCCTGATCGGCAAGGCGGTGCACCCGCTGACCGCCGCGCTCTACCTGAAGCGGGTCGAGGGCCGGCACCGCCTGGGGCAGCCGATCCGCCCCGCCGCAGTGAGCGCCCGGGTGCACGACATCACCCGCCTCGACGCCTATGTCGACCGCGGCCATCTGCGCACCGACTACGACGACGTCGAGGACTTCTCCGCCCTGCATATCGTTTTCGAGGACGGCACCATCGCCGACATCTTCGCCTCCGACATCGTCATGGGCGGCATCCACAACTGGCTCGAGGTGGTCGCCAACAACCACCGCGCCGTCTGCAACATCAACCCGAATACGGCGATGCAGACCTACAATCCGGTCGAGGCGCAGTTCGACGACATCTATGTGGTCGAGAAGATCGGCACCAAGCAGGGCTGGGCGCCGACCGCGCCGGACGAGGACTTCATCACCGGCTTCCCGCAGGAGGTCGAGGCGTTCTACCGGGCGGCGGCGAGCGGCCGCCCGCCCGAAAGCGACGGCCGCCTCGCCGCCGACTGCATCTCGACGGTCTACAGCGCCTACCTCTCGGCCGCCCGAGCCGGCGCCGAGGTGGCGATCAAGGCCTACTGACGGCCCGCCCGACCGCCAAGCGAGGCGGTTGTAAAGAATCGCCCCGAATGCGGGCCAAAGGGGGGGTGTCTTTCTCGAGAACGAAAAAACTCGGGGACGAGCCCATGCACCCGGGGAACTCGAGGCCCGAGTCGACGAAGAAGTTCCCGCATCCGGCGCCAAGCCGCAGCGCCGATACAGCCGCCGTGGCGGCGAATTTCGGCCGACGGGCCGCCGGATGGGGCGATATTTGCGACATATGGTGGAACGACAAGGGCGGCGCGCCCGGCCTGCGGCCCAAGCCTTCGCGACTTGAGAAACGCAATAACGCATGCCTGACGCCGATCGACCCCGATTCAAGCCCCGTCGATTGGTTCAGTGCGAACTTCGCTCATGGCTTGCGCGCCGTGATGGTCGCGGAGGCGACATAGTCGCCGACCGATTTACCGGGCGCCCAATCCTCGACCGCTTCCGCGACCTCTTCATTGATGTCGACCTGAACATCGGCAAAACCGGTTTCGCCAAGCCACCGGCTGATCTGCGCAACAGTGGCCGCGCCGCCGATGCATCCGGCAACCATTCTCAGATTCTGCGCCAGCTCTTCGGGCAGCGCTGCCTTGGCGACAACATCCGAGATCGCCAGGGTCCCGCCCGGTTTCAGGGCCCGGTAGGCGTCGCGATAGACCGCCTTCTTGTCCGGCGACAGATTGATTACGCAGTTTGAGATGATGACGTCGACGCTGGCGTCGGCAACCGGTATGTGCTCGATCTCGCCGAGCCGGAACTCGACGTTGCGGGCGCCCGCCTTGGCCGCGTTGCGGCGCGCCTTCTCGATCATTTCCGGGGTCATGTCGACGCCGATCACATGGCCTTCGGCACCCACCTGTTTGGCTGCCAGGAAGCAGTCGAAACCGCCGCCGCTACCCAGATCGAGTACCGTTTGGCCCGGCTTCAGGGCGGCGATGGCGGTCGGGTTGCCACAGCCGAGCCCCATGTTGGCGCCCTCCGGCACGCTCTCCAGCTCGCGCTCGCTATAGCCGAAACCCTGAGAGCGGGCCTCCGCGCGGCTCGGTTCGCTGCCGCAGCAGGCGGCATCCGTTGTTTTCGCGCCGCCGCAGCCGACTTTCGCCACCGAGGCATAGGCCTCGCGCACGGCGCGGCGGACGTCTTCGCTGTTTCCCCGTGTCACCTTTTCCTCCTTCGATAGTTCGGAATAATTCGAAACTGCAATCCAAAAAAATCCCGGATCAAGATGCCATTTCCTGTGCTGTTTGGTCGCCCAGATAGGCTTGGAAGAAATCTCCCAGCGCATGCAAGATGTCGGGATCGACCCAGCATTCCACGCTTTGCCCGGATCGCTCGGTACGGATCAAACCCGCCCGGCGTAACTCCTTGAGGTGATGCGACACCGTCGACGGCGCCAGATCCAGATCACCGCAAATATCGCCAACGCAGACGCGATTATCGACCGCGCAACGGGTGCCGGGCGCGCAGCAACTGGCCAAGCTCGAGAAAATCTTCAGGCGATGCGGATTCGCCAGGGCTCGGAAGGCCTCCGCATAATCGTCGATGGACAAAGTTCGATAATTCGACATGTTTCGAACATATATTGTTGTTCTTGTGTGGTCAAGAGCCGGAGTGATTCTTTCTACTTGGCATACTGGGACAGGATCCTGCGACCCCGGGGGTCAGGCATGCGTTGTTGCGTCATTGGCCGGGCGCGAGCCATGAGGGCGCCGCAGCACCGATACCGCCGCGGCGAATTTTGGCCGTCGGGCCGCCGGTTGCGGCGATATTTGCGACATATAGTGGAATAACGGCCCGGCGGCGGTCCGCGTCGACGCCCGGCCGCCAACTAGTCGTTTCGTGCAGGTCGCGGCCAGACAGTTGCGTCTATTTGGCTAAAATTCGCGTATTAATACATAAAACTTATTGTCGCACGGATCGAATCGCCTTAGCGTTAAGGTTGCTCGAATGAAAAGCATAAACCTCAACCGGGGGGCACAAGGGGATGAGGGGCAGGCGCGACGCGGCGCATCGGCGCCTTCGGAATTCTTCGTTCATCCAGCAGCTTTCTTCGTTCACCCAGCGGAAATGGGCGGTTTTCGCCGCTCCCTTGTCCGGGCCGACGGCGCCATCGTCCGGGCCGGCGGCCTCGGAAGGGCGACCGCGCCGCCGGGCGGCCTGGCTCGCCGCGGCGGCCGTGCTGCTCGCCCTCGCCTGGCCGGCGCCGGCCGAGGCGGGGTGGACCTGCTGGGACGGCCATGCGGGCTGCGAGGACACCAACCCCGACACCGTCGTCGGCACCGCGCCGACGGCCGCGGTCGCCTGCGCGAGCTGGGAGGCCTTTCGCGGTTACGATCTCTGGCGGATGGACTATGTGAGCGACACCTGGGTCAACTGCCGCATCGGCATCTATACCGACCCGACGGCCCTGACCTGTCCGGCCGGCGAGGTGCCGAACCGCAATTCCGGGACCGGTTGCTCGAAGCCGAAACCATGCAAAGGGGGGTGCTGCAGCGGCGACGGCAAGGGCGCCGGCCCTGGCGAGGACGGCGGCGAGGGCGATGCCTACGAGGGCAACCCGTGCAACGTCATCACCGGCAACAAGTACGAGAAAGTGACGGACTTCTCCACATCGGGTCCGCACCGGCTCGCCTTCGTGCGCCACTACAACAGCCAAAGCGACCAGCGAACCGCCCTCGGCGGCATCTGGCGCTCCAATTTCGACAGGAAACTCGTTCCGGTTGGCAGCAGCCGGATGGATGCGTGGCGTCCGTCGGGGCGCTATGTCACCTTCAAGCTGGTCGGCACCGATTGGGTGGCGGGCGATGGCCACGCCTATATGACCGAACGCCTAATCCAGGACGCCGGCGGCTGGCGCCTGATCGATGCCGACGACACGGTCGAGACCTACGATGCCGCGCGCCGCCTGACCTCGATCCGCCGACGCGGCGGCTATGAGCAGACCCTCGCCTACAACGCGGCGGGCCAGCTCGAGAGCGTGACCGACTCCTATGGCCGGCAGCTCACTTTCGCCTATACGAATGGGCGACTTACCGCGGTGACCGACCCGGACGGGGGTGTTTACCGTTACGTCTACGACCGCAGCATTTCCTATCTGCCGGTGCCGGACCGTCTGATCGCGGTCGCCCAGCCCGACGAGACGCCGTTCGACCCGGACGATGACCCGACCGTCACCTATCTCTACGAGGATCCGGCTCATCCCTTCGGCTTGACCGGCATCGTCGACGAGAACGGCAGCCGCTACGCCACTTATGCCTATGACGCCGAAGGCCGCGCGACGCTGAGCGAGCATGCCGGCGGCGCGGAACGGATCGACCTCGCCTACAACCTCGACGGCACCACGACGGTGACCGGCCCGCTCGGCGTGCAGACGGTCTACCACTTCACGACCATCCAAAGCCTGCCGAGAATTACGCTCAAGCAGCGCCTGGCGACGGCGAACTTCCCGGCGGCGAGCGCCAGCTTTACGTACGATGCGAATTCCTTCCGCACCGGCTATACCGACTACGAGGGCACCCAGACGACCTATGTCGTCGACGCCCGCGGCCTGCAGACGAGTCGCACCGAGGCGGCCGGCACGCCGGAGGCGCGCACCATCACCACCACCTGGCATGGCGGCTTCCGCCTGCCGACGCTGATCGTCGCGCCGGGCCGGACCACGACCTTCGTCTACGACACCAACGGCCTTCTGACCAGCCGCACGGTGACCGATTCCACCAGCCACACGCTGCCCTATGCGACCGCCGGGCAGGCCCGGACCTGGACCTACACCTACACGGCGACCGGCCTGTTGGCCTCGGTCGACGGGCCGCGCAGCGACGTGGTCGACACCACCACCTACACCTACGACGCCCTCGGCAACCGCATCCGGGTGACCAACGCGCTCGGGCAGCAGACCGAGATCACCGCCCATGACGACCGCGGCCTGCCGCTCACCATCGCCGACCCGAACGGGGTCGAGACCGACCTCGCCTATGACCCGCGCGGCCGGCTGGTGCGGCGCACGGTGAAGGGCGCCGACGGCGACGCGGCGACCGAATTCACCTATGACGCGGCCGGCCAGATCGTCACCATCACCCGGCCCGACGGCACCCGCCTGCACTACGAATACGACGCCGCGCACCGGGTGACGGCGGTCGCCAACGACCTCGGCGAGCGCATCGAGTACAGCCTCGACGCCATGGGCAACCATACGGCCGAGACGGTGAAGTCCGCCACCGCGGCGATCGTCCTCACCCAGGCCCAAGTGTTCGACGAGCTCGGCCGCATGCTGCGGCATCTCGGCGCCTATCTCGGCGAGACCACGGCTTACGCCTATGACGCGAACGGCAATGTCCTGTCGGAGACCGACCCGGTCGGCGGCATAATCGAAATAGCCTATGACGCCCTCGACCGCCTGGTCCTGCGGCGCGCGCCGGCGGCGACGACCGATCCGGCGGAAGGCCGCGACGCGCTCTATGCCTATGACGACCGCGACAACCAGACCGCCGTGACCGACCAGCGCGGGCTGGTCACGTCCTACGTCTATAACGGCTTCGGCGAGGCGATCCAGCAGTCGAGCCCCGACACCGGGATCACGGTCTATGAGCTGGACCCGGCCGGCAACCGGACCCGGGCGACCGACGCGCGCGGGGTGGTGACCGACTACGCCTATGACGCGCTCAACCGGCCGACCGCCAAGACCTTCCCGGCGAGCCCGGCGGAGGACGTGGCCTATACCTACGACGACGCCACGCCGGGAGTGTACGGCATCGGCCGGCTGACCGGTATCGCGGACGAGAGCGGTACGACGGTGCTCGCCTACGACGCCCGCGGTAACGTGGCGCTCGACCGACGCAGCATCGGCGGGGTCGTGCATGAGACGCGCTATGCCTACGACCTGGCCGACAACCTGGCGCGGATCCACCATCCCTCGGGCCGTATCGTCGCCTATGAGCGCGACTCGCTCGGCCGGGTCAGCGCCATCACCCTGCAGGACGACGCCGCGGCGGCGCCGGTGACGGTGGCGTCGGACATCGCCTACCACCCGTTCGGGCCGGTCGCCTCGCTGACTTTCGGCAACGGCGTCACGGTCGCCTACGCCTACGACCAGGACTATCGGCTGACCGACATCGACGTCACTGACGGGGTGACGCCGGTGCAGGACCTGACGCTGGCTTACGACCTCGCGGGCGACATCACCGCCATTACCGACAACCTGGACGCGGCGCGGAGCCAAAGCTTCGGCTATGACGCGCGCCACCGCCTGACCACGGCGACGCGCGGAACGGAAACGCTGGACTACGGCTATGACGACGTCGGCAACCGGCTCGACCGCCTGAACGGCGTGGCCGAGACCTATTCTTACGCGCCCGACAGCAACCGGCTGCAGTCGGTGGCCGAGACCGTCGGTGCCACCACGCGGACGCTGACCCACGACCTCGCCGGCAACATCACCGACGACACCACCACCGGCGGGGCGGATTACGACTTCGCCTATAACGGCGCCAACCGCCTGGCGCTGGTCACCCTGAACGGGGTCGCCGACACCGAATACCGCTACAACGCGCTCGGCCAGCGGGTCGCCAAGGCGGCGCCGGGCGGGGCGGACACGCGGCACTTCCATTACGACCGCGCCGGCCGGCTGATCGCCGAGAGCGACGGCGCGGGGGCGTTCCTCGCCGGCTACATCTATCTGGACGGGCTACCGGTGGCGCAGATCCTGCCGGGCTCGAACAGTGGCGCGCCGGCGGACGCCAGCCTCGACAATGCCGAGCCCGGCACGGCGGCGGTCGGCGCCTGGGCGCCGGCGACGGCGGGGGCGGGCTATCAGGGCGCGGACTACATGGTCCATGCGGCAGAGGACCCGCTGCCGGCGGGCGGCGAGCTGATCGACAATGCCTCGGCCGGCTTCGCGGCGGCGGGCGCCTGGTTCTGGTCGGCGGCGACGGCGGGGTCGGGCTTCCAGGGCGCCGACTACCTGCACGGCAGCTACGCGACCATTCCGGCCGACGTCATGGTCGACAACTGGGATGCGGGGTTCAGCACCAACGATTTCACTTACTGGCGGACGTCCTTCTATACCGGCGGCGGCGGCTTCGAGGGCGTCGACTTCTTCTGGCTGGAGACGGACAGCCCGCCGGCCGGCTCGATCATGGTCGACAACCGGGACGCGGGCTTCTGGACGAACGGCACCTGGCGGGTCTCCTACTGGGAGGGCGGCGGCGACTTCGAGGGCGGCGACTTCTTCTGGCTGGATACCGAGAGCTGGCCGCCCGACAGCTTCGTGGTCGACAACGGCGCGGCCGGCTTCAGCACCAACCGGGCCTGGCGGAGCTCGACCTGGCAGGGCGGCGGCGCCACCTACGGGTCGAGCTTCGCCTACCTGCTGCCGCTCGACTGGCCGCCGGCGGCGATCGTGATCGACAACTCCTCGGTCGGCTTCGCCACCACCGGCGCCTGGAAGTCCTCGACCTGGAGCGGCGGCGGCCGCTTCGTCAATTCGAACTTCCTCTATACCGAGCCGGGCGGCACGCCGCCCGACAGCGCGAGCTGGACGCCGACCATCCCGGCGAGCGGGCAATACGACGTCTATGTCGACTGGTCGGCGGCCGCCACCGACCGCGCCTCGGCCGTCACCTACACCGTCCACCATGCGCTCGGCAGCACCGCGGTGGTCAAGGACCAGCGGACGGGCGGCGGCCAATGGCAGCTGCTCGGCCGCTTCCAGATGGACCCGGGGCTCGGCCATCGGGTCGAGCTGAGCGATGCCGGCGCCGACGGCCGGGTCGCCGCCGACGCGGCGCAGTTCACCCCGGCCGGGGCGGCGCCGTCGACCGCCACCTGGACGCCGGCGATCCCGGCCGCCGACGGCTACGACATCTACGCCCGCTGGAGCCAGCACGCCAACCGCACCCCGGCGGCGACCTACACCATCCACCATGGGCTCGGCTCGACCCCGGTGGTCAAGGACCAGCGCAGCGGCGGCGGCGCCTGGCACTATCTCGGCCGCTTCGACATGGCGTCGGGCCAGAACCACCGGATCGAGCTGCCCCACCTCGACGGCGGTGTCCCCGTCGCCGACGGCATGCTGCTGGTGCCGGCCTCGGCGGCGCCGACCACCGCCTTCTGGACGCCGGAGCTGACGGTGAGCGGCTCTTACGAGGTCTACGCCAAGTGGAGCGCCGACTGGAACCGCACGCCGACCGCCACCTATACCATCGAGCATGCACTCGGCAGTACCCAGGTGGTCAAGGACCAGCGCGTGGGTGGCGGCGTCTGGAACCTCTTGGGCACGTTCCAGATGGCACCGGGCCAGGGCCACCGGGTCTCGCTGCCGGACGCCGCCGACGGGCTGCTCGCCGCCGACGCGGTGCTGTTCACGCCGGTCGGGGCGCCGCCGATCACCGCCACCTGGACGCCGGCCGTCCCGGCGAGCGGGCCCTACGATATCTTCGCCAAGTGGAGCGCCGACGGCACCCGCACGCCGGCGGCGGTCTACACCATCCACCACGCCGGCGGTTCCACCCCGGTGTCGAAGGACCAGCGCGTCAACGGCGGGGTCTGGAACCTCTTGGGCAGCTTCGAGATGGCGCCGGGACAGAACCACCGCATCGTGCTGCCCGACGTCGCCGACGGCCGCCTCGCCGCCGACGCGATCCTGCTCAAGCCGACCGGGGCGGCGCTCGACACCGCGACCTGGACGCCGGCCATTACCGCCAGCGGCCCGCACGACGTCTACGCCCGATGGCCGGCGGTGGCGGGGTTGAGCCCAAGCGCCGCCTACACCGTGCACCACGCGGCCGGCGCCACCCCGGTGACGGTCAACCAGCGCCAGAACGGCGGCGACTGGGTCAAGCTCGGCAGCTTCGACATGGCGCCCGGCGCCGGTCACCGCATCGAGCTCGCCGGCGGCGCCGGCGGCCCGGTCGCGGCCGACGCGGTCTATGTGGTGCCGACGCCGACCGGTCCGGCCGGCAGCTTCACCTGGACGCCGACGGTGCCGGCCGCCGACAGCTACAAGGTGTATGCGAAATGGCCGGCGGACGCCTCACGCGCCACCGACGCGCAATATACGATCTACCATGCCGGAGGGTCGGCGACGCTGAGCGTCAACCAGCGCCAGAACGGCGGGCAGTGGCACCTGCTCGGCGAATACGACCTGGCCCCCGGCGCCGGCCACGGCGTCGAGCTGGCCTCGTCGGAAACCGGCTCGGTGGCGGCCGACGCCATCCGCCTCGTCGCCGCATCCGCCGCGCCGCTCAACGTCAACTACATCCACGCCGACCACTTAGGTACCCCACAGAAGATGACCGACCCGGCCAAAGCCGTGGTCTGGGACCGCCAGGCCCGTCCCTTCGGCGAGACGATCAGCCTAACCGGAACCGCCGACCTGCCGCTCAGATTCCCCGGCCAGTATTACGATTCCGAAACCGGTCTGCACTACAACTACTTCCGCGACTACGACCCGGCGACCGGGCGGTACGTGCAGAGCGATCCGATTGGGTTGTTGGCCGGGTTGAATACGTACCTGTATGTGGGAGGTAACCCGGTGCTGCGGGTGGACCCGTTTGGCTTGGAACCCGACTGTTTCGACAGAGGGGATTGTCTCGCGCAAGCAAACGAAAACGTCAAAGGTTGTTTGGCCGACTTTACCGGCGAATGTGCGTTGGCGATGGCTCGATGTGCCGCGCTCAAAACTCCTTGGCAGATTATAATGTGTCTGGTGGGGAGTTTGGCCACTTGTTCTGCAATTTGCCAGAATGCTTGGCTATCGGATCGGAGCTTGTGCGAGTTAGGTATTTCAATTCCTGGGTACGAATTTCAGAACGATTGGGGGCATGATGGCTGTAAATGCATTTAGCGCGTTTCCTAACGAGATACATGGACTAAACAACACGAGCATATAATGATGCGCTTGCTCATATTCGTAGCGATTAGCGCTATTATTGCGGTTCCTTTCTTTTTTTCCGGAAGTAAGGTGGGGATCGGTTTTGGGATATTATTTAGTGTGTTAAGTGGTGTATTTGTTTTCTGGCACTATAAAACGAATAAAAAGAAGAAATGAGAACGCGGAAAATAAAATGAGCCGGGCCCAGGTCTTGTTTTTGGCTTTCAAACTTCCTTCAATGGCACTGCGGCGCGACCGCTTCGAAACGGGTAGTGTCCAGAATCTTTCGCACTTTTTGTCTCGGGCCGTTGGCAGCATTTTATTGGCCGCAACCTTAATTTCCTGCGCGCCAACGTCCGCTGTCCTCGAAGACGGATCAGAGATAGTGGGCGGACGAGATGCGTCGACAATGATGAAGGATTCCGACGATCCGACCGTTTCGCCTGGAATCGCGGACACAGTTGCCGACCGAAAGACGACCGAGCCTTACGGCCCGCCGCCGCGGGATCTCGTCTACTATTACTATGGAAGTGTCCTTCGGAACCTTGTCGCCGAGGATCCGTCAAGCCTCGATTTTGCTAACTGCAGACCGGATGAAAGCCAGTGTTGTAGTCGTTTTTTCCATGGCGATGACGATTTACTTGACTGGATGAGCCGTCGAAAGCTGGACGTGTCCGATGAACGGTCCTGCCCGGAGCTTTACCAAGTGCAAGGGCGCGCCGGCGAGAAAAGGTTGTTGGTATTAATTTGTCGCAAGAATTCCAGCTTCAGCGTTCTGTCTACCTACAGAGAGAGCGATGTCGACGGGCTGAATATAAACTGTCAAGATTGGGTTCAATGACTGTCTTGCGCCTCGAAGTGATTCAAAGACGGGGCAGGTCTCGTTTTTTGGTTTTCAAATTGTCGGGTGTCGGGCATCAGGCCCGGCCGAAGGACCCGGCGGCTTGTGAGCCTTTGAGCTGAGAGGGCGGCGGCGACTTCGAGGGCGGCGACTTCTTCTGGCTGGATACCGAGAGCTGGCCGCCCGACAGCTTCGTGGTCGACAACGGCGCGGCCGGCTTCAGCAGCAATCGGGCCTGGCGGTCCTCGACCTGGCAGGGCGGCGGCGCCACCTACGGCACGACCTTCGCCTACCTGCTGCCGATCGACTGGCCGCCGGCGGCGATCGTGATCGACAACGCCTCGGTCGGCTTCGCCACCACCGGCGCCTGGGCCGCCTCGACCTGGACCGGCGGCGGCACCATCGTCAACTCCAATTTCCTCTATACGGAGCCGGGCGGCTCGCCGCCGGATACGGCAAGCTGGACGCCGACCATCCCGGCGAGCGGGTCCTACGAGGTCTATGTCAACTGGTCGGCGGCGGCCGGCGACCGCGCTTCCGCCGTCACCTACACGGTCCACCATGCCGGCGGCAGCACCCAGGTGGTCAAGGACCAGCGCTATGGCGGCGGCCGCTGGAACCTGCTCGGCCGCTTCGACCTGGCGCCGGGCCAGGGCCATCGGGTGGTGCTGAGCGATGCCGGCGCCGACGGCCGGGTCGCGGCCGACGCGGCGCAGTTCACCCCGGCCGGGGCGGCGCCGTCGACCGCCACCTGGACGCCGGCGATCCCGGCCGCCGACGGCTACGACATCTACGCCCGCTGGAGCCAGCACGCCAACCGCAGCCCGGCGGCGACCTACACCATCCACCATGGGCTCGGCTCGACCCCGGTGGTCAAGGACCAGCGCAGCGGCGGCGGCGCCTGGCACTATCTCGGCCGCTTCGACATGGCGTCGGGCCAGAACCACCGGATCGAGCTGCCCCA
>CAJHXX010000088.1_pt1 | contig 13658 bp, 13 predicted proteins | sample 9198511 | NCBI WGS metagenome assembly CAJHXX01 (sample SAMEA7708325, study PRJEB35096) | sediment metagenome | biome: marine neritic benthic zone biome [ENVO:01000025]; feature: sediment [ENVO:00002007]; material: shallow marine sediment [ENVO:03000034] sea grass bed [ENVO_01000059] ...
CCTTGAGCGGGCCGGGCCCGGACACCGAGAGGTTGTGCTTGGTGCCCGAAACCTGGGCGGCGGCGGCGACGGCGGCCCCGGCCAGCACCGCGCCGATCAGCAGCGACATGAAGAACGTCAGCCGGGCTGAGGTCACTGTCCACCCCCCTGTTTCAGGTATTGGAAGACCTGAATGCGTTTGTTGTAGGCGTCGGCAACGTAGATCCGGTCCTGTCCATCGATGAAAATCTCGTTCGGCAGCCAGAACTGGCCGGGTGCCGCGCCGGGCGATCCGAATGCCAGCAGCAGGCGGCCCTGGGCATCGAAGATCTGCACGTTGTCGAACAGGGCGTCGACCACATAGACGTTGCCGTCGCTGTCGACGGCGACGCCCTTGGGCCGCGAAAAGCGGCCGGGTGTGTCACCGACAGCGCCGAACGAACCGAGATAGCCGAAGTCGGGCGCCAGCATCTGGATCCGGAAGTTCATCGAGTCGGTGACGAACACCTTACCGGCCGCCGACACGGCGACGCTGGTCGGGAAATTGAAGGTCTTGTCCGCTTCGCCTTTGCGGCCGACCAGCCGCGACACCGTGAGGCTGTCGGTATCGAAGACGACGATCTGCCCGACCAGGGTGTCGGTGACCAACAACTCCCCGGTGGCGGGATTGAAGGCCAGACCGGTCGGCCGCTGCAGGACGTCCTCGCCGAGAGCCTTCAGATAGCGCCGCCCGTGATCCTCGAAAACATGGATGACCTTGGCCTGCGAGTCCGACACATAGACGCGGCCGCCCTCGTCGGCGGCGACGCCGACCGGGTTCTCGAAGCCCTCGAACGGCCGCTTTGGGAACCAGTAATGCTTCTTGTCTCGCGTATCGAAGACCTCGACCGCCTTGTGGAAGGTATCGACGACATAGAGCCGGCCGGCCGCGGTCTTGTGGATGCCATAGGGCGCCGACATGCGCCGCTCAGGCATGCCCTTGACGAAGTTGACGATGCTCTCGAAGAAGCCGGGCGTGATGCCGATGTCCTTGGGGCGCGACAGCGTCTGCAGGAACTTGATGCGTGCGATCTCGGGCGCCGCCGGCCAGACCAGGTCCGGCTGCGGCGCCGCGGCGACCGTCGGTTCCGTGTCCGAGCAGGCTGCCGTCAGCGCCGCCAGGGCGACGGCGAGCAGTGCCAGGGTCGGTAAGGATCTGCGCTCGAACATCGAGGTCAATGCCTTGGTCCCCACTCTAAATGAACTTTCTCGTCAATCTGAACAACAGCTTCTGTCGGTCTCGTTCCTGATTGCCGCGGAGGTCCTCCTGGTGCAGGAATTCGTAGGAGAGGGTTCCGGACCAGAGTCCGAACCGCCATTGCAGGCGCGAAACAAGCCCGATTTCGTCGGTCCGCTGCACGTCGCCGCGGGTCAAGCGACTGAAGGCATTGAGCGAGAATTCGCTCCACCGGTAGGGCTGCCAGCGCGCGATTGCGGTGGAGTCCTGCTGCTGGGTCTCGTCGCCGGTAGCGGTAAAGTCGGTCTCCGAATAGCTGGCCGAAAGTGCGAACGACAGTGTCGGCGACGGCCGAAACGACAGAATCTCGGTCAAGGTCCATCGGCTGAGCGCGTTGCGTGTCGTGTTCCGGTCCTCGTACTCCGCCTTGGTCGTGGTCCACCGCCAGCGCAGTTCGGCGGTGCCGCGGTGGATCGTGTCGTCCGCGAGGGTGTTGGGGCGCGTGCCGGAGATGAGGTGGTCCTCGGAGCGGGAGAAGTTATAGGTCAGCTTGACCATGTCCCACAGTTCGAGCTTTGCGCCGGCACGAACGGTAGTGTTGTAGAATTTATAGGGTGCCTGCGCCGCGAAGCGATAATCGACCAGCACCGTGGCGCCGTCGGGGATGCTGGAGCCGACGCCGACCCGCGAGATGGCGACGCTGTCGCCGATCTGCGTGACCAGATAGTCGATCCCTTCGGCGTATATGGTCAGGCCGGTGAGGTCGGTGACCACGATGGACGCGACATCGACATTGTCGTTATTCAGAAAGGCGAGGCTGGTCCCCGTGAGCACCAGCGATTCGTCTCTTACCTCGCGCGCATCGAAGTTGTTGTCTTCCAGCGACGCCCGGTAGCCGTTGGTCAGGCCGATCGATCCCCAGGGGATCCGCCGCCGATAGCGGAAATCGAGGTCGCCCTCATAGTTTTCGATCTCGCCGTCGCTGAAGTCTTCGCGCCTGGCATCGAGCAGCAGCCTGGTGGTCAGGTTTTCGTAGAGCTGATGGCTCAACCGGCCGGTACCGGTGATGGTCCTGGAAAAGAAATCCTCTTCGTCGCGATCGGTGTATCGCACGGTGTATTGGCTGGAGAAATTCCGACTGTGCCGCAAAAACAGGCTCTCCGAAGCGTTGAGAAGTGTGGTGTCGCCGGTAGTGTCGGACGACGTCAAGTTGCCGGAGTAACTGGAAAGGAGATGACTGCCGTCGCCGAACCGATACTGATTTCGGGCGCTCAGCAGAATCCTGTCGGTCGTGAAAGAAGATGTCTCGAGGTCTCTCTCCTGCCGGATGGCTTCGGATTTGAACAACGTCGTGCTTCCGTCCGTTTCGAGCAGCGAGTCGAGGCGCGCCAGATAGGTTCTTTCGCGAGAGTCGTTGAAGCCCTGAAAATCACTCTCGCGACGCTCCGCGGTGATGCTGGTCGCAAAGGGCTGGATTCGGCGCAACACGACGGCGCGATCGATCGACGTTTCGGTCGACGAGTCCTCCGCCATCTCGCTGTCGAATTCGCTCCTGTTGCGGCTGGAAAACAGCTTCAGGCCGTGCGGCTTGTATTGGAAAAAGTCCGAATCGAACGTGTAGCCGAAGAACAGCAGTTGGTCGTCGCGATCGACTCCGCCGCTGCCTTCGGTGGTCTGGAGCTCGTATTCGGGGCGCAGATCGAGCGAGTAGACGGCCAGCGCCGGATGGTAGATCCATCCAGCTGTCCGAAAGTCGAGCTCCTGGGTGAAGGTGAGGGTATCTTCCTTGGAGTCGGTGAAGGGGGTCTTGCGCTCCTCCCGCTCCAGCTCGACGCTTGAGGTGCTGGTGATCTTGGGGCGTGCGGCGGCGAAATATTTCGTTCTTAGGTTGCCGCCGCTGCAGCCGAACACGAGCATCACACAAAATACCATCGAAACAAGCCGAACGCCGGACCGGCAAAAGTTGAACCCTGGTGATCGCGACTTGCGAGCGGCGCGTACGAGGGACAAGCTGCGCATGGCCATGGGCCGACCCCTATTGCCCCGTCGACTCGTCGTAGTCGGATCGCAGGTTCATTGCCGACCTGCCCATATGCGGATTGTGGCAGGCGAGGCAGTCGTCGTCGGGCTTGGCCGCGTGGATGGCACTCCGTTGCCGGATCCCCTCTATTTCATGGCAGTTGGTGCAGAGCTCCTGGTTGTCCTTGCCGCGCAGCATGTAGCGTCGCGGCGACTGATGCGGCGAATGGCAACCGACGCAGAGCCCGGACGCAACCGGCCCGTGCAGACGCAGGTCGAGCCGATCGGCGATCTCGGCGGATTTGGTGGTGTGGCAGGTGAAGCAGAGTTCCTCCACGGGCATTAGCAGCCGACGGGGCGCGGTGGTTGCGGCGGCGACGGTGTACTTCGGCGCGTTGGACCGGAAAGCCAGCGAGCCACCGAAGGAATGGCACCGCTCGCAGTCCCCGGCGCCGTAGGGACCATGCGTCCATTTCTGCGTCCGCAATCGCGTTTCCCGATAACGCGCCTCGGTCTCCGCCCGCCTTCGCCGCCCCAGTTCGGCGGGAGACAGGCCCGTCTCGTCGGGGCCGGCTTCTTGGTCCAGAGATGGCACGCCGGTAAAGAAAAAGGTCAGGATCTCGTGACGCGTCTCCCGGCCGCATCCGTTCAGGCCGAGACCGGCCGCGCCAAGCACCAGCGCCGCGACCAGGAGCTTGCCGGCATTTCCTGGCTGCTTTCTATCCGGGCTTCTCGGGCGGCCGGTCATCGAACGCGCGCACTTTGATCCCGACGCCGCCGCCCTAGGATCCGGTTGCCTTGGGTTTCTTGGCGCCTTCCGGCAGCGGGCCGGTCCAGTCCCCGAAGGCATACACGTTCACCTTCCGCGTTCCGGCCTGGTTGGCGACGTAGACGAGATATTTCGGGCGGAAGTTCCGGTCCACCTTGTCGGCGAAGAACGCCAGGTTGTCGTAGTCGATATGCACCCCGGCCGGCAGCCAGCTGCCGCCTGGTTCCGGCCCGAATTTGCCGAAACCGAGCAGGACCTGCGCACTCTCACCGTCGAAGATCTGGATCAGTTCGAAGGCGGCGTCGACCGTGTAGAGATAACCGTCGCGGTCGACCGCAATACCCTTGGGCCGCGGCATGGCGCCCGGGAAGGTACCGAGCTCGCCGATCTGCTTGACGAAATTCCCGCTCCGGTCGAATTTCTGAACCCGGAAGTTCAGGAAATCGGTGACGTAGAGATTGCCCGCCGCATCCAGGGTGAGCCGCGTCGGCCATTGGAATTGCCCGTTCTCCGGGCCGGTTTCACCGATCTTGGTGATGACCTCGCCGCTCTCCCGGTCGAGCACCTCGATCTCGTTCTCGGCCACGTCGCAGACATAGATGCGGTCGCCGTCGACGGCCACGTCCAGCGGCTGGAACTGACCTTCGGCGCCATAGGCGCGGAAGAATTCGTTGCGTTCGTTATAGACGATAATCTGGCCGCGCTGCTTGTCGGCGACGTATTTGTAGCCGTTGTCGGTGACGAAGACGCCCATCGGCTGGCGCAGCGGCCCCGCCTTGGTGTCCTTGATGTAGTCGAATTTGCGCTCGGCCAGGTCGACGATGACGACCGCGTTGAACCGGGTGTCGACGACATAGATTCTGCCTTTCTCATGGGCGATGTCGAAGGGCCTGGCAAGAGTCTTTCTCGCCTGTTGTGTGCCGAGCAGCCAGTTGGAGAACTCGCTGCTGCTGCCGCCGATATCCTCCTCGGTGTTGATCGTGGTCAGGAACTGAAGCCGCGGCTGCTCCGGCAGCGGCGGATAGAAGACGGTGCCGGACTCCTCGGTTCCCGAGGTGGCGCAGGACGCCAGCAACATTAGCCCGAGCGGCATGGCGATCAGGATCGCGGCCCGGCGTATGCCTCCAGCTTTATTGATTGGCACATTGGTCATCGGAACTCTCCTTTATTCGGCGGCCTCTTCCTTGCGGGCGCGCTTCAGCTCCTCCGGCGTCGCGTCGACGCCCTGGCGGGGCGTCACGCGCAACTCGTTCACGACCGGCTCGTAGCGGTCGTAGGACACGGCGCGATGGCAGGTCGGCGCGCAGCTGCCGCCCGTTTCCGTGAGCGCGAAATTTCGAATGTTGATCGTGCGTTTGCCGAACGGGATCTGGTCGCGGATCATCTTCGCGTTCGGCGCCGCGTGGTGGTGATGACAGGCCCGGCAGGACCGGCCCTTGTCGCGGTTCACATGGCGGAAATGCAGGTTCAGGTTGCCGTTGCGGAACCTGGTGTCGCTGAGCGTCCGCGGCTCCGCGAAGGCCGTCTCGTCATGGCAGTTGAAGCAGATATATGCCTCCGGCGAGAACCTGGTGTAGAGCGTCTTCGGATAGGGCGCGGCCAGCAGGCGATGATTTTCGCCGGCGTGCGGCAGGTGGCAGCTCAGGCAGTCACCGGCCTCGAACGGCAGATGCTTTTGCAACTGCTCGTTCTCGAAGGCACGCTTCGGCGACGGCAGCGCCGTGCCCTCCGGGTCCTTCAGGGTGCGATTGTGACAACCGAAGCAGAGGTCCGGCGCCTCCGCCAACAGTTGTTGGCCGTGATCCGACGAATGCGCATCGTGGCATTTCAGGCAGAGGCCCTCGGCGATCGGCCCATGTATGGTGTTGCCGGCGAAGGCGTCCTCGTCATGGCAGTTGAAGCAGAGCTCGGCCGTGGCCGGGAACAGCAGTTGCTTCTGGTTCTCGGACTGGTGCGGGTCGTGGCAGAAGGTGCACAGGCCCTCGGCCACTGGGACATGTTTGAATTCTTTCTCGGCGACGTCGCCATGGCACTGGCCGCATAGCTCGGTCTCTTCCTCGGCGACCAGCTCGAAGCCGTGCCGGCCTTCCTGAACGGTCTCATGGCAGACCGCGCATTCCTCGCCGTCGGCGGCGGGGGCGTGGACGAATTTCTGCTTGCCTAGGTCGTCGTGGCAGGAGGCTGAGCTGCAGGACGCCTCCGGGTCGATGGCAAAGTCCTGCTGGGCCAACGCCGGCATGGCCCAGAGCCAGAGCCCCAGGCACAAGATCACCGCCGTTACCATCAACCTGAACATCTCCCGTCCATCTGACGCGCATCATGAAGCCATTTATTGATTATAGATTTGGCGAGATTGCCACATGCGGCATTGACCAATGTCAACGCCGGTGGGGCCGGGCAGCCAAAGAGAAAGGGGCCGAAGCCCCTTTCCCAACGCCAGCACTCTACGTCTTTGCTACTTGATATGGCAGGTCAGGCAGAGGCCCGAAGGCTCGCCGGCCCCCGCCACCGTCTGCTGCGCGACGCGCAGCAGATGGGTGCCCGCAACCGACTCCTGATCGTGCACGTCGTGGCAGGACGAGCACTGCACCTTGCCGGCGTCGAGCACGTCGGCGATCGTCCCGCTGGTGCCCATGGTCGTGCTCGTCACATTCAGGTTGGGATCCGCGGTCGTGTCGTAGAGGATCGACAGCGGATGCGTGCCCCTGAGGTCCAAATTGGTCCCATCAACGAAGCCCGGGATCACGAAACCAGGATTGAAGTCGCCCATGAGAAATCCAGTCGGCGCAGCATTGACTTGAGCGTCGAACTGGTTGACGCCGACCGTACCGTCATGGCAGCCGAGGCAGAGCTTGGCGATGCCGTCGGGCTGCGGTGACTGCGCCCCGTCGAGCGTCGAGGACCATGCCTGATTGTACATGGTGTAGGTCGCCGTGCTCACCTGGTGGTTCCACAACAGGCCATTCAGGTACAGCTGCTCGGCCCGTTGATGATCATGAGGCACGTGGCAGACCCGGCAGATCTCGCCAGTGAAGTTCCAGGTCGTCGCGGCAGAGAAATCATGCGGGCTGTTGACGATCCCCGCGCCGGAACCGACCGCCAAGGCCGAACCCGTTCCGGCCAGGACGAGCAGACCGACACCGGCAATCGCCATCGTCGCCGAGGTCCACAATTTGCCGACAATGTTGCAATGATATGTCATTACGGCCTCCTTCCTTCAGTTTTTTGGGCCGATACGGATTCCGCTATGTGCCAAAACGTGAGCAACGCCTTACCTCCCGATCGACACGCATCGTCACCCTTTCCCTAACGCCACACATCCTTGCCTGTTGTGTGGCGTGGATGGTGATCAACGTTAGGAATTTTTAAAGAAATCCGCGGTTCTTTCATTGATCTTTGTCAAGATCGGGCGCGGCGGGCGGAAAATTTGCGCCGGCGACGCATATTTGGCGCGATGCTCTCGTCTCGCATACCGACGCGCGAACGTGCCAAAGGCGGTTTCGCGTGATGATTGAGAATCAGAGGCCGAGCGACACCTGACGGTGCGGAATCTCTTCGATCCCGGCCAGGTGATAGAGGGCGGGCAGGTTTTTCAGGATCACTCTGTTCGGCTTGGGCAGGTCGATGAAGCCAAGCGTACGGAGTTTCCGGAAGGCGCGGCTTAAGGACTCGACCGTCTGGCCGAGATGGTCGGCGATGTCGCCGCGCCGCATCGGCAGCGAAACGACCGAACCGTTGCCGTCGTCGGCCTGCCATCGCTCGCTGGCGATCAACAGGAACGTCGCCAGCCGCTCCTCCACTCGCTTTCGGCCGAGCAGGGTGAGATGGTCGTGCTGCGCCTCGATCTCGTCGGTCGCCATGATCAGCAGGCTGAAGCAGAGGTCCGGATAGTCGTGCACCAGGCGCAGGAAGTCCGGCCGCCGGAAGGCGCAGGCCTCGACTCTGGTCAGCGCCTCGGCGGTGCAGCCCGAGGGTCCTTGGCCCTTGATGCCGCCAAGCTGGTCGCCCGGCCCCATGAAACCGGTGATCTGGCGTTGGCCGTCGGCCAACAGACGATAGAGCTTGACCATGCCGTCGGTGATGATGAACACGCGCTCGACCGGCTCGTCCTGTTCGAGAATGAAGGCGTTCTTGGCGAATGTCACCGAGGACGACATCACCCGCAAGCGATCCCAGCCCTCTTCGTCGACATGGGAACAAATAGAGATCTGTCGGGCCACACAGTTTCCACAATCATGACCAGATCGGCCAGGGTTATGGCAAAAAAGAACCTGATCGTGCATCATCTATATCTTTGCAAAACCATATTTTTATACGACCCCGTTCCAAGGGCATTCTTTGCGTTCACTTTAGACATTGCTTATCCTCGAATGCCATATCTACGACAGCATTCGACAGAGACTATCCCTCAGGCCACGTGCAATCTCACGGAGGACCTCTTGCCGCTCCCGCCTCGGTCGAAATCACGCTAGTAGCATAGCACATAGTCTAACCACTGATAGCCACAGGGCTTCTTGACGTAAGTCAATGCCCGAACCGCCTCCGCCAGGACAATTATTATGGGGAAATCAAGGCGATCGCCAAATCCGGGCGGTTGCGAACGCAGACGAGGCGTGAATCTGTCTCGATTGAGGCGCGAAGGCGGGCGAGTCCTTAGCTAGCGACGAGTCGGCGAAATAGCGTTGCCATCCAATCGGACCTGATCATTTTCTGTTAGTTGGAGAGCGAGGAAGAAATGACACCGGTGAAAATCATTGCAGCGGGGGCGGTCGTCGCCGCCACGGTCCTGTCCGGTCCGGCGCTTGCGGCCGGCGATGCGGCCAAGGGCAAGAAGGTCTACAACAAGTGCAAGACATGCCATGCCCTGGCGGCCGGCAAGAACAAGATTGGTCCCTCGCTCGCGGGCATCTTCGGCCGCAAGGCGGGGACAGTGGAGGGCTTCAAGAAGTACTCCAAGGCGATGAAGGCCTCGGGCGTGGTTTGGGACGAGAACAATATGGTCGCGTTTCTCGCCAAACCGAAGAAGATGATGCCCGGCAACAAGATGACCTTCCCCGGCCTGAAGAAGGAGGCCGATATCGCAAATCTCATCGCCTATCTGAAGGAAGCGACGAAGTAGCCGATCATCCAAGAACCGGCGGGCCGTGCCCTTGACCGGGCGCGGCCCTTCTCCGTCAGAGCGCGTTACCGCTCGATCCGGCTGGCGTAGAAGGCGGCCAGTTTCCGGATGTCCGATTCTCCCATTGGGAACGACATGGCGTGCATCATGGAATTCGCTCGCTCGCGGCCGTGATAGAGCTTCAGCGCCTTCACCAGATAGGCCTCGGACTGTCCGGCCAGGATCGGGAAGCGCCAGTCGGTGCTGTTGCCGTCGACGCCGTGACACCGGCCGCACTTCTCGACCCATTGCCCGATCGTCAGCGGCTTGCGCACCGGCAGGGCCTTGGGGTGCTTGGTGGCGTAAAAGGCCGACAGGTTCTTGATGTCGGTATCCCTGAGCGGCAGCACCGCGTCGCGCATGGCGGCGTGGCTGCGGCGGCCGTCCTTATAGGCCTTGAGCGCGGCTTCCAGATAGGCCGCGTCCAGACCGGCGAGCCTGGGCGTCTTCGGATCCTTGGTGTTGCCGTCCGGGCCATGGCAGTTGGCGCAGGCCTCGGCGATCGCGCGCCCGGCAAAGGGATCGCCGAGGACCGGGGTCGTGGCTCGCTTCGGCTGCGTGGTCGCGTAGAAGAAGGCGATGTCCTCGACGGCGGCGGCGCCGTTCGGCTCCGCGAACGCCTGCATGGTTTCGTCGTCGCGGGAGCCGTCCTTATAGGCCTTCAACGCCAGGATCAAGTATTGCGCATGCTGGCCGGCCAGGCTCGGCGTTCCGGGCTCGCTGCTGTTGCCGTTGTCGCCGTGGCAGCTGTCGCATTCCACGGTTACTTCCTTGATGGCCGCGAACGGGTCCGCCTCGTCTGACACGGTGCTCGTCGCGCCGGGGGCGTCGTATTTGAACGGTCTCAGGCTGGCGAAATAGGTCGCCACGTTGACCGTGTCCTCATAGCTCAGCCCGGCGGCCGAGGCTTGCATGACCGACGCCTTACGCTCGCCGCTCTGATACGCCATCATCGCCTGGAAGATATAGCCGGCGTGCTGACCGGCGATGTGGGGTATCTGCGGCTCCGGGCTGATGCCGGCCGCGCCGTGACATCCGCTGCAGGCCGCGGCAACCGCCCGGCCGGCCTCGACATCGCCCTCGGGCAGGGCATCTGCCGATATTGCCTCCGACATCGGGCCGGCCAGCACGAGCCCGAACACCGTGAACGCTAACGCTGCATGTCTCATGTCTTCCTCGAACTTTTTCAACGGGATCAATGCCGATCCCGATTAGCCGCCCCCGTCCGCCTCGCCGGGTAGGTCAGACGATGGGCGCCTCACGTACCGGCGGCCGCTTGGCGGAATATTTGAAGATCCAGATCTGGTACATCGAGACGATCCACTGGAAAGCGAAGCTCAGGCCCAGGAGCGCGCCGCTGAGGATCACTACCCAGGCGAAGGCGGTGTGCAGCTTGGTCAGGTACCAGGAACCGATGTCCAGGATGATGGCGACGAACGGCGCCGCGATGACCGCCGATTTGAACCACACGGGGCGCACATAGGCATGGCTGAAGATCAGCCCCATCAGAAAGAAGATGAAGGTGATGCCGAACATGTGGATATGCGACACCCGGACCAGGGTGAAGATGTCCATGCCGGTATCGAGCTTGGCCGTCGCGGCGAGCTCGTCGTAGCCGTTCAGGTTGGCGATATGCGGATTGCTGCCGTCGTGGCAGGCCACGCAACGATCGTCGATGATCGGCTTGATCCGGGTCTCGTATTCCTGCCGGTCGAGGCCGCGGCGGACCCAGCCGATGAGGTCGCCCCGCTCATTGGTCGGCAGCATGCCGGACATCGGTCCCATCAGCGCCCCCTCCAGTTGGGTCGCCTCCTTGCTGCCGCTATAGGCGATGGCGATGTCCTCGATGGACAGTCCCGGCTTGCCGTCGCGCCCGGCATGCGAATTGTAGATATGCAGCATGGCGAACAGGTAACCGATGCCGAGCACGATCAGCGTGCCGGTGAACAGCGTGCGTACGCTGAACGGAAACTCCTGATAATGGAAAAACATTCGGTGAGTTTCGACCATGACCATCATCCCCTTGTTGGGCAGGATGCGCAAAGACACCGCCCCCGGCAACGCCACGCTCAAGGCGCGACATTGCGTCTCGATCAGGAATTCAGTTCTGCGCTATCGGTTAGGACCGATTGCCCGCCTCCCTCGGCAGTTCGTTAGAGCGCTTATTTCAGCAATCAAAAATCCAACGAATGGCGCTCTTTTTAGCCGCTTCGGTGGCGTCAGGGGTTGATCTGCGTCAATCCGCCGGCCACCGAACTTTGTTATCTATCAAAACGTTATTACAATAATTAATCCGCTTAACGTTGAAAAGGGGCTTCTCATGATCACGCAACGCCAGTTCGATCGCCCGTTCCGGGCCGCCGTTATCGCCATCGCGCTGGTCGCCGGAACCTGGTCATTCGGGGCGGTCGCGCAGGAGGCGGTCAGCTTCAAGGATGAAGTGTATCCCATCCTCGAACTGAGATGCCTGGAATGCCACCAGCCGGGCGGCGACGGCTACGAGGCCAGCGGCCTGGATCTCAGGACCTATAAAGGCCTGATGAAGGGAACCAAGCACGGCGCCGTCATCAAGCCGGGCCGGGCCATCGAGAGCAGCTTGGTCGCCGTGATCGATCAGCGGACCGACCGCAAGATCTGGATGCCTCACGATCGGAAGCGGCTGTCGAAATGCGAACGGCTGCTGGTCCGCTTCTGGGTCAATCAGGGCGCCAGGGAAAACTGAGGCCGTTGCGCTGAAGGCGGACACCTGGTCCGCCGCATAAACGGAGGGCCGGCCGCCGAATGCAGCGGCCGGCCTCTCGATTCATTTCAGTGACGCGTAATAGGCCGCCAGGTTGGCGAAGTCCGTGTCGTTCATCTTCTTCGCCAGATTGTTCATCATCTTGTGCTTCTTCGTGCCGGACTTGTAGTCCTGCATCACCTTGACGAACTTGGCCGCATCGTAGCCGGCCAATGGCGGGTTGTTCTTTTTGCCCTTGCCATCGGCGCCGTGACAGGCGGCACAGCGCTTCGCTTTCGCCGCCCCGGCCTCCGCGTCGCTGGCGACCGCGGGCGTCGCCCCGGCCATCCCCAGTGCGGCGCAGGCGGCGAGGACGACCAGCCATTTGCTGTTCATGATCGGTACTCCAATCCGAAAATCTAAAAGGGCAGGGCGCCGCACGGCAAATGCGATCGCCCCGTCGGCACACTACCTTGTAAATTTTCTTCCGCCTCTGTCACGATTGCAATGACGTGAATCAAGGACGTCCGGGTTCCGAAGGCAGCCAAAATCCGGTACGCGCCGACGCGCATGTGCTATAGGCTGCCGCTGAAGCTGCGTGGGAAATTCGCGACCGAGATGTCAGCCATATCCGACCGGTCGGCGGCAATCGCCCGTCCTCGCCGCCAATGACCAACCTCAATCTCTTCGAGTCGGTGTTCAAGGCGGCCGACAAGGCGACCTTCACCTACCAGCCGATCGCCTTCGACCAGGTGCTCCTGGTGACCGATCTCGACGCTGCGGCGGCGGCGGCGATGAGCGAGCAGGTCCGCCGGTTCCTCGCCGCGATCGCTACCGATGCGGCCACTTGGTCGGTGCTCGAAGGCGGCGGCTTCGACAATGTCCGGCGCCTGCTGGATGCGGTCGAGGCCGATCGCCCCGATCTGATCGTGACCTATCGCCACCTGCATTCGGATGCCTGGCAGTGGCCGTTCAGCCTCGGCGAATATCTCGACGTGCTGGTGCAGGCGACGACCACGCCGGTACTGGTCCTGCCGCATCCCGACGCCAGTCATGCGCTGCCGCACAGTGTCCGGGACACCGACCGGGTGATGGCGATCACCGATCACCTGACCGGCGACAGCCGCCTGGTCAACTACGCCCTTGCCTTTACCCGGCCGGGCGGCCGCTGTTGGCTCACCCATGTGGAAAGCGCGCCGGCCTTCGACCGCTACATGGCAACGATCGAGAAGATCCCGGCGATCGAGACCGACGTGGCGCGCGAGGCCTTGGGCGAGCGGCTGCTGAAGGAGCCGCACGACTTCATCCGCGCCTGCCGGACCGCGATCGAGGCGGCGGAGCTGCCGGTCCGGATCGAGGAGATCGTGACCATGGGCCGCCGGCTGGACGAGTACCGGCAATTGATCGAAGCGCATGAGATCGACCTGCTGGTGCTCTACACCAAGGACGAGGACCAGCTCGCGATGCACGGGCTCGCCTATCCCCTGGCCGTGGAGCTGCGCCAGATTCCTCTGCTCATGCTCTAAGTCCCGCCGACAACAACCGCAACATCGCCATGCATCCCGTCACGCTCTCCGTCACGCTGCTGTTCTCGGCGCTGCTCGTCGCCATGATCCTGTGCCTGGCGCTGGAGGAGAAGCTGCATGCCAAGAAGTCGGTCATCGTCGGGCTGTTCGCGACGCTGACGCTCTTCCTGGCGGCGGTGTTCGGGCTGGTGCGGCCCGAAACCGTGGAGATCCTGGGCCATCCGATCCGCCTTCCGGTCTACATTCCCGGCGTCGACTGGGAGGTGATCGCG
>CAJHXX010000470.1_pt1 | contig 13652 bp, 11 predicted proteins | sample 9198511 | NCBI WGS metagenome assembly CAJHXX01 (sample SAMEA7708325, study PRJEB35096) | sediment metagenome | biome: marine neritic benthic zone biome [ENVO:01000025]; feature: sediment [ENVO:00002007]; material: shallow marine sediment [ENVO:03000034] sea grass bed [ENVO_01000059] ...
CGCCCCGGTGCTTGCGCCCGGTGCCGTCGTGGTCTCGGATCAGGCTATGGATCAGCCCTATTGGCAGCAGATCGCGCCGCCCCCCGGCGTTGCCGAGGGCCGCTATTTCCTGTACCGCTTGCAGGTGCACGGGACCGACAGGCTGCGCCTTGGCATTGATACCCCGCGGGTTCCAATTCGCGAGGTTTCGGGTCAGAAGACGGCGCGGTTGGGTCAAGGCTGGCCGGCGCGGTACAGGAAATAGCGGCCCTCGGCAACGCCGGGGGGCGGCGCGATCTGCTGCCAATAGGGCTGATCCATAGCCTGATCCGAGACCACGACGGCACCGGGCGCAAGCACCGGGGCGAGCAGCGCGCCCACCGCCAAGGCCAATCGGCGTGTCGCCTCTTCGTCGCCGGACCCGATGTCGCAATGGGCCAACGCGGCCGGTTGTCCGATCCGCCGGACGGCGCCGACCAGGGTGTCTCGGACATCGCCCAGGAGCATATAGCGATCCTCCGGGATGCAGGCCGGATGGGCCGCGACCCGGCGGTCGAAGACGAAAATCTCGCGATCCGGCAATCCCTCGCGAAGGTGGTCGTAGCTGCGGCCGTTGCCGAGGCCGAGTTCCAACACCGGCCCGGCCAACGGTCGGATCAGGCCAATGGCGTGATCGAGGCACGTCTTCTGTGCTTGCAGACGGCGAATGGCGCTGTCGAGACGGCTCACGAGTCGGAAAACCGTAGTCCTTGCGATCGGTCGACGGCAAGTTACTTGTTCCGCGCCTCGGCGACAAGCATCCCGCCGCGCATCCCACCGCGCCGCGACCTATTAGTCCTAATAGGCGACCGCCCGGGTGCCGCGACTTAAGCTCTTTGGGCTAGAGCAATTATCGAATGGATTGAAGCATTGCGGCTCAATCCCTTCGGATGAAATTGCCGCCTATGAATATGTTACGGCAGCCTTATCCGCCGGTTGTATCGCTGAAGGCGATTCCAATTGGACCGATGCTGCTCTAGGGAGGCGCAACTTATGCGCAGATACCTGTCGACAATGCGAAAGGAGCTTGGGCATGCCCTTGAACAGACGGGAACCTGCACAGGAAGTCACCAAGGGGGCGTTTTTCGAACGATCGCTGGCCCTGCAGGTCAAGGAACTGGCCGAAGTGGTCTGGATCGGGGAGGATGCCGCCGGCATCCCGCATGTTCGGTTCAACGTCAGCTATGTCCGCTCGCAGGGCCTGGAGGCCCAGGGAAGCCGTATGCTGGCGATCGACAGCTTCACCCAGCGATATAGCCGCGTGAGCTTCGGCTAGAGCAATATCCGATCGGGCGGAACCGGTTCCGTTCGATCGGATAAAGCTGCTCTAGGCAGCCGCCGGCGTCCGATCTGGGCGCTTGACTCGGGTTCGCCTTGCGCTTAAATGCAGGGCCTTCCCGACGGGGGTGTAGCTCAGTTTGGTTAGAGCGCTGGCCTGTCACGCCAGAGGTCGCGGGTTCAAGTCCCGTCACTCCCGCCATCAATTCAATGACTTGCGACGGGTTCATTACCTCGAGTATCGGCCGGGGCAGAATTGGCATGGGTTGCGGTCCTGTCGTTCGGTCTTGATGCCGTCGTCGAAGTTGCTACACAGGTGGCGGTCGGAATCTCGCGCCCTGCCCCAACCCGCCAAGTTCGGGGCAGGCGCGGCGAGGGGAAAGGTGGATAGACCGGCTTGAGCCTTTCGGCAGCCTTTCGCGCGCGGTTCTCTGGTCGCCCAACGCTCTGGCGCGTCCTGCGCAACGTCGGCTGGGTGTCGGCGGAGCGGGTCGTGCGCATGGCGCTCGGTCTCGCCGTCGGCGTCTGGGTCGCGCGCTACCTCGGGCCGGCCGATTTCGGCCGGCTCAGTTTCGCTCTGTCCCTGGTCCTGTTGTTCGAGCCGCTGCGCAGCTTGGGACTGAACGGCATCGCCATGCGTGATCTGGTGCGCCGCCCGGAGGCGGGCGGCGGCATTCTCGGCGCCGCCTGGCTGCTGAAGCTGGCCGGCGGGCTCGCCGTCCTGATCGTTGCGCCGGCGATCGCCTTCGGCCTCAGGCCGTTGGACCAGGGGGTTTTGCTGATGGTCCTGGTCATCGCGCTCGCCGGCGTGGTCCGTTCGGCGGATGCCATGGAATTGGCATTCCAGGCCGCATTGCGTGCCAAGCTCATGGTCCTGCCCCAGATCGCAGCCAACCTCGCCCAATCTTTGCTGCGCGTCGGCCTGATCCTGGCGGGCGCGGGCGCGGTCTGGTTCTCGGGCGCCGTGCTGTTCGAAGCCGTGGTCCTGGCCCTGGCGCTGTTCGCGGCGCATCGGATCAGCGGCCTGGTGCGCGGCGGCTGGCGGGCGCGCGGAGATACGGTTCGCGACCTGCTGCGGCAGAGTTGGCCGTTGATGTTCGCCGGCGCCTTTACCACGATCTTCCTGCATATCGACAGGATCATGCTCGGCCAGCTCGTCGGCGACGAAGCGGTCGGCGTCTACAGCGTCGCCGTGACGCTATCGATGCTGCCCGGTTTCCTGGCGCTCGCCCTGGTCCATTCCGCTTATCCGACCTTGGTCGAGGCCGAGAAGCGGGCCCGCGCCGGCTATTGGACGCGCCTTCGCAAGCTCGGCCGCGGGCTCGTCGCGCTCGGCCTGTCGATCAGCGCGGTGACCATCGTTGCCGCGGAATGGATGATCGACCTGCTCTACGGCGATGCCTATCAGGCGTCTGCGTCGATCCTTCGTGTACACGTCGTTTCCGTTGTCTTTCTGAACCTCGGATATCTGCGCAACGCCTGGGCCATGGTCGAGGGCCGGACGCGCGTGCCCCTGATCGCCAACCTGTCGGGCGCGATTGCCAATGTCGCGCTGAACTTTCTGCTGATCCCGCTCTATGGGCCGGTCGGCGCGGCTTACGCCACCGTGGCTGCCTGCTTCATTGCCGGCCTGCTCGCCCATCTGTTCATCCCGACGGCATGGCCGCTGCTCCGCCTGCAGTTGGTGGCCCTGTTCTTCCTGCCGGAACTGCGCGCCGCATTGCCTTTTACCGGCAGGTTGTCCTGACATGGGCGCGCTTGCGACCGCCGCCGCCGCCGTTCGCAGCTTGCGCGACGCGGTGCCCGAGCCGCCGCAGCGCCTGCCGCAGGTAATCCAGTTCCCGGTCAACGATATCTGCAACGCGCGCTGCCAGATGTGCTTCATCTGGAAAAACAAGCGGGCCAAAGAGCTGACGCCGGAAGAGGTGGGGCGGATCGCCGGCGATCCACTGTTCCGCGAGGTCCGGGTTGTCGGCCTGAACGGCGGCGAGCCGACGCTTCGGCCGGACCTCGCCGCCATCGCCGACGCCCTCGCCGCGGCGCTGCCCAATCTGCGGGCGCTCAGTCTGATCACCAATGCCTGGAAGCACGACCTGGCGATCCGCCGTATCGACGAGCTGGCCGAGACCTGCCGCGCGAACGGCCTGGACTTCCATGTGATGGTGTCGGTCGACGGCGTCGGCGCGGTGCATGACCGGGTGCGCGGGCGCACTGGGAATTTCGCCGGCGCCTGCCGCGTGCTCGACTTCGCGCAACAGGATCGGCGGATCGCCCAGGCGCTGATCGGCTGCACGGTGATCCGCGAGAACGTCTTCGGTCTGGAAGACCTGCTCGACTGGGCCGAACGGCGCGGCGTCTACGCCCGTTTCCGGCTCGGCATCCCGCATCAGCGGCTCTACAATCTGGAGCATCCGGAGCCTTTCCAGCTCACCGCGGCCGAGCGCTATCACTTCGCCGCCTTCCTCGATGGTCTGTGCACCGGCTATGAGCCGGAGCCGGCGCGCCGGCAATTCTATCGCAGCCTGCGCGACCAGCTCGTCTACGCCGCGCCGCGCCGCGCCGGCTGCGCCTGGAAGAGCAAGGGCGTGACCTTGTTGCCGAATGGGGATCTCGCCTACTGCGCGGTCGCCAGCCGGCGGCTCGGCAACGCCCTGGAACAGGACGCCTCCGGGCTCTACTGGGATAACGCCGACCATCTGCGCGAGATCGTGACCGAGAGCTGTGCCCGTTGCGCCCATGACTATGACGGCCATGCCGACCGCCGCGCCGTGCTTCGCGGCTATGCGGAAAAGGCCGTGGCGCGGCTGCCGGCGCCGGCCGGCCGCGTCGCCCGCTATTCCTGGCACCAGGTCGCGCGGCCCAGCGAGGCGCGGCGTATCAGGGACGCATCGGTCGCGGCCCGAACGCCGCCCGAGGCAAGAAAATCTGTTGTCCGCGAAGACCTGGCGGTGCTGCTGACCGGCTGGTACGGCACCGAGACCGCTGGCGACAAGGCGATCCTCGGCGGCGTCGTCGGCGCCATCCGCGAGCTGGCGCCCTACGCCGCGGTCGACGTCGCCTCGCTGGAGCCCTATGTGACCCGGGAGACCGGCCGCCAGATGCCGGAGCTGCGGCTGCGCGAGGTGCTGTCGCTGGAAGGCGCGCGCGGGCGCGCATCGGCGGGGGCCTATGATCTGGTCGCCGTGGCCGGCGGGCCGATGATGGCCGGCATCGCGCAAGTGATCGACCTGCTGGAGATTCAGGCGGCGGCGAAGCGGCACGGCGCGCGTACCGCGCTGCTCGGCTGCGGCATCGGGCCGCTCGGTATCAAAGGCCGGGACCGCGCCATCCGTACCCTGGTCGAAACCGCGGATGTGGCGGTCCTGCGCGACCGCCAGAGCGTCGCGAGCCTGCGCCAGCGGCTCGGCAGCGATGCGCCGGCATCGGCCGCCCTCGACCCGGCCTTCCTGTGGCTCGATCAGGCGCGGCATTCAGCGCCAGTGCCGGCGCCCGAGGATCGGATCGTGCTGGCGCTCCGCGATTGGCCGATCGGCGAGTACGCGGCCACGCAATACGGCCGCGCCGAGGCAGAGGAGGTAAAGCGGTGCTTCGAGGCAGAGCTGCTGGCATTCGTCGATGAGATCGCGCGGCGCTCGCCGCCGACCGTCACCGCGCCGGTCGCCATGCACAGCCGCGCCATCGGCGGCGACGACCGCGCCTTCTACCGCCGGCTGTTCCGGGAGCGCCCGGAGATCTCGGCCCGGCTGGACATTCGCCACCGCGGCCCCGGCGCCATCGCGGCGGCGTTCCGTGGCGCCCGCGCCGCCCTGACCATGCGCTTCCACGGGCTGGTCTTCGCCCTGGCAAGCGAGACCCCGGTCATCGCCATCGACTACACCCTAGGCGGCAAGGTCGCCGGCCTGCTGGACGATCTCGGCCGCCGCGACCTGATGCGCGACCTGGCGGGCTTCGATGGCCGCGAGGCGGCCGAGCTGGCATTGGCGCCGCCGCCGGCCGTGCCATCGCTGGTCGACGCGATCGGCGAGACGCGCCAGGTTCTCCGCGACGCGCTTCGGAGCATTGCTCTTGTCGGCCCCTGATAAGCCGATGGGCGAGAGGGCCGGCCTTCGCCCCCTGCTGCTGTCCACCGACGATGCCGGCGGCGGCGCCGCGCGCGCCGCCTACCGCCTGTTCAAGGGCCTGCGGGACTGCGGCACCGATGCCCGCATGTTGGTCGCGCGCAAGGCGTCGCGGGATCCGCTGGTTGTCGCGCCGGCGGGCAAGCTCGGCAAATTGCTGGTGCGCTACGGCCGGCCCGGGATCGAGCGCCTGCGCGGCGGGGCTGCCGTCCGGGACCCGCACGCCCTGTTCTCACCGGCCCGGCTGTCGGGACCGGCCGTGCGGATGGCGGCGGCCGAGAAGCCGGACATCGTTCATCTGCACTGGATCAATGCCGGCTGGATCCGTCCCGAGGACGTGGCCCGGTTCGGCCGGCCGGTGGTCTGGACGCTGCACGACATGTGGCCGTTCACCGGCGGCTGCCACTACAGCGATGGTTGCCGGCGCTTCGAAGCCGTCTGCGGCGACTGCCCGCAGCGCCGCCGGCCGGGGCCGAACGACCTGTCGGCGCGGCTCTGGCGCCGCAAGCGGCGGGCCTGGCCGGACGGCGCGATCACCGTCGTCAGCCCGAGCCGCTGGCTCGCGGACAAGGCCCGCGAGAGCTCGCTGTTCCGGGACCAGCGCATCGAGGTGATTCCGAATGGCCTCGACCTCACAGTCTTCCAGCCGCGGCCGAAGGCGATGGCGCGGGCGGCTTTCGGTCTGCCGAGCGACCGAAAGGTCCTGCTGTTCGGCAGCGCCATGGCGCTCGCCGACCCGCGCAAGGGCTTCGACCTCCTCGAGGCGGCGTTGGCATCGCTCGCGGCCGGGCAGTGCGCATGGCGGGATCGCCTGGTCATCGCCATGCTCGGACATGGCGGGGTCGAAGCGGCCCGCTTGCGCGGCTTCGATGTGCATCATCTCGGCTTCCTGAACGACGACGTCGCCTTGGCGATGGCCTATGCCGCGGCCGACGTCACCGTGTTGCCATCGCGCCAGGAGAACCTGGCGAATCTGCTGTCGGAATCGCTCGCCTGCGGCGTTCCCTGTGTCGGGTTTCGGATCGGCGGCAACGGCGACCTGATCGCGCACCGGAAAAATGGGTATCTGGCCGAACCTTTGGATTTCAATAAATTAGCCGCGGGTATTTCATTCGTACTCGAGGACGAAGATCGCCATCGGGCCTTGTCCGATGCCGCCCGAAGAACCGCCATCGAGATTGTCGATATCAAGTCGGTGGCAGGACGCTATTCGGCGCTCTATGAAGAGCTCGCGCCGCGCACCGCTCAAACCAGCTCGACCAGCGTGAGGAACGAATAGCCGCCGTAGCCCGATTTCGTCCCGACATCGGCGAATTCGTGATGTGTCTTGATATGTTTCCTGGCGTCCTCCATCAGCGCCAGGGTCTGATCGTTGCAGACATATTCCTTCTTCTGGCCCTGAAACAGATATTCAATGTCCTCGCGCTCCGGCGCGGCCATGGCCATGGCCACGGTCGGGAAGCCGGGCAGGCCTTCGCGATGGATGAACTCGAGCGGGGGATTGTCGTCGAAGACCAGGGTCTTGAAGCCTCTTTCATGGGCTTCGATGACGCGGCGGCATTGATTGATGTGGCAATCGAAAAACAGCAACGACCTTTCCTGGTCGATGGCGCCGAAGTCGAAGCTGTTCCAGTCCGATTCGATGAAATGGGCGGTCGACGGCGGCACTTCCAGATGCGCCAGATCGATATCGAAGCCGAAAATCTCTGCGTCGGGCGCAACCTGGCGGAAGAGATGTGTGGTCTGGCCCCGCCAGACACCGCTTTCCACGATCAGCTGCGGTTTCAGGACGTCGCATAGCAGGTAAAGCCAGAACGAATTGTGGAAGCCGCTGCCGCCGGTGTTCTCGACGAACGGCCTGCCGGTGTAATACCGGAAGAAGCTCTCAACCGACCTGCTCCAATCGAAGGCTTCGTCCGTTTGCGGCCACAACGAAGAGATCTCCCGCTTGGCGACGCGCGCGAAATATGAATCGTGGCGTTCCGTCAGTTTCGGCGATATTGGATAGGATGTTCTCGGCGAGTGAAAGCGGGCGACGGGATAGCGAATGACCCGATAGCCGTGCCTCTCGATGACGGATTTGACGAGTTTCTTGAGCAGCCCGATCGTCCCGACCTTCGTTTTTGTGTGGCCGCTTCGATTCACCGGCGGCGCGGGGGAACTTAAATGAAACCCGATCCGGCGTCATGCGGGAATGCCGGTGCCGCCTTCGCGCCGGGCCGCATCTCCGTGGTCATGTCTGTCTTCAACGGCGCCGCGACGCTGGAGCGGGCGCTGCAAAGCGTGATCCGGCAGAACGATCCCGATTGGGAGCTGATCGTCGTCGACGGCGGCTCCGGCGACGGCTCGGTGGATATCCTGCGGCGCTACGACGCCGAGATCGCGCGTTGGATCTCGGAGCCCGACCGGGGCATCTACGATGCCTGGAACAAGGCGGTCGGGCTCGCCTCGGGCGAATGGCTGATTTTTCTCGGCTGCGACGACTGGTTCTGGCGCGGCGACGTGCTCGCGCGCATGCGGCCCCATCTGGCGGCCGCCTATCCGGCGCACCGACTGGTCTATGCGTCGGTCGCCCGAACCCTGGATGACGGCAGCCTACTCTGCTACGCCGGGGCGCCCTGGCCGGTGATCGCGCGCCGCTTCATGAGCGAGATGACCATCCCCCATCAGGCGGCGTTCCATCATCGCAGCCTGTTCCAGGGGCCGGTGCCGTTCGATACCCGCTACCGCATCGCCGGCGACTACGACCTGTTGTTGCGCGAGATCCGTGAGCGGCCGCCGAAATTCATCCCCGACCTGATCGTCGCGGCGCAGGCGGTTGGCGGGGCGTCGACCGAACCGGGCAACGCGGTCGGCTGTCTGGTCGAGTTCTACCGGGCGCGGGCGCGAAACGGCCTGCCCGGTGTCAACCCGCCCTGGCTCTGGCTCCTGGTGCGGGCGGCGGCCAAGGGCCTGCTGGCCAGGCTTGCCGGCGAGGAGGCGGTCGGCGCACTCACGCGCCTTTGGCGCCGTGGCGAGGCTGGCGCCGCGCCGGACCCGCGCCCGCCGGAACGCCCGTCCGTTCCCCAAGGCCCGTCATAGGGGCGGATTGATCCATGCTGGCTTTGCCAAGGGAATCCGTTTAGGAAGCCGGGATCCGGCAACTGCGGCAGAATCGGTCGATGAACGACGCGGCGAAGCAGACCGATCCGAGCAAGGCCGAGGCCGCGCGGCCGGTTTGGGTGATCGGCACGGCCGACGGTTCCGGCGAAGCGGTGCTGTCGCTCCGGGAGATCCTGGCGATCCTCTATCGCGGCAAGTGGATCGTCGCGGTGACCGTCGTCCTGGCGCTCGCCGCCAGCGTCCTGTTTCTCGCCTTCGAGCGGCAGCTTTACACGGTGACCATGGCGGTCATCCCGGTCTCGCATCTCGACGGCGAACCGGCGCCTGAGGGCGAAGCCGGGATCCTGGGCTTACTGGGTGCCGCCGGTGTGCGGCCATCGGCGCTGACCCGCCCCGAATACGAGCTCTACAAGTATCACCTGACCTCGATCGAGACGGTCCGGCGCCTGCAGGAAAAGCACGGCCTGCTGCAGCGCTACTACGCCAACTCCTGGGACCCGGCCGCCAAGACCTGGAAGCCGCGGAGCGGCGGCATCGCCGGGGCGATCGACCGGTTGTTCGGGCTGCCGGGCTGGCAGCCGCCGACCCATCAGTCGTTGGCGCAGGCGCTCGCCTCCGAGTTGGTATTTGAAACGGACGGCAGTTCGATCGAGACGGTCGCCATCGAGCACGATGACCCGGAGACGGCGCGCGAGCTGTTGTCCTGGCTGCACGCGGAAGCCAACCGCCTGGTGCGCGAGCGGGACGACGTCCGATTGAACGAGCAGCTCGCCTATCTGCAGTCCCGCGTCGGCGCGGTGCAGATCGTCGAGCAGAAGCTGCTGCTCAACCGGCTGATGCTCGGCCATATGCAGCGGCGCATGCTGATCGACAACGACCTGCCCTATGCGGCCCAGATGGTGCAGGCGCCGACCGCCTCGGCCGGGCCGACCTGGCCGCGGCCGACGGAGTTCCTGGCGCTGGCCTTGTTCGCGGGGGTGCTGTTCGGCATCGTGCTCGCCTTCGGCTACGAGGGTATCCGGCGGCGATGACCCGGGCGCGCGAGTCCGCGACAGGCAAGTGAGCGATACCGCGGCCACCGGCGATTCCACGCTCCCAGCCTCGGGCCGGGACGCGCGTCTCTACAACAGCCTGCTGGCGGCCGGTGCCTTCTGCGTGCCGCTGTCCTTCCTCGACCTGCCGATCCCGGGCGGCGAGACCAAGCCGCTGACCGCGATCCTCTGGCTGCCGCTCTTCGTCGGGCTGGTGGCGCGGCTGCTGGTCCGCCAGCGCGGCAACATCGTCGAGCTGTGCAGCGTCGGCATCCTGCTGGTCGGGCTGTTCTGGCTGCCGGTCGTCATCGGCCGTGGGCTGGACTTCCCCGAATATGTGGTCCGGATGGCCGCCTATACCGCCGGCGGCCTGGTTGCCGCGGTCGCCGCCAGTCAGACGGACCCGGCGGCGATCCGGCTGATCCTGCGCGCGCTGCTGGCAGGCTTCGGCGTGGTCATGGCCTATGCCGGCCTGGTTCAGTTGCCGGGGGCGCTCGGCATCGACTCTTTGGCCGAGCTCGACCAGTCGATCCGCAAGGCCCTGCTGGTGCGGTCGCACACCCGCGGCCAGGTGACCCTGTTCGCCAATGAGCCGTCCTTCGCCGCCTTCGAGCTGGCCGGGCTGCTGTCGATCCTGCTCATGTTCCGCTATATGGCGACGGCCCGCGCCGTCCTCGGCCTTGCCGTGCTGGCCGCCGTACTGATGGTCTTCGCCAAGAGCATCACCGCGCTGGCACTGCTGTTCATGGTCGTGGCGGCGTGGGCCTTCCGGAAGGGACTTCGCGCCAGCGGTGCCTTCGGTCTGCTGGTCGTCGGCCTGCTGGGCGTGGGAGTCCTGTTTGCCGCCTGGGAATTGTTGCAGCATTTTGGTCCGGCGGCCCGCGTCGCCGCGCTGGAGACCGACCCGTCGGCCAATGCGCGGCTGTTCCTGGCCCAGGCGGCGTGGAACGCCGGCTTCTACGCCGATGGCTTTGGCATCGGGCCCGGCCAGTTTTCAGCCCGATGGAACGAGTTCATCCCGATCGACAGCGACTTCGTCGCGCTGTTGCCGCAAGAGCTGAAGGACGCCATCCAGGGCGGCGGCCGCCGAATCAAGCCGTTCTCGGTCTTCGGCGGGCTGTTCGGCGAATTCGGCCTGCCCGGCCTGTTGCTGCTGCTGACCCTGTTCGCCAGCCTGTGGTGGCGGATCGCGGGCGCCGGCCGGGCGGATGGCTGGTCCTTGGTGCTGATCCTCGGCCTGGTTTTCGTGGCGATGAACGGCGCCTATCCGCCGTCGCTGCCGATCCTCTGGCTGGTGATCGGCCTGATGCATGCCAAGCTGAGCTTGGAACGCCGGGTCGGTGGGCTCGGCGCCGAGGCTCAGATGGCCAGCGCGTCCCGATAGGCGGCGACATAGGCGGCCGCGGCGCGCGCCGGGTCGTAGCGCTGCAGCAGGCGGGCCTGCTCAGCCGAGTCGGGACGGACAGGCCGGTCGAGGAACCGGTCGAGGCAATGCGCCAGCGCCTGCGCGTCGCCCGCCGGAAACATATAGGCCCAGGGCAGCTCGGCATTGCCAATGACCTCGCGAAATACGGGGAGGTCCGAGGCGATCAGGGCCGCGCCGTTGGCAGCCGCCTCGACGATCGCCAGGCCGAAAGTCTCCTGGAAGCTCGGCGCGACCAGCGCGTCGGCGGCGCGGTGCAGATCCGCCAATTCGCCGCGGTCGGAAACGAATCCGACAATCCGTGCCTCAGCCGGCAGCCGCGCGATCGCCTGTCGTGTCGATTTGTCGGCCGCGCCGGCGAAGACCAGCTTCAGCCGCGGCCGCGCGCCGAGGGCCGCGACGGCCTCGGCCAGCACCGCCAGTCCTTTGCGCGGGTCGGTGAGCTTCGGCGCCGCGAACATGACCAGGCGATCCTCGGCCTGGATGCCGAGTTGGCGCCGCAGTCGCTCGCGCGATTCCGCCGGGTTGGCCCGGACCGGGATCGCCACCGGATTCGGTATGATGCGGATGCGTTCGGCCGCCAGCCCGGCGGCCGCGAAAGCCTGCCGCACGGCCTCGGTCGGCGCGACCAGGACGGCGCGCGCATCGCCCAGCATCCGCCGGCGGGCGTGGAACGCACCGCCGGCGCGGTCGAGAAGCACCGCCGGATAGCGCGCCCGGTGCGGGCAGGGGCGGCAGCCGCCGAGATTGCCGGTACAGTCGCCGGGAAAGGCGCAGCGCCCGGTCGTCAGCCAATGGTCGTGCAGGGTCCAGACCGCGGGCTTGGCCAGCAGGCGGCGCAGCGCGGCCGGCGGCAGGTAGTAGCCGTGCGCGTTGTGCAGATGGATGAGGTCTGCATTCTGCATCAGCGGCGCGGCCAGCATGCGCCGCCAGGTCCCGCCCGAAAGCGCGCCCTCGATGCCGGTCAGGCGGAAAATGCCGGCATTGGCCGCGTTCACCCGCCGGCCGCTCTCCAGGCTGTGGATGCCTTGGTCCGGGTCGCCCCGTCCCCAGCCCGCGATCAGGTGGGCGTCGATCCCGGCGCGTCGTTGCTGGTCGACCAGCGTTCGCGCCACCGCGGCGGCGCCGCCGGTGTCGGTCGAGCTGTGGACATGGGCGACCTTCATGCCTCAGGCGAGTTTGTCGCAATACCAGGCGTAGGTTTGCCGCAGCCCGTCCGGCAGGCTGGTCGTTGCCCGCCAGCCGAGACGGTCGAGGCGTCCAACGTCGAGCAGCTTCCGCGGCGCGCCGTCCGGCTTGGCGGTGTCGAAGGCGAGGCCGCCGGGGAAGCCGACCACCTCGCGGATGGTTTCGGCCAACTCCCGGATGGTGACATCCTTGCCGGTGCCGACGTTGACCGGGCCGGCATCGGAGTAGACCTGCATCAGGTGGACGCAGGCGTCGGCGCAATCGTCGACATGGAGGAATTCCCGGCGCGGCTTGCCGCTGCCCCAGACGCTCAGATCCGGCGCGCCGGCCTGCTTCGCCGCATGGGCCTTCGCGATCAGGGCCGGTACCACATGCGCCGCCTCGAGATCGAAGTTGTCGCCGGGGCCGTAGAGGTTGGTCGGCAGGACCGAGATGAAGTCCGAGCCGTATTGCCGCCGATAGGCCTGGCAGAGCTTGATGCCGGCGATCTTGGCGACCGCGTACCACTGGTTGGTCGGCTCCAGCGGTCCGGTCAGCAGGGCCTCCTCGGCCATCGGCTGCGGCGCCAGCCGCGGATAGAGGCAGGACGAGCCGAGGAACAGCAGCTTGTCCACGCCGGTCTTATGGCAGGCATGGATCAGGTTGGTCTCGATCGCCAGGTTGTCGTAGATGAACTCGGCCGGCCGGCTGTCGTTGGCCAGGATACCGCCGACCGTGGCGGCGGCCATGAACACGGCGTCCGGCCTGGCCTCGGCGAGCCAGTCTTCCACCGCCTGCTGGCGCGTCAGGTCGAGCGCGTCGCGGTCGACGGTCAGGATCTCGCAGTCCGCCGCGGCCAGGCGGCGAACCAGGGCCGATCCGACCATGCCGGTATGGCCGGCGACCCAGACGCGCTTGCCCGCGAGACCGAAGCGATCGGCGGTCATCGCTCGGCGGCGGCCAAGTCGGCGGCGGCCAGGTCGGCCTCGACCATCTCGCGCACCAGGTCGTCGAAGCTGGTCCGGTGGCGCCAGCCAAGCTGCTGATGCGCCTTCGACGGGTCGCCGAGCAGGTGGTCGACCTCGGTCGGCCGGAAATAGCGCGGATCGACCTCGACCAGGGTCTGGCCGGTCGCCGCGTCGATTCCCAGTTCCTCGGCGCCTGCGCCGCGCCATTCGATCCGCCGTCCGACATGGTCGAAGGCGCGTTCGACGAAGTCGCGCACCGAATGGGCCGCGCCGCTGGCGAGCACGTAGTCGTCCGGCTCGTCCTGCTGCAGCATCAGCCACATGCCCTCGACATAGTCGCGCGCGTGGCCCCAGTCGCGCCGGGCGTCGAGGTTGCCGAGATAGAGCCGGTCCTGCAGGCCGTGGTGGATCGCCGCGGCCGCCCGGGTGATCTTGCGGGTGACGAAGGTCTCGCCCCGGGTCGGGCCCTCGTGATTGAACAGGATGCCGTTGGAGGCGTGCAGGCCGTAGGCCTGGCGGTAGTTGACCGTCACCCAGTAGGCATAGA
>CAJHXX010000071.1_pt1 | contig 13645 bp, 18 predicted proteins | sample 9198511 | NCBI WGS metagenome assembly CAJHXX01 (sample SAMEA7708325, study PRJEB35096) | sediment metagenome | biome: marine neritic benthic zone biome [ENVO:01000025]; feature: sediment [ENVO:00002007]; material: shallow marine sediment [ENVO:03000034] sea grass bed [ENVO_01000059] ...
ATCGGGTTGACGCGGGCCATCAGAGACCGTCGCGCGCGGCGATCCAGGAGCCGTCCGGAAACGCTTCCGGCCGGTCCTGTAGGGCGTCGATGCTGCGCGCCTTCCGGAGCGTTTTGGCGGCGCCGCGGTCGACGTCTTCGCGCAGGGTGCGGGAGTTGGCGATCGGCACCGCCAGCCGGACGGCGAGCTCGAAGGCGAGGGCGCGCTTGAAGCTCGGCGGCATCTGGTTCGGGTCGGTGACCCGGCGGACATAGCGGACCCAGACCTGGTCGGCGCTCGACAGCAGCAACTGGCCGCCGTCATCGCCTTCCAGCCGGTAGTCGAGCACGCCCGCCCCGGCTTCGTTGTCATGCGCCGCGATCAGGCGGATGAAATCGGCCGGCAGTCGATAGGCATGGTCGAACTCGTAGACCGGCGCGGCCGTGAGCTGCGCCAGCTTCACCCTGCTCGCGGCGAAGTTCCAGTCGTGGTCACCGAGCAGCTGATCACGCGCATTCGGGTATTCGTCGGCACAGAGATTGGCGTTGCGGGAGCCTTCGGTCAGCGAGATGATATTGCTGCCGCCGACCTTGTTAAGCGCCAGACTGCAGATACCGGCCTCGCTCGCCATCTAGACCGCCGCCGTGATGCCGTGCGCCTCGAGGGCGTCGATGATGGCGACGATCGCCGTCCTCGCTTCCGCGTCGACCGTGGCGCCGCCGGTCGGATCATTGATCTTGGCCTGCTGGATCCAGCCCGTCGCGTAGGAGACGGTGACGGCGGCCGAGCTCGACGCGGTGATCCGCGCCAACGCCACAAGATCCCCGGAATCCTGGCAGATCACCAGATCGCCGACCGACAGCTGCTGCCAGAAGGAATTGAAGTAGCTTGCGCCGAGGATGACGGACATTGCGTCCGTCCCGGAATTGTAGTGGTAGAGCTTCTTGAAACCGCCGTCGCCGAGAAGCGCCATCGCGCTGGCAGAAAAGGCCATGAGTGCCTCCTTTCAGGAAAAGGGAGAGGGCGGCCGAAGCCGCCCCCAATGGTTCGAACAATGATCAGTCGGTGTCGGTGACGGTGAGCGCCGTGGTGTTGGCCACGTCGACGGTCGTGCCGTCGTTCTGATTGACGACATGATGGCCGGCCGTTGTCACCGAGGTGGGGTTGTCCACGTCGTCGACCTGAACCACCAGGACCACGTCGCCGACGCGCATCATGTCGACGGCCGCGCCGCTGAAATAGCCGGCGGTGTCGACAACGGCTGGCGCATCGGTGGTCTTGTAGTACCAGAGCGTCTGGCCGATGCCATAGCCGATGGGACTGAGATACGCCTTGTCGAATGCCATGGCTCAGCTCCCCTTACGGAATGGCGATGGTGTCGTTGACGCGCATCTCGACCGCGCCGTTGGCGTCGATCAGACAGGCGCCGCCGGCCATCATGTTGTTGACGAAATGCGCGGCCCGATCGCCATGCCAGGTGATGTCGCTGGTGATATCGGCGCCGCTGCCATAGCCGAGCGCGGTCTGGTGGTAGACCAGATTGTCGGCGGTGGTCGTGCCCTTGCCGTTCAGGCCGGTGTGCATCATCCAGTTGATGCCGAGCCAGGTGCGCGGGTTGGCGCCCTTCATGAACGGCTTGTCGAGCACGAAGTCGCCGTCGGCGAACTCCTGGATGGTCATGGCCGTCGCCCAGGACCGCGGCGTCAGCAGGCCCCAGCGGTTGCCGTCGTTCGGCACGTCGTTGTCGTCCAGCGCCTCCGCCGCGCCCAGCAGGAGCGACCGGGTAACCTGGGTCGAATAGTCGCCGACGAAGGTCGTGGTGGTGATCGCCTGAGTGATGACCTGGTCGTCGGCCTTGCGGCCGAGCGCCCAGGCGCCGGCATTGGCCAGGACCATCCGTTCGTCGTGGTTGACCTTGGCCTCGTCCAGCTTGTCGACCCAGTCGCCGCCGTAGAAGTCCTCCAGGACGCATTCCACCGGCGTGTGGGAGACGTTCATCGGGGTGATGGCGGCGTTGCGCGCCTTTGTGGTGGCGACTCCGGTGCCCGCCTTCTGGAAGGTCGTGGACGAGCCCTTGACGTTGTTCTTGCGCCGGACGGTGTTGAGCAGGAACGAGCCGCGGCGCTGGAACGCCTCGTGGACGTCGGATTCGAATTGTTTTACGAACGATAGATCGACAGAAGTGCTCATGGCACATCTCCTTCATTGGAGGTGGTTTCGAGCACGTCTTGCAGTGGGCCGATGCGACATCGCCGCGGTGGGCCCTGGAGGGGTCGCGGCTCGTTCGGTCGGGTTACTCGATGTGCGGTGGCTAGTTGGTACGACCTTGCCTGCCGACGACGGGGCCGGTGCCGTAGAGCCTTTCGGCGAGGGCGTCGCGCTTCAGGCTGAGGGAGCGGACCCTGTCCGCCTGGCCGCGGTCCAGGGCATCGTGAATCTGGCTGGTCAGGTCCTTCAATTGCTCCTCGGCCGCAGGCTGCGCGGCGCCATCCATGCCCATATGGATGCCGCTCTCTCCCATGCTCCGGCCGACGGCCGCGAACACGCTGACGAATTCCGGGCGGTCGCCGACGGCGACGCCGTCGACGACGAAGCCGTCGAGAAGCGCCGCGAACTCCGCGCCGCCGAATTCCGCGACAGCACGTTTCGCCATTTCCAGGTTGCGATCGTAGTCAGCACCCCATTCCCGCCGCAGGGTCGCTTCCGATGCTTGCCTCGCCTGCACGACTTCGGCGTTGGCGCGCGCCACCGCCACCTGGAGGCCCTCGTAGTACCAGTCGATCGCCGTCTGCACGGTTGCCGGCGTGGCGCCGGCCTTGTGCATGGCCTGAAAGAACGACTCGATCCGCGCCACGTCCTCATCGGTCGGCACCAGCCCGTCCGGCAAGTCGTCGGGCAGTTCGACCTCGTAGTCGTAGGGGCTCTTTGGTACGCCGAGCTTGGCCCGGAACTCCGCGACCTCGTCGTCGCTCGCATCCTTGCCCGGCAGGACGACGGCGTTGGAAAGCTTCTGCCGGAATTCCAGGGCGGTCTTGGCAAGGTCGCCCGGCGTGGTGAAACGGCCGGCGAAGTCGCGCAGCTTGTCGTCCTCGATGCCCTCGCGCCAGTCCTTCGCCACGGCCTTGCGCGCGGGCCGCGGCCCGGTGTCCGGTGCCTCTGCCTGTGGCTCGGCCTGCCGATCGGCAGTTTCGGGGGCCGGGTCCGCTGCCGGCTCAGCTCGCGCCATGCTCGTGCTCCTTGCTGTTTCGAGCCGCCGACGGCCGGTCGGTCGGCTCCGCGTTCATGGTTGCCAGGATGCGGAGGCCGATGTTGCGCTCACCGTCGCGGCGGTAGGTCTCATGCGGGTCGGCGGTCGATATGGGGCGGAACATGTGCGTCCATTCGAAGATCTGCCAGAGCACCCGGCGCCCCGCGAGCGTCGAGAAGGTCGCCTGGAAATCCCGTTTCCGATCGGCCTCCGTGTAGCGGTGGCCGATTCTCGCTTGCAGGAGGGACGCGAAGAAGCGCTCGGGGTCGGACCGCGAATCTGCCTTTCTTCGGCCCAGCCGTTGCCAGATCGTCACAGCGCACCGTCGGGCAGGTTCTTGGCGATGTTGGTCAACTGCTCGCCGCCGTCGAGAAGCGCCTGCGCCTGGCTGGCCTGGGCACGGCTTTCGCGCAGGCCCTCGACCTGTTCCTTCGGCCGCAGCCATTTCAGCGGCGTGCCGAAGATATCCGGCACGTCGCGTGCGATCTCGTCGCCGTCGAAGTTGTCCATGATCGCCGGGTCGGCGGCAACGAACGGAGCAAGCAGCTCCATCGACCTGGCCACGCCTGCCGCCTCGATCTGTCGCTTGGCCTGCTGCACCGGGGAGCGGTATTCGAACCGCACCTCCCGGCCCTGCAGGATCTCCGGCGCCGCCGGGAACTGGCGCGCGCGCTTCATGATGTTGAAGGCGCGTTCCGGGATGTGGCCGATATAGTCGGCCTCGAGCTGGCCGAAGGTCGGCCCGATGGTACGGATGAATTCTTCCTTGCGCTCCAGGATTTCCGTCGCCGTCATCTGCGGGCTATCGACCGGCAGGTTCAAGACATTGCGGAAGAACGCAGCGAATATCTGATCGCGCTTGTCCTGTTCCATCTCCCGTCCTAAGGGAATGTTGGCGCCGGTGTGCAAGGGTTGCACCGGGGCTCTGCCGCCGAGCTCCCGCCAAGCCTCGCTGTCCGCGTAGGTGATGCCGCCGGGGAACGTCAGCGGCGCGCCGATGATGGCGTCGGCCACGGTCACCAGCGGCGGATCGACCGCCTTCTGCCCCGCCACGAGAAGGGTTTTGCCCATCGCCTGCAGCGTATTCGCGTCCGGGAGCGCGATGGTGCCCGGCGAGCGGCCGTAGATCTCGCCGGAACTGGTGTCCCAGCGCGGCACCGCAAAGGGAAACTCGTGGAAGCCGCCTTCGCCGGCTAGGTGTTCCGATTGCACGTCGATATCGATCGTCGCGAAAGGCATGTTCGCGGCATCGGCGCGGCGGGGGTCGTGATCACCTCTTGGCAGAACGATCTGAAGGAATGGAAATTTCTCGTCCGGCTTGCCGTCGCGCAGCGCCTCGAGGGTCTTTACCCCGAGGTTGTCATCGCCGAAGCGCTGCGCCGCCTGCCGGGCACTTAGCCTGGATTCGATGAAAATGGTATCGACCTCGCCGTCCTCGTTCTCGGCGATCAGGCCATCGCTCAGCGGGATGGCCCGAAATCTGAGCCCATCGAGTTGGCGGTTCTCCCCGGTGAACAGGATGCCGGTCCCGAAGGTGACCAGGTCGTTGTCGGCCTCACCGGAGCGTCGGATGAACTTGGCCCTTCGGTCATAGATGGCATTGAAGATGCGCCGCTCGACATCGCCCAACCACGCCTTGACCTCGTCATCATCGTTCAGCTCTTCGTCCTCTGCGCGGATATGGAACCACTGCGAGGTCGGCGGTTTCAGGAGGCCATCGACCGCGCTCGCCAGTCCTCGCCGGGCCAGCATCGGCGTGGAGTCGTAGATCCGGTCCGTCTTCTTCTCTCCCGGAACCCCCGGTGTGGTGAAGTTGGCGCGGTTCGGCAGCAGCACTTCGGCCAACTCCTGCCAAAGCGACTCCCATTGGCCGCGGGCGGACTTCAGCGCCTTGTGGCGGGCAAGCAGGTCGGCGACTTCGGTCATCGGTTCATCAATTTCCCTATTTGGACCATCAGCCCGGCCTGGCGAATGGCATCGTTCGGCGGCGCCGGCGAGGCCGCGGCCACCCCAGCGTAGGACCAGCCGGCGTGCTGTCGATCCGCCGCGGCGATCGTCCCGTCCGGCAACAGCGCTGGCGGGAACCAGGGCGTCACGACACCGGCCGCGGACCTGCGCTTGGCGTGGCTGTCAATCGCCACCTACGGCCCCGACACCATTTCCGCTTCCGAGTAGGTCGTGCCGTCGTCGGAAAGCGTCTTCTTGGCAATCACCGTGCCGGCGTCGTTGTGGATCTCCTTCAAGGTCGAGGTAACGTCCACTTTGTTGCGGAGCGCCATGTAGAGCAGCATCACGGCCTGCGTGAGGGTCGGCGTCGCCGGCGGGATGGCCTGCGCCAGTTCCGCGATGGTATCGACGGTCAGGGCGTCAACCACTTCGGCGTTCACCTGCGCGGACGCCAGCGTGGATCGCGTCGACACCGCAGCATCCAGGTTGTCGAGATTGCCGGCGCGCGCGGCCGTGTAGGCGTCGTCAAGTGCCTTGATCCGCTCGTTGATGCTGTCGGCCGTCGGCACGCCCGGAATCGCCGAATCGAGGGCGACATCAACCTGGGCGTTCACATCGGCGGCGGACAGGTCATTCAGGGCATCCAAGGTGGTCTTGGTGCCGGAGACCGTCACACTCTGCGTGGCGGTATCCAGGTCGAAGGCATGCTCGGCCAATGCATTGCCGTAGGTGGCGATGATGATCATCTGGTCTTCGACGGCCTTGGCGGCGGCGTCGGATACCGCGATCATGATACTGGCCGCCTGCATCTCGGTGGCCGTCAGGGTCAACTGCCACATCGCGGCATTGCCCATGGCGACCGCGGCGGGCGCGTTGGTCGTGTTCACGGCCGCGCCCCCGTCCTTCGAGATCTTCGTGTCCCCGGCGGCATGGGTGAAGTCGGCGGCGACTGCGAAATTGTTCGACCCGGCCTTGATCAGCGGGAAGCGGATCGTGGTGGCGACGCCGTATTTGCGAAGCAGTTCCATCTACATGCCCCTATCCACGCCGCGCATGATGCCGCGCCCGATGCCGCGTTCGGCGAGTGTTGCCCCGCCCGCCGCAGGCACGTCCAGAATGTTCCACCAGACCGCGCCCGAGCGGCCGAGCACCAGCATGTCCATGTCGCTGGTGACGTTGTGGGCGGGTACGCCAAGATCGGAAACGAAGGTGTTGACGCCGTCGTCCTCGAGCACCTTCTCGGCAGGCGCGAAGGCGACCGCGCCGATCGGGCTCACATAGCGGTCGATCCGGGTCTGGCCGGAAATGCCCGGCGCGGGTACCAGGATGGATATCTTCTCGCCCGTCTCGTCGACGATCTGTACCGGCCGGGTCCGCGTGGTGACGATGTTGGCGTGCTTCGACCAGGAGCCGGCCGCATTGCGCTTGAACATGTGCACGTCGTCGCTGTTGTCCTTGACGACGACAGTGAGCGTGCTTGTCGTGTCGGTACCGAGCTCGACAGCACGGATCGAGCACTGATCGTCAATGTTGGTGATCGTGGTGTCGGCGTTCTCGATCGTCCAGGCGGCGGTGGCGCCGGCGCTGTCGTCGCGATAGGCGATCTTCCACTTGTTGCCGCCGGCCTCGCCGTAGGGATAGGCGCAGACGATCCCCGGCGTGCCGGTGGTGCGCTGCCAGCGAACGATCGCCGGGCGGACGTTGTTGGCGCTCGTGCTCGCCGTCGCCTCGATCGTGACGACGTTGCCGACCGCCCAGGTGCCGCCGCTCCGCGAGCGCGCCTTCAGCTGATCGGCGTCGTCGTAGACGATCCAGGGCAGGCCGTTGCTGTCGGCGACGATCGACGCGCGCTTGCCCTCGTTCGAGAAGTTGAAACCGATGTCCTCATTGGCGATGGTCTCGGTCCAGTCGCCGGCCGGCATGTTGAGGGTCCACTTGGAGTAGCGCCCGTTGGCGGCATTCTTACGGCGGAGGACGTGCAACTCACGCCTAACGTTGTCCCAGAAGCAGCCGAGCTTGGCCGAGTCTTGAGGATCGATGTGGACGATGCCGCCGCCGTTCAACGGCGCCGCCGACCAGCCGCCGGTGCCGCCCGGCGCGCCCGGCGTCGCCTCGTCGTTTTCGTAGAGGTACCAGTCGTCTGGCTGCGCGCCGTCGTCGACAATCATCAGCCATCGGCCGAGGTCGCTCGAATAGAACGTATGGTCGTTGTTGACGTGACTGAAACTGAAGGTACCGCCCGGCGTGACGGTCTTGTAGCCGGTCGCCACGCTACTGGCTCAGCTCTTTCGCCTTCGCGATGATGGCTTCCGCCTTGGCGTGCTTCTCCTCCGCCGCGGCCTGCAGCGCCTTGAGGGCCGATTCCCGCCTCTCCAGGCCTGCCGCCACCGTCTTGATGGCCGCCTCGGCGATTGTCTTGGCGCGCACGTCGAGATCGGCGCGCTTCCGCCCGGGTAGCGCGCTCACGGACGGGTGCTGGTGCATCAATCGGCCTCCGTGACATTCAGGGTGCCGCCGTTCGTTTCCTGGAGCACCGCGATCTTGTCGCCTGGTGCGCAACCCACATAGTCGATGGCGCCAGCGGGCAGACGAGTGCTGGTGGGGGTCGCGGTCGGGTTCGAACCGATGGCGTAGCGGCAGTCCACGTCGGCATTGAGGCGAATAGCGGTCGTCTTCGAGCCGAACGCGACGCTCGGGTTGGACGCGCCGCCGATCGGAACGTCTTGGCTCGCACCGAGCTTGAACACCGGGATCGGCCGGCCGGTTTCGTCGTAGAGCAGTCTGGTCATGATCCGAGCTTTCGTTTGATGGCCGCGGCGAGGCTCGCGCCGAGTGTTGGCCTTTCGATGTTGGCTTCCGAGGTATCGCCCGTGCCCGAGGTCAGGATCGACGCGGCCCGGCCCCGTCGGCGCCGGGCCGCCACTTTCTCCGCCCGACGAGCGGCGACGATGCTCGGGTCATCGATCTTGGGCGGCGGCGGCGGCGGATCGGGCAGCTTCGGTGAGCTGAAAGCCATGCGAATTCCTTTCGAGATAGCGAAAGAGTTGATAGGGCGTCAGCACCAAAGGTGCACGAATACCGAGGATCCGCTTCACCGCCCCGACGCAGCTTCCGAACATCCAGGGCTGACGCGGGGCTTGCCCCTTGATCTCGATCTCCACCGGTGTGAAGGCATGAGACCGATAGAAGCCAGCCAGATCGAACCGGGCGCTCGCGACGACGTCGATTTGCAGCAGCCCATCCATCCAGTCGATCTCGATCCAGTAGTCGCCGTCGGATACGGCGGCGAAACAATGCCGGAAACCGGGCCTGAACAGTGCGAGCCAGGGTGAAGAGTGATCGCGAAAGCAGACCAGCGCCCTCACCATTTGACCGGATCATAGGCGCCGTCGGCCGTTCTCGGCCTGGCGTCGAGCAGATGCCGCCGCTCCGGTGCCACGGCGCCGGTCAAGGCCAGCTCCATACCGGCGATGATCTTCTGCTCCTGTGCCGCCCGTCGTTCCGCTTCGTAGTCATTCTCAACCGGAGGCAGGCTGAACATTGTCACCACCTATGGGGGTCGTAGGTTCGTTCGGCGCGGGTCGGGCGGCGCTTGCGCGCCCGCTCGGGCTCGTCCTTGATGCCGACCGCCAGATACCGGAAGGCATCGGCGCCGTGGCTCGCCCAGTCGTGCAGGGGCCGGCTGCTGAAGACCCGGAGGTTCTCGTCCCAGGCCCGGCGATAGCTGCGGAGCGCGTCGATGCCGGGCGCGCAGGTCTCCGCATCGAACCAGCAGCGCGGCAGGATCAAGCGGACCGCGTTGATGCCGTCCTCGAGGCCAAGCTTCTTCACCGTCACCACGGCGATGCCGAGACTTCTGAGCGTCTCGCGCCGGCTTTTGCCGGTGCCGAGCTCCCTCACCTCGATATCATGCGGCGCCAAATGCCGGCCGTAGGCGTAGGGCTTCTCGCGCATGACCTTGGCGTAGTGCTCGAGCCCTTCTCCGCTCGCCTGGTAGTAGTCAATCAGCCGCACCTCCCGGCCGGCCTGCTGGAAGAACCAGATGGCGGTGGCGTCGCCGACACCCAGATCCCAAGCGGTATGGACGAGCAGCTGCGGCTCCCACGGTACGCGGCCGATCCGTTGCGCCGGCAGCAGCTTGCCGTAGTACGATCCGAGCAACGGAGCCTCGAACGAGCAGTAGAATTCTTGATCTACCATCTCGTCCGACATGCCCTCGCCGCGCTCGGCCTCGATGTCCTTCAGGCTGATTGCCCCTGTGTCGTCCACCGTCAACAGCTCGGCAAACCATCGGTCATTGGCCTGCGCCATCTCGTAGAGCCGGGCGCCGTGGTTCCGTCCCCGCGGCGTATAGATGAAGACCGCCCAGCCGCCGTTCTCCGCTAGGATGGGGCGGATGTAGTCCCAGGCGGTCGGGTTCGCCACGGCATACTCCGAGAACACCACGCCGACCGGGTTGGCGCCGATCAGGGCGTTGTAATTGTCCGAGCCCACGACCTGCCAGATCGAGCCGCATTTAAGCTCGATCTTCATCTCGGTCTTGTTGGTCGCGGCGCGCAGCGGCGGCGGGAAAACCTGATCGATCATCCGCCGGCCGTCCCTATTGATGCCGTCCCAGACCGTCTTGCGGCCCTGGGTGGCCAGCGGCAGCATGTGCCAGTAGACGCCGACCCGCCGATGCGCCGCCGCGGCTGTCAGGTTCAGCGCGGTGGAGTCCTTGCCCGCCCGGCGATGCCAGACGGCGACCGCACGCTTGCCGCCACCCGCCACATGGCGCCACAACGGCAATTGGTAGCGGCGCGGCCGCCAATCGTTTGGAAGCTCGAACTCCAACCCGCGGATCCTCCGAAGCGGCGAGCGCCCATCACCTATGAGTCTTCGTCGAACGACCTCAGTTTGACGACGATCCGCTGGCCGTCCCTGATCCGGCGATCCTTGCGGTCGGTGAACTTTCCGGGCCGTTTGGCCTTCAGCAGAAGGCTCAATAGCGCGTCGGAATATTTGCGAACCGTGCCGACCTGGCGGCCCTGGTAGAAGACCGGCTCCTCGACCCCTTCGACGGCGCGGCGTCGTGCCTCGACCTCCAGGGCATCGATCGCCTGTTGCTCCGCGGCCGCCCACTTCCTTGCGAAGCTTTCGACCTCATCGCGCTGCCGTTCAGCGACCTCGACCGGAACGCCGGCCGCCTTGGCCGCGGCCGAGACGCTGCCAGTCTTGGCCAGGGCCTTCAGGAACTTGCCCTGCTTCTGCGCTGAAAACGCCAGATCGCTCACCATGCCTGCCGCCTGCTCGCGGCACCACAAGGCGACCGGCTAGAGCAATATCCGACCGTATGGAACCGGTTCGGTTCCATACGGTCGGATGAAATTGCTCTATTTTTCAATAGGTAGAGCAGCTTTATCCGATCAGTCGGATCGCTGAAAGCGATTCCGTCTGATCGGATGCTGCTCTAACCGCCGGTGCGATCGCCGCCGGGGCGGGAACGCCGCAACATCGGAATCGAACCCCAACGGAAAGCGCCCGGGCCGCCGCCGGCGCCGGGCGCAATCGTTCTGAGTGCCTGGAATATGTTATAGGAGCCGTCTGCTGGTCAAGCGTGAAACCGCGCCTGCAACTATTCTCGCTATTGCTTCAACCATTTCGGATTGTTGATACGCAACTCGTCTTTCGTGATGATGCGTAGGCACTGGGTCGGCTACCGGTTGGTGCCGAGAAAGCCGAACAGATGGCCCGCGACCTTGCGGATCTGAATCTCCTCCGCCCCTTCGGTGATCCGATAGCGCCGGTGATGGCGGTAGATATGCTCGAACGGCTTGTAGCGGGTGTAGCCGATGCCGCCATGCACCTGGATTGCCTGGTCGGCGGCCTGGCAGACCAGCCGGTTGGCGCGGTAGTTGGCCATCGACACCTGGTCGGTGACCGCCATGTGGTCATGCTGGTCGAGATGCCAGGCGGTCTTGTAGACCAGATTGCGCACCATCTCGGTCTCGGTATGCAGTTCGGCGAGCGGGAACTGGATCGCCTGTTGCTGCGACAACGGCTTGCCCCAGGTGTTGCGCGTCTTCGCGTACTCCACCGCCTCGTTGATGCAGTACTGCGCCGCGCCGACACCCGAGGCCGCCTGGCGGATGCGGTTTTCGTGCACGAAATGCTGCGCCAGCGCCAAGCCCTCGCCCTCGACATGCAGGATCGCGCTGTTCGGCACGCGCACGTCCTTCAGCGTCACCTCGGCATGGTCGGTCGGCATGTTGAAGGTCCAGTGGTAATAGGGGATATCGAAGCCCGGCACGTCGACCGGCACGATGAAGGCGGTGATGCCCCGGGGCCGGCCCGGCTCGCCCGAAGTGCGCGCGAACACCAGGTCGTGGGTCGCGTTGTGAAGGCCGCTGTTGAAGCGCTTCTCGCCGTTGATCACCCAGTCGTCGCCGTCGCGTACGGCGGTGGTCTCCAGCCAAGTCGCGTCGCTGCCGTGGTTCGGTTCGGTCAGGCCGAAGCCCATATGGAACTGCCCGGTGATCATGCGCTCGAGCATTTCTTCTTTTTGTTCCGGCGTGCCGAATTCGTACAGCATATAGTCCAGGGGAAAGTTGCCGACGATCGAGGATTCGTTCTGCAGGTCATTGTGCAGGCCGAGACCCTTGGCCGCGAGATGCTCGCGAATCATCGCCATGCCGAGATTGCTGCCGTCCAGGCCGCCGATGTCCTTCGGCAGTGCATAGCGGAGATGTCCGGCCGCGTCGGCGCGGCGCCGCATCTCGGCCAACAGCTCTTCCCATTCCGGCCGCGGCGTGCCGCCCTCGTCCCAGTCGGTCCGGGCATGCTCCCTTCGATGATCGAAGTACTGCATGTTCTCCCGTTCCAGCGGCTTGATCTCGGCCTCGATGAAGGCGTCCAGCTCGTCGAGCTTCGCCTTGATGTCCTTAGGGATCGCAAATTCCATCGCTCGTCTCCATCCCTGGCGGCTTTTGTTGCTATCGTGTCGGGGGCGCCGGCACGGCGGTTGGCGGACAAGGTTACAGGGAGCGGCAGGATGACGGAACTCTCCAGCATGGCGCAATCGGTCGCCGAGTTGTTGAAGGCGCGCGGCGACACCATCGGAGTCAGTGAATCCTCGGCCGGCGGCCTGATCTCAGCAACGCTTGTGGCGCTGCCCGGCGCCTCTGCCTACTACCTCGGCGGCACGGTGATCTACACCCATGACGCCCGCCGGGGCCTGCTGGAGATCACCGAGACCGATATGGCGGGCATGCGCGCCAGCACGGAGGAGTACGCCGCGCTGAACGCCGGGCGCATCCGCGACCGGCTCGGCGCGACATGGGCGCTGGCCGAGACTGGCGCCTCCGGACCGACCGGCAACCGCTACGGCGACGCCGCCGGCCACGCCTGCTTCGCCGTCGCCGGCCCAGTGCAGGCGACCCGAACCCTGGAGACCGCCAGCCCCGACCGCGAAGCGAACATGTGGCGTTTCGCCACAGAGGCGCTCGGGCTGTTGGAGGAATGCCTGAAGCGGGCAGGCTAGATGCTGAACCCGCCGACCTTGGTTTCCAGATATTCGTGGATGCCCTCGCGGCTGCCTTCGCGGCCGATGCCGCTATCCTTCATGCCGCCGAAGGGGGCGGCGGCAGAGGCGGGGTTGATGTCGTTGATGCCGACGATGCCGAATTCCAGCCCCTCGAACAGGCGCATCGCCTTGGTCAGGTTCTGGCTGTAGACATAGGCGGCGAGGCCGTAATGGGTGTCGTTGGCCATAGCCAGCACCTCGTCCTCGTCGTCGAACGGAACCACGGCGGCGACCGGGCCGAAGGTCTCCTCCCGGTAGATCAGCATCTCCGGGGTGATCCCGCTCAGCACCGTCGGCGCATAGAAATGGCCCTTGTCGAGGCCGCCCTCGGTCAGCCGCGCACCGCCGCAGAGCAGCTCGGCGCCCCCGTCGACGGCGTCGCGCACCTGGTTGTCGACCTTGGCCACCGCCGCCTCGTTGACCAGCGGGCCGATGGTGACGCCGTCCTCGAAGCCGCTGCCCGCCTTCATCTTGGCGACGCGCCCGGTCAGCGTCTCCAGGAAGCCGTCGAGAATGCCGCGATGCACATAGATCCGGTTCGGGCTGATGCAAGCCTGGCCGGTGTTCAGGAACTTGACCAGCTGCAACCCCTTGGCCGCATGCACCGGATCGGCATCGGCCAGCACGATGAAGGGGGCGTGGCCGCCGAGTTCGCAGGAGACCCGCTTCATGTTGGCCGCCGCCCGTCCCGCCAGCATCTTGCCAACGGCGGTGGAGCCGGTGAAGGTCAGCTTGCGCACCTTCGGGTTGGTGACGAACTCCTCGCCGACCGGCTTCGGCTCCGGCGCGGTCCACAGATTGACGACGCCGGCCGGGAAGCCCGCATCCTCCAACAGCTTGTAGGTCGCGACCGCGGTCAGCGGCGTCGCCTCCGCCGGCTTCAGCACCACGGTGCAGCCTGCCGCCAGGGC
>CAJHXX010000448.1_pt1 | contig 13644 bp, 14 predicted proteins | sample 9198511 | NCBI WGS metagenome assembly CAJHXX01 (sample SAMEA7708325, study PRJEB35096) | sediment metagenome | biome: marine neritic benthic zone biome [ENVO:01000025]; feature: sediment [ENVO:00002007]; material: shallow marine sediment [ENVO:03000034] sea grass bed [ENVO_01000059] ...
ACCAGGTCGCCCGGCCGCCAGCGATGCGTATAGACGAACCGGCGCTCGCCCACATGCGCCAGCAATTCGTCGATCAGGGCGCGGCCCGCGTCTTCCGCCATGCCGAAGATGCGCCCCGCATGGGCAGCGACATAAAGCGTCCGCCGGCCGGTCTCTGGAATGGTGCGGACCATCGCCTGCGGCACGTATTCCAGGTTGCGCCGCTCGTTCTCGATATAGTCGTCGAAGCCGATGCGGGCGCGCGAATGGAACAGCGAATGCTCGGCGATCAGGCCGTCGAGCCGTTGCTGCATCTCCGGCGTCAGCGCGTCATAGGCGGCGCGGGCATCGGCGAATTCCGTGTGGCCGCCGATCGGCGGAACGACCCGGGCATGGAGCAGCGAGGCGCGCGCCGGCGCATGCCGGAACGAGCTATCGGTGTGCCAAAGGCGATCGCCCATCTTGTAGCGGCGGATGCGGCTGTCCTCGGCCCAGACCTCGCCCGTGTCGGTCAGGTTGGAAATGTCGGAAAACTCGGGCCTAACGCGCAGCGCGACATCGGTCCGGTAGACGCCGACCGCCGTCTCCAGGGGGCCGAAATTCCCGGCGAAGGCGAGATGGCGTTCCTCGGTCAGGTCCTGTTCGGGAAAAATCAGGACAGCGTATTTCCACAATGCCTGCTTGATCGCCTCGACGGTCTCGGACGCGAGCGGCCGGTCGAGATCGACGTCGCCGATCTCGGCCGCGAAGTCCGGCGTGACAGGTTGCACGGTGATGGTCATCGGCGCACCCACCGGTTTCAGCCCGCGATCTGCGTCCGCTGCATCCGGCGCACGGCGTGGTGGCTATCGTGGATCGCCAGATGCTGCGTGCAGCGGTTGTCCCAGAATGCGATCGAGCCCGGCGCCCAGCGGAAGCGGCCGGTAATTTCCGGCCGGACCGCATGGGCGTACAGGAAATCGAGCAGCGGCCGGCTTTCCGCCACGCTCATGCCCTCGAAACGGTGAACATAGACGGCGTTGACGAACAGGCATTTGCGGCCCGTCTCCGGATGTCTGCGCACCACCGGATGGACGTTCTCGGTCGGCCGCCAAGCGGCATCATCGCGCACCTTGCTCGACCGGCGGGCATTGACGCCCGCGTTCGGCCCGGCGACCCGAGTGTCGTTGTGGACCGCCTTCAGGCCATCGAGCAAATGCTTCATGCCGTCCGACAAGGTCTCGTAGGCCAAGTACTGATTTGCGAACAACGTATCGCCGCCGTGGCTCGGCACCTCCAGCGCATGCAAGATGGCGCCCATCGGCGGCACCGGCATCATGGTCGTGTCGGCATGCCAGAACTCGCCGGCGACGCTGGCATCGCCCGGCTGGCGGGTCAGGAACACCATCTCCGGGTCGTTGCCGCCGAAATTGTAGTTCGGGTGGATGAAGATCTCACCGAAGCGCCGCGTGAACGCCTTGTGGCGTTCGACATCGAGCTTCTGGTCGCGAAAGAAGATCATCAGATGCTCGAGCAGCGCCCGGCGAATCTCGGCAATCGTCGCGTCATCCAGATCGGCCGCGACGTCGACCCCGCCGATCTCGGCGCCGAGGGCGCCGGCGATCCGGGACACCGTGATACGTTCATAGGCGGCCATGATTATTCTCTAGCTGTCGGTTCCGAAGCATAGCAGGCCGCCGGCCTCGCTTCACCCGCCGGGGCTGCCAATTGCGCCGCGGCGCCGGATGCGTTCACTATGACGGCCATTGGATTGCCGTTCGAAGACCGAGACAATCAATCAATCAAGGAGAAGAACATGGCCAAGGCATCGACGAGCGCAGCGCGCGAGCACGTCCGCGGAGTAGTCCCGAAAATGATGGAACTGACGGACACCGTGCTGTTCGGCGACGTCTGGGAGCGCTCAGAGCTCTCGAAGCGCGACCGTAGCCTGATCACGGTGGCGGCGCTGGTCGCCATGAACCGCGAGCGCCAGCTTGTCGGTCACCTCGGCCGGGCGCTCGACAACGGCGTCACCCGGGATGAGATCGCCGAGGTGATCACCCACCTCGCCTTCTATTCCGGCTGGCCGACGGCGATGACGGCGGCGACGATCGCTAAGGATGTGTTCGAGGCGCGCGACGACTGAAGCCAGGAGGAGCAAGCGGATATGCCAAAGATTGGATTCATCGGGCTCGGCATCATGGGGGCGAGCTTTGCCTCGAACCTGCAGAAGGCTGGCCATCGGCTGGTGGTGCACGACCTGCACCGCCAGGTCGCGGAGCGTCACCTGGCCGCGGGCGCGGAATGGGCGGAAACGCCGAAGGCGGTCGCCGAGGCCGCGGACGTGGTTCTGACCTCGCTGCCCGGACCGGCGGAAGTCGAGGCCGTGGCGCTGGACGGCGAGAATGGTCTGATCGCGGGTATGCGGCCCGACGGGGTGCTGTTCGACCTGTCGACCAACTCGCCGACAAGGATACGCGAGGTGCATGCGGCCTTCGCGGAACAGGGCCTGCACCTGCTCGACGCGCCGGTGAGCGGTGGGCCGAGGGGCGCGGCCTCCGGCAAGCTCGCCATCTGGGTCGGCGGCGATGCGGTGGTGTTCGAGCAGCATCGCGCGGTGCTCGACGCGCTCGGCGACCAGGTCCGCTATATCGGCCCGATCGGCGCCGGGTCGGTCGCCAAGCTGGTGCACAACGCCGCCGGCTATGCCATGCAATGCGCCCTGGCCGAGGTCTTTACCGCCGGCGTCAAGGCGGGCGTCGATCCGCTGCCGCTCTGGGAGGCGATCCGCCAGGGCGCGCGCGGCCGGCAGCGCTCCTTCGACAACCTCGCGGACCACTTCTTGATCAACAGCTACGACCCGCCGGACTTCGCTCTCAAGCTCGCACACAAGGACGTGACGCTGGCGACCCAGCTCGGCCACGACGTCGGCGCGCCGATGCGGCTCGTCACACTGGCGCATGCGGAAATGACCGAGGCACTCAATCGCGGCTGGGAAGCGCGCGACTCGCGCGCTTTCCTGCTGCTACAGCAGGAGCGGACCGGCGTGCAGATCGAGGTCGATCCGGCGGCCGTCCAGGCAGTGCTCGACGCCGACGAAACCAAATAGGAGCGAGTGGTCAGACCTCCGGCGGGTCCTCTTTCTCCACCGAGCAGAGCAACCGGTGGACGGTCGTCTGGGCACCGGCGGCCGCGCCGTGGGCCGACAGGCCGGCCGACGACAGTTCTCCATCGGCCAAGCCGCTCAGGAGCTCCACATCGGTCGCTTCGACGAAGACGACGAGATCGGCCACCTGGTCCGGCTCGGGGCGCAGGTCGCGCTCTTCCGCCGGCACCAGCGTCGATTCCGGGTCCGCCCGCCAGATCTGCCCGCCGATGATGCCGGGAAACCGCTTCAACGCCCCAAATAAGTCGTCGCCAAGCCAACCGACCAGCTCGTCCTCCCGGCCGGCCTCGGCCGCGAGGCGGATCGTCATCGCGGCCGCGCCGCTGCCGCGGCCGAAGCGGCGCAGCAGGTTGCAGGCGCTTCGGTTGGTGTTTTTGAACCGGGCGACGTTCTGCTGGGTCCAGGGCGACGGGTCGTTGAGGCGCGCGAGATAGGCCTCGGACGCCAGCACCGCGGCATTGTCGGTGACATAGTAGGCGAAGTATTTCGGCTCCCCCGACACCGTCACGTAGCGCCGGGCGCGATGGAAGCCGGGCACGTCGACCCGCTCGAACATATGCTCGCGGTTGTACCAGTCGTTGAAGTCGTCCTCCGCGGCCGGGTCGGCATCGGCCCAGACGGCGAGGATTCCCTTGGTCATGATGCGGTTCCTCCGAAATCAGGCAGGCTGGATCATCCGGCGCAGCACGTGCCGGCGGTTGGTGGTATGGGGCCGAACCTCGCCGGCCCAACGGCCAGCTTCCCCGGCCTCGGCCCATTCCTTGCTGAGCAGCACCTCCGGGCTCTCGATCTCGTAGACGGCCATGTAGGCCGGCTCGCCTTCCATCACGATGGTCTGCTGCTCGCCGCCGATATTCACGGCCAAGGGCTGCTGCTTCCAGCGGGTCGCCGAGACGACGCCGGGCACCGCCAGCAGGGCCGGCACGTGTTCGCTGTCATAGACCTCATTGAACAGATCTTCCTTGCCGGCTTCGACATCCATGCTGACGATGAACAGATAATTGGCCGTGATCGGCATAGGTCCCCCCTGTCGTGCTTCGGCTCGGTTGGTCCGACGTTAGCCGCGATGTTACGTTATCTTGAACCCGCATTCGAATGGGGAGACCGAGCATGAGCACGGCGCTCGCAGGCGTCCGCATCGTCGACATGACGCATAACCAGGCCGGCCCGGCCTGCACCCAGATCCTCGCCTGGCTGGGCGCCGAGGTGATCAAGCTGGAACAGCCGGGCAGCGGCGACATCGCCCGCACCACCCACCAGGACCAGAAAGGCGACAGCCTGTTCTTCCTGTCGTTCAACGCCAACAAGCAGAGTCTGACGCTGAACCTGAAGAGCGACGCGGGCAAGGCGCTGTTCAAGAAGGTGATCAGCAAGTCCGACGTGCTGGTCGAGAATTTCTCGCCCGGGGCACTCGACCGGCTCGGGCTTGGATACGATGTCCTGGCCGAGCTCAATCCGCGCCTGATCTACGCCACCATCAAGGGCTTCGGCACCTACGGTCCCCATAGCAGCTACAAGAGCTTCGAGCCGATCGCCCAGGCCATGGGCGGCGCCATGAACGTGACCGGGTTCCCGGAGAACCCGCCGACCTTCGTCTGGCCGTCGATCGGCGATTCCGGCACCGGCATGCATATGGCGGTCGGCATCCTCGCCGCCCTGCAGCAGCGCCATAGCACAGGGCGCGGGCAGCAGGTGGAGGTCGCCATGCAGGACGCGGTGGTCAACATCATGCGCATCAGCCTGCGCGACCATCAACGCTTCGGCGAAACCCAGCCGCGCAAGGGCAATCAGCTCGGCCAGGCCGTGCCCGGCACCACCTATCCCTGCCATCCCGGCGGCCCGGACGACTATGTCTACATCTTCATCCAGCCGCAGATGTGGCCGGCATTCACCGCGGCGATCGGACGTCCGGACCTCTGCGACGACCCGAAATTCGCCAGCCCCGGCGCGCGCTGGGAGAACCGCGACGAGTTGAACGCGATGATCGAAGCCTGGACGAAACAGCGCACCAAGCATGAGAACATGCGCTTGCTGGGCGAGGCCGGCGTGCCCTGCGGCGCCTGCCAGGACACCGGCGAGGTGCTGGCAGACCCGCATCTCCGCGCCCGCGACATGATCGTCGACATCGACTATCCGACACGCGGGACCTATCAGACGGTCGGTTGCCCGATCAAGCTGTCCCAATCCCCGGCCGAGATCACCCGCCCGCCGCAACTGGGCGAGCACACTGACAGCCTGTTGCAAGCGCTTTGCGACGTCTCGGCGGAGGACCTGGAACGCCTGCGCGAAGAAGGTGTCGTCTAGCCCGCGGGCGCCAGCGCCTGCAAGGCGTTCCAATCGGGTGTCGGCTTGCCGTCGGGGTCGAGCGGCTGGATGCAAACATGGGTCGCGCCAGCGTCGAAATGCGCCTTGATGCGGGCCCGCACCTCCTCCTCGGTGCCCCATGCCACCATGGCGTCGAGGAAGCGGTCGCTGCCCCTGCCCGACAGCTCGTCCTCCGAAAAACCCTGGCGCAGCCAGTTGTTGCGGTAGTTCGGCAGCGGCATGTAGCGCGTCATGTTGGCCGCCGCGACGTCGCGGGCGCGGGCGGCATCGGCGGTGAGGCAGATCTTCTGCTCGACACAGAGCCAGGCGTCGGGCCCGACGATCTCCTTGGCCATCGCCGTGTGCTCCGGGGTCACATTGTAGGGCAGCGCGCCCTCGGTCGCGTCGCGGGCCAGCGCCAGCATGTTGGGACCGAGCGCCGCCAGCACGACGTTCCGCGCCGGCGCCTGGACGTCGAGCGCGGCGTTCGCCATCGCCTCCAGATAGGCGCGCATGGTGGCGACCGGCTTACCGTATTGATGGCCGCGCCGATCCGTGACCAGCGGCACATGGGAGACGCCGAGGCCGAGGATGAAGCGATCGTCATGCAGGCTGTTCAGCGTGTTGTGCCCGGCCATGGCGGTCAGCCCATCGCGGGCGTAGATATTGGCGATGCCGCTGCCGACCGCGAGCCGTGTCGTCTGGCCGAGCAGGAAGCCGCCGAGCGACAGCGATTCATAGGCGAGCGATTCCGGATACCACAGGACGTCATAGTTCAGCCGCTCGACGCCCTGCGCCAATTCGACGAGTTGCGCCTTGGTCAGCCCATTGGTCGCCACCCAGACGCCGTGCCTGCCGATCTTCATTTGCCTGTCCCTCCGGAGATGCCCGCATTTGCCTGTCGAGCTTCGCTATACTATTCGGCTTCCGGGTGTCAGACCAATCCAAGGAAAACCAAATGACCGGACGGCTGCTGTTCTCGCCGATCCAGATCCGCGACGTCGCCATGAAGAACCGCGTCGTCGTGGCGCCGATGCACCAGTATTCCGGCGTCCGCGGCGCGCCGACCGACTGGCACCTGATGAATGTCGGCCGCTTTGCCGCCGGCGGCGCCGGGCTGGTGTTCGTGGAATCGACCAAGGTGGAGCGGCGCGGCTGCGGCACCGTCGGCGATCTCGGCCTCTGGGACGACGAATTCGTGCCGCAGTTTCGCCGGCTGGCCGACTTCATCCGCCAACACGGCGCGGTTCCCGCCCTACAGCTCGGCCATTCCGGCCGCAAGGCGCGGCGCGCCCGGCCGTGGGATGGCGGGCAGCCGCTGCAACGTTCCAGCGAAATCGAGGACTGGGACAACTGGGAGCTGGTCGGGCCGAGCGCCCTCGCCCCAGCGGGAGGCGAGCCAGTGCCGCGCCCTGACCCGGGACGAGATCCCGGCGCTGGTCGAGGCCTGGGGCGCCGCGGCCCGGCGCGCCGACGAAGCCGGCTTCGACGTGCTGGAGATCCACGCCGCGCATGGCTATTTGCTGCACCAGTTCCTGTCGCCGATCTCGAACCGGCGCAACGACGATTACGGCGGCTCGGAGCAGAACCGCATGCGGTTCCCGATCGAGGTGGCCGAATGCGTGCGCGCCAACTGGCCGGAGGGAAAGCCGCTGTTCATGCGCTTCTCCGTCGAGGACGACGCCGGCTGGGGCCCCGACGAGAGCGTGACGCTTGCCAAGGCCGTAAAGCCGAAAGGCGTCGACGTGATCGATTGCAGCTCCGGCGGCATGACCTCGCGCCCGGTCGACGGCGCCGGGCCGGTCGGTTACGGCTACCAGGTGCCCTATGCGGAGAAGCTGCGCGCCGAGGCCGACATCATGAGCATGGCGGTCGGCCTGATCGTCCATGCCGACCAGGCGGAGGCGATCCTGCAGCAGGGCCAGGCCGACCTGATCGCCCTCGCGCGCGAGATCCTCTACAACCCGAACTGGCCGATGGATGCGGCACGCAAGCTCGGCGTCGACGACGCATTCGCGACCGTGCCGCCGCCGCAGTCCTATTGGCTGGCCAAGCGTGCCGAGTCGGTAAAAGACATGGTTCCATCGACCTACAAGGCGTGAGGCCGCGCCTCCGCTATAGGTCCCGGAGCCGTTCCACGCCGGCCGGCGCCTCGCCGCGCTCGACCGACTGCACCGCCTCGACCAGCCCGGCATTGGCCGGCGTCGGCAGCCCGACCGCCGCGCCGCGCCGCGCCACCAGCCCGTCCAGGTCCTCGATCTCGGTGCGGCGCCCCTTCATCATGTCCTGGCCCATGGACGGCCGCGCCGTGTCGCTCATCTTCTCCGACGCCGCCAGCAGGCCGGCCTCGATCTCCGCCAGGGCCGGCGCGTCATTGGCGCCCGCCGCCAACTCGTCCGCCGCCGCCACCCAGAGCTCCGGCGCGAAGCCGCCGATCCGCTCTAGCGCGTAGCCGTCGGCGAGACCGACCCGGACCGCCTCGGCCGCCAGGCGGATGGAAAGCCGTCGGGTCGCCGCGTCGACGGTGTATTGCTTGTTGGAGAGGCCGGTCGCGGCCGACAAGCCGTTCGCCATGGCGTTGGCGACCAGCTTCGACCAGCGCTCGCCCCAGAGATTGCTGGTCACCTTGGCGGAATCGATGGCCGCCAACAATTCGTGGATCCGCTCGACCCGCGGGGTGATCCGGCCATGCGGCTCACCGACGCGGAACACCGTGTGCTTCTCGCCGCCCTTGGCGACGCTGCGGCGGACGAAGCCCGGCTCGACCAGCTCGACGACGATCTTGGAGGCGATGCAGCCGACCGTCCGGCCCCAGCCGACGGCGGCGGCCAGCGCGTCCTCGTTGATGCCGTTCTGCAGCGACACCGCGAAACCGTCCGCCGCCAGATAGCCATTGGCCAGCGCCGCGGCCCAGGGCGTGTCGTAGGACTTGACGGAGACGAAGGCGATGTCGGCCGGCCGTTCCCTGGCCAGCGCCTGCATCTCGGTCAGGTGCAGCGCCCGGACCGGCGTGGTGAAGCATTCTTCCGGCGTCTGGCCTTCCAGGCGCAGGCCGCCAGCGCGCATCGCCTCGACATGCTCCGGCCAGGGGTCGCACAGAACCACGTCATGGCCGTCGCGGGCGAGATAGGCGCCGACATAGCCGCCGACCGCGCCGGCGCCGATGATCAGGATGCGTTCGCTCACCGGATGCGTCCCGCTAGACCGGCACTTCGCCTTCGATGGTCATGCGGTGCATGCGCCGACGCTGCCCGCGATAGTCGTCGATCGCGAAATGCTGGGTGGAGCGGTTGTCCCAGACCGCGAGCGACCCGACTTGCCAGCGGAACCGGCAGGTGAACTCCGGCCGCACCGAATGGGCGCACAGAAACTCGATCCAAGGCCGGCTCTCGGCCTCGGTCCAGCCCTCGAAGCGGACCGTATGCGGGCGATTGACGTAGAGCGACTTGTGGCCGGTCTCCGGCGTGGTGCGGACCACCGGATGCACCGCCTCGATCGCCTCCGCCTGGTCGATCTTCTGGGCCTTCATGGCGGAATTCTGGCTCACCAGCGCCGCCCGGCCGCCGCCATAGGCAAGCCCCGCGCTATAGACCCCGCGCAGGCACTCCAGGGCTGCCTTCATGCCGTCGGACAGCGCCTCATAGGCGAGGCGGGTGTTGGCGAACAGGGTGTCGCCGCCAACGGACGGCACTTCATGGGCATAGAGAAGCGTGGCGATCGGTGGCCGCGGCAGATATGTGCTGTCGGAATGCCAGGCGCCGCCGAAGTTGCGCTCATCCGTTTCGGTCCTCAGAATCTCGAAGATCTCCGGCGCCTCCGCCAGGCCCTCGACGAAGGGGTAGATGTTCGGCTTGCCGAAGCGGCGGCCGAACGCCACCTGCTGCCCGGGCGTCAGGTCCTGGTCCCGAAAAAAGATGGCGTGATGGTCCAGGAAGGCCTGGTGGATCTCGTCGAACGCCTGGTTGCTGAGATCGCCGGCCAGGTCAACGCCGTGGATCTCCGCGCCCAGCGCCCCGGCGATCGGTTTCACGTCGATGGTCTGATAGCCCATATCAAGAATTCCTCCGCGCCGGATTATATATCCGATGCCGGGATTTTCGAGAATCACCCCCAGACCTTGTCGGCCACCCGGACGATCAGCTCCAGCTTGGCTTTCTGGTCCTCGACGGTCAGAGGATTGCCGCCGACGGTCGAGGCGAAGCCGCATTGCGGGCTGATGGCGAGCCGGTCGAGGTCGATATGTCGGGCGGCCTCGTCGATGCGGCGGCGGAGACCGTCCTCCGGCTCCAGCGCCGGTGTCTTGGAGCTGACCAGCCCCAGCACCACCATCTTGTCCCGGGGCACGAAGCGGAGCGGCCGGAAGTCGCCCGCCCGCGGCGTGTCGTATTCCAGGAAGAAGGCGTCGACGGGGATGCCGGTGAACATCTTCTCGGCGACCTGCTCATAGCCGCCTTCCGACAGGAACTGCCCCTTGAAGTTACCGCGGCAGAGATGCACCGCCGCGGTCACCCCGGCCGGCCGGTCGCCCAGGGCCTGCGCGAAAAGGTCGATATAGTCGTCGATCAGGCCGAGCGGATCGAGGCCGGCGGCCGCCACCCGGTCGCGGATGGCCGGATCGCACAACATGGCCAGGGGAACCTCGTCGCATTGGATATAGGTCGCGCCGAGGCCGGCCAGATGTTCGATCTCCTCGCGGAATACCGCCGCGAGGTCGGCGAACATGGCCGCGGCCGAGTCATAGGCGGCCGGCTCGATGCCCCGGTCGAGGCGCCAGAAATGCATGGTCGGCGGCGACGGCAAGGTGATCTTCGGCGTTTCCCTGGTGGCCGCGGCGAGAAAGGCGAACTCGTCCTCGGCGATCGGCCGGCCGCGGCGGATCTTGCCAGCGACATGCGGCGCGGTGAAGGCGGTCTCATGGCCGCAATCGTCACGGAAGGTGAACGCCGCGTCGCGCACCTCCAGCCCGTCGACCCGCTCGACGAAGCGGCCCCAATAGGACGCTCGGCGGAATTCCCCATCGGTGATCGCCTTCAGGCCGGCGGCTTCCTGCAGAGCGACCACCTCCCGGATCGCTTCGTCCTGCACCGCCGCGAACGCCTCGGCGCCGATCTCGCCGGCCAGGTATTGCCGGAACGCCTTGGTCAGCGACGCCGGGCGCAACAGGCTGCCGACATGGTCGGCGCGGGCCGGCAACTTGCAAGTCGACGTCATTCCGAAACTCCTCGAATTGATGACCGGGCGGGCTGATCCCATCCTAACAGTAGCGCGGATGCCAGCGATGATGTCCCATCGATCGTCTCGATCACGCGGCCGGCCTCGGCGGTGGCCGGTATTCGAACGCCGATGGCCGTCATGCCCAATGGGGGATCACGACCGGATCGGCAGCGCGCATCGAAAAGTGGCGATTTGGTGGCGGCGCAGGCAGGCGGCTATCGCAATCTCCACGTTGCGTCGTCGATCATCCCGCACGCTGTTCGACTGTATGCCCAGTTCGACTTGGCATCTGTCGAATCCGGTTGACGTCTTTCGTGTTCGTTGTATATTTTTTGACGACAATGTCGACGAAAACAATTTTCCGTGTTGGGACTGGAAACAAGCACAATTATCATGGTGTTGGCGCTGGCTGGCCTGGGGCTCCTTCTGCTTGTCTGGCTAATCGGTGCGTGGAAGTCGGGTTTCTTTCTGATCGATCGAACGACGGCCGTGGCCGGCATGGGCGATTCGCCGGGCGATGAATTCTCCCGCCGCAAACAGGTCGTTAGCCTCGACCGCTGGTCCGTCGCCGTCCTCGACGAGGGAAAAGGCGACCCTGTCGTGCTTCTGCACGGTTGTCCTTTCAGTTCCTACGAGTGGCGAAAAATCATTCCGGTCCTGGTTGCCTCCGGACACAGGATCATTGCGCCCGATCTTTTGGGATTGGGTGACACGCTAGTGCATCTGAACGACGACTACCGTTTGCCGCAGGACGTCGAAATGGTGGTTGCGCTGCTCGACCATTTTGGGATTCAACAGGCACATTTCGTCGGTCATGACCACGGGGGCGCAACACTGCAAATGCTGATGCGTGATGATCCGGAGCGAATAAGAAGTGCCGTGTTGACCAACGCGGAGGCCTATGATCAATGGCCGAGTAAGCCGGAGCGGCCTTACCTCGGACTTGCCGTCAATCCGATCACGAGCCCCTTTTTCCGCCTCGCGCTGGCGTCCAACCGGGTGCGGCGCGAAGCATTCGCTATCGCTCACCTTAATCCCGATCGGACGATGACGGACGCGGACATCGATACCTACGTCCGCGCCCACATCGCGACGCCGCAACGGTTCGCGCGCTTCCGACGTTTTTTCCGGTGGCAGCTCGATCGAGAAAATAATCTCGAAACGATGGCAGCGCTTGCAGGGATGCGCCGATTTGAAAAACCGACCCTGATCCTGTGGGGCCGCCGGGACACCAATTTCGGACCGCCCATCGCCGAGCGTCTGGCCAAAGACATTCCCGGAGTCGTCCGTTTGCAGTGGATGGTAAATTCGGCCCATATGCCGATGGAGGAAGAGCCGGATGCCTATGCCGCGGCGCTTTTCAGCTTCTGGAAAGACGTCGAAAATAAGGCCCGGCCTTCGTAGGGGGTACCGCGGCGGTCTCGCTGCTCTCCAGAGGCTCGTCCGGTGAGGTATGGATGCCCAAGATTGTAGACGCAGCCGAACAACGCGCCCACATTCGCCGTGCGGCTCTGACAACGTTCGCGCGACGTGGCCTGACAGGTACCGGCCTTGCCCATGTGGCGGCCGAGGCCGGGATCAGTCGGGCCAGCCTCTACCACTATTATGCGGACAAAGCCGCTCTTATCAGCGATGTCGCGCGCGAGCTGTTGGTAGAGGAAGAACGGCTCTTTGCCAACGCGACGAATTTCGCCGGCCCGGCCGACGAACGCATTCAGCACCTGGCGCGCGCGGTGGTCGCCCGTTTTGACACATGGGCCAGGCTTGGTCGGCCGCTGCTTGAAATCTGGGCCAAGGATACGCGCCGCCTGAAGCCCCTCCTGCGGCGGTTGCGCGAAAAACTTGCCGATTTGATACGCGACGGACAACAACGCGGTGAAATTGACAGCTGCGTGGAACCGGAAGCGGCGGCCGCTCTGATTGTGGGAATGATCGACGGCCTGTTGCTCCAGGTGTTTGTCGACCCAACCGGGTTGGCATCTGACCAGTCGATGCAGGATACGTTTGCGCTGGCGCTCAACCGCCTGCTGCGCCCAGCAGCTGCCGAGCGACACAATCAACGTCTGACGCAATGAAACAGCAGTATGTGCACGAACGAGTGAAGGTTGCCTACACGACGGTAACGACGCGCGGACCAGCCTCTTGCGGTGGGGAGGGCGGCGCAGACAAGATTGGTCAAGCCATCGGTTGTTCCAACGACAAACTTGCAGCCGTTCCTGCTGAAGCCAATCTGAGCGCTAGCGGTGCCAATCCGGGGCAGTTGCATCGTTGAAACCCGGCGAGACAGTGTTCGACCACAGGCCTGCTACTCGCTAGATTCCATGACCCTCGAACTGTTGTGCCATTTTTCGAATAAGCTGGCCAAAGCAACGGCAGCGAAAAATCGATCGGAACAAGGACCCGAGTAATGTCGATTTTCGAACGCTATCTCACCCTTTGGGTCGCGCTTTGTATCGTCGCCGGAGTGGCGCTCGGCCACTTCCTTCCGGGCGTGTTTCATGCGGTCGGCTCGGCCGAGGTCGCGCAGGTCAACCTGCCGGTCGCCGTGTTGATCTGGCTGATGATTATCCCGATGCTGGTCAAGATCGACTTCGGCGCACTGCACCAAGTCAAGGAGCATTGGCGCGGCGTCGGCGTCACATTGTTCATCAATTGGGCCGTCAAGCCCTTCTCGATGGCGGCGCTCGGTTGGCTGTTCATCGGATATCTCTTTGCGCCCTATCTGCCCGCCGATCAGATCCCCTCCTACATCGCCGGCCTGATTATTCTCGCCGCCGCGCCCTGCACGGCCATGGTGTTCGTCTGGAGCAATCTCTCGGACGGCGAGCCGCATTTCACGCTGAGCCAGGTGGCGGTCAACGATACCATCATGGTGTTTGCCTTCGCCCCGATCGTCGGCCTTCTTCTGGGCTTGTCGGCAATCACCGTGCCTTGGGAAACCTTGTTCCTCTCGGTCGTGCTCTACATCGTCGTGCCGGTGATCATCGCCCAGGTCCTGCGCC
>CAJHXX010000154.1_pt1 | contig 13638 bp, 12 predicted proteins | sample 9198511 | NCBI WGS metagenome assembly CAJHXX01 (sample SAMEA7708325, study PRJEB35096) | sediment metagenome | biome: marine neritic benthic zone biome [ENVO:01000025]; feature: sediment [ENVO:00002007]; material: shallow marine sediment [ENVO:03000034] sea grass bed [ENVO_01000059] ...
CAGGCCGGTCGCCACCGACGACCAGTAGATGCCGATGCGGTTGGCGATGAAGCCGGGCGTGTCCTTACAATCGACCACCTCCTTGCCGAGCCGGACGTCGCCGAATTCGCGGAGCGCGGCGAGCGCGCCCGACCGGGTCTTCGGCCCGCCGACCACTTCGAGCAGGCGCATATAGCGCGGCGGGTTGAAGAAATGGGTGATCGCGAAGTCGGCGGCGAAGCCGTCGGCCATGCCGTCGACCAAGACGTGCAGCGGAATGGTCGAGGTGTTGGAGCTGACGATGGAGCCGGCCTTGCGCACCTCGTCGAGGCGCCGGTAGAGGCCCTGCTTGATCTCCGGGTTCTCGATGATCGCCTCGCAGATCCAGTCGCAATCGGCGACCAGGTCGAGGTTGTCTTCCAGGTTGCCCGGGGTGACCAGCCGGGCGTTCTTCTTGTGCATGAACGGCGCCGGCTGGGTCTTCAGCATGGTCTGGATGGCGCCCTTGGCCAGCGCGTCGCGGTCGTTCGTGCCCTTCGGCACGACGTCGAGCAGCACCACCGGCCGGCCGGCGTTGGCGACATGGGCGGCAATCGCCGCGCCCATCACGCCGGCGCCGATGACCGCGACCTTTTCGATCGCTCCCGGCGTTGCCTTGGTTGCCCGGGCGGCGGCGGTCCGCTTGGCCGCCGGCGCCTTGGCGTCGGCCTTCTTTGCCGGCGTCTTCTTCGTCTTGCTCTTCGCCGGCGCCTTCTTCTTCGTCTTGCCCGTCGTTTTGCTCGCCATGATCAGCAGGCCTCCAGCACGGTCGCGATGCCCTGGCCGCCGCCGATACACTGGGTCGCGAGGCCGAGGCTCTTGCCCTCGCGCTGCAGCAGGCTCGCCGTCTTGCCGGTGATGCGGGCGCCGGTGGCGCCGAGCGGATGGCCGAGCGCGATGGCACCGCCGTCGAGATTGGTCTTGGCGAAATCGATGCCGGTCTCGCGGATCACCGCCAGCGCCTGGGCGGCGAAGGCCTCGTTCAGCTCGATGATGTCGATGTCGTCGAGGGAAACGCCGGCACGGGCCAGCGCCTTCTCGGTCGCCGGCACCGGGCCGATGCCCATGATCTCCGGCGCACAGCCGGCGACCGCGATGCCCTTGATGCGGGCGAGCTTGGGCAGGCCGTTGGCGTCGGCATAGTCTTCCGAGCAGACCAGTACGGCGGCGGCTCCGTCGGTCAACGGCGACGAGGTGCCGGCGGTGACCGAGCCGGCCTGGTCGAAGGCCGGCTTCAGATCGGCGAGGCCGGCCGCCGTGGTATCCGGGCGGATGCAGCCGTCGGCCTCGACCCGGAGATTGCCGTCGACGATGGCGACGATCTCGTCGTCGAACTTGCCGGCCGACTGCGCCGCGGCGGCACGCTTGTGGCTCTCGGCCGCCATCTCCTCCTGCTCGGCGCGGGAGAGCTCGTATTTCTTGGCCAGGTTCTCGGCGGTGATGCCCATCGAGATGTAGGCCTCAGGGTAGTCCTTGAACAGGCCCGGATGCGGCGCCGGGTTGAAGCCGCCGAGCGGCACCCGGCTCATGCTCTCGATGCCGGCGCAGATGAAGGCGTCGCCGGCGTTCATCTGGATCGCGCCCGCCGCCATATGGACCGACTGCATCGACGAGCCGCAGAAGCGGTTGACCGTGGTCGCCGCCGCGCCTTGCGGCACGCCGGCCAGAAAGCCGACATTGCGGGCGACATTCAGGCCCTGCTCGCCCTCGGGGAAGGCGCAGCCCATGATCACGTCCTCGATGTCGTCCGGATTGACGCCGGTCTCGGCGATCAGCGCCTTGACCACCTGGGCCGCGGTCTCGTCGGGCCGCACCTTGGCGAGCGCGCCCTTGGTCGCGAAGGTGAAGGGGGAGCGGGCATAGCCGCAGATCACAACATTGGTCATGTCTCTCTCGAACTCCGTTTGGTTCGCCCGGGCCGGTCGGTCCGCCGGCCCCGGCACCCGATGTCCTGTTGAATGACGTCGGAGCCGTTACGCCCGACGCAGTGATACGCACTTCGGCACATCCGTCCGCTCACCCGACGGCTCGTGCCCTGCGGTCCCTCTGATTCTTGTCGGCGGCCGACCGCTTCGGTTTAGCGGTCTGGTCGTTCTCGGTCAGGAACGTCTCGATCTGGCTACAGGCGGTGTTCAACTCGCCGATGACTTCGTCGATCTCCTGGCGCTGGCTTTCCAACGCGGCGATCCGCTTGCGCGAGCGCTTCAGCATCGCCTGCATCTGCGTCACCTGGCCGTCGCCGAGGTCGTAGAGGCCAAGGAACTCGCGGATCTCCGCCAGGCTGAAGCCGAGCCGCTTGCCGCGCAGGATCAGCTTCAGGCGCGCCCGTTCGCGCGGGCGGTAGACCCGGGCCGTACCCTCGCGCAGCGGCTCGATCAGCCCCTTGTCCTCGTAGAATCGGAGCGTCCGCGCGGTGATCCCGAATTCGTTGGCAAGATCGGTGATCGTGTAGGTCTGCGGCACCTGCAAGGCCCTCGTCGGTTGTTATCGGCGGCTGTTGTCGTCGGATGGCCGGCATTGTACTTTACGTTTACGTAAACGTCAACTTGACGACGCGGCGATTTCAGTCGAGACATAGCGTCAGCGGGACAGCAAACTCTTACGCGACCAGCCGGCGGAACAAGACGGGAAATCGGCCAAGATGAGCGAGCGCATCACCACCTACCGGGCCTTCTGGCCGCATTATCTCAGGGAACATACGCGGCCGGCGACGCGGCGGCTGCATTATCTCGGCAGCAGCCTGGCGCTGGCCGCCATCGCCGGCCTGATCGTGACCTTCAACCCCTGGTATTTGCTGATCGTGGTCGGCACCGGCTACGCACCGGCCTGGGCCGGCCATTTCTTCGTCGAGCGCAACCGCCCGGCGACCTTCACCCATCCGTTCTGGTCGCTGTTCAGCGACGTCCGGATGTATTTCCTATGGCTGTCTGGCCGGCTCGACGCCGAGCTCGAGGCCGCCGGGGTGCGCCCGGACGGCAGCGTCGAGCCCGGCGGCACGGTCAATTCCGCGTAAGTGGAAACTGCTCTTCTTCTGTAACGGGCGGGCCGGCAATGCGCATCGTCGGAAAAATCACCGAGTGGCAGGACGAACGCGGCTTCGGCTTCGCCACCAGGGCGAAGGGTGAAGGCCGCGTCTTTTTTCACATCAAGGATTTCGAGCGCCGGAGCCGGCGGCCACAGGTCGGGGACCGGATCTACTTCGAGATCACGCGCAACAAGGACGGCCGGGAAAAGGCGGCATCGATCATCCTTCTCGCGGGCCCTCCCTTGCCCGAAGGCTTTCATCTCGCGGCACTGGTGTCCCTCTCGTTCATCATGCTGCTCATTGGGGGCGCGGCCAGCGGGCGGCTGCCCTGGTGGCTGCTCGGTGTCTATTTCGGCATGGGGCTGATTTCGGCGCTGCTCTATCGCCGCGACAAGGCGGCGGCAAAACGGAGGTTGCTGCGGACCAGGGAGGCCAGGCTGCTGCTGGTCGATCTGCTGGGCGGATGGATCGGCGGTATGTTCGCTCAGGTGATGTTTCGCCACAAGCGGCGCAAGCCCTCCTTCATGTTCCCCTTCTGGCTGATCGTCGGCAACCACTTCATGATCGGCGTGCTGGTGGCAACCGGGTGGCCGGAGCAGGCGCCGCTGCTCGACGGCCTGCGGTCGTTCTTTGCAGTCCGGTGACCGGACGCGGCGACAGCTTACCTGCTTCCCTAGCGAATTAAATAAACTGTCACCGATTTAGACGCGGCCTAACCGACAGCCGAGCGGTCCGCCACCAACTCGCCAATCAGGCGGCGCAGCCGCGCCGGCTCGACGGGTTTCTCGACGAATACGCAGCCGGCCGCCTCCACGTCGCGGCGCACCGCGGTCGAGACGTCGCCGGTGACGACGATCGCGGGCACCCGGCAGCCGAACCGCCGCCGCAGCCGGCCGACGACGTCGACGCCAGTCTCGTGTTCCGGCAGGCGATAGTCGGTGACGATGGCGTCCGGCACCGGCGCCGATGCGCCAAGCGCCGCGAGCGCCTGTTCGCCGGTCTCGGCGGCGACCACCACGGCACCCCAACGCTCCAACAGGCCCAGCATCGCCTTGCGCGCCAGCGCGTTGTCCTCGATCAGCACGACCGAGAAGCCGCCGAGGTCGGGCGCGGCCGGCAGATCGGTCGTGCCGCCCGGCGGCGCCTGGGGATCCGCTTCCGCCAGCGGCGCCGGCACCATGAAGCTGGCGCCCGGATCGGCCGCGGCGTCGCGCGGCGCCGTGCCGGCGCAGAAATCGTCGAGGAGGCAGCCCATGCGGCGGACGGCCCGGGCGATCTCCTCGGCGGTCTGCCGCCGTGCCGGATCCCGGGTGTCTTCCAGCAGGCCGGCGGCGAGCAGGCCGGTCGCCTGCAGCGGCTGGCGCAGCTCGTGATTGACGGCGGCGAGCACCTCTGCCCTGGCCGCCGCGACCGCCGCGCCGGTATCATCCGGCGCCGCGATTCGCTCGCGCCGCGCCAACTCGCCGGCCGCCGCGCGTTGTTCCGCCTGGCGCAGGTAGATCAGCACCGCCATCACCCAGAACGCCCCGACGATCAGGCTGCGATTGGCCAGGATCAGCCAGGGCACGCCGCCGGAGGACTGCAGGTAGCCGAGCATTGCCAGCGCGCTGGCCAGCCCGGCGAACATGAACGGCGCGCGGCCCGGCAGCCAGAGCGAGATCAGCATGAAAAGGAAGTAGGGAAAGACGCCGGCCGCAAAGCCGCGGGGTGTCATGACGTCGATCGCAAAGGTCGCGACGGCGACGGCACCGGCAAACAGAAGCAGGTTCTTGTTGGTTGAACGCGACTCGCCGCGTCCCTGAACGACTGGCGTATAACTCACGACTGTGGTTCCTGATCCGGGCTCGCCGATCGGCCAAGACGCCGCGATCGGCGGGGTAAGCTACGAAAACATGCACCTAACCAGAGCTCGTCTTTCGTCTTTGGTCAGGCAAGGAAAGGCACAAGGCCTCGCCCCGGTGCGTCGATATCTCCCGAACGAAACTCGTCGAAACCCCGAACAGCCGTGCCGCCTTCACAGCGGACAATTCCCCCTCACCGACGCGTCACCGCGCGGGTGTCTGCGCCTCGACATGCGATCCACCCGGTTTTCCGGTCCGGCCGCGCGCGGCGCTATCGAAATCGGGTATAACACCCGATGTATAACAACCTAAAGGCGTGATTCTCTAGATTGTCGTGTCGACCTAGAAGTCTGTACACGCAACCGATAGGGGATGCAACCCTTCGGTACGCCATTATTCCGTTAACTGCGCAACACCGAAAACAAAACGCCAATAGGGTAAAAACTTCGTAATTATTATGGGCTCGCCGGCCCGCGGCGATGTCCGGTCAGCCGTCCAGCTCGCGCTTGGCCGCAGCGATCGAGTCCTCGAGCGCGGCGATATCACCAAGCCGGTGCGCCATGGTGAGCGCCAACTTGGCGAGGAACAGCGACTCGCGCTCCGGGCCGGCCTCGTCGATGGCGGCGGCCAGCAACTCGAAGGCCCGCTCCAGATCGGCGAAAGGCAGCCGGTCGGCCATATCCTATTGCTCGCAAAACCTATTCTGCATCGTGGGCGGCCAAGGCGATCCGGACCGCCCGGCGCACTTCGTCCGGTTCGATGTTCGGCCAGCGGGCCGCGACATGGCCGTCGGGCCGCACCAGATAGAAGCTGCCGGCCGCGGCGCCGCAGGCGGCGAAGACGCGCCGCTCCGGATCGGCGAGCACCGTCGCGGCCGCGGCCTCGCCGGCGGCGCCGGCGACCACCAGCGGATGGAACAGCCCCTCGTCGAACAGGGCGGCGACGCCGTCCGCCAATGCGCCGCCGCCGTGGAAATAGAGGCCGTTGAAGCCGGCCGCCAGATGGTCGAGCAGGAAACCCGCCGCGCCGGCCCCCGCCGAAGCCAGCCGGAGGTTGCGGAGCGGCGTGCCGGCGCGCGGCCCGGCGCCGAAGCCTGCGTCGCGCGCCTTGAAGGTGGTCAGCGGGCCGTCGGTATAGTCGTAGGGCGCCGATTGCCGCGGATCGATCAACCCGCGCACGAACGCCTCATGCACCGACAGCGACAGCACCGCGTCACGCATCAGCCGATAGCCCCGCGTCGGCGGCGTCATGAAGATGGTGCTCTTGCCCGCCTGATCGAAGATATCCATCGTCGCCGCGCGCCGCTCCGACGAATAGCTGTCGAGCAGCCGGTCGCCGGCCCGGCTCCCGATCACCGCTGCCGGCTTCCAGCCCAGATTGTTGGCGTCGGCAAAGCCCGAATTGAGTCCGCGGCGCACCAGTATCTCTCGACCCGCCGGCGTCAAAGGCGCATTCTTGTAGATGCGCATTCGGTCCTCCTTGGTTGCCAATGTCTTCACAAACATCAGCTTCCTCGGTCTGGGCCAAGTGGGCAACCTGTTGGGACTTCACATCTAGCGCATTCTGCGGCCGAGCTGAACCGCCGCCGGCCGCGCCGGGCGATGAGACGTTTCGGCCACGCCCGGCCGGCACGGCGGCGACAACCCATTGAGCGGGTTTTCGATCCAACCGTCGCAGGCCGGCCACGGTCTGTGGCTAAATTGCTGTTTCGCCCTTCAAAAACCGGCTACACCGATCCATAATCCGCCGCGGCGCGACTCATTCCGGGACCGTGTTGTTGCGCCGCCCGGCGTTTCTGGCACCCGGTCCCGAGCCGATGTCCCGATGCAGATCTACCTGCCCATCGCCGAGATGTCCGTCAACGTCTTCCTGCTGGTGGGCATGGGCGGACTGGTCGGACTGCTGTCGGGCATGTTCGGCGTCGGCGGCGGCTTCCTGATGACGCCGCTGCTGATCTTCATCGGCGTGCCGCCGCCGGTGGCGGTCGCCACCGAGGCCAACCAGATCGTCGCCGCCAGCGTCTCCGGCGTGACCGCCCATTGGCGGCGCGGCAATGTCGATTTCAAGATGGGCGGCGTGCTGCTGGTCGGCGGCGTCGTCGGCTCCGCGATCGGCACCTGGATCTTCACCGCGCTGGAGGCGATCGGCCAGGTCGACCTGCTGATCTCGGCGGCCTATGTCGGCTTCCTGGGCCTGGTCGGCGGCCTGATGTTCCTGGAAAGCGCCAATGCGATGCTGCGGCGCAAGAAGGGCACCCGGCGACGGCGCAAGCTGCATCGGCACACCTGGGCGCATGGCCTGCCGTTCAAGATGCGGTTTCGCAAGTCGAAGCTCTACATCAGCGCGCTGCTGCCGCTCGCCATCGGCTGCCTGGTCGGCATCCTGGCGGCGATCATGGGCGTCGGCGGCGGCTTCCTCATGGTGCCGGCGATGGTCTACCTGCTCGGCATGCCGACCAGCGTGGTGGTCGGCACCTCGCTGTTCCAGATCATCTTCGTCACCGCCACCGTCACCGTTCTGCATTCGGTCAACACGCAGACGGTCGACGCCATGCTGGCGCTGCTGCTGTTGGCCGGCGCGGTGATCGGCGCCCAGATCGGCACCCGCCTCGGCACCCGGCTGCATGCCGAGCAGTTGCGCGTCCTGTTGGCCCTGATGGTGCTCGGCGTCTGCGCCAAGCTCGCCTGGGGCCTGGTGAGCACGCCCGAGGACATCTACTCGCTGACGATCCTCGCCGGGGGCGGCAAATGAGCCGGCGCGGCGACACCGCCAGCGCCGTCGCCGGCGGCGTCATGCTGGCGCTTGGGCTGGTGCCGGCCGCGGCGCCGGCGCAGGAGCCCAGCCTGGTGACCGATCTCTCCGAGCACCTGATTTCGATCACCTCCAGCTTCGCCGGCACCGACCTGCTGCTGTTCGGCGCCATCGAAGGCGGCCGCGGCGACATCATCGTCGTGGTGCGCGGGCCGGAGCAGCGTGTGGTGATGCGCCGCAAGGAGCATGTCGGCGGCATCCTGTGGATCAACCGCCGGTCCGAGACCTTTGGTCGGGTGCCCGGCTATTACGCCGTCGCCGCCAGCCGCCCGGTGCGCGAGACGGCGCCGGACAGCCTCACCGCCCGCCTGCAGATCGGCATCGACAATCTGCGCTTCGAGGCGGACAAGGCGTTGTCGGAGGCCGAACTCGACGATTTCTCCCAGGCCATCGTCCGCGCCAAGATGCGCGACGACCTCTACCGCGTCGAGCCCGCCAAGGTCGTCATGCTGGGCGAGACCCTGTTCCGCACCCGCATCGAGTTCCCGGCCAACGTGCCGGTCGGCGACTACTTCGTCCAGGTCTACCTGTTGCGCGACGGCCAGGTGGTCGGCGCCCAGGCGACGCCGCTGTTCATCAAGAAGTTCGGCGTCGAGCGGCAGATCTTCGAATTCGCGCACCGTCAGCCGCTGATCTACGGCATCGCCGCCGTGATCCTGGCGCTTGCCGCCGGGTGGGCGGCCGGCGTCATCTTCCGCCGGCCTTAGGGACCTGGGCGGCCGGCGGCCCGCCTTGCAGCCAGTACGCCTCGATCGGACCGTGCCGGCCACGCAGCAGATGTTCGCCGCATGAGGCGAGCCCGTGGTCCGGGCCGAGGCGGCCGACCGTCGCGGCGCTGGCCAGGGCGGCGACGGCGCCGCGCCCGCCGCTCAGCTCCCGCGCCAGACCTTCGAGGCGCTCGGTGATGTTCACCGCGTCGCCGATGATCGTGTAGTTGATGCGCCCGGGCGCGCCGATATTGCCGACCACGACCGGCCCGCTGTGGATACCCATATGGAGGCGCACCGGCGCCAGGCCGGCGGCGCGGCGGCGCTTGTTGTCCTGCTCGATCGCGGCGGCGATGCCCTGCGCCGCGCGGCAGGCGCGCTCGGCATGATCCGGCTGCGATTCCGGCGCGCCCCAGAACGCCATCAGGGCATCGCCCATATACTTGTCGACCGTGCCGCCCTCCGCCTCGACGCAGCGGTCGACCAGCGTGAAATGTTCGTTCAGGAAGGCGGCGACCGCGCTCGCCGGCTGGTTTTCGGCGAAGGCGGTGAAGTCGGCGATGTCGGTGAACAGCACGGTGACCTCGCGTTCCTCTGATTCCACCGCCGCCGCGTCCTGCCGACGCATCAGCCGCCGGACCAGGGAGCGCGGGACATAGGTCTCGAACCAGTGCAAGCCGCCAACCATGGCCTCGAAGGCGGCGGCCGCCTGGTTGAGCTCGCGAAACGGACCGCGCGGCAGGCGCGGCAGCTCGGCCAGGTCGAGGCGCCGGATCCGGGCCGCCGCCTGGGCGAGGTCGCGCACCGGCCGGCTGAGCGCGTGGCCGAGCAGCAGCGCGACCAGCAGAGCGGCGGCCAGGACGCCGAGCCCGACGCGCGGGATCAGCCCGAGTCGCGCCACCTGCGCGGCCGAATCGGCGAGCGGCGCATAGGTCCCGACCAGCCACGGCTCCTTGCCGTAGTCGGCCAGCTCGCGAAACAGGAACAGATAGGTGTCGCCGGCGTGATCGATGGCGCGTGCCTCGAACCGATCGGCCGGATCGGCGTTGATGCCGTTCGCACGCCGCGGCTGCCATATCGCGGCCAGCACCGGATCGCCCACCTCGTCCAGCAGCGGCAGCGGCTTCAGGTCGCGGGCGTCCGCGTAACCGTCGCGCAACCGGGGATGGGCGAGCACGAAGCGCCGATCCGACAGAATGAACGCGTTCTCCGCCGGCGCGCCGTCGAGCCCGCCGAGGAATTCCGACAGGTCGGCGATCGACACGCCGGCGATCAAGGCGCCGGCGAAGCGGCCGTCGCGAAGGACCGGCATGCGGATATTGATATAGGTCCGGCCGATGTCCTCGGCGACGTAGAGCTCGCCCCAATAGGCCCCGTCAGCCGCGGCGACCTCGGCTGCGACGCGCCGGAAATAAGCCGAATCACTCCAGTCGTCGCGTGCGATCCGCCGGCCGGGGCGATTGCGGAAAGCGCGCAGCACCTGCATCTCCGGGTCGACGAAGGCGACCACGGAGACCTGCGGCGCGGCGGCCAGCGAGGTGAGCAGATGCTGGGCGAGTGACGCGTCGTCGTCGAGATCGATCCGGCCCTCGGCGATCAGCCTGCCCAGATAGTCGAGTTGGGCGCGCGCCGGCTCCAGATGCAGGTGCGTCCGCTCGATGATCGAGCCGACCACCAGCTCGGCCTTGTCGCGGATCAGCACGTCGGTGTTGCGGCGCGCCACCGTGTAGCCGGCGGCGAACACCGCGACCACGGCGACCAGCACCAAGCCGACGACGCTGCCGACCAGCAGCACGGCGATCGGCAGGCCGCGCGGCGGCCGGTTGCCATGCTGATCCTGCTTGCGCGACGCCAACATGCCCTTTCCGGTCCGGCCGCCTGATTTGAGACCCCGTCACGAAAACGGCCCGACCTCCGCGGCGCATTGATCCAGGTCAGCCCGTCAAGGACAAGAAATGGCCGCAAAGTGAGCGATCTTTGCCGCACCGCGATCGAGTTTGGAGCCAATCGGTAAGGCTCGCCCGCGACTTTATCCTGGCCCAGAAAGCCGGTTTCGGAAGGTGTCGCGAATTTTACCAGTTCATCAATATTTGCTAGGACATTCATCTCCTCGAAGCGGCAAGCGTCGATCTGGAGGTTTCATGTCGAAGACCGGTTTTCGAACAATTTGCGTGCTCGTGCTCCTTGTCACGGGCCTAGGCACAAGCACCGAAGCCGCGGAGCTGACGATCGGCGGGACGGGTTCTGCGCTCAGCGTCATGCGCCAGCTTGCCGATCGTTATGCCGAGCGAAATCCGGGGATACGGGTAACAGTCCTGCCGAGCCTCGGAAGCGGCGGCGGCATCAAGGCCCTGATCGCGGGCGCGGTCGATATCGCGGTGAGCGCCCGCCCCTTGAAGGATAAGGAACGCGCCCATCCGATCGTCGACCAATACTATGGACGCACGCCGATCGCCTTTGCGGTTCATGGCGCACCGGAGGTGGCCGGCATTTCGTCGGCCGAGATCCTCGAGATCTATCGTGGGTCTCGCAGGAATTGGCCTGGCGGAACCTCTATTCGCCTCGTCCTGCGGCCCAGTTCCGAGACCGACTTCGCGCGGATTGCGGAAGAAATCGACGGGCTAAGGGACAGCTACGAAAACGCGCGCAAGATTCCGGGGATCCCGATCGCCTACAATGATGCGGAAAACGTCGAGTTCCTGGGAAGCATCGCCGGCGCGATCGGGACGGTCACCTTGTCGCAGTTTCTCGCCGAAAAGCTGCCTCTGCGCCTATTGGCGCTCGACGGCGTCGAACCCAGCGTCGCGAATCTGCAAAGCGGCGCCTATCATACCTGGAAAGGCTACTGGTACGTGACCGCGGCACAGCCGAGCGAAGCGGTGCAACGGTTTCTTGCCTTCGCCATGTCAGCGGACGGCCGCATGGTACTCGAGCGCACCGGGCATGACTTGAACTTCCGACCGCAATAACAGGGTATGGAGGCGTGAGTAAATTCGGTCTCCGCGGCCTTCTCAGCCTCTTGGCGGGGGCGGTATCGCTGTCCGTTTTCGCCGGGCTGGTGCTTTTGTCTTATGCATTGACAAAGGACTATGAGCGGCGCATCGCCGACCGACTGGCCGTTGATCTCGCCTCCGCCATCGCCCAACTCGCCTACTACGATCCGACACTATGGCGTTTTCAGACCGAGCGCATAGCTTCGAAGGTCGAGGCCGAGTTGCGGAACGAGGAGCCCGACATGCGCGGCTGGTCGGTCAGCGTATTGTCGAACGATGGCCGGTCTGTTTATGAACGGCATGCCGATCCGGCGCTGTTCCAGGTCGTCACGGTCGAGACCATCAACGTCGGCTTCGATTCCATCGGGCGCATTATGATTTCGGGCCAGATCTACGCATTGCCTCGCCGCATAGCCTGGACATCGACTTTTGCGCTGATGATTTCGATGACGATTTTCCTGGTGCTTTATTTCATTCCTTTCCGCGCCCTTCGGGCACGAGAAGCCAGCCTGACAGATGCCCTTGTCCTGGCGAAGAAAAGTGAGGACGAAGCCCGCGCAAGCAGCGAGCGCCTGAGCCGCGCGATCACCAGCATGCAAGACGGCTTTGCGCTATTCGATCAAAAAAACCGCCTGGTTCTTTGGAATCTGCCCTATCAGAACATAATCGATGATTGGGAGCTAACAGCCCAATTAGATAGCGATTTGGACGACCTGCTGAGCCGACTACCCACTGTCGTCGCGGAGCGAGTCGAGAAGGTTCCGAACCCTGAAGGCGTCGGAAACGATACTGCGGAGGCCAACGACCAGCTAGAGGTGACCACACCGACAGGGCGGAAGATCGATTGGCGACGTGTCGCCACCAACTCAGGCGAGTCACTGATCATTGTAAGGGACATAACAGAGCAAAGAGAAGCCGAGAGGCGGCTTCGCCAAGCCCAGAAGATGGAGGCGGTGGGGCAGCTGACGGGCGGGGTCGCGCACGACTTCAACAACCTGCTGGCGGTCATCATGGGCAACACCGAGCTGCTGGGGGACCGGCTGGGACCTGAGGACAAGCAGCTTGACGCGACTTTCCGGGCGGCCATGCGCGGGGCCGAGTTGACCCAGCGGCTGCTGGCTTTCTCGCGACAGCAACCCTTGAGCCCGCGAGCGATCGACCTTGGCGGGTTGGTATCGGGTATGTCCGATCTGCTGATCCGAACCCTCGGTGCAACCATCGAGGTCGAGAACAGGACGGATCCGGGCCTGTGGAATGCCCTGGCCGACCCGGGACAGGTGGAGAATGCGATCCTGAACCTCACGCTCAACGCCCGCGATGCCATGCCGGACGGCGGCAAGCTGACGATCGAGTGCGCCAATTCCTCGCTCGATGAGGCTTATGTGGCCGACAATCCCGATGCCCTGGCCGGCGACGACGTGCTGCTGGCGGTGACGGACACCGGTTGCGGCATGACCGCCGAGGTCAAGGCCCGCGCCTTCGAGCCTTTCTATACGACCAAGGAGGTGGGCCAGGGGAGTGGGTTGGGGCTATCGATGATCTATGGCTTCGCGAAACAGTCGGACGGCCATGTGAGCATCTATAGCGAGGAAGGCAAGGGCACGGCGGTCAAGCTCTACCTGCCGCGGGTCGAGACCGCCTCGACGACCGACAAAGCGCGCGAGAACGAGGCGCTGCCGCAAGGCCGGGGCGAGGCTATTCTGGTGGTCGAGGACGACCGGGATGTTCGCGACCTCGCGGTCAAGGTGCTGGGCGGCCTGGGCTACCGGGTGATCGACGTTCCCGATGCGGCGAGCGCCCACAAGGTTCTGGCGGACGGACAGCCGGTCGACCTGGTGCTGTCCGATGTGGTTCTGCCGGGTGGCACGAGCGGCCCGGAATTTGCCGAGCAGACATGCGCGACCCATCCGGGTCTCAAGGTCATCTTCATGTCGGGCTATCCGGCCGAGGCCGCCAAGCGCAACAGCTTCCTGGGCTCGGACAAGGTGCTTCTCAACAAGCCCTTCCAACGGCAACAGCTCGCCAAGGCCGTACGGGACGAGTTGGATCGACGCGCCGCGACATGACCGGTCTAGAGCAGCATCCGAACGGACGGAACCGAACCGGTTCCGTCCGTTCGGATGCTGCTCTAGTTGGCGCTCACCTGTCCGCGATAGGCGCGGCTGGCGTCTCGGTACCGCCGGACGCCCGGACATCGCGGAATGAGACCAGCCGCCGCCGGTCCCCGTCCCACAACACGAGAC
>CAJHXX010000424.1_pt1 | contig 13599 bp, 12 predicted proteins | sample 9198511 | NCBI WGS metagenome assembly CAJHXX01 (sample SAMEA7708325, study PRJEB35096) | sediment metagenome | biome: marine neritic benthic zone biome [ENVO:01000025]; feature: sediment [ENVO:00002007]; material: shallow marine sediment [ENVO:03000034] sea grass bed [ENVO_01000059] ...
CGAGCAAGTTCGAGGGCTGGGGCGAGAACCGCTTTCGCGCCGCCGGATTCCGCGCGGTGCCGAACTGCGTGGTGCGGCGCTCGGCCTACATCGGCCCCGGCGTGGTCCTGATGCCCAGCTTCGTCAACCTGGGCGCCTATGTGGACAGCGGCACCATGGTCGATACCTGGGCCACCGTCGGCAGCTGCGCGCAGATCGGTAAGGACTGCCACATCTCCGGCGGGGCCGGGATCGGCGGGGTGCTGGAGCCGTTGCAGGCCGGCCCGGTCATCATCGAGGACGGCTGCTTCATCGGGGCGCGCTCCGAGGTCGTCGAGGGCGTGGTCGTCGAGACCGGCTCGGTGCTGTCGATGGGCGTCTATATCGGCGCCTCGACCAAGATCGTCGACCGCGCGACCGGCGAGGTGCATATGGGCCGGGTGCCGGCCTACTCCGTGGTGGTGCCCGGCACGCTGCCCGGCAAGCCGCTGCCCGACGGCAGCCCGGGGCCCGGCCTCTACTGCGCGGTGATCGTCAAGCGGGTCGACGCGCAGACCCGGGCGAAGACCTCGATCAACGAGCTGCTCCGGGACTAGGTCGGTGGCCGACGTCCGGGTCGATGCGCTCGAGCTGGCGCGGGGGTTGATCCGCTGTCCCTCGGTGACGCCGGCAGACGGCGGCGCCCTCGACCTGCTCGGCGCCACGCTCGAAGGTCTCGGCTTCACCTGCCACCGCCTGAAATTCTCGGAAGCCGGCACCGCGGATGTCGACAACCTGTACGCCCGCCGCGGCGATGCGGCGCCCAACTTCTGCTTCGCCGGTCACACCGACGTGGTGCCGGTCGGCGAGGCGGCGGCCTGGTCCGTCGACCCGTTCGCGGCCGAACTGCGTGACGGTCGGCTCTACGGCCGCGGCGCCGCCGACATGAAGTCCGCCGTCGCCGCCTTCGCCGCCGCCGCCGACCGCTTCCTGGTTGCCCGGGGCGGCGATTTCGCCGGCTCGATCAGCCTGCTGATCACCGGCGACGAGGAGGGCCCGGCGATCAACGGCACCGCCAAAGTACTGACCTGGCTGGCCGAGCGCGGCGAAACCATCGACGCCTGCGTCGTCGGCGAGCCGACCAATCCGGCGCGCCTCGGCGACATGGTCAAGATCGGCCGGCGCGGCTCGCTGAGCGGGCATCTGACGGTCCAGGGCGCGCAGGGCCACGTCGCCTACCCGCATCTCGCCGACAATCCGGTGCCGCGCCTGCTCGCCACGCTGCAGGCCCTCGACGGCCGCCGGTTGGACGACGGCAATGCGCATTTCCAGCCCTCCAACCTGGAGATCACCACGGTCGACGTCGGCAATCCGGCGACCAACGTGATCCCGGCGGCGGCGCGCGCCAGCTTCAACATCCGTTTCAACACCGAGCAGACGGCGACCGCGCTGGCGGCGTGGGTCCACGAGACCTGCGCCGTCCATGCCGGCGCCCACGACCTCGAGGTGGTCCGCAACAGCGATCCCTTCCTGACCCCGCCCGGCGGCTTCAGCGAGCTCATCGCCGCGGCGATCGAGCGCGAGCTCGGCCGGCGGCCCGAGCTGTCGACCACCGGCGGCACTTCGGACGCGCGCTTCATCAAGGATTTCTGCCCGGTGGTCGAGTTCGGCATGGTCGGCCAGACCATGCACAAGACCGACGAGCACTGCCGGGTCGCCGATATCGCGGCCCTGAGCCGCATCTACCAGACCGTGCTGGAGGAGTATTTCAACGCCTGATGCCGGGCCGCCAAGAGATCCTCCAGGCCTTCACCGGCGCCTTCCTGCTGGCCCGCCTCGACGTTCGCGGCATGGGCCTGTTCGACCTTTCGATGACCGGCTTCTGGCGCTCGTTCTTCGCGCCGGTGCTGGTGGCGCCGGTCTACCTGCTGACGGTGCCGCTCAGGCAGAGCGCGGAGCGCACGCCCGACCTGGCGGAGATCCCGCTCGGCCGACTGTTCCTGCTGGAGAGCCTCGACTATGTGATCGCCTGGCTCGCCTTTCCGGTCGTCATGGTGTTGGTGGCGAAATGGCTCGACCTCGGCGAGCGTTATGCCGGCTACATCGTCGCCTACAACTGGTGCCAGGCCCTGGCGTTGCTGGCGCTGACGCCGCTGATGGTGCTCGACGGGACCGGCCTGGCGCCGCCGCTGACCGGCCTGGTGATGTTCGTCGCCGTGCTGGCGGTGACCTATTATTCCTGGTTCGTCGCCAAGACGGCGCTGGCGATCACCTGGCATCTGGCAGTCGCGCTGGTGCTGCTCGACATCATCTGTACGTTGGCCGTCGGCGCCGGGCTGGACCAGTTGCTGCTCTAATTCGGTGACATTAAACCGGTGACAGTATACCTATTTCCAATTCAAAATAAGTATACTGTCACCCGATTGTCGCCGGATTAATAGTCGACGCGCGTCAGATAGAGCCCATCCGGCGGCGCGTTCGGGCCGGCCGCGGCGCGCTCGCGCGCGGCCAGCGCAGCCGCCACCTGGTCCGCGTCCCATTTGCCCTCGCCGACCAGCTTCAGGGTGCCGACCATGGCACGCACCTGGTGGTGCAGGAAAGAGCGCGCCTGGGCCTCGACCGTGATCTCCGAACCGGCCCGCGCCACCGCCAGCCGGTCGAGGGTCTTGACCGGCGACCTGGCCTGGCATTCCGCCGCCCGGAACGAGGTGAAATCGTGGCGGCCGACCAGGCGGTCCGCCGCCGCCTGCATCGCCGCGGCGTCGAGCGGCTTTGGCACCCGCCAGGCGCGGCCGCGATCGACGGTCAGCGGCGCCCGCCGGTTGACGATGCGGTAGCGGTAGTGCCGCTGGGTGGCGGAGAACCGGGCGTGGAAATCGTCGGCCGCGGCGGCGCAGTCGAGCACGGCGACCGGCGCCGGCCCGAGATGGTGGTTCAGCGCCGCCATCACCGTCTCCGCGGTGGTCTCTTTCGCGAGATCGAGATGCGCCACCTGGCCGAGCGCATGGACGCCGGAATCGGTCCGCCCGGCGCCCTGCACCGTGACCCGCTCGCCGGCGAAGCCGAACACCGCGTCCTCGACCGCCGCCTGCACCGACGGGCCGTTTGCCTGGCGCTGCCAGCCGACGAAGCCGGTGCCGTCATATTCCAGGGTCAGCCGGAAGCGGGTCACGCCAGCACCCGGCCCTTAGGTAACGGGAAGCCGCGCAGGAACTCCGCCGCATCCATGACGCCTTTGCCCGCGCGCTGCATGCTGGTCAGACGCAGCGCGCCGTCGCCGCAGGCGACGGTGAGACCGTCGTCCAACAGCGTGCCCGGCGCGCCGTCACCCTCGACCGCTTCGGCCGCATGCAGCTTGACGCGCTGGCCGTCGGCCTCGAACCAGGCGCCTGGGAACGGGTTCAGGCCGCGCACCAGACGGGCCAGCTCCGCCGCCGGCCGGCGCCAGTCGAGCCGCGCCTCCGCCTTGTCGATCTTGGCCGCGTAGGTGACGCCGTCCTCGGGCTGCGGCACCGCCTCGATCCGCCCCGCCGCGAGGTCCGCCAGGGTCTCGACCATCAGCCCGGCGCCGATCTCCGCCAACCGGTCGTGCAGCGCGCCGGCGGTCATGTCCGGGCAGATCGCGACGCGGCTGGCCGCCAGCATCGGCCCGGTGTCGAGCCCGGCCTCCATCCGCATCACGGTGACGCCGCTCTCCGCGTCGCCGGCCATGATCGCCCGCTGGATCGGCGCTGCGCCGCGCCAGCGCGGCAGCAGCGAGGCGTGCAGGTTGAAACAGCCGAGCCGGGGCGCGTCGAGCACCGCCTGCGGCAGGATCAGGCCATAGGCGACCACCACCGCCGCGTCGGCGCCATGCGCCGCGAACGCCGCCTGGGCCTCGGCGGATTTCAGCGAGGCCGGGGCGTGGACGGCGATGCCATGCGCCTCGGCGGCGCGCTGCACCGGCGACGGCCGCGGCTGCCTGCCGCGCCCGGCCGGGCGCGGCGGCTGGGTATAGACGGCGGCGATGTCGTGACCGGCGCCGATCAGCGCCGCCAGGGTGGGCAGCGCGAAATCCGGCGTGCCCATGAAGACGAGGCGCAGTTCGCTCATCGCCCAGCCCCCGGATTAAGCGGTGACGCGCTGCCGCTTGGCCTTCTTCAGCTTGCGCAGGATCATGTTGCGCTTCAGCGCGGAGATGTGGTCCACGAACAACAGCCCCTCCAGATGGTCCATCTCGTGCTGGATGCAGGTGGCGAGCAGCCCATCGGCCCGGAGGGTCCGGGCCTCGCCGTCATAGTCGAGATAGGAAAACTCGATCTCGGCCGGCCGGTCGACCTCGGCATAGTGCTCGGGCAGCGACAGGCAGCCCTCCTCATAGGTGGTCAGCGTCTCCGACACCCAGGTCAGCTCCGGATTGACCAGGTAGAGCGGGTTCGGCGGCTCGTCATCGCGCGCCGCGTCGACCACGATGACCCGCTTCGGCACCGCGACCTGGATCGCCGAGAGGCCGACCCCGGGCGCGTCGTACATGGTCTGAAGCATGTCGTCCATCAGCTTGCGCAGGTCGTCGTCGACCCGCTCGACGAGGCTCGACTTGGCCCTGAGTGTCGGGTCCGGGGCGACGATGATCGGCAATATGGCCATGGCGGCAAACGCTGCAGTTTGGAACGGTTCTACGGGATGACGGTTAGGTATGACGTCCCGGCCCGTCCGTCAAGCACCCGGCCGCCTGGCTTGTATCGCCTCAGTTTGGCGTTCTACCCGACCGACGCCCCGGACGACCGCATTTTGGCGGATCTCCTCTGCTCTACGCCTAACAGCAAACATTGGCCCAGGGTCATCGGCACTTCTGGCTCTGTTACGGCTTCGGAACTTCGGTCGGAAATCGCTGTCTGGAAAATCCCGGGCGAAAGGTCAAAACTAGGCTTCAGAGCGAACTCTGGACGTGGAGCCCCTGAGCAACGTCCTCATGGGAATCGGGAACGATGATGGACAGCGCGGACCTAATCCTTTTCGTGATCACGTCAGTAGCCGTGATCCTGATGCCCGGCCCAGGAATGCTGTTCGTGATTTCAACCGGGCTTACAAAAGGGGCCGGAGCTGGTGTCATCGCCTCATTCGGCACGACGGCAGGGATATCATTCCATATCGTCGCGGCCGCCCTCGGCCTCGCGGTCCTGTTGAAGACCTCGGTGATCGCCTTCCAGTTGGTCAAGATCCTGGGCGTGCTCTACTTGATCTATCTCGCGTGGCAGACAATCAGGAACAAAGAGCAGATGTCTCCAAAGAGGCGGGTCTCGGCGAGTAGCCTCAAAGCCGTGTTCGCGCAGGGTATGTTGGCCAATGCCCTGAACCCGAAGCTGTCGGTCTTCTTCCTAGCCTTCCTGCCCCAATTCATCACCAAGAGTCCGATCTCACCCGAGACGCAGACGTTTCTGCTTGGCGTTGCATTCATGGTGATGACCGCCGTGATCTTCGTCGGTTACGGGCTCCTGGCTGCGACAGTACGCGATTACGTCCTGAGCCGAGCTTGGTTGATGAGCACGATCAGGTATCTGTTCGCCAGCCTCTTTTTTGCCCTCGGTGTCCGGCTTGCGCTTCTTGACCGGCAATGAAGCCTTGTCGAAGTCCGCTGCCATCTGGCAACGGCGGACAGACCCCTGCTTCAAAGATCACGTGTACAAGCGTGCACGTCGCGTGAGCAGAGCGGCAGGACAGCATGCCGAAGCCGCCGGCGGCGGTCGCGAAGGCCCCTGCGCTTCGACCCTCGCCTCTGCGGCCAGACCCCTCGCCCTTTGGAAGAGTTCTAAAACCGGACAGATCAAATGTTACATAGACCGGTCATATCCCGTGTTAGCGACAGGCCGGTTGTCCGCCCCTGGCGCTCGGCCTCAGGCGTGATAGATTGATTAACCAACGAATCAAAGCATTTCGCGGGCGGGAGCAGAGCATGGAGCCAGGCGTCATCGTAATCGGGATCCTCCTCGTCGCCGTCGCCGTCGCCGCGGCGGCGGTCGCGGTCGCCGTGCTCAGCCAGCGCCGCGCCGCCCGGGCGGCGGCCGCGGCGGCCGGTATGGCGTCGACCGCGGAACGCCTGGCGGCGACCCAGGAGCAGCTCAGCGGACAGTTGAACGCGCTCGCCGCCTCGGCCGCCAGCCATCAGGCGGAGCTCGGCCGCAGCCTGAACGACCGCCTCGACCAGGTCTCCAAGCGGCTCGGCGAACGCATGGAGCAGTCGACCGAGAAGACCTCGAAGACGCTCGGCGACCTGCACAGCCGGCTCGGCATGATCGACGAGGCGCGCAAGCACATCACCGAGCTGTCGACCCAGGTGGTCGGCCTGCAGGATATCCTGGCCAACAAGCAGGCGCGCGGCGCCTTCGGCGAGGTGCAGCTCGGCGATATCGTGCAGAACGCCCTGCCGCCCTCGGCCTACGCGTTTCAGGCGACGCTGGGCAACGGCCGGCGCGCCGACTGCCTGATCCGGCTGCCGAACCCGCCGGGGCCGATCGTGATCGACGCCAAGTTCCCGCTGGAGAGCTATCACCAGCTGCGCGCGGCGGAAGACGACGCGGCCCGCGCCCAGGCCGGGCGCGCCTTCGCCGCGGCGATCCAGAAGCATGTCGGCGACATCGCCGAACGCTACATCCTGCCCGGCGAAACCGCGGAATCGGCACTGATGTTCCTGCCCTCGGAGGCGGTCTATGCGGAGCTGCACGCCAACTTCGCGGCGGCGGTCGAACGCTCCCACCGGGCGCGCGTCTGGATCGTTTCGCCGACCACGCTGATGGCAACGCTGAACACCGTGCGCGCCGTGCTGAAGGACGCCCGCATGCGCGAACAGGCCGGCATCATCCAGAAACAGGTGCTGGAACTGCTCGACGACGTCGCCCGGCTCGACACTCGCGTCGTCAACCTGCAGCGGCATTTCGGCCAGGCGGAAAAGGACATCCGCGAGATCGGCGTCTCGACCGACAAGATCACCCGCCGGGCCGGCCGCATCGAGGACCTGCAGATCGCCGACGAGGAACTGGAACCGGACGCGGCCCTGCCGGCGCCCGAGGTCGCCCTGCCGGTGACGCACTGAGCGCCGGCGGCCGGGCGCCGCGGCGCGTCGACGGTTGCAACCCTGGCGCGGCGACTCGCGCTATATTAGACTTCCGAATTGGGCGGGCGACGAACCGCGATAGAGGGTAGATGGACGACAAGGCCGTCAAATGCCTGCTGGTCGATCTCGACGGCACGGCCGGCGCGGTGATCGCACCGCTGCTGGCGGGATGGCGACGCTCTGCCGTCATGGTCGACGGGCCCGTGGGTCAGGCGGGCGGACTTAGGGCGCTCGGCCGCGGCGCCTACGACGTCTGCCTGCTCGGCGCCTTCGACGCCGGGGCGGCCGCTGCCGGGTTCATCGACGCGGCGCGCGGGATCGACCCGGATTGCCCGATCATCCTTGCCGCGGCGGATGGCGAGGATGTGCCTTGCGAGACCGCCATCGACGAGATCCTTTACCGTTCCGAGCTTTCCGCGCCCTTGCTCGAACGTGTCATCCTGCACGCTCTTGAGCGGCGACGGGCCGAACGCCGGCTGACCGAGGGCTTCAATCTCCTGAACGCCATCATCGAGGAGACGACGGACGCAGTCCACGTCAAGGACAAGGACCTGCGCTACCTGATGATCAACACGGCCGGCGCCGCCTACCTCGGCCGAAAGGTGGAAGATGTCGTCGGCAAGCGCGACGAGGATCTGTTCGACCCGGAATCGGCCGCCAGGATCGTAGCACGCAACCGCCAGATCATGCAGAACGGCGATGCCCGCACCTACGAGAACGATCTGACCACGGCATTCGGCCGCCGCTGCTTCTTTCAGTCGACTACCGCGCCGCGGCGCGACGCCCAGGGCAACATCATCGGCCTGATCGGCATCTCGCGCGACGTCACCGAGCAGAAGGTCGCGGAACACGAGCTGCACCGGCATGTGGAAGAGCTGGAAGCCACCAAGCAGCAACTCGAGGCGCAGCGCCGGGAACTGCAGGAGCTGGCCGACAGCCTGGCCGCCGCCCGCGATGCCGCCGAGGCGGCGAACCGGGCGAAATCCGAGTTCCTGGCGACGGTCAGCCACGAGATTCGGACGCCGATGAACGGCGTTCTCGGCATGACCAACCTGCTGCTCGACGGCGCGTTGGACGCCGAGCAGCAGGCGCAGGTCGCCGCCATCAAGCAGTCGGGCGAAAAACTGCTCGACCTGCTGAATGACATCCTCGATCTCTCGAAGATCGAGGCCGGGGAGCTGCGGCCGGAGCAGACCAGCTTCTCGCCGGCGGCGATCCTGCAGGATGCCGAAGCGCTCTGGCGATTCAACTTTCGCCGCAAGGGCCTCGGCTTTACGATCCAGGCCGACGACGGCCTGCCGGCGACCTTGCGCGGCGATCCCGGCCGCATTCGCCAGGTTCTGTTCAATTTAATCAGCAACGCCTTGAAGTTCACCGAGGCTGGCGCCGCCGCCGTTTGTGTCACCCAGCGGCGGCTCGCCGACGGTCGGGTAGAGCTCCGATTCACGGTATCGGACAGCGGCATCGGCGTCGTGCCCGAAGCACGGGAACGGCTGTTCGACGAGTTCACCCAGGCCGATTCCAGCACGACCCGAAAATACGGCGGCACCGGCCTCGGCCTGGCGATCTGCCGGCGCCTCGTCGACATGATGGACGGCGACATCGGCCTGGCGGACGGCCAGGGCGCGGGCGCGACCTTCTGGTTCAGTGTGCCCTGCCGGCTCGACACGCAAGTGGCAGAAGCAGAGGCCCCGCCGACCATCCAGCCCTGTTCGGGTCGCCGCCTGAACATCCTGGTCGCCGAGGACAACCGCATCAACCAGGCGGTGGTCCGCAGCATGCTGATCAAGGCCGGCCACCGGGTCGACATGGTCGCAAACGGCGCGGCCGCCGTCGCGGCGGCACGGCGCCGCGCCTATGATCTGGTGTTGATGGACGTGCAGATGCCCGAGATGGATGGCCCGGCCGCGGCCGCCCAGATCCGCCGCCTGGCCGGCAAGGCTGGCCGGCCGCCGGTGATCGCGCTGACTGCCAATGCCATGACCGGCGACCGCGAGAAATATCTCGACCAGGGGATGGACGACTACGTGTCCAAGCCGATCGGGCATGCGGCGCTTTATCGGGCGATCCGGCGCTGCGTCGGCGACGACATCGCGGTCGCGCCGGAGCCGGCCGCGGCGGTCCGGCCTGACGACGAGATCACGCCGGAGGCCGAGGCCGCGCTGCGCCAAGTCCTGGAGTCGATCGCCAAGCTATAGCGGCCGGCGCGATTTCAGCGCCGCCGACAGGGTGCCGTCGTCGAGATAGTCGAGTTCGCCGCCGACCGGCACGCCGTGCGCCAGCCGGGTGACGGCAGAGCCGGTGTCGGCTAGCCGGTCGGTGATGTAATGCGCCGTGGTCTGGCCGTCGACCGTCGCGTTGGTGGCCAGGATCACCTCGCGCACGCGGCCTTCGCCGACGCGGCGCACCAGGCTTTCGATGTTGAGCTCCTCCGGCCCGACGCCGTCGAGCGCCGACAGCGTGCCGCCGAGCACGTGGTAGCGGCCGCGGAAGGCGGCGGCGCGTTCCAGCGCCCACAGATCGGCGACCTCCTCGACCACGCAGATGACGTTGTCGTCGCGCCGCGCGTCGGTGCAGATCGCGCAAGGCTCCCGCGTGTCCAGGTTGCCGCAGATGGCGCAGACGCGGACCTTGTCCGCGGTCTCGCCGAGTGCCTGGGCGAGCGGCACCATCACTGCCTCGCGGCGCTTCAGCATATAGAGCGCGGCGCGGCGCGCCGAGCGCGGCCCCATCCCGGGCAGCTTGGCGAGCAACTGGATCAGGCGCTCGATCTCCGAGCCCAGCATGGCCTGGCTCCGATCCCGGCCTAGAACGGCAGCTTCATGCCGGGCGGCAGTTGCAGGCCGCCGGTCAGCTCCGACATCTTCTCGGCGACGAACGCCTCGAGCCTGATCTTGGCGTCGTTATGGGCGGCCAGGATCAGGTCCTCCAGCACCTCGGTCTCCGTCGGGTCGACCAGGCCGGGGTCGATCGAGAGCCGCCGCATCACGCCCTTGCCGTCGAGCGTCACCTCGACCATGCCGGCGCCGGCCGAGCCGACCACCTCCTCGCTGGCCAGACGCTCCTGCATCTCGGTCATCTTGGCCTGCATCTCCTGGGCCTGCTTCATCAACTGGCCGAGATTCTTCATCCCAATGCCTCTCCATCGGTTGCGTCCGGACCCGCATCGTCGCCGGTCATGGTCGGATCGCCCTCCTGGGGCGGGTCGCTCCGCTCGGCCGGTCCGGTCAGGTCGCGGACATCCCGGATCGCGGCGCCGGGAAAGGTTCGCATCGCCGCCTGGACCAGCGGGTGCTCAGCCGCCGCCGCGCGGCGGTCCTGTTCCTGCGCGCGGCGCTGCTCGGCGAGCGGCGCCTCGCCCGGCTCACGCGAGACGGCCATCACCCAGCGCCGGCCGGTCCATTCGCCGAGCTTGCTCTGCACCGCGTTGGCCAGCCCGCTCGGGGCGTTCGGGCCGGGCCGGAACTCGATCCGCCCCGGCTCGAAACCCACCAGATGCACATCGTTCAGCAGGTTCGCCTGCAGGATCACCTCGCGCTGCTCACCGAACAAGGCGACGACGGCGGCGAAATCGCTCGGTGCCGGCAGCGGCGCCTCGGCGGCCGGCGCGGGCGCGGCGGCGGCGGCCGTCCCGCCGACCGCCCGGACCGCGCCGGTCGAGCCGGGGCCGGCGGCACCCGAGGTGGGCGCCGCGGTGGCCGGTGCGGCGGCCGTCTGGCTGCCGTCGCGCTCCAGCCGGCGCACCAGGCTCGCCGGATCGGGCAGGTCAGCGGCATAGGCGATGCGGATCAGCGCCATTTCCGCCGCCGCCAGCGGCACCGGCGCGACCGGCACCTCGCCGAGCCCCTTGAGCAGCATCTGCCAGACCCGCGACAGCGTCGGCATGGCGAGCTTCTCCGCCATCTCGCGGCCCTTGTTGCGTTCGGTCTCCGAAACCGTGACATCCTCGCCGGCCGCCGGCACCAGCTTGACCGTGGTCAGCCAGTGGGTCAGCTCCAGCAGGTCCTGCAGCACGACCACCGGATCGGCGCCGGCATCGTACTGGGCGCGCAGGTTGGCCAGGGCCTCGGTGACCCGGCCGGCCATCAGCTGATCGTACAGGTCGAACACCAGGGCCCGGTCGGCGAGCCCCAGCATGTCGCGCACCTGGTCGGCGGCGACCTGGCCGGCGCCATGGGCGATCGCCTGGTCGAGCAGCGACAGGCCGTCGCGCACCGAGCCTTCCGCCGCGCGCGCGATCAAGGCCAGCGCCTCGTCCTCGATCGCCGCGCCCTCCTGTTCCGCGACGGCGCGGAAATGCGCGATCAGCCGCTCGGCATCGACGCGCCGGAGGTCGAAACGCTGGCAGCGCGACAGCACGGTGACCGGGACCTTGCGGATCTCGGTGGTGGCGAAGATGAACTTGACGTGCTCGGGGGGCTCTTCCAGCGTCTTGAGCAGCGCGTTGAAGGCGTTGCGCGACAGCATGTGGACTTCGTCGATGATGTAGACCTTGAAGCGCGCCTGCACCGGCAGATAGCGCACGCCGTCGACCAGCTCGCGGATGTCGTCGACGCCGGTGCGGCTCGCCGCGTCCATCTCCAGCACGTCGACGTGGCGGTCCTCGGCGATGGCGCGGCAGTTGTCGCATTCGCCGCAGGGCTCTACGGTCGGCCCGCCGGTGCCGTCCGGCCCGACGCAGTTGAGGGCGCGGGCGATGATCCGCGCCGTGGTCGTCTTGCCGACGCCGCGCACGCCGGTCAGGATGAAGGCATGTGCCAGCCGGCTCGCCGCGATGGCGTTCGAGAGCGTCCGCACCACCGCCTCCTGCCCGATCAGCGCGTCGAAGCTCTGCGGGCGGTACTTGCGGGCGAGGACGCGGTAGGGCTGATGCGAAGCTGTGTCGGCCATCACGACGTTCCCAACTGGTCCCTGCCCGGGGTGTCTGCCCCGATGCGCGTCGATGCAACGGTATCGGCTGATGCGACCCCAGGGCGACCACGGGGCGACCACAGGGCTGCCGCGGGACAGGGCGGGAGGCTGGTCGGCGACCCGGTCCGGATTCGTTACGGCTGCTTCCTTCCGGACCTGACCGGGTTAGCGAATGGACCGTCCACCGCCAACCTCCCTGCCAGACTATATCAGCTATTCTCCGCCGCGAGGCAACCCTGTCGGGACGACGATTTCCGGGCGGCGGCTTGTCGCCGGCGGCCGGCTGTGTCAGGCTCGCCGCGCCATGCTGACGGAACCGATCACCTTCACCGGCAGTCCGCTCGACCGCGCCGGCAACCAGCGCCGCGACCCCGCCTGGCTCGCCCAGCGGCGGCGGCATCCGCAGAGCCGCTTTATGCCGGTGTACAAGCTGCGGGCGCTGATCGACCTCGACGCCGGGCCGGACATCGCCTGGCTCTCGGGCGATGACGTCCGGCCGTTCCTGGATCAAGGCGCGGCCTGCCTGCTGCTCGGCGCGGCGGACGGCGCCTGCCACTTCGCGGTCGACGTCTCGGCGGCGGACAGCGCGAAGTCGGCGCCGTTCTCGGACTGGGGCAAGTTCATCGACGTGCGCAGCATCGCCGGCCAGCTGCCGGCCGGGCACGCCGCCATCCTGGCGCAGGCGCGCTCGATGATCGACTGGCACGACCGGCACGGCTTCTGCGCCAATTGCGGCCATCCGACCGAGATCACCGAGGCCGGCTATATGCGGAGCTGCCCGATCCAGGACTGCAAGGCGCAGCACTTCCCGCGCACCGACCCGGTGGTGATCATGCTGGTCGAGCGTGGCGACAACTGCCTGCTCGGCCGCCAGCCGCGCTTCCCCAAGGAAGTGTTCTCGGCGCTCGCCGGCTTCATGGAGCCGGGCGAAAGCATCGAGGAGGCGGTGCGCCGCGAGATCATGGAGGAGGCCGGCCTGCCGGTCGACCGCGTCCGCTACATCGCCTCGCAGCACTGGCCGTTCCCCTCGTCGCTGATGATCGGCTGCATCGGCGAGACAGAGGCGAGCGACATCACCATCGACACCCAGGAACTGGAAGAGGCGCGCTGGTTCAGCCGCGCCGAAATCGCCGCCATGGTCGAGGCCGCGGTGACGCAGGAGGGCCTGCGCATGCCACCGCCGCTCTCCCTCGCTCACCAGCTGGCGGAGCGCTGGCTGGCCGGCCTGTAACCACCGGGTGGGCGTGAGCCGCACCTGAAACACGACCGAAACGCGTATTGATTCCAACCGGTTGCCGGTATCGGTAGGTAACGGAATCTACAGGAATGGACGCTTAATAATTGGTTTCGACCAGCGTCCCTCTCTCTCCGTCGCCGGCGTGCCCAGACGCGCCTGACCGACGACGCGACGCCGGCCGTTCAGGGTGGCGAGTAGTATGAAGTACCGCAGACATCCCAAGACCAGAGCAAGGCGCGACGGCGTGATTCTGGCGGTCTTCCTGCCGCTGGTCTTCGTCCTGGCGGCCGCCCTAGACCTGCACGGGCTGTGGATGGCGTGGACCGGCGCCCACGAGTCCTGGTATTTGGACGAGGTGCCGTTCGCCCTGGCTCTCGCCGCCAGCGGCCTCGCCTGGTACGCC
>CAJHXX010000500.1_pt1 | contig 13493 bp, 10 predicted proteins | sample 9198511 | NCBI WGS metagenome assembly CAJHXX01 (sample SAMEA7708325, study PRJEB35096) | sediment metagenome | biome: marine neritic benthic zone biome [ENVO:01000025]; feature: sediment [ENVO:00002007]; material: shallow marine sediment [ENVO:03000034] sea grass bed [ENVO_01000059] ...
GTGAAGGCGGCGTTGACATAGAAAACGGCGACACCCTCTTCGGTCGGCAATGCGAGCGCCACCACCTGGAGTGACTCGTAGGTATGGCCGACAAAGAACTCCCGGCGCGTCATTAGGACATAGTCGTCGCCGCCAGCCATCGCGGCATGCACCAGGACGAAGTCCGGCCGGCCTTCGACATCTCTCTTGATCCAATAGAACTTGTTCAAGATCTTCGGATCTTGCGCCTCGGGGAAGCGCGAGAACGCTTTCCAGAAGACCGGAAAGAAGGTCGTCAGGAAATCTTTTGCCTGATCGACGACGGCGCTCAATTCCTTGGCCGGATGCAGCTTGGTTTTTCCTTGTTGATAGGGCGGGATGCCTGCGAGGCCGCTCTTCAGGTAAGCTTGGTAGCGACCCATGAGGGTTTCGCGGTAGGCGGCAGAAACCTTGTCGAGCATATCGGGAGAACCCGCGGCTACGCCCTTCAGCCTTTTCCTCAGGACACCGATCTCGTCGGTGCTCAGGTTGAAGTCCTTGCCGCCGCGAAACTTGAGCAGCCTTATGGCCTCTTTGCGCTCCGAATCCTCGAAGCGAAGCTCCTGCCACTCCTTTTCATCGAGACTTGGCCGAAGCTCGGCAATCGCCTTGACGCCCGGGTCCGATTTAAGGTCGTTCCCGGCTCGCACATTGCCCCACAGAACCTTGACCTCGACGGGCAAACGCATGGCAGCGGCCGCGATCAATTGGTCCTTGCGCGTGCGTTTCAAATCCGTCGTGACGATTTTTCCAGCCAGCAGCGCGGTGCGATCCGCTTCGGTATAGCCCAGGCGTGACATGACCTCTTCGATGGAGGGCGCGGCGGCCGTCTCGGCCTGCGCCGTTGTGGCGGCACAAAGCACGGCCGCCAAGGCGGCAGGGATTGAAAACTGCATCAAAGCCTTGCCGGCGACGGCGCCGATCTGCCCGATGTCGATGCGGCATATCCCGGCCGGCCGAAGGGGCGCTTTGCCAAGGCGGCTGAGGTCAACCATCGGTCCAGCCTCGTTCGGTGAACTCGGCATCAGCTTCGGCGCAAGCGGCGAGGATGAAGCAGGGCATCGCGGTAATCGAAGGATTGCTGAACATACCGGGTCACCTCGCTCTGATCTTTCGATAGCTTATCTGCTCGGTGCGGGCCGAGGAAGCCGAAGTTGTCGAAGCGTCGCTCTTTTCTCGCCTGACCGAATGGAAATCCATGAGAATGCCTGCCCGAAGCCACATGGCCGAAGCCGAATCTTGCGCCCTATCGAGGGCGGGCAGACGCCGAAGGCTGTCGCCTTGGCTGCAGGCGCCTGCCCGCGAACCGTCCGTCGCCGGCGCAGAAAGCGATATTGCCGAGCCCAATTATGCCAGCCTACACTGGGGTCAATCCAGCCTGGACAGGTCTAGCGCCGGTTTCTCCCATGCGCTATGGGCCAGCGGTCGGGCTAGGCAAACGGACATAACGCCCGATCCAATCCGCGTTTGGGCGACAGTTCAAGTCACAGGGCGGATTGACTTGCACGGTTCTCGACGCGAGATTTGGCCACGACGAGTAATCACCATGGAAGATGTTAGCTTATTGCCATTGACGGGTTGCCGGGCCCGATTTCTTCACGCGCTCGCGTTGGCCACCGTGCTGCTGACGGTCATCTATCATGGTCCGGCAAGCGCTGAGGCCGGGGTCAAGGCAGTTACGGCAGTTACGGACAAGGCCGCCGCCCAATCCGACATGAATGTCGGCTTCCAAGAGTTGAGTATCGAGCAACGCCAGCAGCTTCTCGCACGAATGAGTGACAGCCAGGTTCGCGAGTTGCTTTTGCAGCAATTGAATATGGGCGAACCAGGGAACGCGGACGCCGAGACTGACACGGCGTCGACCCTGATCATGGGCCTGGAAAGTCGGGCTGCCGGGTGGCGATCGAGACTGGGGGAGATAATCGCCGCTGCCCCTGAACTGCCGAGAGTTTTCGGCTTCGCGATCGACCGGCTGACCGAGGGTCGCGGTCGTTCCTTTATGTTCGTGATTATCCTTGGGATCGCGGTGATCTTCGCCGTCGGCTGCGCGGTGGAATGGCTGTTCCGCCGTTTGGTTGCCGCCGCGCGGCGCCAGATCTTCGAGGCGAAGCCGACCGGCGCCGCGGCCAAATGCGGCTATCTAATTGTTCGGATAGCGATGGACGTGGCTGGTGTCGCGGTCTTCGGGCTCGCGGCCGCTGGGACCTTCTTCATCTTTTATCAAGGTCACGAGCCGGTTCGCGTGGCGGTCCTGACCTATCTGGGTGGCGTAATGCTGCTTCGGCTGTGGTCTCTGCTGTCGAGATTCATTCTGGCGCCGACCGCGCCGGCCCTCAGAATGTTTTCGCTCGGCGACGCCGCCGCCCATTCGATCCACAAGTACATGATGTGGGTCGTCGGCTATCTGATTTTCGCGTATCTGACCCTTGCCTTTCTGAGTTTGCTCGGCGTGGAGCGAGAAGTCGTCGACCTGCTGGCCATCATCCTGAGCACGGTATTCGCGCTGGCGCTCGGCTATGCGGTTTGGCGCGCGCGAGGGCCGGTTGCCCGGCTAATCGAGGGCAGCGACGGCGACGCGAGGGCCGGAGACCGAGCCAAGAATATCTTCGCACAGGTTTGGCATTTGTTCGCAATGGCATATGTCCTGTTGGTTTGGTCGCTGGCCGTGCTTGGCCGCGTGGCAGGTGCGGAACAGGTGATCGTCGCGGGCGTCGGCAGCCTGCTTTTGGTCGTGGCAGTGCCGGTCGTCAACGCGGGACTTCGCGGATGGCTGACCCCTGCAATGGAACAGGAGCCACCAACCGATAGCGGCGATGCGGAAGCAGCCAACGTAGAAGATGGATCGGGCGTCGAGACGGAAGCGGCAGGCGGGCACGCCTTGGGCGGATATCGCTCCGCGATATATCGCACGCTGCGGATCATAATGATCGCCGCCGCCGCCGTGCTGTTCGCCAATCTTTGGGGCGTCGACGTCTTCGCCTTGTCGGAGCGGAGCTTCGGCGCCCGCATCACGCGGGCCTTGCTGGACATTGGCATCACGATCCTCCTGGCGTACGCGGCCTGGACCGGGATCAAGGTAGCGATCGATCAGAAGCTGCGATCGGAGACCGGACCCGAGGTCGGCGAGCTCGGCGCCGAAGGCGGCGGCGCAGGCGCCTCGCGGCTCGGCACGCTGTTGCCGCTACTGCGCACGTTCTTGCTTGCCACGTTGATCTTGCTCGCGGTCCTGATCGTGCTCTCGTCGCTCGGTGTCGACATCGGCCCCCTCATCGCCGGGGCCGGCGTGGTCGGCCTCGCGATCGGCTTCGGCGCGCAGACACTCGTGCGCGACATCGTCTCGGGCGTGTTTTTTCTGATGGACGACGCATTTCGAATGGGGGAGTACGTCGACGTTGGCAATGCGAAAGGCACCGTCGAGGCGATTTCCATCCGTTCGATGCGGCTCCGCCACCACCGGGGTGCCATACATACCATTCCTTACGGGGAGATCGGCCATCTCACCAACTACAGCCGCGACTGGGTAATGCTGAAGCTGGAACTAAAGGTGCCGCACGGCACCGACATCGAAAAAGTCAGGAAGGTCATCAAGAAGATCGGCTTGGCCCTGCTGGAGCATCCGGAATGTGGGCCGAATATTCTCCAGCCGCTCAAGTCTCAGGGCGTTGTGCGTATCGAGGAATCAGCCATGATCGTTCGCCTCAAGGTGATGACCAAGCCGGGCGAGCAGTTCGTCGTTCGGCGCGAGGCTTTCAAGCGAATTCAAGCGGCGTTCAAGGAGCAGGGCATCGCCTTTGCGCACAGCCGGGTGATCGTCGAGGGGCCGAAAGAGGCGGCGGAAGATGACGAAGACAGGGCCGCGAGCGGGGGGGCGGCAGCCGCCTCGGCGGTGGGGTCTTCCGGTGGCGTGCCGTCGCCCGGCTGATCGGGATTGGAAATCCACGCGGCGGCGCAGCAAGCCGTATTGCGTCGCCAGGGATTTCGCCGGCGCTTGCGAATTCCGTGGTTGAACCGGCCCGAAGTTCCGGTCCGTCGGAACTGTCGCGGTGTCAATAGGCCAACGTCTCGATCCATTGGCATCCCTCTTTCACGACCGCGGCCTCGTCGCCATGTCCGACACCGCGCGCCATCAGCCCGATGACCCGCGCGTCCCGGTCATACGCGCCGTGCGCTTCGGCGGGATTCGCCAGATCGGCGCCAAAGACCGAGACCGGCCTCGCCACGTTCAACGTGATGTTGGTAATCTTCGGACACAACCGGGAATCGAGATACTCGTCGGCGAATTTGGGCGGTATCGCATAGCTCAGGATATCGTTCGGATCGCTGAAGGCGTACACATTCAACTGACTGACGAGCCGATCCTGGTAACGTATCCCGCCCGGCCTGCAGTATTCCGCTATCTTGCCATGCACAGACGCCGCCGGTAAGCCGAGTTGCAGCAGGGGCAGTTGATTGGCCATCATATAGAAGGTGAATTGTTTGTCTTTGAATTCGCTGGCGACGGCCTTCGGCACCTCCCCCGCGGCCGTGAATTCCGCCCCTTCCTGTACCGCATCGATGGCAATACGGCTGCCCAGGCTGTGTGTTATGAACGCGACGTCGTCCTCGACAACATGTTTTGCTCGACCCGGATTCTTCAAATCGCAAGACTGTTCCGCAGCATCCGGATAATCCTCCCAATCGCCGACCGTCATCCAGCAGAGTGTCTGCCGCAGGGACGCCAGGATCGGGCCTTGCGTCTCGCCCATGTAGACCAAGGCGTCGGGCACGGTACTGTTGAAAAACTGTTTCAGGTAGTTGTTGAACGCCGTACGCCGAAAGGTCTGCTCGCCGGAGCTGTCGAACTCGAGCACCTTCTTTACCGGTTCGGCGATCTCCGCCCAAGTCACCTCATAAAACAAAAGCTCCCGCGTCCGCGCCCTATTCACGTAGCGGTCGATCTGCAAAACGCCGAGCTTGCGATCGCCAAACTTGGGATCTCGGAGCGCGATCTCCTTGCTCCTCTCAGACTTGACCTGGAGCTTCAATTCCCGCATCAGGTTCTCGGTCAGCCGGCCTGAGTAGCCCGGAACATGATGGCCGATGCCGTGTACCATCGAGACTTTCAGCTGCCGGGATGTCTTGCCGCTCGCCCGGTCGGCTTCCTGCTCGCGCAGGAGGGTTTCAAGACCTTGAGATGGCGGCCCTTCGATGTGACAAGCGAGCTCGCGTTCCTCTTTAGGCCGCTCCAGAATTGCTTCCGTCACGCCTTTGGCGAAGCTTGCGCAACCTGCCAGGAAGAACATCAAACATAGAGCGGTGCTACGGCCGAGTCGCCCAGTCATAACTTTGCTGCCTTTCCTCTCTCGGATCGCCGTCGATCGACGGATCTGGCCATGATGGGCCCCGATTGGCTAACCGACCGCCAGCTGAGAGCCAGATGGAATCGGCCCACCTTCGACCCTGAACGGGGTCAATGCGGCCTATTGAGTACCAATAGCTTGTTGCCCCAACTCAATCAGAGTCAAGTTTCAGAGCGCCGGATCGGGCTGATGTTTGTCGTCGTCTCAGTGCCAAGGCACGAATAGGTCTTTGGCGTCGGCCATTGACGCGGAGCCGGAATGCTGGGTGTGCTGTCGCCGATCGTCTTCGACGGCGGGCCCACTCCGCACCGGGAACTTGAGCGGTCCTTGCGGCCTTGACGCCTGTGCCCTACGCTGGGGTTCTGACCGCTTGGCCGGTCGGGCCCGCTGATCCGAAGCCACGCTGAGTTTGCCGCTTGCGTGCATCAGGTCGGAGCAGGGAAAACGAGAAATCGCTCGTTTCCAGAAAATCGGCCGTTCGGTCATTTGGCTGGATTGCCGGATATCACCGGAGATGATGGCAAATGAAGCTTAAGCGTGTAACCCTGATCGCCTTGTTTGCCGCGGTATATGCGGCGCCTGCGCATGCAAAATGCGATGATCCGCCCGGCCCGGGTGTCGATTGGGCCGGCTGTGTGAAGGTCGCGCTCAGAATGCCGGGCGCCGATTTCACCGGCGCCAACTTCCGCGGACTGTCCCTGAGCGGAAGTGATTTACACGGTGCGAAGTTTGCCGGCGTCGATTTCACCGACGCAACGCTGACGACGACGGATCTGACCGGCGCAAATTTTGCCCGTGCCAACTTCGAGCGGGCCAGACTGACAATGGTCAAGCTGGCACGGACGAGCTTCGTTGACGCTAGGATCGATGCAACCATCGCGACGGGGATCGACTTGGCAGACGCCAATCTGACCGGCGCCGTCGTGTCGGACTCGCTCAGCACGATGGCGCGGTTTTGCCGGACCGTCATGCCCGACGGTTCGATCAACAATGAAGGATGCGACGAACCTGCCCTGGAGTGACGGTTCGCCGTTTCCAACCAATGCCATGTCCGCTCCCGAAGTGTCGGGGGCCGGGTTCTCGGCCGCGCTCAGTGTGCGGCCGCCATGGCTGCGTCGCCGGCCCTCGATGCCACTCGGAACGGTAGCCCTCGGCGGAACCGCAATAGACGGCAGTTGACCTCCAGCAGGCCAAGGGAAACGGTCACTCACCACGTATAGGAGACGATCACGGCGGCGATGAACTGGACCACGGAGCCCCGGTCGTCGGTGACCGGACTGTCGGCCGCATCGCCCAGCAACAGCTTCCATTGGCCGAGGCCGCTGACCGACCATCTCGGCAGGAATTCATAGGAAAGGCCGCCGCTGAGCGCGAGATCCTTGAACCCCGCGTCGGCGTTGAAAACCTTCAGCCCGCTGCTGGCCGAATCCGCGGCGCTCACGTCGAAATAGGTTTCCATGTAATCTTCGGACGCAAAGCTGGCCGAGGTCGCGAGACTCAGTCGCATCTGCTGCCCCAATGGACGTCTGTAGCGAACGCTCGGTGTCAGCAGCCAGCCGTCGTGGGCATTGCTCAGGTCATGCAGAAACTCCAGGCGCAGACCTAGGATCCCGTCCGCCATTGGCATGTCATAGCCGCCGGAAGCGCCGAACTCGAATGCCGCGTCGACATTCTGCATGGCGTCAACGGCATTGTCTTCGACGTCATCACGCTTGGCGCGATAGTTCAGTACCGGACCCAAACGCCAGTTTGGATGCGGAACCAGGCTGGTCGTCAGCTTGAGGCCCAAGAGCTCGCCATATAAGTCGCCGCGCTGCACCTTCGCTGACGGCACGACCGCGAATTCGTAATCTTCCGACCCCTCGTAATCGGGCTTGATGGCGGCGCCGGCACCGATCGTGAAGGTCCAACGCTCGTCCGGTTGCTCCGTCGGCTCCGACGAAGGGCTGGCTGGTACGCCCGCATCCAGAGTTGTGTCGAGCCCCTGTGCATCGGCGGCGCCCGACGCAAGATACAGCAGACAACCCGCCGTTCCGAATAACAACATTGCACGTGTGAGCATGACATTCGCCTCCAAGTTCGCCCGCAACCGCAACACCGGTTTGGCCGGCGCGTCGACCGCTTGACTCGCCGGTCCAGAATGCGCGCCTAACCATAATGGTCCAGCGATTGCCGGTACGGCCTGCCGATCACCCTGCGTTCAATTTGCATTGCGGGCGACCTTCACGGGCCCACAATCATCGAGAACGAACACCTGCGATGTCAATCGATGTCGTTAAAATGGACCACATATTGCGGCGATGCATGGCAAATAGATCACGGTTTGGCGGCGTCGACTGTCGGTCGGAATCTACGCGTACCGGGGCCCATGCGGTCATAGCGGCATTTCTTGCAAGCGGCTCAATGCAGCGGCTTCCTGGATTTGCCGGTAAATCAGGTCGGGGTGCGTCCTCGCCGGAGATTGACATGCCGGGGCACCGCTTACCGTCGGGACGTCGGAGATCCCGTTACCAATAGGCTTTCTGACATGCTTGGACTTGGGACCGCCGCCACGATAGAGTCTGGATGTCCGATAATGAGCGGTGCCGCCACCTTCGCGTTGGGAGGCATAGCCGGATCGGCGTGGTGCCGGCGCCTGGTTGACTTTGGTGGGGATCGGTGTGGCTAGAACGACCGTGCGAACCGGCCGATGGCTTCTTGTAGTTCTCGTTCTTGCGCTTTGCGGCGCGGGTGGCTGGCTCCTTTTCAAGACGCCGAGCCATGATCGCGCATGGAAAGCGGAATATGCGCGGTTGCCCGTCGCAGAAATCGACGGCGGACGGGTGGCCATCAAGAACATTCGCAGTTTCACCTACGATGCGACAGGTGCCGAAAGTCTGACCGACTACTACAACGACGACTATGAAATCGATCGGCTGACCGGCGTCTGGTATGGCCTGTCTCGCTTCTATGGCTTTGCCCTGGCGCATACGTTCCTCAGCTTCGAATTCGATGACGGCCGCTATCTGGTCGTTTCCATCGAAGCACGCCAGGAGACTGGCGAATCCTATCATCCCCTGGACGGCCTGTTCCGCAACTATGAGCTCATCTACGTCCTTGGCGACGAGCGCGACATCATCGGTCTCCGCACGCATGTGCGAAAGGAACCGGTGCAACTCTACAAGCTTGAGCTGCCGATGGATGAGGTCAGGCGCCTTTTCGGTGAAATCCTTCAGGACGTGAACAGGATTCATGAACAGCCCCAATTCTACAACACGATCACCGACAATTGTACGACCAGTATAATGAAGTATGCCAAGCGTATTTCGGCTTGGCGTCGATTGACGGATTATCGAATTCTTTTGCCGGGATATTCCGACGAATTGGCGTATGAGCTGGGCGTGTTGCGACAGGACTTGCCGCTTTCGACGCTACGCGAGCGCGCCTTGGTCAAACCAGACGGTTTCAATCCGGGCGATCCGGAATTCTCGCGCAACCTGCGGCGCGAATGACGGCAGTATTGCCGTCATCCTCTATTCGGATTCAACCAGTTCGGCGATTTGCAGCGGTGCGCCCTGCGAAACCCCACCATCTGGCGCGAAATAACAAGACACGCCCTTCGCCTCGTGATTTAGTCGAAGCCATGTTCTATCATTCGACAAAGTTGATACTCACTCAGCGGTCAACGAACAAATCGGACGTAGGAGGCATTGCGATGACAGGGGCATTTTGCCTGCGACTCTTGATCGGCGCGGCTCTTCTTGCCGTGGCGGGGAATGTTGCGTCGGCAGAGGAGAAGACGATCAACGCCTACGCGACCTGGGAAGGAAGAGGCCAGATCTATCCCACCGGGGTCGATCACGCGACGTTTGTTGGCGCGTTCAATGGCGTCATGTTCGTCGAGGACGAAAGTGATTTAATTAACGCGGGCAATATCATTTGCCCCGGTATTCTCCAATTGAACCTCGACGACGGGTCACAGATTGGGCGGGGCCAGTGCACGATATCCAACGCTGAAGGCGCGCGCGTGTTCGCGGAATGGAACTGCGCGGGAACCCATCTCGTGGGCTGTGACGGAAAGTTCAAGCTGACCGCCGGCACCGGCGAATTTTCGGGGATTACCGGAGAGGGCGATTTCATTCTGCGCAGCGGTGTCCAATTGATCGCGGCGTCGATGACAGGCAGCATCGTTCAGCGGGCGGCAGCGGGGATAGCGATATGGCGAGACTTCCGTTACGTGATGCCCGAATGACGGGCCGGGCCAATCTGGGAAACCACCGACTCACATGATGATTTTACGCCTGGGGGAAAGCTGATGACACTGGTGCGAAATGAGCCTCGTATCTCGATTAGACATCTATCGATCGGCCTTATTGCGCTTCTGACCGGTCTCTATTCGATCGCGATTTTTTCCGAGGCCGCATTCGGCCAGGTGCAAGCGCCGATTTCCTACCCAAGCCAAGGCCAAACCCTGGAACAGCAATCAAAGGATGAGGCCGAATGCCGGATCTGGGCGCAACAGCAAACGGGTTTCAATCCTGCCGGCGGCCCGCAGTACGCTCAACAGTCCTCGTCGGGGGGACAAGTTATTGGCGGCGCCGCGAAAGGCGCGGCGCTGGGTGCGGTCGGCGGAGCGATTGCCGGAGACGCTGGAAAGGGCGCGGCGGTCGGCGCCGGTGTCGGCGCAACCGCGGGCTTGTTGGGACGACGACGGGACAAGCGTCAGGCCGACGATGCGAAGCGGCAGGCAGAATCTCAGTATAACACCCAACTCGCCGGTTATTACCGGGCCTTTGGCGCGTGCATGGGCGGCCGCGGCTATACCGTGAACTAAAATACCCGGCGGCGTGTCCTAACTGCCGTCGTACGATAATTCGCCAATGCCCAGTGCCGCGGGTTCGTTTGCCGACGGGCCGCCCGCGGCTGAAGCAGCTTAAGGATGAGATCGGCCGGCCGGGAAAGCCGGTCGCCGGCCCTACGCTTGACAAGACGATGCAGCAGGCCATTTGCGCCGAGAGTGGCGGAGCCTTCCTGACTCTGGAGCAAGTTCATCCGCGATCGAGGCAAGCCGAAGACCGACTGCTGCAATATTGGCTCCGGGACCTGCCGGGCGGATGCTCGACCGCCACACTGGCCCTCGGCAACTTGACGCCGAGACGCTTCGTCGACCAGGCTCTATGAGCCTGGGAAGTTGCGTGGCCTTTGGATCAACATCCGGAGCAACTCCGGATACAGATCGGATCGACATAGAGCTCGATGTTCTTCCAGCGAAACCGTAGGAGAGGCTCGATGAAACTAATAAATCTTGGCGCAGGCTGGCTGCTCGCCCTGTTGGTATTGGCAGGGTGCGCATCGAGCGATGTCACGGCGCGGCGATCCAATGTCGGCGACGAACAGATCGCCCGGCCAAGTCGCATCATCGTCCACAGCTTTGCCGCAACCCCGGGCGACGTCCCAGCCGACGCCGCGATCGCTGGCCTGTACGATCGGCGCAAGACACCACAGACAGCCGAAGAGATCGAGCTCGGCCGGCAGTTGGGCGATCAAGTGGCGCGCGAGTTGGTCGAAGAAATCCTCGAAATGGGGTTCCCGGCCGAACTGGCCGGCGCCGGGCCGCCACCCCAGGTCGGCAACCTGGTAATCAAAGGCGGCTTCGTTTCCATCGACGAAGGCAGCCGCGTCAAGCGCATGCTGATCGGCTTCGGTGCCGGCGCCGCCGAACTCAAGACTCTCGTCGAAGGCTATCAGGTCACGGCCACGGGGCTGCGTCCGCTGGGGTCGGCCGAGGTCGAGGCGGGCGGCGGCAAGATGCCGGGCATGATCGTGCCGGTCGCCGGCGGCGCGGTTGCCGGTCGTGCCGCCACCAGCGCGGTGGTCAGCGGCGGCCTGAACGTCGCCCAGGAGTTAGGCCCGGAGAGCTTGGGCGGCGCGGCCAAACGCACGGCCGAGGAAATCGCCAAGGTGCTGAAGCAGGCCTTCGAGAAACGCGGGTGGATGTAGGTCGAGGATCCGGACTCTTCAAGACGGTTTTGCGACAGCCTCGGCCATGAACGGACATCCGAATTGGCCGAGGTCGCGATGCCGAGGGAGCTTTCCGGATCAAATAGTCATGAAACCAATGAAGAACTTGAGGACCAGGGCGTTCAAGATATCGATGAAGAAGGCGCCGACCAGCGGGACCACGAGAAAGGCCTTAGTCGACGGGCCGAAGCGGGTGGTCACGGCGTCCATGTTGGCGATCGCGACAGGCGTCGCACCCAGCCCGAGGCCGACGAAACCGGCGGATATAACACCGGCGTCATAGTCCCTGCCCATCACGCGGAAGACCACGAACACGACCATCAATGTGATCACCAGCATCTGCGCCATCAGCACCACGAGGATGGGACCGACGGCCGTCGCCAGAGACCAGAGCTGCATGCTCATCAGGCTCATGGCGAGGAAAATATTGAGCGCGACCTCGCCGAACTTGTCGATGGTCACGGGATTGATCTCAAAGCCGAAGACATCGGAGAGGTTGGTGATCACGATGCCGACGAACATCGCGGTCAGGAAGCCCGGCAGCAACACGCCACTTTCGAATAGGAACCGGTTTACGGAGTCGCCGAGCCCGACGCAGACCGCCAGCACCAGGATCACCGTCAGGATGCTGAAAAGCTCGCCCGCGCGGCCGTCGCCGGCGACGCCGCCTTTCTCGACCGCCGTCACCGTCGCGGCGGGTTTGGCTTCCAGGTGATTGCTTTGGATCAGCCAGCGGGCGATCGGCCCGCCCAACAACCCGCCCGCGATCAGCCCGAAAGTGGCAAAGGCGATCCCGATCTCGCTCGCACCCTTGAGGCCCGCCGTCTCTGCCTCCGCGCCCCAGGCGATCGCAGTGCCGTGACCGCCGGCAAAGGAGATGCTGCCGCCCATCAACCCGTAGCCCGGATGGGCGTCGAATGCCATTGCCAACAAAACGCCGGTCGCATTTTGAAAAAACAGGAAGATCGCCGCTACGACGACCAGGATCGCCAGCGCCTTGCCGCCCGCTGCCAAGGTGCGGAGCTTCGCCGTCAGGCCGATCGTGCTGAAGAAGACCAGCAATAGAACGTCGCGGATCTGCATATCGAAGGCGATCTCGAGATCGGCCGCGCCGTAGATAACCGCGACGACGATGCTACAGATCAACCCGCCGGTGACCGCCGGCGGTATATAGAACTCGCTCAGGAAGCGAATTTTGCGGTTGAGATAGAAGCCGAGGTAGAGGACGAGGATGCTGAGCATTAGCACGTGACGCGGCTGCAGCTCGTACTGGGTGATCGATTCCATGGGCCATCTCGATTGTTGGTCTGCGTGCCGAATGGTAGACAGCGCTGGCTTCGCCTGCAACGTTCATACGACACGGACCGGATGCCCGGACAGTGCCGTCCTCGCCCGGGCCATGCGCCCGCGCATGTTACGCCGCCTTGACGAGCCGCACGGCGCACTGATCGAGTTGGTAGGTTTGATCGGCGACCTGGGCCCAGACCGGCCGATGGGTGATCGCGATGATCGTCAGGTCCTTGGTCAGGGCGCGGATGTTCTGGCAGATCTCCAGTTCCGTCGCCGGATCCAGGGCGTTGGTGACCTCGTCCAGAATCAGGAGCTGCGGCTCGGTGACGAGGGCCCGCGCCAGGGCGATCCGCTGGCGCTGCCCGCCGGAGAGTTGCGCCCCGCGCTCGCCGACCGTGGTCGTCGGGCCGTCGGGCAGGCCGGAGACGAAATCCCACGCCCCCGCCGTTTCCAGCGCCGCGATCACCTGCTCGCTGTCGATCGTCGGATCGCCGAGGGTGACGTTGGCCTGGATGGTGTCATGGAACAGGGTCAGCTCCTGCGGCACGTAGCCGACCATCCGGCGCCAGGCCTGAATGTCGATCTCGCCGAGCGGCGTGCCGTCGATCAGGATGCGGCCGCGATGCGGCTGATGGAAGCCGAGCAGAAGGTCCGTGATCGTCGTCTTGCCGGCGCCGGACGGCCCCATGATCAGGGTCAGCCGCCGGGCCGGAATGGTGATCGAGACATCCTCCAGCACCGGCTTGTCGCCATAGGCGAAGGACAGGTTCTCCAGGCGGCAGGCGCGGTCCAGGCTCGGCTTGCGGGTGCCGGTGAAGCGCTCGCGCTCGGCTTCCACTTCCGCCA
>CAJHXX010000189.1_pt1 | contig 13405 bp, 12 predicted proteins | sample 9198511 | NCBI WGS metagenome assembly CAJHXX01 (sample SAMEA7708325, study PRJEB35096) | sediment metagenome | biome: marine neritic benthic zone biome [ENVO:01000025]; feature: sediment [ENVO:00002007]; material: shallow marine sediment [ENVO:03000034] sea grass bed [ENVO_01000059] ...
GCATCGTCGGTGAGCCACGTGCCGCCGCCGGAAAGCGCCGCATCCAGGCTGCGTGCCCCGGCGGCCTCCGGCGGCCAGCCGATCCGCGCCAGCGTCGCCTGCGCGCGGTCGACCGCAAGGTCCGCGATGGCGACGACATGGAAGCCGGGGGTGCGCCGCGCCTGGGCAAGAAACATGGCGCCGAACTTGCCGGCGCCGATCAGCCCCACGCGGACAGGATTCCCGGCCTCGGCGCGGGCGCTGAGAAGCTTGTGCAGGTTCATCGGCTGATCCTTCCTCTTGCCGGGCTGTCGTCCCTACCTTCTGCCATAGCGGCGCGGGCCGCTCAACCGACCTCGAAGATTGCCGCGGAATTGGAGAAGCCGCCATCGACCGGCAGGGTGTGGCCGGTGATGTAGGCGGCCTCGTCAGAGGCCAGGAACAGGGCCGCGGCGGCAATCTCCTCCGGCTTGCCGTAGCGCCCGGCCGGGATGTTGCGGAGATAGGCGGCGCGCGTCGTCGCGCTGTGCACCTTTGCCGTCAACGGCGTGTCGACCGGGCCCGGCGCGAGAGCGTTGACGGTGATGTTGTGCGGCGCCAGCTCGATCGCCAGATGGCGGGTCAGTCCGACCACGCCGGTCTTTGAGGCGCCGTAGCCGACGCGCCCCGAGACGCCGAGCAGGCCGGCGACCGAGGCGATGTTGACGATGCGGCCATAGGCGTTGGCGACCATCGCCGGCGCCAGCGCCTTGGTCGTGCGGTAGCTGCCGGTCAGGTTGACGCCGATCAGGCGCTCGAACTCTTCCGGCTGCTGTTCCAGGAATCCGGTCTGCTCGCCGATGCCGGCGCAGTTGACCAGGATTTGGACGGTGCCGAGGGCGTCCAGGGCGGCCGCGGCCATCGCCGCGACCGAGTCCTGGTCGGCGACGTCGACAGTAAAGGCCCGTGCCGACCCGCCGGCCGCCGCGATCTCGGCGGCCACGGCGTCGGCGCCGGCGCGGTTCAGGTCAGCGACCGCTACGCCTGCACCCTCTGCGGCGAAGCGGAGCGCGATGGCGCGGCCCAATCCGCCGCCGCTCCCGGCGCCGGTCACCAGGGCGGTCCGGCCTTCCAGTCTCATGTCGTGTCCTCCTCGCCAAAGAAGGCAAGCAGTTGCTCGACCAGATAGGCCGGCTGCTCCTCGGGGATGAAATGGCCGCTCTCGGGCACCACGCCGCCGCGAACGTCCTCGGCCATGCGCCGCATCGACTCCAGGGTCAGTTCGCGGCGGCCGAAGCTGGAGTCGCCGCCGAGTGCCAGCACCGGCATCCGCAGCTTGCCCTTGACTTGCGATTGGGCGTTGTCGGCCACGTCCTGCGGCGTCGCCCGGTAATAGGCGAGGCCGGCGCGCATGGCGCCGGGCTCCGAATAGGTGCGGGCGTATTCGTCGATCGCGGCGTCGGAGATGGCGCCGGGATGGCGGGTGAACTGGCGCAGGAAATAGCTGATATAGATGCGCTCGCGGCCGGCGATCAGCGCCTCCGGCAGGTCCGGCGTGCGGTGGAAGCCGTGATGCCAGCGCCCGCCCGAGGTGGCGAAGGCCTCGCTGCCGTCGCCCGGAATCATCACGTCCAGGATCGCCAGGCGGGCGACCGCGTCGCGATGCGCCGCCGCCAGGGCATAGGCGACCGGCCCGCCCCAGTCGTGGCCGACGACAAAAAACTGCCGATGGCCGAGATGCTGGTTCATCAGCCGCCAGACGTCGTTCGCCACCGTCTTCTTGTCGTAGCCGCCGACGGGCCTGGAGGAGTCGCCGAGGCCGCGCAGGTCCGGCGCCACCACGGAATAGTTTTCGGCCAGGGCGGGGATGACGTCGCGCCATTCGTACCAGGTCTGCGGAAAGCCGTGCAGCAGCACCACCGGCGGGCCGTCGCCGGCGGTCACGTAATGCAGGCTGACGTCGTCGAACACCGCGTAGTCGTGGTTGATCTCAGTCTCGGCCATTTCGCCTCCGGTCTTGGACTTTTCGTGACCAAGTCCGTACCATCGGCCGCCCGGGGAAAAAGATAAAGAGGCCCAACCCATGACGACGGAATTTCGGTACGCGATGCCGGTCGGACAGACCAGCTGGTGCATCGACAGCGAGACCGAGACCATCCTGCGCTGGGAATACGAGGATGGCCGCGACGACCTGTTGAAGCTCTACGACAAGGGCAAGAAGCAGCAGTGGGACGCGGCCGAGCGGATCGACTGGGACCAGGACCTCGACCCGGAGAACCCGATGACCCTGGCCGACGAGTCGATCCCGATCTACGGCTCGGAGATCTGGAGCAAGCTGACGAAGGCGGAGCGCGCCAACCTGCGCCGCCACCTGCAAGCCAACCAGCTCTCCCAGTTCATGCATGGCGAGCAGGGCGCATTGGTTGCCACCGCCAAGATCGTGCAGGCCGTGCCGAACGTCGACGCCAAGTTCTACGCCGCGACCCAGGTGATGGACGAGGCGCGCCATGTCGAAGCCTATGCCCGGCTGCTGCACGAGAAGTTCGATCTCGTCTATCCGATCTCGAAGACCCTGCTGGCGCTGCTCGAGGACACCATTACCGACCGGCGCTGGGACTTCACCTATCTCGGCATGCAGGTGCTGATCGAGGGCCTGGCCCTGGCGGCGTTCCAGCGCATCCGCGATCAGTCCGGCAACCCGCTGGCGCAGGCGGTCAACGCTTATGTGATGCAGGACGAGGCGCGCCACGTCGCCTTCGGCCGCCTGGCGCTGCGCGACTACTATCCCGAGCTGACCCAGGCGGAGCGCGAGGAGCGCGAGGAGTTCGTCGTCGAGGCCTGCTATCACATGCGCGACCGCTTCAACCTGCCGGACGTCTGGGCCAATGTCGGGCTGCCGGCCGACGAGTGCATCGCCGCGGTGGAGCAATCGCCCTATATGGCCGCGTTCCGTACCCGGCTGTTCAGCCGCATCGTGCCGACGATCAAGGATATCGGCCTCTGGGGGCCGAAGGTGCAGAAGGCCTTCGGCGACATGGGCGTAATGGAATACGCCGAGGTCGACGCCGCGGCCCTACTGGAACAGGACAATCAGGTGGCGGACGAGTTCGACGCCCGACGCTATGTCGAGGACTCGGTCAGCGCCGCGGAGTAGGTCGCGCCATCTGCGGGCATTTCAGTCAAGCGCTTGGCGCAGGGCCTTGGCGAGTTGGCGCTTGCGGAAGGGCTTGTTCAGCAGCACCTTCTCGGAGACGAACGAGCCGTCGCGTTCGGCCGGCGCCGCCGGGTAGCCCGACATGAAAATGACCTTGAGACCGGGGTCGCGCGCGCAGGCCTCCTCGGCGAATTGCGGCCCGCTCATGCCGCCGGGCAGGATCACGTCCGATAGCATCAGGTCAATCCTCCGTCCGCTCGCCAGGACCTCTCGAGCGCTTGCGGCGTCAGGCACGTCGATCACGCGGTAGTCCAGGGTCGTCAGCATCTGCACCGTCAATGCCCGAACGTCGGCATTGTCCTCGATCACCAAGATAGCCTCGCGCTGACCGGACGGGATGTCACGCGCCGTCGCATCGATATCTTCCGCCGACGACAAGGGCTCTTGGTTGCGCGGTAGATAGATCGTGACCGCGGTGCCTTGGTCCAACTTGCTGCGGATGATCACATGGCCGCCGGACTGCTTGGCGAAGCCGTAGACCATCGAGAGGCCAAGACCGCTGCCCTCGCCGACCTCCTTGGTGGTGAAGAAGGGTTCGAAGGCATGCGCCCGATCTTCATCCGACATGCCGACGCCCGTATCGTTCACCGAGATGAGCACATACTCCCCAATCGCCGCTTCGGGGTTCAGCGACAAGTACGCCTCATCCAGCCGGGCGTTGGCGCATCGGATCATCAGCTTGCCGCCTGACCGCATGGCGTCCCGTGCGTTGATCGCTAGATTGAGGACCGCGTTTTCTACCTGCCCGGGATCCGCCAATGCGCTCCACAGGCCCGGCTCCGTGGTGATTTGAACCTCGATCGTCTCGCCCAAAGTCCGATCGAGCAGGCCCGACATGCGGTGCATGAGCGCCGCCAGGTCGATCGGTCGCGGCCGCAGCGACTGTTTGCGCGAGAACGCGAGCAGATGCCGCGTCAATTCCGCGCCGCGGGCGGAGGCTCGCAGGATCGACTGCGCATGGGAAGCGACCGTCGCGCCGCCCTCTTCGGCAAGCAGCTCGGCGTTGCCTTGGATGACGGCCAGCAGATTGTTGAAGTCGTGCGCGACGCCCCCAGTCAGCTGGCCGACCGCCTACATTTTCTGGGCTTGCGCCAATCGCTCCTCCGTCCGCCTGTGCTCGGTGGCGTCGACACCGATGGTGCCGATACCGACAGGCTGCAGGTTTTCGTCCAGGATCGGGAACTTGGTCAGTGACACGATGTGGGTCGAGCCATCGGCGAATTCGACTCTGTGCTCGCGCTCGACCGGCGCCAAAGATTGCAATGTCTCGCGATCCTGGCTGACGAGGGAGTCGGCCAAGCCCTGCGAGAAATTATCGTGGGATGCGGTTCCGATGACCTGCTTCGACGAGACGCCGAACCACTCTTCGTAGCGCTTGTTCACCAATTGGATCCGGCCACCCATGTCTTTCAACTGGAAGCTCATCGGCGCGCCCTCGACGACCGAGCGCAACAGCCGTTCGCTTTCGCGCAGCGCCCGCTCGGTCTGCTTGCGACGGGTGATGTCCCGCGTCGTACCTTCGACGCCGATGGCTCGTCCGCCCGCATCGCGTAACAGGCGCGCGTTTGTCGCAACCCAGATCTTGCGGCCGTCCTTTCTCCGCAATGCGGTCTCATAATCCTCTATGGAGCCGGCATTTTCCTTGAGCCGTTGCAAGAAAACGTCGCGATCAAGAGGATTGTCGTACAACTCGATCAATTTCCCTCCGATCAGCTCGTCGATGGAATAGCCGAGCAGACGCGTCGCGGAAGCGGACGCCATCTCGATCCGACCCGTCGCGTCGGTGCGATAGTAAGTATCCATCATGTGATCCAGGATACTTTGTAATTGCTCTTCGCTCTCTTTCAGCACCTGTTCGGTCCGATTGCGATCCTCGATTTCGTTCTGAAGCCGGACGTTGAGCTGACGCAATTCATCGGTCCGCTCTTCGACGCGCCGCGTTTCGTTGAGCAGCTTCAACTTCGCGCTGGTCATGGCGGAGACGGTGGTCAGAATTTCGAGATGACTGTTATCGAAATGGTTCGGCCGGGGGTCCTCGCAGTCGATTACCCCGACCACCGCGTCGTCGATGATCAGCGGCACGCAGATTTCGGAAAGCGCCGGCTCCAAGTCGGGAATGTAGCGACCGTTTGCGGCGAGATCGTCGACGATCAAGGGCTGTCGCGTCTTTGCCACATGGCCGGTGATGCCATTGCCGATCGGTATCTCCAGGGCATTGACGATCTGGTCGCCATGCGGGTTCTTGACCCCGATGGCCGCGACCTGACGCAGCAGGTTCTTTTCCGGGTCTATCAGGTAAACGACACAATCATCGAAACCCATTCGACCGACGACCTCGCGGGCCACATACCAGACGAGCTCGGCCTGGGTGGGTATGGTCAAGAGCCTCACCGCGAAATCATTGATCGTCCTGAACAGCGAGGTCTTGCCCTCCAGGGCGTCAATCGGGTCCAGGAGAGCGGATGACGATGAAGTCTCTTTCTTCATGGGATTCGATTGGACTGTTATGTACGCGGATGCATGCGTCGTGGTCCCCCAGATCCACGACGATCAACTGGATTCCAAACCTGTTGCCGACCGTGTTCGGGCCAGAATTGCCCACTGACTTTTACCCCGTGTGGCCATGGATTTAAACACAACTCTGCCGATCCAGTGAAACAGGGCCAGCCGATTCGGCCGCCATCGCCTCCGGCGGATCCGCTCCCGGTCAGTCGGACAGCAATACCTGCAACAAGCGGTCGAAGGGCGGGCCGCCGGAGGCGATCGCCGCGGAGAAATGGCCGCGATAGCTTACGAACCGGTTGTCCGCCGGGACGCCCCATCTGTCGGCGAGCGCCACGCCGCCGTCATAGGGCGTCACGTCGTCGGCGCGGCCCAGCACCATGATCACCCGGTCGGCGCCCATCGCGGGCGCGCCGCGCGGCTCCATCAGGGCCAGCCACTTGGTGGTCTCGGCCTCCGTCCAGCCGGCCGCAGCCAGCTGCTCGGTTAGTCCGAGCCGGCTCGGCAAGCTGCCGTTCAGGAAGGTGGCGTTCGCGTCGCCGCTGGTGGTCACCAGGAGCATCGCTTCGGGCTGCATCTCGGCCGGCCAGTGGCGCGCCGCAGTGGCCGCCAGCTGTGACGTCAGGGCGCCGAGGCTGGTGCCGCCGACGCCCACCGCGCCACTGCCGTGGCCGTGCGCCCAGGCAACCAGCACCGCGGTTTCGGCGACCCAGGCGGACAGCGTCTCGATCATGCCGACCGGCGCGCGGGCCAGCGCCGGCTCGCCGCCAAAGGTGCCGGGCCGGCGGCGGCGGCCGTGCCACGGTCCCTCCGGCTGCACCACGCGCACGCCGCGCTCGACCAGCGCCGTCACCGGGTCGGCGAATTCGCGCCAGAACTCGCGCTCGACGCAAAGGCCGTGCAGATAGATCATGGTCGGCGGGTCGGCGACGCCGATCGGCTCCAGGACCCGCGCCCAGACGGTGCCGACGGAGTCGTCGGCCGGCGAGGCGAAGCGCAGCCAATAATGGGTCATGCCGCGATGCCGGTAGCTCCGCGAGCGGGTCACCTCCGGCATCTCCGGTGGCGGGAACGCTGCCTCCGGTGTCGCCAGGCGATGGCCGTGCTGCGCCTCGACCTCTGCCGGCGCCCGCATATCCCACTTGACCGGCGGCAACCGGCGGCGCAAGGCGAGGGGCACGAAGGCGGTGCGGCCGATCATCATCCGTTCCGCCGACCGCCGCCGCCGGCGCTCCGCGCGCCGCAGCCGCCGTTCGTCCATTGGGGCGGTGCCGAAGAACGCCTCGGTCCAGGTCAGATCGGCTTCTCGGTGCTTTCGATGCCGGCGCGACAGCCGGGCGAGGATGGGGCGCAGCCCGACCGGCGGTGCGCCGTCGCCCGGCAGCTCGCGCCAGAACCGCGCCGGATCACCGTCCGATTCGAGCGCCGTGGCCCAGGCCCGGGACAGCGGCATGATCCAGCGCGTGACGATCCAGAGCGACATCGTATCGAACCAGGGCCTGAGCCACAGCCCGGCGACCGGGTCGGTCAGCAGCCAGGTAAGACCGGCATAAGGCGGGCGCGCAGTCATTGATTGCGGTATCGGCGACGGCTTGCGTGATCGCGGGCAGGCATGCGGTGGACTCCGAGAGAATCTACGCTTGGCAAACCCGTCCAGCATGCATAACCCGGCGATTCGGTCCAGCCCAGCGGGCTTGACGGAGTCGCGGTCTATCCGGATCGGCCCGCGGCACGCCGTTCCTCCGCCGGCGGGACGGTCCGTCGGCGGCGGTCGGGACCCATATAGTTCGGGCTGTCGATGAAGGCCGCCGTCGGCTTCAACGCGTTCGACAGGCATGCCGCCATCGAGCGCGGCGTCAACGGCAAGGGAAGGAATCCGATCACACCGGCGTGTCGCGCCTGCTCGACCTGCAGCTTGGCGGTGTCGGCGGTTACCATGATGACCGGCAGGTCCCGGCGGCGGCTGTTGCCGTCGTTACGGATCTCACCGACCAGTTCGACGGCGGTCATCCGGCCGATCCGCCAGCCGGTCACCAGCACGTCGACGTCGCCGGCGCCGACGGCGGCCAGGATGGCGTCGCAGTCGCGCTCCACCCGGACATCGGTAACGCCGAGCGAACGCAGGTTGTCGAGCAGCCGGCAGCGATAGCGCGGATCGTCCTCCGCCACCAGCACCGCTACATCCTCGAATGGCTGATTGTCCTTGCGCCCGTTCCCCTGCATCGCACCCGCTCCTCCCGTCCGACCGTCATTCCAGCAGGCGGCGGTTAAGGTCGGGTAAGCGGCAGCGGGTCGATGGCGATTTCTTTCGCGCCGGTACGGGCTATTACGTACCCGCCTTCAGCGGCGCGGTCAGGCCGCGCAGGGTGGCGATGACGCTGAGGGCGGTGATCTTGCCGGTGCGCGGGTTCTCTTCCGTCGGCACATTCTCGATGGTCATGGTGAAGTGGGCGCTGTCGGCCTCGACCTCGATGGTGTGGGTGTTGCGGGTCACCGCCGGGTCGGCCCAGATCTCGAGGCGGGTCGCGTCCGGGCCGATGCCGGCGAGGCTGAGCGCCGCGGCGACGTTGACATTGGCCGGGAAGCCGCGCGCGCCGTCGCGGGCGCTGCCGGCGAAGACGCGCTTCGCGTCGATCAGGCCGTCGACGGAGATGCCGTTTTCGACCAGATAGGGCGCACCGGCGAGGCCGCCCGGCGGCTTCCGGGTTACCAAGGTGACCGACCGGATCTCGCCTTCCGCGGCGGCGCGCACGGCGTCGAGGCCGATCAACGCGCCGGTCGGCACCACGATACGCGCACCGCTCTCTTTCGCCTGCGCGACCAGGTCGGGATGGTTCAACAGCGCGCCGACGCTGACCGGCATGAAGACGCGGCCGGCCGCGACCGCCGGCAGGGCGACTTCGGCGAAGACCGCGGCCGGGGCGCATTCCACCACCACCTCCGCGGCGTCGGCCAGGGCGGCAAGCGGCAGCACCGGGACCGGCTTGGCGAACCCGGCCATGTTGCGAGCCGCCTTGGCCGTATCGCGGGCGGAGACGGCGGCCAGCGTCAGGCCGTCGATGCCGGCGTCGAGGCGCGCCGCCGCGGCGCGGCCGATCGCGCCGAAGCCGCCGATTGCGACTCGCAAAGCTGCCATCTTCCGCTCCCTCGATTTGCCCATCTTCCGGCTTCAGCAAAGAGACTGGTGTCGGCGCTGTCAAGCCGCCGCGTTTACCCTCTGCGCGTCGGCCGTCTTGACACTATTTGCGCCATCGCTCGAAGTTAGTTGTATAAGTATCTGTTATTGCAGGAGTCATATTCCTGGCGCGCAATTTGCTACGGCATCCACACGGTCGAACGGAAGCGGATTTGCGGGCGATGGACGACAGGGAAGCAGACGAGGAAATCGAACGGGCCGCCGGGGTCCTGGTCGACAAGCATGGACTGGAGGCGGTGGCCCAGGCGGCGCTATCGGCGGAGACCATGCTCGCCGCCGGCCATTTCTACATCGATCAATGGGCGCGTTGGCGGCGCATTGTCGAGGCCGTCGAGCGGCAGCTGCCGCTGCGAGTCGCAGTCGAGCCCGTGGCGCGCATTCGCGACAGCGAATCGCCGCGTCTCCGCCGGGAGGTTGGGCAGAATGCCGGCCGCGATCCGGATGAGGACGCGGCGACCGAGTAGGGTCAAAGCCGCTCGCCGGGCTCCTTCAGGGCGTGCTCGGCCAATTCGCGGGTGATGTAGTCGAACGCCTCGTCGACGGAATCGGTGCGGAACATCAGGTCGAGATCCTCGGCATTGATGGTGCCGAAGCGGACCAACGCGTCGAAGTCGACCACCTTGTCCCAGTATTCGGTGCCGAACAGCACGATCGGCAGCTTCTTCTTGATCTTGAAGGTCTGGATCAGGGTCAGGATCTCGAACAGCTCGTCGAGGGTGCCGAAGCCGCCCGGCATCGCCACGATCGCCTTGGCGAGATAGGTGAACCAGAACTTGCGCATGAAGAAGTAGTGGAACTCGAAGGCCAGCGAGCGGGTGACGTATTCGTTGCCGCTCGCCTCCATGGGCAGCGAGATGCCGAGCCCGACATTCAGGCCCTTGGCCTCCGAGGCGCCGCGGTTGGCCGCTTCCATGATGCCGGGGCCGCCGCCGGTGCAGACCACGAAGCGCCGTTCGTTGCTGTCGAGCTGCTTCGACCATTCGGTGAGCCGCTTGGCAAGCTCGCGCGACGCCTCGTAATAGCGCGCGAGATGGACCTGCATGTTCAGCTTGTCCTGCTCGGCGCCGTTGCCATTGTCGGCGGTGGCGCGCCGCTCCTCGGCCGTCTCCTCCGACAGGATGCGGGCGGAACCGAAGAACACGATGGTATCGCGCAGCTGATGCCATTCGAGGCGCGATTTCGGCTCCAGGTACTCGGCCAGAACGCGGAGCGGCCGGCCGTCCCGGCTGTTCAGGAAGTCTGTGTTGCTGTAGGCCTTTTCGGGCGCGGGTGGCCTCGGGTTCATGATTTCGTTCCGTGGGGTTGGTGCGTGGGATTGGTAAAAGGGAATTAACGATAGTCGACGGCGATTAAGGATTCGTTGGCCGTCGGTGCCGGCGCGCAGGATGTTGCGCGGTCTTGCTTAACGTTATGTTAACCATCTAGGAAGTACATAGGCATTGTCACGGTCTTGCACTGATTCGTGATGCCTCCCTGTTGACTCGGCCCGCCGCAATGGCGGGCCTTTTTCTTTTCCGCACGGTCGCCGCCGCGCCGACAGGGGCGCGATGCCACGAAAATGACATTCCGGTTCCGCAACTATCGGTTGACGATCCCTGGCGCCGGACGCAAAATTGAACAGCGCGACGTCTGGGCGAATCGCGCGAACCTTACCTTCGTGGCGCGACCCGATGGTCTTCGGCGGTACGGCCGCACGCCGCTCCTGAAGCCATCACAGGATGGTGTCTCGTCATGCGAATGGCCTTGCGAAAACCACCGACAGCTGATGGCTTGTCGAAGCGCGCACTCCGGCGTGCGTGCGGGCGGCCGCGATGAAGACCCTTGCCGATTATTGGCCGCAATACCGGCGCGACGCGGAACAGCTCGCGACGCCGCTCTTTCCGGCCGCGGCGCCGGATCGCCGGGGCCATCGCACGGCGCCGGATGCCGAGCGCTATGAACCGGTGGACACGGACGACGAAGCACTCTGCCGCATCGCCGATCAGGCGCATGTGATCGACGCCGACGGCAGCCTCTGGCTGCTGATCGAACTGACGCCGCCGCTGCATGATTTCCTGCTGGCCCGTGGTGCCGATGCGGTCGACGATGAGGACGATGGCGACACCGAGACGGGCGGTTGACCTGGGTCATTCGCCTGCTTGCGCGGCCAGTCTATTAGCGCATATTCCTATTAGCGCATATTCAAGGTGATGGGCACCAGAGCGGGCGTAGCAGCAGGAGCGGACGGTGGGAGGCGGATAGCGCGGTGTGGCCGGACATGAAATCGAACAAATGGCTGCCGCTGATCATTGTCGCGGCTGTCCTGGTGATGGTCCTTTTGTTGAGCCCGATGGTGCCCCGGGTCGAGGGCGCCGTCGAAGTCCCCTACAGCCAGTTCAAGCAGTTGGTCGACGACGGCGAGGTCCAGCAGGTCACCTTCCGCGGTGAGCGGGCGCAAGTCATCCTGAAGCGGCCGCTGGCGCTCGGCCCGGCCGGGCAGGAGAGCGATCGGATAACCTCGCGGATCCCGGAATTCGGCGATCCGAGCCTGCTGCCGGCGCTGGAGGCGCAGAAGGTCGAGATCGAGAGCCAGGCCGGCGACGAAGGCGGCTGGTTCGCCGGCTGGCTGCCCTGGCTGGTGCTGCTCGGCGTCTATCTGTTCTTCATGAACCGAATGTATCGCAACATGGCGGGCCGCTTCGGCGGGCGCGATGCCACCGATTTCCTGGCCGGCTCGGCGCGCAAGGAGCAGAAGGGGGTACCGAAGGTCACCTTCGCTGACGTCGCCGGCCAGGAGAACGCCAAGCGCGAGGTCTCCGAGCTGGTCGACCTGCTGCGCGACCCGGACCGCTACACCCGGCTCGGCGCCGAGCCGCCGCGCGGCGTGCTGCTGGTCGGCCCGCCGGGCACCGGCAAAACGCTGCTGGCGCGGGCGCTGGCCGGCGAGGCGGGGGTGCCGTTCTTCCACACCTCGGCCTCCGAGTTCATCGAGATGTTCGTCGGCGTCGGCGCCTCGCGGGTGCGCAAGATGTTCGACGAGGCCAAGAAGCGGGCGCCGTCGATCATCTTCATCGACGAGCTCGACGCAGTCGGCCGGGTGCGCGGCTCCGGCCTCGGCGGCGGCAATGACGAGCGCGAGCAGACCCTGAACCAGATCCTGGCCGAGATGGACGGCTTCTCGGGCCACGAGGCCGTCGTGATCCTTGCCGCGACCAACCGCCCCGACGTACTGGACCCGGCGCTGCTCCGGCCCGGGCGCTTCGACCGGCATGTGCAGCTCGAATTGCCGGACAAGGACGCCCGGCGGGCGATCCTCGATGTTCACACGAAGAAGGTGCCGCTCGCCTCGGACGTCGATCTCGAGGTGGTGGCGGCTTCGACGCCGGGCTTCTCGGGGGCCGACCTGAAGAACCTGGTCAACGAGGCGGCGATGGCCGCCGCCCGCGCCGGCGGCGAAAGCGTTGCGATGCGCCATTTCGACGAAATGCGCGACAAGGTGCTGATGGGCACGGTCCGCAGCCTGGCGATCCAGCCCGAGGAGCGCCATCGCCTGGCGGTGCACGAGGCCGGCCATACCGCCGTCGCCTACCACTTGCCGGAGGCCGATCCGATCTACAAGGTGACGATCATTCCGCGCGGCCGCACCCTCGGCGGCACCCATATGCTGCCCGAGGAGGAACGTCACACTCTACCCGAGGGCTATCTCAAGGACCGTCTCGCGGTGATGCTCGGCGGGCGCACGGCGGAGAAGGAGCTGCTCGGCAATGTCAGCTCCGGCGCCGACGACGATATCCGCCAGGCGACCCAGCTCGCCCGCGCCATGGTGGCGCGCTGGGGCATGGCGGAAGACGTCGGCCCCGTCGACCTGCGCCAGAGCGAGGAGCATCCGTTCCTCGGCCGCGAGATCGCGCAGCCGCGCCGCTTCAGCGAAACCACGGCGCATGAGGTCGACGACGCGGTGCGCCGTCTGTTGAACGAGGCGGAGGCGCGCGCGGCGGCGATCATGCGCGAGCACCGCCAGCGGCTCGACCAACTAGTTGCCCGCCTTGAGATGCACGAGACTCTCGGCCGCGAGCAGATCGAGGCCTGTCTCGGCCCGGTAGAGGCCGACGGCGAGGTTCGCACGGCCGCCGGTCGGTAGGGCGCGCACGGAAATTATCCATTAATCATCGTCCGATTATGTTAGATAGTCCGAGACATCGGATCGCGCTGGTTTAATGCCCGTTGGGATCTTCGTTGATGGCTGGCATCGGCACCTTTTGGATCGACCATCCGGTCGACGACTCGCCCGAGGCGGAGGCGATTCGCGTGCAGCAGGTGGCGACCATGTTCGGCCAGACGCCGATGGTGGCGGCCGGCAACATGGTCAACTCGCTGATCACCGTCCTGCTGCTGCGCGATGTCGCCCCGCCCGCCCTGCTGATCGGCTGGGTAGGCATCCTGTGGCTGTTGAGCGCCTATCGGCTGCAGCGCTGGTGGCGCAGCCGCGACCGGCCGCGGCCGAACCGGGTGCGCCGAGAGGTGGCGCGCCGAGCGGTATTCTTCGCCGGCATGGC
>CAJHXX010000376.1_pt1 | contig 13285 bp, 11 predicted proteins | sample 9198511 | NCBI WGS metagenome assembly CAJHXX01 (sample SAMEA7708325, study PRJEB35096) | sediment metagenome | biome: marine neritic benthic zone biome [ENVO:01000025]; feature: sediment [ENVO:00002007]; material: shallow marine sediment [ENVO:03000034] sea grass bed [ENVO_01000059] ...
CGGGGCGACGCTGGATGTCAGGACCGCCGGGGCGGTGCTGGGGCCGCGGGTCTGGTTGTTCAGGGTGATCGGCCGGCTGACGCGCCAGCCCATGCGCGGGGTGTAGTGGTCGCGCAGGTTTTCGCCGACGCCGGGCAGCGCATGCGCCACCTCGATGCCGTGGCGCTTCAGCAGCTCCGGCTGGCCGATGCCGGACAGCTCCAGGATCTGCGGCGACTGGATGGCGCCGGCCGCCAGGATCACCGCCTTCGCCGCCCGCGCCGCCCGCGCCTGGCCGCCGACATGATAGGCGACGCCGGTCGCGCGGGCGCCCTCCAGCAGCACCTTGTCGGCGAGCGCGTTGGTCTCGACATGCAGGTTGGACCGCTTCATCGCCGGTTTCAGGAAGGCGTCCGCGGCGCTGAAGCGCTGGCCGTTCTTCCGGTTCACCTGGAAATAGCCGAAGCCTTCCTGGGAGGCGCCGTTGTAATCCGGGTTCTGCGGAAAGCCGGCCTGCACGCCGGCCTCGATGAAGGCGTCGAGCAGTTCGTGGCGCTCGCGCATACTGGCGACGTTGAGCTGCCCGCCGGTGCCGCGGTATTCGTTGCCGCCGCGCTCGAAATTCTCGGAGCGCTTGAAGATCGGCAGCACGTCCTGGTAGGACCAGCCGCGATTGCCCATCTGCGCCCAGGTGTCGTAGTCCTGCGCCTGGCCGCGGACATACAGCATGCCGTTGATCGAGCTGGAGCCGCCGAGCACCTTGCCGCGCGGGATCGGGATGCGGCGGCCGCGGGTGTAATCCTCCGGCTCGGTCTCGAAGCACCAGTTGAGGCTCTCCATGTTGAGCATCTTGGCGAAGCCGACCGGCACCTTGATCCAGATGTTGCTGTCGCGGCCGCCGGCCTCGAGCAGCAGCACCTTGGCCTTCCCATCGGCGCTCAGCCGGTCGGCCAGCACGCAACCGGCCGAGCCGGCGCCGACGATGATGTAGTCGTAGTCGGTCCCGTTGTTGACTCCCATGTTACGCCCGATTCCCCGCTGTTCCCTCGCCTGCCGCCGCGGCGGCTTGAGGAAAGCTTAGGTCAGGCGCGGCGCGGGCGGCAAGCGGCGGGGTGTCGCGCACCCCTGCACGTCATTGCGAGCGCAGCGAAGCAATCTCGATGTCCGAGTCTCCACGGCATCGAGATCGCCACGGCGCTCCGCGCCTCGCGATGACGTGTCGGAGGCTAGGAACGGAGGCGGGGCGAGATCGCCGCGACGCCCTACACCACCTTGCGCAGCACATGCTGCCGGTTCGAGGTGTGCGGGCGGACCTGGTCAGGCCAGCGGCCGGCTTCCACGGCGGCCGACCATTCCGGGCTCAGCAGCACCTCGGGGCTCTCGATCTCGTAGAACGCGGTGTAGCTCGGCTGGCCCTCGCCGGTCAGCGGCCGCTGCTCGCCGCCGATCGAGAGCGCCGCCGGCACGGTCTTCAGCCGCGTCACGGCGACGACGCCCGGCACCTTCAGCAGGTTCGGCACATGCTCGGTGTCGTAAACCTCGTTGAACAGGTCCTCCTTGTCCGGCGCCACGTCCATGCTGGCCATGAAGACGTAGTTTCCGGTGATGGCCATCAGGTTTCTCCCTGGTCGAGCGCCGCCAGCACCCTGGGCGGCGACATCGGCAGGTCGGTCATGCGCCGGCCGACGGCGTTCTCGATGGCGTTGGCGATGGCCGCCATCGGCGGGCAGATGTTGACCTCGCCGACGCCCTTGACGCCGTAGGGGTGGTTCGGGTTCGGCACCTCGACCATCACCGCCTCGATCATCGGCAGGTCGGAGGAAAGCGGCATGCGGTAGTCGAGGAAGCTGGCGTTCTGCAGCTTGCCGTCCTCGCCGTAGACATATTCCTCGTTCAGCGCCCAGCCGATGCCCTGGACGACGCCGCCCTGGATCTGGCCCTCGACATAGGACGGGTGGATCGCCGTGCCGACATCCTGCGCCGCGGTGAAGCGCAGGATGGTGACCTTGCCGGTCTCCGGGTCGACCTCGACGTCGCAGACCTGGGTCGAGAAGCCGGGGCCGACGCCAGTGGCGTTGACCGAGGCACTGGCGCCGAGCGGGCCGCCGGTCTGCGCCTGGGTCGCGGTGATCTGCTGCAGGGACAGCGGCTCGAAGTCGCCGACATTGCTGCTCGCCGGCCGGGCGTGGCCGTCCTCCCAGACGACGCCCTCGACATCGACCTCCCAGATCAGCGCCGCGCGCTGGCGCAGCTGGCTGATCACGTCCTCGGCCGCGTTGACCACGGCGAGGCCGGTCGCCAGCGTCACCCGGCTGCCGCCGGTGAGGAAGGTATAGCCGACTGAGGCGGTGTCGGCGACGATGCAGCGCACCTTGTCGTAATCGATGCCGAGCGTCTCGGCGGCCATCAGCGCCATCGAGGCGCGCGAGCCGCCGACATCGACACTGCCGGACGCCACCACGGCGGTGCCGTCCTGGTTCAGGTGCAGGGTCGCGCTGGATTCGCCGCCGGCGTTGAACCAGTAGCCGGAGGCGACGCCGCGGCCCTGGTTGGGGCCGAGCGGCTCCTTCATATGCGGATGGTTCTGCAACGCCTCGATGGTCTCGACATAGCCGATCTTGCCGAATTTCGGCCCATAGGCCGCTTGGGTGCCTTCCCGGGCGGCGTTCTTCAGGCGGAATTCCAGCGGATCCATGCCGATCTTCTTGGCCACGGCGTCGAGCACGCTCTCGATCGCGAAGGCGCCGATCGGCGAGCCCGGCGCGCGGTAGGCCGCCGCCTTCGGCCGGTTGACGACGACGTCGAGGCCGACGGCGCGCACGTTCTCAAGCGCGTATGGCGCGAAGCCGCACATGCAGGCGCCGATCACCGGGGAGCCGGGGAAGGCGCCGGCCTCAAAGGTGAAGGTGCCGTCGGCCGCCGTGATCTTGCCGTCCCGGGTGGCGCCGATCTTCACCGTCATGGCGCTGCCCGAGGTCGGGCCGGACGCTTTGAACACCTCGTCGCGGGTCATCACCAGCTTGACCGGCTTGTGGCACTTCTTCGACAGCGCCAGCGCCACCGGCTCGACATAGACCACGGTCTTGCCGCCGAAGCCGCCGCCGATCTCCGCCGGGGTACAGCGCAGGTCGGCCGCGGGCACGCCGAGCAGCTTCGACGTCAGCGCCCGGACCACGAAATGGCCCTGGCTCGACGACCAGATCTCCGCCTGGCCGTCTTCCTTGTAGTGGGCGACGCAGGCATGCGGCTCGATATATCCCTGATGCACCGGCTTGGTGGTGAACGACATCTCGACCACCTCGTCGGCCGCCGCGAAGCCGGCGTCGAGGTCGCCCTGGGCCATCTCGAAGCGCCGCGACAGGTTGGACGGTTTGTCCGGCGTTGGCGCCACGTTGCGGGTAAAGAGGTCCGGATGCAGGATCGGCGCATCCGGCTTCAAGGCCGATTCGACGTCGGTGACGCAGGGCAGCACCTCGTAGTCGACCTCGATCAACTCGATCGCCGCTTGCGCGATCGCCGCCGTGGTCGCCGCCACCGCGGCCACCGCATGGCCCTCATAGAGCGCCTTCTCGCGCGCCATGACGTTGCGGGTGACATGGGCGAAGTTCACCTGCACCCGGTCGGGGCCGATATATTCCGACGGCTGCTCGGGGAAATCGGCCGAGGTGACCACCGCCTTGACGCCGGGCAGCGCCGCCGCCTTGGAGGTATCGATCGAGCGGATGTTGGCGTGAGCATGGGGGCTGCGCAGCACCTTAGCGATCAGCATCCCCGGCGGCGCGTAGTCGGCGCCGTAGAGCGCCTGGCCGGTGACCTTGTCGACCCCGTCCGGCCGGATGGGCCGGGTTCCGATCCATTTGTACGGTTTCGCCGCCTGTTCCATGACATACCCCTCAATGATCCGCTGGCGCCATCATAATGGCGTCCGGCGCCGCTTTGTAAAGTGGGTGCCGGCGGCGTTGCTTTTGGCCAAATCAGAGCAACCCATCGTCCCTATCCGGTTAGAGCAGGAAGCGCGCTGTTTGATTGCCGGCTCCGCCGATATGAGTCGGTTGGGACACGGCGCCGGCCGACCCCTCGTTGTCTTGCTCGGGCTTGACCCGGGCATCCATGAAAGTCCTCCGACCACAAGCCATGCGTCGAAATCACGGGCCGCTGCGGCGCATTTCCTTCGGCGACGAACCCCGCCGACAGGACGTTCATGGATGTCCGGATCAAGTCCGAACATGACATGGTGTGGGCGGTCCGCAGCGACTCGTTGTCGAGTTGCGTTCAGCCCCACACAGGCAAATTCTGCGCTCGAACCTTCCTTGACCTAACCGGATAGGGACGCCCCTCAGAGCCGCTCGATCGCGAAGGCGAAGGCGGCCAGGGTCTGCTTCACATCGGCCGCGTCGTGGGCGAGCGAAACGTAATACTTGCTCTCGCCCTTCAGAATGCCCTGACCGCGCAGCAGCGTGTTGAAGCGGCCGAGCCGGGCCGCGTCGCCCTTCAGCGTGGTGCGGTAGTCGTCGACCTCCGCGTCGGTGAAGACCACATCGAACAGCGGCGGCTCGCCGATCACCCGGGCCGGGATGGCGGCATCGGTCAGCATGCGCTGCAGGCCCTCCATCAGGGTGGTGCCGGTCTGGAACAGTCCCTCGTAGGCGCCGGGGCGGCGCAGGATCTCCAGGGTCGCCAGGCCGGCGGCGGCGGCCACCGGGTTGCCCGACAGCGTGCCGATCTGCGGCATGAAAGTGTCGGCGGCGACGGCGGCCTTGTCGAAATGCGCCATGATCTCGGCGCGGCCGGCGATGGCGGCGAGCGGGAAGCCGCCGCCGACCACCTTGCCGAGCGCGCAGAGGTCGGGCACCACGCCGTAATATTCCTGCGCCCCGCCATAGGCGAAGCGGAAGCCGGTCACCACCTCGTCGAAGATCAGCGGGATCTCCAGCTCGGCGGTGACCTCGCGCAGCGCGTCCAGGAAGCCGGGCTTCGGCGGGATCAGGCGCTGGAACGGCTCGACGATCACCCCGGCCAAGTCATCCGCATGTTCGCGGATGATGCTGGCCGCCAGGTCGGCGTCGTTGAACGGCGCGATCAGCACCTCGTCGCGCACCTTTTGCGGGATACCGGCGGAATCCGGGATGCCTTGCGGGAAGTTGCCGGGCCGGGCCGGCGCCATGCTCATCAGGGCGTAGTCGCTCATGCCGTGGAAGCCGCCCTCGAACTTCAGGATCTTGTCGCGGCCGCGATGGGCGCGGGCGGCGCGCATGGCGTAGAAGGTCGCCTCCGAGCCGGTCGAGACGAAGCGGACCTTGTCGGCGCAGGCGACCGCGTCGATCACCGTGGCGGCGAGCCGGATGCCGTGCTGGTTGTTGGCGAAATAGGTGGTGCCGAGCGGCACCTGCTGCTCGACCGCCGCGACCACTTCCGGGTGGGCGTGGCCGACCAGCATCGGGCCGGAGCCGAGCAGGAAGTCGACATATTCGTTGCCGCTGACATCCCAGACCCGGCCGCCCTGGCCGCGGGCGATGACGATGTCGAGCGCCAGGTTGCCGAAATGGCCGGCCGGCAGGACCCGGTGCGCCTCTTCTATCAGGGCCTGTTCCGCCTCGGTCTTCTGAATGTCGCTCATCTCTCGCCTCCGGTGTTTCCCGACATGTTACACCGGCAGGCGCCGCCCGGCACCCACCTGCGGGGCAAGGCGAGCGCCGGGCAACCGGAACCTATCGTGCGGCGGTGAGGACCGCGCCGACCTGCTCGACATGGCGATGGTCGGTGCCGCAACAGCCGCCGAACACGTTGAGATGGCCGTGCCGGCGTTTCAACGCGCCATGCTGGGCGCCGAACTCGACAGGATCGCCGTCGTCCAGTTCCGTCGCCTGGTCGAGCTCCGCATGGCTCATCCGCGAGGCGTTGGCGCGAATGCCGCGGAGCCGGCCGAGCCAGGGCTCGTTGGCCGTCAGGGCGTCTTCGAAATGGGTCGGATGGGCACAGTTGACCATGTAATAGGCCGGCCCCGTATCGGTTGCCGCGTCCACGGTCTCGACCGTGTCTTTCAGGCTCTGGCCGGTGGGCAGCCGGCCGTCGGTCTCCGTCGTGAACGAAATCACGACGGGCATGCCGGCGGCCCGGGCCGCCCGAGTCAGCCCGATCGCCTCTTCCGCATGGGTCATGGTCAGCGCCGTCACCATGTCGGCCTCGGTCCCGCTGAATGTGCGGATCTGCGCCGCGTGATAGGCCTCGGCGTCGTCCGGGCTCATGATCGCGCCGGGGTCGTAGCCGTCGCCGCGCGGGCCGAGGCAGCCGCTGATCACCACCGGCGTCTCATCGGTCTCATATTCTCCGCGGATGTCGACCAGCAGCTCGATCGCTTCCCGGTTGGCCGCGGCGAGCGCCGCGTCCGAATAGCCGAGCTTCTCGCCCCAATCGGCGCTGGCACGCCAGGTCACGCTCTCCAGGATGAAGCCGGCGCCGTTCGATCTGGCGATCTCGGCATAGCGCCTGAAGTATTGGCGCAGCCTTTCCTTGCCGCCGACCTGGCGTAGCAGGTCGAAGGCGGCGAAATAGGGTAACTCCAGCCCGTCGTGGAAGATCAGCGTGGTCTCGCACCCGCCGTCGGTCAGGAACAGGCCGCCGTCCAGTTGCGGCAGGCGCGCTCGGTATCCGGCCATCTCCCGGTCCTCCTCGAAGTCGGCGCCGGCAATCGGCGCCCGTTGTCGTGAAGGATGGCGTCAGCCGCGGCCCGGTTCTAGAAGACTCGTGGTCCAGGCCGGGCGGATTTTCGGTTCTCCTTTCAATTTCAGCCTGTTGCCGGGAAATCGAGAAGCGTCGCTCGAGCCTGGCGCATCGCGAATGGCTATCAACTGTACTTGTGGTACAGTCGGATATGCTTGAGATACCGCAGCGCCGGGGCAGCGAAACCCGCGAGCGTATCCTCGAAGTCGCGGAAGCCGCCGTCCTCGACAAGGGCTTCGCCGCCACCTCGATCGACGAGGTGATCGCCGCCGTCGGCATCACCAAGAGCGGCTTCTTCTATCACTTCAAGGACAAGAGCGAGCTGGCCAAAGCGCTGCTGCAGCGCTACCTCGATCGCGAGGAGGCGCTGCTCGACGATTTGTTCGGTCGCGCCGACGCGTTGAACGAGGATCCGCTGCACGGCTTCCTGGTCGGCCTGAAGATGTTCGCCGAGATGATGTCCGATCTGCCGGCGGCGCATCCCGGCTGCCTGGTCGCTGCCTATTGCTATCAGGAGCAGCTGTTCAATCAGGATGTCCGCGACCTCAATACCGCCGGCGTGCTCGGCTGGCGCCGGCGCTTCCGCGAACGCTTCGAGGAGATCGCCGAGCGCTACCCGCCACGCATCGAGGTCGATCTCGACGCCCTGGCCGACATGGTCTCGACCCTGATCGACGGCGGCATCATCATCTCCAAGGCGGTCAAGGACAAGGACGTCCTGCCGAAACAGGTGATGCTGTATCGGGATTTCGTCCGCGCGATCTTCCTCGGCGCCTGATCAGCCGCTATTTCGGCTCCACCACCCCGGTGGTCTCGACGATCAGGCCGTAATGCTCGGTGCGGCGGTGGGCGGCGAAGTTGAAGGTGGTGGATTTCAGGAACTTGCCGGCGTCCAGGTCGCAGTCGGCGACGATCAGCTCGTCGCCGAGCGTCGAGCATTGCGCGACGATCTCGCCGTTCGGCGAGACGATGGCGCTCTCGCCCATCATGTCGACGCCGCCCTCGCGGCCGGCCTTGGCGACGCCGACCACCCAGGCGGCGTTCTGGTAGGCGCCGGCCTGCATGGAGAGGTGGTTGTGGAAGCTGCGCAAATGCGGCGGCTCGAAGGCGAGGCCGTTCATGGTCGGCGTGTTGTAGCCGATCAGCACCAGCTCGGCGCCCTGCAGGCCGAGCACGCGGAACGCCTCCGGCCAGCGCCGGTCGTTGCATATCAGCATGCCGACCCGGCCGCCGAAGGCGTCCCAGACCGGAAAGCCGAGGTCGCCGACCTCGAAATAGCCCTTCTCGAGATGCTGGAACTCGCGCTCCGGCTCGTATTCGGCGTGGCCGGGCAGGTGGATCTTGCGGTACTTGGCGACCGTCGCGCCCGACTTATCGACCAGGATCGCGGTGTTGAAGCGGCGCTTCCTGTTGCCTTCCATGAACATTTCGGCATAGCCGAGATGGAAGCCGATGCCGAGCTCGGCCGCGGTCTCGAACAGCGGCTGGGTTTCCGGGCCGGGCATCTCGGTCTCGTAGAAGCTGTCGAGCTCGGCCTCGTCGTCGATCTGCCAGCGCGGGAAGAAGGTGGTCAGCGCCAGCTCCGGATAGACGATTAGGTCGGCGCCGCGCTCGGCCGCCCGGCGCATCAGCGCGACCAGGCGCTCGACCACGGGGCCGCGCACCTCGTCGCGCTCGACCGGCCCGACCTGGGCGCCGGCGATCGTCAGGATTCGGCTCATGGATGGTTCTCCTTGATCTCGCCTCAGTCCGCGAATGTGCCGGCGACCGGGTCGAAGCCGTGCACTGGGCGGCCGAGGGGGCGGGCGGTCTCGGGGATGTCGCAGGGCAGGAACCGGCCGCGGCCCGGCTCGCCCAGCACCTCGCCGTCGCGCCAGACGACCTCGCCGCGCGACAGCGTGATCACCGGCCAGCCGGTCACCTGATGCCCCTCGTAAGGCGTATAGTCCATGTTGTCGTGCAGCATGTCGACCGAGACGGTGACCTGTTTGTCCGGGTCCCAGACCGCGATGTCGGCGTCGGCGCCGACCGCGATGGTGCCCTTCTTCGGATAGAGGCCGTACATCCTGGCCGGGTTGGTGCAGCAGACCGCCACGAAGTCCTGCAGGCTGAGGCGGCCGGTCTTCACCCCGGCGGAGAACAGCATCGGCATGCGGATCTCCAGGCCGGGCACGCCGTTGGCGACCTTCTTGAACGGCGCGTCGTCGCCATGCATCTTCTTGCCCTCCGGGTCGTCGTAGCGATAGGCCGCGTGGTCGGAGGAGAACACGTCGAACAGGCCGCCGGCGAGCCCGCGCCAGACGAACTCCTGGTTGGCCTTGTCGCGCGGCGGCGGGCTGCACATCCACTTGGCGCCCTCGAAGCCCGGCTTGTCCAGGTCGTCCGCCGTCAGGAACAGGTATTGCGGGCAGGTCTCGGCGTAGAGCTTCAGGCCGCGCGCCTTGGCGGCGCGGATCTGCTCGATGGCCTCGTTGCCGGAGACATGGACAATCAGGATCGGCGTGTCGACGATCTCCGACAAGGCGATGGCGCGCTGCGTCGCCTCGCGCTCGGCCGCGGTGGCGTGCGCCACGGCGTGGTATTTCGGCGCACCGTGGCCGGTCTCGATCAGCCGATCGGCGAGCCAGGCGATGACGTCGTGGTTCTCGGCATGCACCATGACCAGCGCGCCCTCGCGCCGCGCCGTCGCCAGGACGCTCAGGATCTCGCGGTCGTCGAGCTTCAGCGCGTCATAGGTCATGTAGATCTTGAACGAGGTGTAGCCGTCCTTGATCAGGGCCGGCAGCTCCTGGCCCAGCACCTGCTCGGTCGGGTCGGAAATGATCAGGTGGAAGGCGTAGTCGATCACCGCCTTGCCCTCGGCGCGGCCGTGATAGTCCTTGACCACCGCGCGCAGCGACTCGCCGCGTTGCTGCGCGGCGAAGGGGATGATGCAGGTGGTGCCGCCGCAGGCCGCCGAGATGCTGCCGGTGCGAAAGTCGTCGGCCGTGGTGGCGCCCATCGAGGACGGCTGGTCGAGATGGCAATGGGCGTCGATGCCGCCCGGCAGCACCAGCTTGCCCGTTGCGTCGATCTCCGCCGTGCCGCCGTCGAGCCGGTCGGCCAGGGCCGCGACCTTGCCGTCCTTGACGCCGACGTCGCAGACCGCGCTGTCGGCTGCGGTCGCCACCGTGCCGCCGCGGATTACCAGATCGAATTCGGCCATCGGCCCGCCCTCCTGACTGCTCCCCCGAGACGGGCGTCAGTATAGCGCCGGTGCCGGCCGGGCGTCAGTGCTTCACGTTGAGCGCGCCGGGCAAGACTTCGACGGTCAGCGGCAGGCGGCCGACGGTCTCGCCGTCGGCGTCGACCAGCATGCCGGTGTCGCCGGTGATGGCGAACTTTCGGCCGCGCACTACCTCGACCTTGGGATGCTCGACGTGGCGGCCCTCGAACAGCCAGCTCGGCGGCTGCAGCAGCAGGTCGCGCCGCTTCATGTCGCGGAAGATGACGAGATCGAGCAGGCCGTCGTCCAGGATCGCGTCGGGCGCCAGCATCATGCCGCCGCCGCCGTTCGGGGTGTTGCAGCAGAGGCCGGAGAAGACCGGCATCTCGCGGTCGAAAACGTCGTCGATGACGATGCGGGTCGGCTTGTGCTTGTAGGTCAGCGCGACCAGCAGGGTGACCAGGAAGTAGCTGAACTCGCCGCTCAGTTTCTTGATGATGCGCGAGGTCGAGGTCCGGTAGCTGATCTCGGCCGCCGAGCCGAAACTGGCGATCAGATAGGCGTAGTGTCGGTGCGGCGCTCCGTCGAGGCCGGTGCAGTCCATGCGGCAGAGGTCGACCGGCCGAATGTTGCCCTCGGCGATGGCGCGGTAGGGCGCCGCCGGGTCGTCCAGCATGCCGAGCGCGCGACAAAGCTCGTTCGCCGTGCCGGCCGGGATCGGGCAGAGCACGGCCGCCGGATTGCGCAGCGCGCCGTTCTCCATCAGGCCGTTCAGCGCCTCGTTGGCGGTGCCGTCGCCGCCGACGACGATGAAATGGTCGTAGCCTTCAGCGCAGGCGGCGCGCGCGATGTCCTTTGCGCTGCCCGGCGCCGGCGTGAAGCTGACATCGAAATCGCCGATCGCCGCCTTCAGGCGGGCCTCGACCGCCGGCCAGTTCTTGCCCGAGCCGCCCTTCTTGGCGGCCGGGTTGACGATGACCTTGGGTCTCATCTCCCCCCTCTCCCCGGTTTTTGTGCCGCGATTATGGCATACGGATCGACGGGTGTCCTTGACAGACCGCCGCGGCCGGCGCAGAAATGACCGAAAGTCAGTTACCGGGGTTGGACGATGGTGGTGCGGCGTGCCCGCGCGGAATGGCAGAAGGAAGCCCGGCGCGGAGATATCGTAATCGCCGCCGCGGCGCTGTTCGCCGAAGGCAGCGGCGAACTGCCCTCGGTGGCGGAGGTGGCGGCGCGGGCCGGGCTCGCCAAGGGCACGGTCTATCTCTACTTCCGCTCCAAGGAAGAGGTCTTCCTGGCGCTGCTGGAATGGCGCAAGCTGGAGTGGATGAACGCCGTCGGCGGGGCACTCGAAGCGGCCGGCCCGGCCGCGTCGCTGGAAACCGTGCTCGACGCCGCGACGGGATATCTGCTCGAACACCCGGATCTGCTGCGCCTCGCCGGCTACGGCAACAGCGCGCTGGAACGGAACGTCGAGCCCGAGACGACGCTGCACTTCAAGCAGCGCCTGGCGGAAAACCTGGCGGCGCTCGGTGCCCGCGTGGAGGCACGCCTGCCCGGCCTTGCGCCCGGTGCCGGTGCTCGCCTGCTGCTGCGCAGCTATGCCTATGCCGTCGGCCTCTGGCAGTTGGCGGAGCCGCCGGAGGTCATCCGCGAGCTGCTGCAGCGCGACGATCTCGCCATGTTCCGCGTCGACTTCGCCGCGGAACTGCGGGCCGGCCTTGCGGCGCTCTGGAGCCATGCGGATGAATCCGCACTTGATAACTGACCATCGGTCATTTATAGCTGACTGAGGGTCAGTTAATTTGCCGGCCTGAATGCATCGGGCCGGCCGATCGGAGGACAGGATTATGGTGACGCTCGAGGTCAACGGCCGGAGCCATGAGGTCGAGATTGAGCCGGAGACACCGCTGCTCTGGGTATTGCGCGACACGCTCGGCCTGACCGGCACCAAGTTCGGCTGCGGCGTCGCCGCCTGTGGCGCCTGCACGGTGCATGTCGACGGCGTCGAAACCCGGAGCTGCGTGACGCCGGTCGACAGCGTCGCCGGGGCCAAGATCACCACCATCGAGGGGCTTGGGCAGGCGGACGCGCCGCATCCGGTGCAGCAGGCGTGGATCGCCGAGCAGGTGCCGCAATGCGGCTATTGCCAGTCGGGCATGATCATGGCGGTGGCGGCGCTGCTCGCCGAGAACCCGCGGCCGAGCGATGCCGAGATCGACGCCGCGATCACCAATGTCTGCCGCTGCGGCACCTACCAGCGGATCCGCAAGGCGATCCATCGCGCGGCCGAAGCCTGAGGAGGCGGACATGGCGAAAATACCGAAGATCACGCGGCGCGGCTTCCTGCTGACCGGCGCGGCCGTCGGCGGCGGCCTGCTGGTCGGCTGGGGCCTGATGCCCGGCCGCGGCCCGGCGGAGCTGGCGGCGCTGCTGCCGACCGGGGAGGGGGAGGTTGCCCTCAACGCCTGGCTGAAGATCGCCCGCGACGGCACCGTCACCGTGGCCGTGCCGCGCCAGGAGATGGGGCAGGGCATCTACACCGCCCTGCCGATGCTGGTGGCCGAGGAACTGGATGCCGACTGGGACCGGGTGCGTGTCGCGCAGGCGCCGATCGACAAGGTCTATGTCAACGAGACCATCCTGATGGTCGGCCTGCCGTTCGGGCCGGACGAGACCGGCATCGTCGTCGACACGGTGCGCTGGGCGGTGCGCAAGGGGGTGCGAGCGCTCGGCGTGCAGGCGACCGGTGGCAGCACTTCGATCCGCGACGCCTGGGGGCCGATGCGCCTCGCCGGCGCCGGTGGCCGCGACATGCTGGTCGGGGCCGCGGCGGCCGAATGGGGCGTTGCGGCGGCGGACTGTACGACGGAGGCGGGCACAGTGATCCACGCGGCCTCCGGCCGCAAGGCATCCTACGGCGAGCTTGCCGAGGCGGCGGCCACGCGCCAGCCGCCGGCCGAGCCAAGACTGAAAGACCCGAGCCAATTCAAGCTGATCGGCCGGCCGGCGGCACGGCTCGACATCCCGGCCAAGGTCGACGGCTCGGCCCGCTTCGGCATCGACATCCGCCTGCCCGACATGCTCTATGCCGCGGTCAAGGCGTCGCCGGTGTTCGGCGGCACGGTCAAGAGTTATGACGACGCGGCGGTCAAAAGCCGCCCGGGCGTTGCCGCGGTGGTCGAGCTGCCGGGCGCCGTCGCCGTGGTCGCCGACAGCACTTGGCGGGCCGAGACGGCGCTCGCGGCCCTGCCGGTCGTCTTCGACGGTGGCGGCAACGGAGCGGTCAACTCGGAGACCATCGAGGCGCGGTTGCGCGCCGCGCTGGAAGAAGAGGGCCGGGCCTACCGCGACGAAGGCGAGGCCGGCGATATCCTGGAG
>CAJHXX010000469.1_pt1 | contig 13254 bp, 15 predicted proteins | sample 9198511 | NCBI WGS metagenome assembly CAJHXX01 (sample SAMEA7708325, study PRJEB35096) | sediment metagenome | biome: marine neritic benthic zone biome [ENVO:01000025]; feature: sediment [ENVO:00002007]; material: shallow marine sediment [ENVO:03000034] sea grass bed [ENVO_01000059] ...
CCAAGGACCGCGACATCGCCATGGTGTTCCAGAGCTATGCGCTCTATCCGCATATGACGGTGGCGCGCAACATGGCCTTCGGGCTGAGGCTCAAGGGCACGCCGAAGCCGGAGATCGAGAAGGCGGTCAGGCGCGCCGCCGAGTTGCTGAACATCTCGGAACTGCTCGGCCGCAAGCCGCGCGAGCTGTCCGGCGGTCAGCGCCAGCGCGTCGCCATGGGCCGCGCCATCGTCCGTGACCCGCGTGCCTTCCTGTTCGACGAGCCGCTCAGCAACCTGGACGCGGCGCTGCGCGCCCAGATGCGTGTCGAGATCAAGAAGCTGCACCATACGCTCAAGACCACGGTGGTCTACGTCACCCATGACCAGGTCGAGGCGATGACGCTGGCCGACCGCATCGTGGTGATGAACGAGGGCGAGATCGTGCAGATCGGCGAGCCGATGGACCTCTATCTCAAGCCGACCAGCAAGTTCGTCGCCGGCTTCATCGGCTCGCCGAAGATGAACTTCCTGCCCTGCCGCCTGGTCGAGGCGAACGGCGGCCTGGCGGCGGAGCTGGCCGGCGGCATCAGCCTGGCGATCCCGCCGGAGCGCGCCGCCGCCTATCGCGGCCATCTCGGCCGGCCGGTCGAGATCGGCCTGCGCGCCGAGCACCTGACCGAGAAGGCGCCGATCCGGCCGACTTCGCAGATCTTCGAGACCGAGGTCGATGTGATCGAGCCGATGGGCGCTGAGGCGCTGGTGTTCTTTTCGCTGAACGGCAACGAGTTCGCCGCCCAGGGCGACCCTTATACACCGAAGCGCCCCGGCCAGCCGATCAAGCTGACCGCCGAGATGGATCAGATGCACCTGATCGACCCGGAAAGCGGCGCCATCGTGCCGCACTGACCGGCGCGCCGCGACCGGGCGCCGCGTTGAATTCCGAACAGCGCGCCCGTACACTCCGCCGCGATCGAGGCCCCTACGGAGCGTCGCCATGACCCGCCTGCTCGCGGCCCTGGTTCTGTTGGCAACCGCCGCCTGTGCCAGCCTGCAGACCACCGCGCTGATCACCGATTCCGGCGCCCTGCCGGCGCGGACGGAGATCGCCGAGGTGCCGTTCTTCCCGCAGGAGAAATACTATTGCGGTCCGGCCGCGCTCGCCATGGCGCTTGCCTGGTCGGGCCTCGAGGTGACCCAGGAGGACATGGTCGGCCAGGTCTACAGCCCGGAGCGCAAGGGCAGCTTGCGAACCGACATGCTGGCCGCCGCCCGGCGCAATGGCCGCCTCGCCGTGCCGGTCGCGACCTTGCCCGACCTGCTGGCCGAGGTCGCCGCCGGCAATCCGGTGATCGTGTTCCAGAACCTGGCGCTGCCCTGGTACCCGCAATGGCATTTCGCCGTTGCCATCGGCTATGACCTGACGCGCCGCGAGATCGTGCTGCATTCAGGCACCGACGCGCGCCGGGTGACGCCGCTCGACACCTTCGAACATACCTGGCGCCGCGGCGACTACTGGGCGCTGGTGGTCTCCGCCCCCGACAAGCTGCCGAAGATGGCCGGCCAGACCCCGGTCCTGCGCGCCGCCGCCGGGCTGGAGCGGGCCGAGCGCTACGCGGAAGCGGCCACCGCCTACGACACCATCCTGCAACGCTGGCCCGGCGGCCTCGCCGCGCTGATGGGGCTCGGCAACGCGCGCTACGGCGCCGGCGACATGCCGGGCGCGGCGGCCGCGTTCCGGCGCGCGACCGAGCGCCACCCGGCGGCGGCGGCCGCCTGGAACAACCTCGCCCATGTGCTGGCCGAGCAGGGCCGGCGCGACGCGGCACTGGCCGCGGCGCGCGAGGCGGTGCGCCTCGGCGGCGCCGACGCCGCGACCTATCGCGCCACCCTGCGCGAGATCATCGGCAAGTCAAGCTGACGGCGATGAGCGACGCCCTGCTCGAACTCCTCGCGGCCCGCCGCGGCATCGTCGCCGCGGTCGGCGCCGGCGGCAAGAAGACGACGCTCTATCGCCTGGCGCGGGCGCATCGGGGCCGGGTGGCACTGGCGGCGACCGTCGCCATGGCGCCATTCCCGGCCGATTTCAAGGACGCATCCATGGTCGGCTCGGCGGACGAGTTGCGCGCCGGCATTGCCGCCCTGGCCGCGCGGGCACGGGTGGTGGCTTACGCGGCACCCTCGGCGAAACCCGACCGGCTCGGCGGCGTCGACCCGGCCGTCGTCACCGAACTGCACGCCGCGGCCGGTTTCGAGGCCAGTTTCGTCAAGGCGGACGGCGCGCGCATGCGCTGGATCAAGGCGCCGCGCTGCGGCGAGCCGCTGATCCCGCCGGGCGCGACGACGGTGCTGCCGATCGTCTCCGCCAAGGCGATCGGCCGCCCGCTGACGCCGGAGATCGGCCATCGTCTCGAATGGCTGGCGAAAGTGACCGGCCTGGCCCAAGGCGACAGCATCACGCCGGATCATGTGGCGCGGCTGCTCGCCAGTCCGAACGGCGCCCTGCAAGGCGTCGGCGACGCCACCGTGGTGCCGATCCTCAACATGGTGGAAGACCAGGCGACCGCCGAGCGGGCGCGTGAAGCGGCCAAGGCCGCGCTGGCGCTGACCGAGCGTTTCGACCGGGTGGTGCTGGCCGCGATGGCTGAGGATGAGCCGATCGTCGAGGTGGTCAGCCGTTGACCGCGGCGCGATAGGCGCTCGCGATCTCGGCGCCGGTCGCTCTCCAGACCTCCGCCCGGCCCGCAAGGCCGGCGAGCGCCTCGTCCAGATAGCGGATACGGTGCGCCTGGCCGAACAGCCAGGGGCGGATGCCGAGGCTCAGCATGCGGGCGCTGGTCCGGCCCTCGGCAATCAGGCAGTCGGCGGCTTCCGCGACATGCACCGGATAGCGTGCCGTCGCGATGCGCCGGACCCAGAGCATGAAGGCGTCGTCGAACTCGACATGGTAGGGCAAGCTGATTAAGGGCGGCGTGCCGACCTCGGCCGGATAGGGCTGGTCGTCGTTCGGCCAATCGCCGACATAGTCGAGCCCGGCCTCGGCCAGCAGGCCGAAGGTGCGCGGCGTCTCGCCGAAATCCTGGCCGATCCAGCCTGTGGGCTTGCTTCCCGTCGCCTGTTCGACCGCCTCGATCGATTCCCCGATATGAGCGCGCTCCTCCGCCTCGGTCATCTTCGAGGTGATCATGCGCGAGGCGTGGGTGCCGTGGGCGGCGAACTCGAAGCCGCGGCGGGCGAATTCCTCGACCAGGTTGGGATAGCGCCGGCAGGCCTCCGCATTCGCCGCGATTGTCGCCGGGATGCCGTGCCGGTCGAGCACGTCCAACAGGCGGAAGACGCCGATCCGGTTGCCGTATTCGCGCGTCGAATAGATCCGGTATTCGGGGGTGTAGGCGCCGAACTCGCCGCCATAGCGCCGGTCGTGATAGGCCTCGGCCGGCGGATCGAGCTCCCAATATTCGAAATGCAGGATCACCATCAGCGCCAGAGGCTGGCCGTCGGGCCAGCCGAGCGCCGGCCGCTCGGGCATCGGCGAATAGCGGTAGAGGTCGTGGTCCATGCCGCGCTTCGGGATCGTCGGCATGCTCAGCCCTCCCCGTCCAGATGTTGGACCATGCCGTCATAGCTCGTCGCGTAATAGTGGTCGGCGATCTCTTCCGCGGTCGCAAACCAGACGCCGTCATGGCTCCGCATATAGGCGATCGCCTCCTCCAAATGGCGCTGGCGATGCGGTTGCCCCATCATGTAGGGGTGCAGCGCAACGCACATCACCCGCGGCTGGGTCTCGCCCTCGCGCCACACCGTGTCGAAGTAGTCGCGGATCAACTGGGCGAAGTCGTCGGCCTAGACCGGGCGCCGATAGACGATCGCGTCGTTGATCTCCATCGTATAGGGCACGGTGATCAGCTGCCCGGATTTGACCTTCATCGGGAAGGGCTGATCGTCGTGGTACCAGTCGCAGTAATATTTGATGCCGGCCTCGGCGACCAGATCCGGGGTGTTGAGCGTGAAGGAGGCGGCCGGCGAGAACCAGCCCGGCAGCATCCGCCCGGTCGCCTGGCGGTACATCTCGATGCAGCGGGCGATGAACTCTCGCTCCTCGTCTTCCTCCACGCCCCAGAGATACTGGGTGTTGTAGAGGCCGTGGCACATCACGTCCCAGCGGCGCGCCTCCATCGCTTCGAAGATCTCCGGGTAATGCTCGATCACCGCGAAGTTGAGCGAGACGGTGCAGCGGATGTCGCAGCGGTCCATGGTCTCGAACATGCGCCAGACCCCGACCCGGTTGCCGTAGTCCTTGATGCCGTAGTCATAGACGTCCGGGTGCGGCATGCGCGGCCAGGGGTCGCGGACGCGGACCGGGTCGGGCAGGTATTCGTAATGCTCGATATTGGGCGCGATCCAGACCGCGACCCGGGCGCCGTTCGGCAGTTCCAGGCGCGGCCGGTCGTTGATCGGCGAATAGACGACGCGATCCGGTTCCATGGCGGTCCATGGCCTCCTTCAGTCGTTCTGGCGCGGCGCCAGGCGGTCCTCGACCGCGATCCATTGCGGATATTCGAACAGGTCCCAGACCTGGCGATGGTCGAACATGCGGTCGGCCCAGGCGGTGGTGATGCCGTCCGCCTTAAGGTCGGCGAGCAGGGCCAGGCCCATGCGGGTGAACATCCGGGTGAGCGAGTTCGGGAAGATGGCGATCTTGTAGCCGATCTCCTCCAGCCGCGACGCCGGCAGGATCGGCGTGCGCCCGCCTTCGACCATATTAGCCAGCACTGGCGCCGGGATCGCCTGGGTCAGACGGGCCATCTCTTCCTCGCTCTCGGGGGATTCGAAAAAGATCGCGTCGGCACCGGCCTCCACATAGGCGTTGGCCCGCTCGATCGCCGCGTCGAGGCCTTCCGTCGTTCGCGCGTCGGTGCGCGCCAGGATCACCACCTTGTCGCGCCGGGCATCGACCGCCGCCTTGACGCGCGAGACCATCTCCTCGACCGAGACGATGCGCCGGCCCGGCTCATGGCCGCATTTCTTCGGGAAGTCCTGGTCCTCGATCTGGATCGCGCTGATGCCGGCGCGCTCGTATTCGATCACCGTGCGAATCACGTTGAGCGGCCCGCCATAGCCGGTGTCGGCATCGGCGATGATCGGCACGCGCACCAGGTCGGCGACCCGCTTGACCTGGTCCAGCACCTCGGCAAAAGACAGAAAACCGACATCCGGCGCGCCGATCCGGCTCAAGGACATGCCGGAGCCGGTCAGGTAAACCGCCTCGAAGCCGGCCTGCTCGACCAGCCGGGCGCTGATGCAGTCGAAGGCGCCAGGCACCAGCAGCAGCCGGTCGCGCGCCAGAAGCTGACGCAGGACCGCGTTGCGCCCGGGCGCGGGCGAGAGCCCGCGCGGATAGTCGGCTCCATCGACCACCTCAGTCACCGGCCGCCTCCTTCGCGCCACCCGCCGCGGTCTGGCGCCGCCAGAACTCGAGCACCTCTTCCGCGTCGTGCAGCGGATAGCGCGCCTCGTAGAGCCGCATCGAGCCTTCGTGATTGAGGGGATGGGTGCTGGCCACCGCGTCGCGCAGCACCACGGTGTAGTAGTCGTGGAAGGAGGCGCCGCGCACCGTCGACTCGACGCAGCCCTCGGTCATGCAGCCGACGAACACCAGGGCCTCGATCCGGTTGGCGCGCAGGATCTGGTCGAGATGGGTGTGCACGAAGGCGTCGGGCCGGAACTTCTCGACCACCAGGTCGTTCTCGCCGGGCGTCAGGCCGTCGACGAATTCCCAGCCCCAGCTGCCGGCCAAAGTGTATTCCGGCGACTTGCCGTCGCGGCATTTGAAGCGCAGCCAGGCCGGGCTGTCGCTCTTGCCGTCGGGCAGGGTGGTCTGGCGGATGAACACGACCCGGACACCGAGCGCCTGCGCCTCGGCCACCGTCTCGCGGATCTTTGGCAAGGTCGCCTCGATCATCGAAAGGTCGCGGCCGTAATGGGCGAAATGGCCGTCCCGGTGGCAGAAATCGTTCTGCACGTCGATCACGATCAGCGCCGCATGCGCCGGATCGACCAGTTCTTCCAGGCTGTCGTAGACCCAGGCGTCGCCGATTTGGCGCATCGCCGCCTCCTTCTCGGAAATACGGTCGGTGTATGCGAAGGTTAGCGTTGCCGGCGTCGATGTGGCAAGCTCCGCCGAGGATGGTATCGGGGAGGCAGGGGCCGATGTTCGCGCCGCCGGAAGTGATCGAGACGGAAGTTTTCGCCAGCGTGCCGGACACGCTCCGGCGCCCGGGCGCCCAATCGACCTGGCTCAATCAGCAGATGCGCGGCGTCAGCCACGACTGCTTCCTGGAAGGGCCGTCCTTCGACCGCGACGGCAATCTCTGGGTCACCGACATCCCGTTCGGCCGCATCTTCCGCGTCGACCCGGCCGGCAATATCGAGCAGGTCGCGGAATATGACGGCGAGCCGAACGGGCTGAAGTTCCACAAGGACGGCCGCATCTTCATCGCCGACCACAAGCACGGCATCATGCTGCTGGACCCGGCGAGCGGCGCCGTGACGCCGTTTTTCGACCGCCCGGCGCTGGAACGCTTCAAGGGGGTGAACGACCTCTTTTTCGCCGCCAACGGCGACCTCTACTTCACCGACCAGGGCCAGACCGGCCTGCACGACCCGACCGGCCGGCTCTACCGCATCACCGCGGAAAGCGGCCGGCTCGAATGCCTGCTGAACAACGTGCCGAGCCCGAACGGCCTGGTGTTCAACAAGGCCGAGACCCAGATGTTCCTGGCGGTGACACGAATGAACGCCGTCTGGCGGGTGCCGCTGATGGAGAACAATTTCGCCACCAAGGTCGGCGTTGCGGTTTATCTCAACGGCGGCATGGGGCCGGACGGCATGGCGCTCGACTCGGAAGGCAACCTGGTGGTCTGCCATGCCGGCTTCGGCTCGGTCTGGGTGTTCAGCCCGATCGGCGAGCCGCTCTACCGGATCAAGTCCTGCACCGGCATGATCACCACCAACTGCGCCTATGGCGGCCCGGACGGCAAGTCGCTATTCATCACCGAATCCGGCAGCGGCACCATCCTGCGCGCCGAAATGCCGGTCGCCGGCGAGACCATGTACGGGCTTATGGATTGAGGCGCCGATGCGGCCATGAATGAATTCGCCGAGGCGTTCGCCGCCGCCTTCTGGTTGATTGCGGGGCTGGACGCGGACCTGGCCGAGATCGTCGGGCTGTCGCTCCGGGTCAGCTTGACCGCCGTGTTGCTCGCCGCCCTGATCGGCCTGCCGGCAGGCGCGGCGATCGCCATCGCGCGCTTTCCCGGCCGCCAGACGGTGATCGTCGGCCTCAACTCCCTGATGGGGCTGCCGCCCGTCGTGGTCGGGCTGATCGTCTTCCTGCTGATCTCCCGCGCCGGGCCGTTCGGCGTCTTTGGCCTGCTGTTCACACCAACCGCCATGATCATCGCCCAGACCCTGCTGGTGGCGCCGATCATCGCGGCGCTGACGCGCCAGACGGTGGAGGACCTGTGGGCGGAGTATTCCGAGCAGCTGCGCTCCTTCGGCGCCGGGCCGCTGACGCGGCTCCGGACCCTGCTCTGGGACGGCCGCTTCAGCCTGCTGACCGCCCTGCTGGCCGGCTTCGGCCGGGCCAGCGCCGAGGTCGGCGCGGTGATGATCGTCGGCGGCAATATCGACCATGTGACGCGGATGATGACCACGGCGATCGCCTTGGAGGTCTCCAAGGGCGATCTGGCGCTGGCGCTCGGCCTCGGCATCATCCTGATCGCGCTGGCGCTCTGCGTGAATGGCGCGGCGTTCGCGGTCAACGACCTGGCCCGGCGCCGGCACGGATGACCGAGCAGGCGATGCGCCAACCGGAAAGCATCCTGCCGCTCGCCGTCCGCGAGCTCTGTTTCGAGGCCGGCGGCACGCGGCTGATCAAGGATCTCAGCTTCACCCTGTCGGCGGGGCCGCGCACCGCCATCCTGGGCCCCAACGGCGCCGGCAAAAGCCTGCTGCTGCGGCTCTGCCACGGCCTGTTGACGCCGACCTCCGGCGAAATTTCCTGGCGCGGCAAGTTTGCCAGCGATCCGGCGATGCATCAGGCGATGGTTTTCCAGCGTCCGGTGATGCTGCGGCGGACGGCGACGGAGAATGTCGACTATGCGCTGCGCGTCCGCAAGATCCCGGCCGCCGAGCGCGCCGAGCGGGTCGAGGAGGCGCTGCGCCGGACCCGGCTCTACCGCCATGCCGGCCGGCCCGCCCGTGTCCTTTCCTTCGGCGAGCAGCAGCGCCTGGCGCTGGCCCGCGCCTGGGCGTTGCGCCCACATGTGCTGTTCCTGGACGAGCCGGCCGCCAACCTGGATCCCTCTGTCACCCGCAGCATCGAGGAACTGATCGACGCGATCCACCAATCGGGCACCAAGATCGTGATGACGACCCACGATCTCGGCCAGGTCCGCCGCCTGGCCGACGAGGTGCTGTTCCTCCACCGCGGCCGGCTGTTGGAGCATTCACCCGTTGATGATCTGTTCGAGCGGCCGCAGAGCGAGGCGGCGCGCGCCTTCGTCGCCGGCGAGCTGTTCTGGTAGCCGCCGCGCGGCCGGCCTAGAGCCGGGATGCGCCGTGCGACGACAGTGTTGCCTCGGCCGCCGTCGGGTTGAGTTGGGTGAGCGCGACGCCGGCGATCACGCTGATCACCACCAACGCGACGAGACTTGCCACGAAAGCTTTCACCTTGGTCCCCTATCCATCGGTTTCGTCGTTCAACTCGCTACCGACCCGGCGCCGTGACGCGCTTAAGGTAGCGTACCAGTTCCTCCCGGTCCGCCGAATTCGGCATCCGCTGAAGCGGCATCTTCGAGCCCGGGGTCAACACTTCCGGCCCGACCTCGAACAGCTGGGCGATCGTTTGGTCCGACCAGACGATGCCGCTGTCGCGCAGCGCCGGCGAATAGGGATAGCCGGCAACCGAGCCGGCGCGCCGGCCGAATAGGCCGTGCAGGGTCGGCCCGGCCTTGTTGCCGCCATCCGGCGTCAGCGTGTGGCAGGCGGCGCATTTGCGAAACAGCCGGGCGCCGCGATCCGCCTCGGCGATCGGCGGCGGAGTCTGCCGCGCCGCGGCCTGCAATTCGGCGCCGTCGACCTCCCGGCCGGTATCGAGCCGCCACTGCTTGATCAGGTCGTCGGCGCCGGCGGAGAACAGATGCGCGCCGTCCCGCGAAAAGGCGAGCGACCAGACGGCGCCGCGATGGCCGAAAATGGTGCGCAGGCTCCGCGTTTCGCCCGGCCGCCAGAGCAGCACCGCGCCATCGACGCCGCCGGAGGCGATCAGCCCACCGTCCGGTGACACCGCGACGCTCAACACCGGGCCGCCATGGCCGCGCAACGCCGCGATCTCCGCGCCGCGCGCCAGGTCCCAGACCCGCACCGTCTCGTCGATCGAGGCGGACACGAGCCGCCGGCCGTCCGGCATCACCGCGAGCGCATTGACGGCGAAATCATGGCCGCTCAGCATGCCGAGCTGGGTGCCGTCGGCGACCCGCCAGATCCGGATCGTCGTATCGTAGCCGCCGGTCAGCAACCGCTTGCCATCGGGCGAGAAGGCGACCGTGTTGACGTTGCCGCCATGGCCGTCCATCCGCCGGACCTGCCGCCCGAACGCGAGGTCCCAGAGCCGCACGGTCCGGTCCCAGCCGGCGGACGCGGCGAGCCGGCCGTCCGGCGACACGGCGACCGCCGCGACCCGGCCGCTATGGCCGTTGACGCGCCGTACCAATCGGCGCTGCTCGAGCCGCCAGACGGCGAGGCTGCCGTCGTCGCTGACCGACACCGCCTGGCGGCCGTCGGGCGTCACCGCCACCGCGTTGACCGCCGCGTCATGGCCGAACAGGCGGCCGGCCAGGCGCTGCGCCGCCAGGTCCCACAGGATCAGGCTGTAGTCGAAGCTGGCCGAGACCAGCCAGCGGCCGTCGGGCGAGACCGCCAAGCCCTTCACCGCGCCGCCATGGCCGGCGAATTCCGCCTTCGCCGGCGCCGACAACGCCGGCAGGAACAGCGCCAGGACAAATACGATCGGGCGCATGGCTCTGGTCATTCACTCCGCCGCGGACAGCGCGTTCACTGCCGCAACGAGCGGCGGCGAATATCGGCGCCGCCGGCGCTCGGCAACTCTGTCGGCCCATCCGACCGGCGGTAACCGCTCGGCCCGTGGCGAAACGCCGGAATGAGCTTGCCCGTCGTTGCATCGACCATCAGCCGCGTGACCTGAAACGCCTCGTTGAAATCGCCGCCGGTGTTCATCACGGTCACGATATAGGCGGCCCGGCCGTCGGCGTCGGCGCGGCTCACCCGCAATACCTGGACGCCGAAATCGCTGGCGATACGTTGCGCCACCGCGTCCTCGGTCAGCGCCTGCGCCGCCGCCGGACCGGTCATGGCGAAACATGACGCGAGACCGAGCAGCGTGGCTGAGGCCCATCGTACCAATTTCGTCATGATCCGCCGCCTATCGCTGGGTCGCGCATGACCGGTCAGTCGTCGCCGGCTTCGGGTTTCGGCTCGGGCGCGGGTGCCGGCGGCGGCGCGGCTTTCGCTTCACCGGCCCACAGGCTGTGATGCTCCCGCGCCCAGTTCTGATCGACCATGCCGGTGCCCATGGCGTCGAACGCCCCCTCCATGCCGATCGTGCCGAGATAGATATGGCCGATGATCAGTCCGATCATGGCGAGACTCATGAAGGCGTGCCAAAGCTGCGACAACTGCATCTCGTGGATCGAGGTGAGCTCCGGCAGGCCGGCGCCGAATACGTTCAGCACGGCGAAGGTCCATGCGAACAGCGAGAACTTGAACGGGAACATCAGCGCCAGACCGGTCAGGCTGATCGAAATGCCGCCGATCAGCACTAGCCAGAACAGGATCTTCTGGCCGGCGTTGAATTTCCGGGCCGGCGGGTGGCTCTTCTTCGAGAACAGGCCGCCGCCCTTGGCGAGCCAGGCCCAGTCGGTCTTGTCCGGGATGTTGTTGCGGATCCACAGCACCAGCACCATCACCAGGGCGACCATGAAAGCGAAGGCGACATAGTTGTGAACGTACTTGCCGGCCATGGCGAGCATCGAAAATGCCTCCGGCCCGATGATCGGCTTGATCACATAGCGGCCGTACATCATGTTGAGGCCGGAGAGCCCGAGCACGATGAACGAGACGGCCAGCAGCCAATGGGCAAAGCGCTCGGTGCTGTTGAAACGCTCCATGGTGCGGCCGCTGAAGCCGGAATCGATCTTGATCCGGCCGCGCACCGCGAAGTAGATCGCCAGCACGGCGATCACGCCGAGCATCGCCCAGGCGCCCCAGAGCGACAGCGGCCCGTTGCGGATCGCGCGCCAGCTCTCGCCCGCCGACTGGACCATGATGCCGGCCTTCTTGTCCTGGATCGAGACGGTGCCCTGGGTGCCGCGGCGTACGGCGCGCCAGAATTCGCTGTCGCTGGTGGCGCCGAGGGCATTGCCCGGCACGGTGCCGGCCGTCTGTGCCACCGCCGCGCCGTCGAGCCGCCAGGAGCCGGTCAGGCCGGCGAGAAATCCGTAGCCGAATGCCGTCAACAAAAATACCGCGACCGCCAGGCCGACGAGACCTCTTCTGGATCGCATGGGACCCTCCGTCCTATTGGCCGCCTTGGCTCGCCGCGCGGGCGCGCAACTCATCGACCTGCTGCTCGGTCAGCGGCTGGTCCGACGCGCCGCGATAGTCGCCCGGCTCATAGGTGAGAACACGGCCCCGCTCCTCTTCGCGGCAGGCGCCCAAGGCCAGGGCAGTCGCCGTGAGACACAGAATGGCCAGAGCCGAAACCCGCTTGCCACCGATCATCATCGTGCCATGCCCCCGAATCAGCCAGATGCCAACGGAACTATACGCCGCGGACCGCATAACAAAAGCTTGTTATGGAGAGGGGCGGCAACGCCGCCCCATTTTCCATAGTCCATATGTGCTATCAGCCGCCGCCCTTGAGCTGGTAGGCGGTGCCCCACCCCCAAGCGCCAGAGCCGAAGCCGCGCGCCACCACGCGCTCGCGGTAGATGTCGGCGATGACGTCGCCGTCGCCGCCGAGCAGCGCCTTGGTCGAGCACATCTCGGCGCAGAGCGGCAGCTTGCCCTCGGCCAGACGATTGCGGCCGTATTTGGTGAACTCGGCCGTGCTGCCGTCGTCCTCCGGCCCGCCGGCGCAGAAGGTGCATTTGTCCATCTTGCCGCGGCTGCCGTAGTTGCCGGCCTGCGGATACTGCGGCGCGCCGAACGGGCAGGCGTAGAAGCAGTAGCCGCAGCCGATGCAGAGATCCTTGGAATGCAGCACCACGCCTTGGTCGGTCTGGTAGATGCAGTCGACCGGACAGACCGCCATGCAGGGCGCGTCCGAGCAGTGCATGCAGGCGACCGAGATCGACCGCTCACCCGGCTTGCCGTCGTTGATGGTGACGACCCGACGGCGATTGACGCCCCACGGCACCTCGTGCTCGTTCTTGCACGCGGTCACGCAGGCGTTGCACTCGATGCAACGTTCGGCGTCGCAAAGGAATTTCATGCGTGCCATGGTTCAGCTCCTCACGCTTTCTCGATCCGGCAGAGAGTGACCTTGCTCTCCTGCATGTGGGTGACCACGTCGTAGCCATAGGTCCCGACGGTGTTGGAGGATTCGCCGAGCACGATCGGATCGGCGCCCTCCGGATATTTGTCGCGCAGGTCCTTGCCCTGGAAATGGCCGCCGAAGTGGAACGGCAGGAAGGCGACGCCGCGCTCGACACGCTCGGTCACCATCGCCATGACCTTGATCTTGCCGCCTTCCGGCGAGTGGACCCAGATCATCCGGCCGTCCTTGACGCCGAGCGAGTTGGCATCGAAGGGGTTGATCTCGCAGAACATATCCTGCTGCAACTCGGCGAGCCACGGGTTGGACCGAGTCTCATCGCCGCCGCCTTCATATTCGACCAGCCGGCCCGAGGTCAGGATGATCGGGAACTCCTGGGAGAAGTCGTTCTTCTGGATCGACATGTACTTGGTCGGCAGGCGGTACTTCTTGCGATCCTCGTAGGTCGGATAGTCGGCCACCAGGTCGCGCCGCGGCGTATAGAGCGGCTCGCGGTGCAGCGGTATCGGGTCCGGGAAGGTCCAGACGAAGGTGCGCGCCTTGGCGTTGCCGAACGGTGCGCAGCCGTGCTTGATCGCGACCCGCTGGATGCCGCCCGACAGATCGGTCTTCCAGTTGGTCTTGTCGCCGGCGACCGCC
>CAJHXX010000443.1_pt1 | contig 13191 bp, 11 predicted proteins | sample 9198511 | NCBI WGS metagenome assembly CAJHXX01 (sample SAMEA7708325, study PRJEB35096) | sediment metagenome | biome: marine neritic benthic zone biome [ENVO:01000025]; feature: sediment [ENVO:00002007]; material: shallow marine sediment [ENVO:03000034] sea grass bed [ENVO_01000059] ...
AGGGCATGGTCTGTCACGAGACCTACCAGGACGGCGCGCAGGACTGGCTCTATCCGGAAGAGGTCGTGCGCGACGAGGCCGGCGGGGCGCGGCATGGGGAAACCGGCGAGCCGGTGACCATTGGCCGCTCCGAGGCCATGAGCAAGTCGAAGAAAAATGTCGTCGATCCGGGCGCCATCATCGACAAATACGGCGCCGACATCGCCCGCTGGTTCATGCTGTCCGACAGCCCGCCGGAACGCGACATGGAATGGACCGACGCGGGCGTCAACGGCGCATGGCGCTATGTGCAACGGGTCTGGCGTCTGGTGAACGACTTTCTGCCGGCATTGGGGCCGCTCGACGAGAGCGAGACGGCGGTGTCCGAGGCGGCGGCGGCCCTGCGCCGCGCCACCCACAAGACGATTGCCGCCGTCACGGCCGACATCGAGCGCTTTCGCTTCAACCGGGCGGTCGCCCGCATTCATGAGTTCAGCAATGTTTTGGGCGACTATAAGCCTGATCGGCCGAGCGATCGCTGGGTGTTGCGCGAGGCGTTGCAGACGCTGGCAACCCTGGTTGGCCCGATGATGCCGCATCTGGCCGAGGAACTGTGGCGCGCGCTCGGACACCAGACCCTGCTGGTCGACCAACCATGGCCGGAAGCCGAGCCGGCGCTGATCGTCGAGCACATGATCACCGTCGCCATCCAGGTCAACGGCAAGGTGCGCGGCACCATCAACTTGGTGCGTGATGTCGACAAGGCGACCGCCGAGAAGCTGGCTCTGGAACACGAGAACGTTCGCCGGGCGATTGGCGACAAGGCGGTGCGCAAGGTTATCGTCATTCCCAATCGGATCGTCAATGTGGTGGTCTAGGACCATCGCGATCGTTCTTGCCGGCGTCGCTCTGGCCGGCTGTGGTTTCGAACCCCTCTATGCGCCGAACCCTGCCGGCAAAGGGCCTGGTCCGGCGCTCGCGGCGACCTATGTCGCGCCGATTCCAGACCGCATCGGCCAACAGGTCAGAAACCTGCTGCTCGACGGCCTGACACCGTCCGGAATCCCGAAAGAGCCGGATTATCGGCTCGAGGTCGCGTTGCGCAGCCGCAAGGAAGGCCTGGCCATCCGGCAGGACGAGGCGGTGACGCGCTTCAATCTGATCCTGCAGGCCAAGTTTACCTTGATCGACCAGCAACTCGCGAAACCGGTCTTCCGGGGGGAGACGCGCTCGATTGCGGCCTATAACGTGGTCAGATCGCCGTTCGCGACGTTGATCGCGGAGCAGGATGCCGAGGCACGGGCGGCCCGTCAGGTAAGCGAGGAAATCCGCAACCAGCTCGGCGTCTTTTTCAGCCGCGAGACGCAGTCTTAGCGAATGTTGCCAGCCGAGGCGGCAAATGAAACTGCAGGAACGCCAGATCGAGGATTTCTTGGCCGATCCGCCGGCGGCGGTGCGCGCCGTCCTGGTCTACGGCCCCGACCGCGGGTTGGTGCGCGAGCGCGCCGACCGGATCTGCCGGTCGATCGTCGACGACCTGGCGGATCCGTTTCGGGTCGCCGAGTTAAGCGGCCAGGCGCTGGAAAGCGACCCGGCCCGGCTCGGCGATGAAGTGGCAGCGATCGCGCTGACCGGCGGTCGGCGCGTGGTGCGCCTGCGTCAGGCCGGCAACCGGCATAGCAGCCTGATCCGCGACCTGCTGGCGGATCCACCTGCCGGCGACGGGCTGATCGTGGTCGAGGCCGAGGCCCTCGCCCCGCGGGATTCTTTGCGCCGCCTGTTCGAAGACGGCGCCAATGCCGCCGCAATTGCCTGTTATGCGGATTCGGCGGAGAGCCTGGAACGCCTGATCGCGAGCACGCTCCGACAAGCCGGTCTCGAGGTCGATAGCGACGCCGGCGCCTATTTGGTGCAGAACCTGGGCAGCGATCGGCTGATCACCCGAACCGAACTGGAGAAGCTCGTTCTCTATAAAGGATCCGATGGCGGCACCGTCACGCTGGAAGATGTCGGGGCCAGTGTCGGCGACAACGCGGCCCATGCGCTGGACGATGTCGCCTATGGCTGCGCCGATGGCGACCTGACGGCGTTGGAGCGCTATTTGACACGCGCCTTTCTCGGCGGCGATGCCGCCGTGGCAGTGCTACGCCGGGTCGCAGGTCATTTTCAGCGCCTGCATCTGGCATCGACCCGGCGAGACCGAGGCGAATCCGTCGACACATTGGTACAGCATATGCGCCCGCCATTGCATTTCTCACGCAAGGCGGCGTTTGCGCGGCAACTTAGAATCTGGCGGACGGCGACCCTGGCGGCCGCGCTCGAACGGCTGATCGAGGCCGAGATCGATTGCAAATCGTCAGGCAGCCCCGACGAGGCCGTGAGTCGCCACGCCATCCTCGCCCTGGCCGGCTGGGCCGCGCGGCAGCGTTAGATCTAACGGATAATCCGGTCAGCCGGCAATGACGCCGTGCGCGTCACTGCGAATCGTCTTCCGGATCCTGCCGCTGGGTGCCGATGGGCTCCCGGCTCGGTGCCGCCGGTGAGCTCGGGGCGGCACGAAATCCGGTATTTCGAGGGAACGGCTCCGGCTTCTTTTCTGTCGAGCCGGTTTCTTCTCCCTCCGGTTTGAAATCCTGCAGCGCGGCAAGATCCTGCGCGACCGCTTCGGCGGCCGGGTGGCCCATGGCGGTGGCGGCCCCGAACGGCTCCTCTTCCTGATCCATCTGGACATCGACATCGCTTTGCCGGGTCAGGCGGCGGCAGATTTCGTCCAATTGTTCCAATGTCTTATAGTTTACCCGCACGCTGCCGCCGCGCTCACCGCGATGCTGGATCGAGATCTTCAGGCCCAGCGCCGCCTCGAGACTTTGTTCCAGGGCACGCGTGTCCGCATCCGGGGTCCGTGCCGGCGCGGTCCTGCGTGTGGGTCCCTGACGTCTGATCTTCTCGGCGTCTCGGACGTTGAGGCCGTGGCTGACGATCTCGCGGGCGAGCCGTACCGGATCCTCCGCGGTGATCAGAGCGCGGGCCGCGCCGGCGTTCAGCCGGCCATCGTCCAACATCTCCTTGACCTCACCGGGCAGTAACAACAGGCGGATCATGTTGGCGATATGGCTGCGGCTCTTGCCGATCACTTGGCCGAGTTGTTCCTGGGTGTATTCGAACTCGTCGAGCAGGCGCTTGTAACCCTGGCCCTCTTCCAGCGGGCTGAGGTCCTGGCGCTGAATGTTCTCGACCAGGGCAATTTCCAGCGAATCCTTGTCGGTCAGGTCCTTGACCAGGACCGGCACGTGATGCAGCTGCGCCCGCTGAGCGGCGCGCCAACGGCGCTCGCCGGCGACGATCTCGTATTCCGACGCGTCACTGGGGCGGCGGCGTACCAGGATCGGCTGCAGGATGCCGCGCTCGCGTACCGACTGCGCGAGGGACTCGAGCTCTTCCTCGTCAAACCGGCGGCGCGGCTGGTAGGGGTTGGCGCGGAGCTGCGCGGTCGGAACGTCTCTGGCGGTGCGGACGCGGTCGAGATCGGCGAGACCCTCGGCGGGGTCGTCGCCGAGGAGGGCTGCAAGGCCTCGTCCAAGGCCCTTCTTGTTCGCCCCTTCGTCGCTCATGGGCGGGTTATACGCCCCCCTCAGGCAGCGCGCAAGCGGCGCTCGCGCTTGATAACCTCACTGGCCAGCCGGATATAGGCCTGGCTTCCGGCGCAGCGGTAGTCATAGATCAACGCCGGCTTGCCGTGTGACGGCGCTTCGGAGACACGGACATTGCGTGGGATGATGGTGTCGTAGACCTTGGTACCGAGATAGCGGCGGACATCCCGGGCCACTTGTTCGGAGAGATTGTTGCGTTGGTCGAACATGGTCAGCACCACGCCCTGGATTTCGAGATCGGGATTCAACGTCGTGCGCACCCGCTGCACGGTGTGCAACAGCTGACTGAGACCCTCCAGCGCGAAGAACTCACATTGCAGGGGAACCAGCACCGCATCCGCCGCCGTCATCGCATTGATGGTCAGCAGGTTGAGCGACGGCGGGCAGTCGATCAGAACGTAATCATAGGAACCGGTCGCGCCCGCCAGCGAGCGCTTCAGCCGGAAGCTCCGCTCCGGGTGGTCGATCAGCTCGATCTCGGCGCCCGCCAGATCGACCGTCGACGGCACGATATGAAGACCCGGAATGCGGCTCTTGACGATCGCGTCGGCGACCTCGGTCGCGCCGACCAGCACGTGATAAGAACTCACCGGCCGCTCGTCACGACCGATGCCGAGCCCGGTGCTGGCATTGCCTTGCGGATCCAAATCGACGATCAGGACATTCTGTGAGACGGCGGCCAGCGCGGTTGCCAGATTGATGGCGGTGGTGGTCTTTCCGACACCGCCTTTCTGATTGGCAACGGCGAGAACACGCGGAGTCGAAGTGCCTGCGGATATGTCGTTCACGGGATCAGCCCCCTTACCCGTAGGATCATGCCGTCCGGATCCGTCCGGCTGGGTATCTTGTCGACGCTCATACTCCTATATTTCGTGCCTTCGGTCAACCGATCCGCTATATCTTGAAGCTCTGAGTCAGCCGTTTTGCCCTTGAGAAAGAGCGCAACGGTCTGCCGCTGCGCCTGCGGCAAGGCGAGGTCGAGCAGGCGCGACAGCGGCGCCAGCGCCCTGGCGGTGATCACATCGGCGGCCAACGGGGGCAAGGCCTCGACACGGCAGTTGTGAACGGTGACCCGCGTCTCGGTAATGCGTGCCGCCTCTCGCAGGAAGGCACATTTGCGGCTGTCGCTTTCGACCAGATGCATGTCCGGCACGCCGAGGATGGCGATCACCAGACCCGGAAAACCGGCGCCGCTGCCGAGATCCAGCCAACGGCAGGCATCGGTCGGCGCCAAGTCGAAGAGTTGGGCCGAATCGAGAAAATGCCGCTGCCAGAGATCCTGTAAGGATCTATGACTCACCAAGTTGATCTTGCGCTGCCATTTCAGCAGCAGGTCGGCATAAGCCTCCAGCTTGGCCAGCGTTTCACATGAAACATCGGTCAACGACCGGAAGGCGCCTGGCGACAGCGGCGTCATGCGCCCATCACGCGGAGCGTCGGTGATCGCCGCGACGCACATATGCGAGAAGTGCCGTCAGCGCTGCCGGTGTCACCCCGGATATACGCGCCGCCTGGCCCAGGGTCGTCGGCCGCGCGGCCTCAAGCTTCTCCCGGACTTCGATCGACAACCCCGCGACCCGGCCGTAATCGAGCGCGGCCGGCAGCAACAGAGACTCGTCCTTGCGGAACGCGACGATATCCGTCGCCTGCCGGTCCAAATACCCCGCGTAGCGACCATCGATCTCGAGCTGTTCCGTGATGAGCGGCGACAGACCGCTAAGTGCCGGCCAGATCTCCGCAAGGCGTTGAATATCGAGATCGGGATAGCGCAACAGGTCCTCTGCCGTCCGGCGCACGCCGTCGCGATTGATCTGGAGGCCGTGGCGGTGCGCCTCAGTCGGCGTCAACGAAAGTGCCCGGAGCATGTGCCGCGCCGATTGCAGCGCCGCCTTCTTTCGTCCATAGCGATCGGCTCGCTCCCGTCCGACACAGCCGACTTCTGTCCCCTTGTCCGTGAGCCGCTGATCTGCGTTGTCCGCGCGCAAGGTCAATCGATACTCCGCGCGCGAGGTGAACATGCGATAGGGCTCGCTGACACCGCGGGTGACCAGGTCGTCGATCATCACCCCGACATAGGCATCGGCCCGGTCGAGCACGAAAGGCGCCGCGTCCCCGGCCGACAAGGCCGCGTTCAAGCCCGCCATCAGCCCCTGTGCCGCCGCCTCTTCATAGCCGGTGGTGCCGTTGATCTGGCCGGCGAGATAAAGTCCGGGGATGTGCCGGGTTTCCAGCGTCGGTCGCAGCTCGCGGGGATCGACGAAATCATATTCGATGGCGTAGCCCGGCCGCAGTATGCGGGCCTCCTCCAAGCCGGGGATCGTCTTGATCATCGCGGCCTGCACATCCTCGGGCAAGGAGGTCGAAATACCGTTCGGGTAGACGGTCGGATCATCCAGGCCCTCCGGCTCGAGAAAGATCTGATGCGCGGTTCGGTCCCCAAATCGGACAACCTTGTCCTCGATCGACGGACAATAGCGCGGGCCGGTCGATTCGATCTGACCGGAATAAAGCGGCGCGCGGCGCAGGTTGGCGTGAATCAGATCATGGGCCGCCGGGCCGGTCGCGGTGATGTGGCAGCTGATTTGCGGATTGGCAATCGATTCCGTCAAGAACGAAAACGGCGTCGGCGGGCTGTCGCCCCGCTGTTCATCGAGGCGATGCCAGGCGATGGTCCGGCCGTCGAGACGCGGCGGCGTGCCCGTCTTCAGGCGACCCAACGCAAACCCAGCCCGCTCCAAAGTGAGTGCCAGGCCGACCGCCGGCGCCTCGCCAACACGACCCGCCGGAATCTTACGCTCGCCGACATGAATAAGACCCCGAAGGAACGTCCCCGTGGTCAAGACCACGCGGCCGCAGCGTATCGTCTCTCCCGACGCTGTCGTCACGCCGGCAACGGCGCCGTCCTCAATCGCCAGATCCTCGGCGCCGCCCTCCCGCACCTCGAGATTGGGGTAGTTCAGGATGAGCTCCTGCATTTGCCGGCGGTATAGGGCCCGGTCGGCCTGGGCCCGGGGCCCGCGCACTGCCGGACCCTTGCTACGGTTCAGCACCCGAAACTGGATGCCGGCCGCGTCCGCGACCCGGCCGATTACACCGTCCAGGGCGTCGATCTCCCGCACTAGATGGCCCTTGCCCAGGCCGCCGATCGCCGGATTGCAGGACATCTCACCGATGGTCACGATCTTATGGGTGAGCAGCAGGGTCCGCGCGCCGACACGCGCCGCCGCCGCCGCGGCCTCACAGCCGGCATGTCCCCCGCCGACGACGATGACATCGGTACCCATCATGCGCGCAATCTAAGGATCGCTGGTGCCGGAGTCAAAACCACGGGCGCGGTTAGGTCCTCTTTAACCAAGCGTTTCACGTGAAACGGAACTACCCTATTTACCAATGCAAAAATCTCGAAACACAATATCTAGTAGGTCCTCGACATCCACGGCCCCTGTGATCCGGCCGAGCGCCCGCACCGCCAGTCGCAAGTCTTCGGCCATCAACTCCGTCTCGTCTCCGGCCAAGGCCCTTTGCAGCGCGGTGAGGCCCTCCTGCAACGCCTGGCGGTGCCTGATTCGGGTCAACAAGGGCGCCGCGCCGAAGGCCATGCGACGCGCGGCCGCTGTCTGCAGCGCCTCGACCAATTCGCCAAGGCCTTCCTCCGCCTTCACGGAGATTGCCACGACGGGCTGTTCGCCCGCCCAGCAGATCCGCCCGCTCGGCGCAAGGTCGGTCTTGTTCACCACCAACAGGCTGTTCTCATCCAGTACCGCGGCGACCTCGGGCTCCAGCGCCGGCCAGTCGCGCGCATCCGTCATGACGATGCGGAGATCCGCCTGGTCGGCTCGCGCCAAGGCGCGCCGCACCCCCTCCGCCTCGACTTCGTCCGCTGTTTCGCGCAGCCCGGCCGTATCCGCCACCGTCAAGGGATAGCCGGCGAGATCGAGATGCACCTCGATCACGTCCCGGGTGGTGCCCGCGGTCTCGGCGACGATCGCCACGTCGCGACGCGCCAGTGCGTTGACCAGGCTCGACTTGCCGACATTGGGCGCGCCCAGCACCACGGCGAAGAGCCCTTCGCGGAGCCGCTCGCCGCGCCGGTCGTCCGCCAAATGCGCCGCCACCTCCGCCGCGACCGCCGAAATCCGTGGCCGTTGGGCCTCGATCACTCCGCTGGGCAAGTCCTCGTCCGAGAAATCGATCGCCGCTTCCATATGCGCCAAGGCGGTAATCAGCGCCCCACGCCACCGGCCGTAGAGGGCGCCGAGCTCACCGTCGAGCTGCCGCAACGCCTGCCGGCGTTGCGCCTCGGTCTCGGCGTTGACCAGATCCGCGACCGCCTCGGCGGCGGTCAGGTCGATCTTGCCGTGCTCGAAGGCCCGACGAGTGAACTCCCCCGGTTCGGCTAGCCGGGCGCCCGGAATCCGCGCCAGACGCTCCAAAACCGCCGCAATCACCGCCGGCCCGCCATGCACATGCAGCTCGGCGACATTCTCGCCGGTAAAGCTCGCCGGCGCCGGAAACCACATCACCAGCGCATCGTCGAGCGGCGTTCCGTCGTCGGGATCCCGCAGCGCCGCCCGGACCGCCCGTCGGGGTGCCGGCACACCCTCCCGACCGCTCAACGCCAGCAACGCGTCGCCCGCCCCCGGTCCCGACAGGCGAATGACGGCGACGCCGGAGCGGCCGGGCGCGCTGGCCAATGCAAAGATCGTCGACATATCCGGCGCCGCCGTGCCGTCGTTATTCTTTCGCCTTGCCGCCGGCAAATTGGGACCAGAACGCCTTCTGCATCTCTTCCAGGCCCGGCACGCCCCCCGGCATCCAGGATTTCAGCAGGCTTTCCGGATCCAGATTGGCGATATACTCCGACATCCGGGCCTGCATTTCCTGCAGCATGGCTTGCTGCACGGGCTCGAAATCCGGCAAGCCGAAGAACGCCCTTGCTTCCTGAGGCGTGCAATCAATATCGATTGTGATTTTCATGGCCGAACTCCCGTATCATCCGATCCACGGCCGAGCCTAGTCGCGCCGGCCGCATTCGCCAAGATAGCCTCGCGAAGGTCAGAACCGCATGCGCAACGCCCTCGACGCCGAGACCAGTCCCTACCTCCTGCAACACAAGGACAACCCCGTCCATTGGCAGGCCTGGGCACCGGAAACCCTCGCAATCGCGAAACGCGAGGGCAAACCGGTTCTGCTCAGCATCGGCTATGCCGCCTGTCATTGGTGCCATGTCATGGCCCATGAGAGCTTCGAGGATGAATCCATCGCCGCGGTCATGAACCAACTGTTCGTCAACATCAAGGTGGATCGTGAAGAACGACCCGATATCGACCAGATCTACCAGACCGCCCTCGCACTGCTCGGACAGCATGGCGGCTGGCCGCTCACCATGTTCCTGACGCCGGACGGCGTGCCGTTCTGGGGCGGCACTTATTTTCCCCCCGAGGCCCGCTATGGCCGCCCCGGTTTCGTCGACGTACTGCGCCGCATCCGGGAAGTCTATGACACCGACCACGCGACCGTGGACAAGAATGCCACGGCGCTGCGACAGGCGATGGATCAGCTCGCCGCGGCGCCGGAGACACCGGCCCCGACCGTCACCAACGACACCCTCGACCAGATCGCGGTGCGGCTCGCGCGCGAGATCGATCCGATCAACGGCGGCATCGGCGGCGCGCCGAAGTTTCCCCAGGCCTATGTCTTGGAGCTGATCTGGCGTAGCTACCTGCGCACCGGCGATCAGACGATGCGGGATCCCGTCCTGCTGACACTCAATAAAATGTGCCAGGGCGGCATCTACGACCATCTCGGCGGCGGCTTTGCCCGCTACGCCACCGACGACGCCTGGCTGGTGCCGCATTTCGAAAAGATGCTGTACGACAACGCCCAGCTGATCGACCTCCTGTGCCTGGCCTGGCAGCAAACCGGTGACCAGCTTTACGCCGACCGCGTTCGCGAGACGGTCGAATGGGTATTGCGCGAGATGATCGCGGAGGGCGGCGGTTTCGCCGCCACCTTGGACGCCGACTCGGAAGGCGAGGAAGGCAAGTTCTACGTCTGGCAGGAGGCCGAGATCGACGGGCTTCTTGGTCCCGACAGCACAATGTTCAAAAGCTTCTATGACGTCACCGCGGCCGGCAACTGGGAAGGCAAGGTGATTCTCAACCGCACCGCCCGCGCCCAGCCGGGCAGCGCGGAAGAGGAGGCGGCGCTCGCCCGTCTGCGCGGCGTCCTACTGCAGGCGCGCGCGGCACGGGTCAGGCCGGGCTGGGACGACAAGGTCCTGGCCGACTGGAACGGCCTTATGATCGCCGCGGTGACCACCGCCGCCATGCTGTTCGCCGAGATCGCCTGGCTCGAAGCGGCGCAGGCCGCCTTTACCTTCGTGCGCGACGAGATGGCGCCCGACGGGCGGTTGCGCCACGCCGCGAGACACGGCAAGGCCAGGCACACGGCGCTGCTCGACGATTATGCAAACATGGCCCGCGCCGCGCTGGCGCTGCACGAAGCGACCGGTCGGCCCGACTATCTCGACCAGGCACGTGATTGGTGCCGCGTGCTGGACCAGCATTACTGGGACGCGGCGCGCGGCGGCTACTACTTCACCGCCGACGACGCCGAGGCGTTGATCATGCGCAGTCGCAACGCCAACGACAATGCCGTGCCGTCCGGCAACGGCATCATGCTCGGCGTCCTCGCCCGTCTCTGGCATCTGACCGGCGATCCGGCCTATCGGCAACGCGCCGATCGTCTGGTCGACGCCTTCGCCGGCGAGCTCACGCGCAATTTCTTTCCGCTCGCCAGCTTCCTAAATGCCTTCGATTTGCTTTGCAACGCGCTCCAGGTGGTGATCATCGGCGACCGCGGCGAGCCAGCCACCACCGCGATGATCCGAGCCGTCTATGCCGCCTCTGCGCCGAACCGGATCCTCGCGGTCATCGAGCCCGGTACCGAGCTGCCGATCACCCACCCGGCACGCGGCAAAGCCCAGCTCGACGGCAAGCCGACCGCCTATGTCTGTCGTGGCACCACCTGTTCCCTGCCGGTCGCCGATACGGAGGCCCTTACGACAGAGATCCGCGGCGGCGCGGGTGCGCTTCCTTAACCGACACCCGCGCGTTAAAGTCGCCGCTCGGCCGTATACCAAACGGGGAGGACACGATCAGATGAGCGGCAGCGAGATATCCATTTCCACGCCCGACGGCGATTGTTCCGGCTACCTCGCCACGCCGACGGCGGGCAGTGGGCCGGGCGTCGTCGTGATCCAGGAAATCTTCGGCGTCAACCAGTTCATGCGTATGGTCACCGACCGGTTGGCCGAAGCCGGCTATAGCGCGCTTTGTCCGGATCTTTTCTGGCGCATCGAACCCGGTATCCAACTGACCGACCAGACCGAAGCCGAGTGGCAGCAGGCCTTCGACCTCTACAACAAGTTCGACGTCGATGCAGGCGTCGCCGATATCCAGGCCGCCGTCACCGCGTTGCGGGGCCACGAGTCCTGCCGCGGCAAGGTCGGTGCCGTCGGCTTCTGCCTCGGCGGACTGCTTGCCTATCTCACGGCGACCCGCACCGATGCCGACGGCGCCGTCGGCTACTACGGTGTCGGCATCGAGGGCAAGCTCGACGAGGCGGCGAAGATCGCCAAGCCGCTCATGCTGCATATCGCCGAAGCAGACGGCTTCTGCCCCAAAGAGGCGCAAGAGCAGATCAAACAGGGTCTGGCGGGGAATTCCCTGATCACGATCCATTCCTATCCCGGCATGGACCACGCCTTTGCGCGGGACGGCGGCGAACACTATGATGCCGCAGCCGCCGGTTCAGCCAACCAGCGGACACTCGATTTCTTCAAAGCCAATCTCGGCTAATCCAGCATCCAGCATATTCTCCGCGCGGGAGGCGTAGATGAAAGTGAAAGCGATCCGGCTCGCCAAGCAAGGCGCGCCGTCGGTAATGAAATGGCAGGACGTCGAGGTCGGCAATCCCAAAGCCGGCCAGGCTCTGATCCGCCATACGGTGGTCGGCCTCAACTATATCGACACCTATCACCGCTCCGGTCTTTATCCCTTAGCCCTGCCGAGCGGCGTCGGCCTGGAGGCGGCCGGCGTGGTCGAAAAAGTCGGTCGCGGCGTCACCCATGTCAAACCGGGCGACCGCGTTGCCTATGCCGGCGGCCCGCCCGGCGCCTATGCGGAAGCCCGCGTCATGCCGGCGGATCCCCTGGTCAAGATACCCATGGAGGTCAGCGACGAGCAGGCCGCGGCGATGATGCTGAAGGGCATGACGGTGGAATACCTGCTCTGCCGCACCTACAAGGTGAAGAAGGGCGAGACGATCCTGTGGCATGCGGCGGCCGGCGGTGTCGGCCTGATCGCCGGGCAATGGGCCAAGGCGATCGGCGCGATCGCCATCGGCACCGCCGGCGGCGCCGCGAAATGCCGCCTGGCCAAGGCGCACGGCTTCGCCCATGTGATCGATTACCAGAAGCAGGACTTCGTCAAGCAGGTCCGCCGCATCACCAAGGGCGCCGGGGTGCCCGTCGTCTACGATCCGGTCGGCAAGTCGACCTTCGAGGGCTCCCTCGATTGCCTGGCGCCGCGCGGCCTGCTGGCCGCGTTCGGCAACGCCTCCGGCCCGGTCCCGCCGTTCGAGTCCGGGCTGCTGGCGGCCAAGGGCTCGCTCTATTTCACCCGGCCCTCGCTGATGACCTACAACGCGACGCGCCGAGAGCTCCAGGCCTCCGCCCGCGCCCTGTTCCGTATGGTGGCGAGCGGCAAGGTCAAGATCGAGATCAATCAGCGCTATGCCTTGAAGGATGCGGTCAAGGCGCATCGCGATCTGGAGGGCCGCAAGACGACCGGATCTACGGTCTTTCTGCCCTGAAACAAGCACCGCCCGGTCCTGATGGATCGGGCGGGTTTCTTGATCGATTCCGTGTCCGGAATAAAATTTGGCAGGCTACGAGAGTGGTAGATTCTGCGTCGTTCCGTTATCGAAACGACGATGCCGATGTCTGGTCAGGTGTTCATCGACTCGAAGAAGTCGGAGTTGGTCTTGGTATCCTTCAGCTTGCCGAGCAGGAACTCCATCGCATCGATGGTGCCCATCGGCATCAGGATGCGGCGCAACACCCACATTTTCGCCAAGGTACCCTTGTCGACCAGCAGCTCCTCCTTGCGGGTGCCCGACTTGGTGATGTCGATCGCCGGGAAGGTGCGCTTGTCCGCCAGCTTGCGATCCAGGATGATCTCCGAGTTGCCGGTGCCCTTGAACTCCTCGAAGATCACCTCGTCCATGCGGCTGCCGGTATCGATCAGCGCGGTCGAGATGATGGTCAGGCTGCCGCCCTCCTCGATGTTGCGCGCGGCGCCGAAAAAGCGCTTGGGCCGCTGCAGGGCGTTGGCGTCGACGCCACCGGTCAGGACCTTGCCGGAGCTGGGCACGACCGTGTTGTAGGCGCGCGCCAAGCGGGTGATGGAATCGAGCAGGATGACCACGTCCTTCTGGTGCTCGACCAGGCGCTTGGCCTTCTCGATTACCATCTCGGCGACCTGGACGTGGCGGCTGG